>ERZ780203.318-NODE-318-length-58265-cov-15.221508_pt1 | contig 58265 bp, 54 predicted proteins | sample MGYA00511168_ERZ780203 | MGnify/ENA primary metagenome ERZ780203 (study PRJEB29588, sample SAMEA2156577) | human gut metagenome | biome: human gut; feature: human-associated habitat; material: faeces | place: Denmark | collected 2008/2010 ...
CCTTTCGCTTCTTTCCAGGCTAAAAGCGGTGGCCATGGATATGAACGCATCCTTTAACAGGCTGTTCCAGAAATATTGTCCGAAGGTCCCCATCGTTTATGACCGGTACCATATGCAGGCACAGTTTGGGCGTGATGTTATGGGAGCCGTGCGCCTGGAGGAAGCACAAAAGCATAGGCAGGAAGCAGAAGCATTAAAGGAATATACGAAAGAAACTAATAATCCAGAGCTCCAGAAGATGGCCAGGGAAAAGAGCCATGAAGAAAGGAAGCTTTATACCGAATTAAAGAAATCCCGATGGATACTGTTAAAGAAGGACGACCACCTGAATGAAAGGCAGAAAACTCATCTGTTGGATATCCTGAGCGAGCATAGGGATTTGGCGATTTGTTATGCCATGAAGCAGGAGATGACTCGTCTGTTCACATTGACTGACTATGAAGAAGCTCTCGCCGGATGGACAAAATGGATTCAGGCTGGACTGGAGAGCGGGATTCCTGCCCTGGTAAAGTTTGCCCGGCAAAAGCAGAAGCGAATCAAGGGACTGGCTGCTCATGCCCTGTATCCTATCAATACGGGGAAGCTTGAAGGATTCAATAATAAGATCAAGGTACTAAAAAGAATCGGATATGGGTACCGAAACATGGATTATTTCTTTACCCTTATCCGATTCCATTCTTTACCTAAAAATTATTCATCCCCCAAATTTCCGTGAAGAGCCTCTTTTTCTTCTTCTTTTCCTTTTATATCCCCTATATCGACTCTATATATTTCTCCAGCAGATCCGGGAGTTCTTCGTTGCCTGGGAGGCCCGGGGCAAGGGGTATGAACCGCAGGCTGTAGTCTGCGTCGCTTCTTCCGGGGATTTCTTTAGGGAAGACGGCCCAGACTTCTTTGACGGGGCGGCTGTCTCTGAGAGAGGCAGCTTCTGTCATATCGCGGTAGAAGCGGGTGTTCATGTCGCGGTAGGCGTTGAATTGTTTCCTGATGCTGTAGCTTCTGTTTTCGTCCTGCCAGAGGAAGAGGACGTCTCTGTATTTGAAGTCGGCTACGAGGGAGCCGTAGTAGAGGCCTTCTTTGTAGTAGTCCATCCTAAGGTCCGGCTGCCTGTGGGAGTTGTTGGTGTAGAGGGGCGCTTTGTCGCGGCTGGTGTCGGCGGAGTTTCCGGGGACGATGCCGTCGTAGACGAGGCGGATTTCTGCGTTTTCCCGTTTCAGGCGGATTTCTGTGCCGGATTCAAGGCTGGCAAGGCGGTACTTTCCTTCTTCTTTGAGGACCTCGACGCCGTCTTCGAGTTCCCAGCCTTTGGCCATGAGGGCTTTGATGAAGCGGAGGAAGCCCCACATTTCATAGAGCTTATCGGTCCTTTTCCACTGGAACTGGTAGAAGGAGGAAACGTCAAGGCTCGAGAACGGGTTCTCAAGGTTTTTGTAGAGGCGGTAGAGGACGGAGTATCTGGGGTCGCGGAAGACGGCCATGGGCATGGTTTCGGGCATTTCGCCTTTTGTTTCTTCATACCATGGCGCAAGCGTAACGCGGCGGATGCTCTGCCTGAGGAGTGTCGCGCGTTTCCTGTAGTCGATGAACTGCGAGAGGGCTTTGACGCCCATGCGGTATTCACGATCGCGGGAGAAGCGGGCGATTTCGCGCTGGCGGTCTTCGAGGCGTTCTACGTGGCCGTCGATTTCCTTGATGAAGGTGAAGAGATTCTGGTCGAGTTTCATGAGGAGCGCTTTAGCGAAGCGGTTCTCTGCGACGTCCCATGTCATTTTCGTGTAGAGGGCGGGCGTCGTCGGTGCGCCGGCTCTGTCGTGGAAGTGCTGGGGCCGGATGTGCGGCTCGGTACGCCTGTCGCCCAGCGTCCTCACATGCTTCATGCGAAAAGCCAGTCTCGAATTGGCCGTGCGGGCGAGTTCGTCCAGTACGTTCAGCACCACGGGCGATTCGTCGCGGATGGTGTAGAAGCGGAGCAGCATTTCCGTATTGACGCCAAGCGCCCCTTCGAGCTGTCTGGAAATATGGATATTGCGCTTCATGAAATCGAAGGAGAGTGTCTTGATTTCCTCGACGAGCTCATCCCTCATTTCCTGCCAGCTCTGCTTTTCCATGTAGCGCGGATTGATTTCGAGGATCCCGTACCACGCGCGGCCTGCGCCTTCGACGGTCATAACGTAGTAGCCCGGGACGAGCGGGAAGTCCTGCCCGGCAAAGAGGAGGATGTCCTTCTTCCCTTCGGGGAGGATGTACGTCTGCTCGGATTCCCTCTCCTGCCCCGGAAGCGTCACGATGTCGAGGCCGTCCATGGTGAAGCGGAAGCCCGCAGGCGCTTCGAAGCGGAGGAATATATCCTGATTCTCCGTCAGGGCAAGGGCGGCAGGGAAATGGCCCGTCAGCCGGTCAGGGTCTATCGTGAAGCGCCTGGCGGAAATGATCCCTTCCTTCTTTGTCTCAAACGTGAGGGAGAATGGCAGTTTAGATCGTGTAATCATAGAGCTTCAGCTCCCCGGCTTTGATCTTCAGCACACGCTTCGACTCTTCGAAATTCGAAAGGTCGGAGAATTTCTCAAGAACGGCAGGAACTGTGCCCTTGAGCTCGCCCTTGTCGTTCAGCGAAAGGAGTATCGAAAGCTGCTGGGAAGAGCCGCGGAGCTTCGTCAGGATGCGCTGGACGACCTGGGAGTCGATGCCTTCCTTCCTCAAGAAGCCGAAGCCTTCGGGGATGTTCTCCAGGTACCTTCCCATCTGGCGTGCCACGCGGAAGCCGATGCCGCACTGGATGCCGCTGTCGTGGAAGGCATCATTCAGCGCATCGAGGAGATCGAGCTCGCGTTCAGTGAGCCCCAAGCCTCCGCGGACGCGGAATGTACTGAACATCTTCGCGCCGATTTCATCATAGCGGGCTCTCTTCCGTCTTTTGAGGCCCATGAGGTCCCTGAAGCGGCCCTGATGGAGCGTGATGACGTTCGCGCGGTCGAGAATCTTGTCGGAGAAATGGTACGTCGATTCATCGACATTGACCGTGCCCGTGAAAATGACGTTCGAACCGACAGTGATGTCTGCCGGGTAGCGGTCGCCATTGTAGAGGCGCGGTGCGAGCGACGGATTGTAGAGACGGATGACCGGATTTCCTTCCTTCTCGAGCGCGGAAATGAATTGCGCGAAATAATGCTCAGCGCGGGCGAGGTTCATTTCATCGAAGCACACGATGTAGAGCTTGTCCGTATGCTGCGAAGCATCGATCAGAAGCTCGGCAAGGCCCGTGTCGGCGCTCCTGTAGACGAGATTCTTCATGTCGACATAGCCCAGGATATCGCCGTCGTCCATCCAGGACGGGCGGACAGGGAGGAAACAGATCCTCTCTTCCGGGATCCCGAGTGCTTTGCCGTAGAGGCGGACGAGGCCGGACTTGCCCGTGCCGCTCATGCCTGCCAGGATGACGAGCCTGGAGGATTTGACGGAAATATGGAAATTGATAAGATCCTTCTGGTTATAGAGAAGGCCGGCGCGGCTGGCGGTGTCCGTCAGGCGGTCGATGAAATCCTTCTCCGTGAAAGCGGGCGCTTCGTCCCTCTTCCCGTTCTTTCCCTTCGTTTCCTTGGCCGTCGTTTCCTGCTTCGGTGCTTCCTTCACGTCCTTGGGTGCTTCTTTTGCGGCATCTTTGGCCGTTTCCCTGGGAGCCTCTTTCGGCGCTTCCTTGGCGATTTCCTTCACCTCTTTGGCAGCAGGCGCTTCCAGTTCCTTCACCGGACCCTTTCCTGCTTCCAGAAGCGGTGCTTCCTTTACCTCGCGGCGGTTCTTGTTATTTTCCTTTTCCTTTGTTTCGTTCTTGTTCTTATCACTGCGGCGGGTGCTGGCAGCAACTTCTGCCTTCATGACCTTCTGCGCCTCAGCCTTCACCTCTGCCTTTGGTTTTGGATCAGCCTTCGGTGCGTCCTTCGCCGGTGCTTCCTGACGGGGCGCTTCTTTCCTGCCCCTTCCCTCATTGGCACGGCGCGGCTTCTCGGCATCCTTCAGGACCTCATCGGCCTTGAACTCTGCCTTCAGCTTCTTGCCCTCCTGCGCTTCCGGCATCTTCTCAAGCGGCTTCTTCCCCTTGAGATTCATCTTCCGGATCACATCGAGCACACCCTCGCCCGTTTCCTCATCCCGCTTGCCATTCAGCAGCTGGAAAAAATCGTCCTTCGTCACGAAATTTCCCTCCGACATGCCGAAAGGATTCACCTCGACACCGCTGTCCTTCAGGATATCCTCATTCTCAGGCACCGGACGGAGATCGCGGCGAAGATCAGGGAGAAATTCTTCTGGAACAAACCAGAGCGGACTTTCCTCACAGCGCAGAATATGCGAAAGGATTTCCGAATTATTGACATCGACAAGGCCATAACCCAAAGGGCCGTGATTTCTTACACGGAAATACGCCCCGCCCTCGCCGATCACCATCGAATCGAAAGCATCATCATGAAGCGGAGCGAAGACAACCCACGGCCCCAGCTTCCCCTCGAGATTTTTCGTCGCTGCTACAACCAACTGCGGACGGACGTCATTATTCCAGTTCCGCTTCGAAAGCCCCGGAAGCGGCTTCCCTGACATGATATGATGGCAGAACTTGTTGATATCCCCGCCGAAAACAGGCTGGTCGATCGTCCCGAAAGCTGGCACTGGATAATAATTCTTATCCACATCCATGAAAGGCGTCCGCCCTTCCTTCGTCATGTCGTCCAGGACAAAAAACTTATTACTCCGAAGAGCCGGCGTAAACGTCACAAAAGAGTCCCCATACTCCTCCATCAGTTTCGCGAGCGCCTGCTCTTCCGTCTGAAATGAATTGAAGCCGAAACCAATCCGGCTCATAAAACCAGTGAACCCGAACTTCTCCGCCTCCTCGAAGCCCTTTGGCAGCGGTGAAACCGGGTCAACAAAAAACCGGTAATCCTTCATCCCCGCCTGCGGTGCCGATCCCTTTACGATCGCACGCACACGGCCGAGCGCCTTGCCATCAGCCTGTCTGAGGGAAAGATGAGGATTATCCGGGCTTGGAAAAAGCGCGTTATAATTCGCCATATGAATTTTCCTTCCTTTACTTAAATACGCACGAAACCGACACGTTTCGTACTTTGCGGGCCAAGCCCTCATTTATTCACGGCAGCAGGGACCGCGAAATCCCCGCCTTCGACACTGCCACCCAGTGCCGCCGCGTCTCCCCAAAGGGAATGTATACAGAATTCCAAACCTTTTTAGAATTCTGTTATTATTTTAGCATAATTGAATACGGTTGACTAATAATAAAGAAGAATGGGGAAACGAAATGAGGCGGGCAAAAGGGCCGTAGGCAGGTCTTGACCTTGCCCTGGAAGGGAAGGTGTAAACGGATACAGCATTTCCTCGAGCGCAGCGAGGTTTAGCTGTCCCCGTAAGGGGAAAGTGGCGCGCATGCGCCGAAAGGGGTTCATTTCCCAAAGGAGCGGCCGTATGTTTTTCCCCACAAAAAAAGAGCCATGAAAACTCTCTCCCTTTTCATGGCTCTTTTCTAATTTATTTTTAGTTCCTCATTTTATCTATACTATCTTTCGTAGTTTCTGCTGATTCTATGAGCTTCTGGGCCTTGGCGATGATCTTGTCCATGCGGTCGGACTTGGTCTCGTAGATGACGTCGCCGCTCTGGAGGTAGCCTGCGCCAGGATTTCCTCCGGAAAGTTTGACGTAGGTGTCGCCTACGACGCCGGTGCTGGAGGTGCCTACGGTGCAGTCTTTTGGAATCAGAGCCTTCTTCTTGATCTGGAGTGTCAGGATGGCCTTGCCGTCTTTCACTTCGAAGGAGTGGACGCGGCCTACGCAGACGCCTGCGTAGAGGACGGGGCTTTCATCCCGGATGCCGCCGGCATCGTCGAAGACAGCATCGACGCGGAAGTACTGGTCGCGGAGGCGCTCGATGGGGTTCAGGAAGAGCCCGATCAGTCCTATGACGACAATCCCAATGAATGCGAACATACCGATCCTTGATTCTCTTGACATACAGCGCCTCCTTTCCTTTTCTTTGTATTATACCCTATACGGGCGAAAAGGAAAAAGGAAGAGCCGTCAGCCGAATATCTTCGTCCTCTTCATGAGCTCTCTCATCTGCATGGCGCTCCATGGCATGTATTCGGCGATGGTGAAGCCGACGAGGTCGGTTTCTTTGCTGATCTTCTCGATGAAATCCCAGACGGAAGCGCGTTTCATGTGGCCGGTGGCCGCATTGTACGGAATCGGTCCGAGGGCCGGGTTATTGAAATAGGTCGCATAGAAATCATGGGGATCCATGACGTCGCAGTCGAGGTGAAGGGCGATGTGTTTGATCCCGTTTTCACGGATCCAGGAAATGGCTCCCTCCGCGTCGAGCTCATTTCCCTTGGCTGCCGCATAAGAAACGCCGAGCCGATCAAGTTCCGCCTGTTCCACATCGACCCCGCCCTGCATGCCTTCATAGCGGACCTGTGACGGTTTCAGCGTTTTCCTCACGAGTCCGGAGAGCTTCGGATCCCCTGCGCCGAGAAGATTGGCCAGGACCATCGCATGCTCATTTTCATAGATTTCCGGGTTGGAAATATCCGGATGTGCATCGACCCAGAGAACGCCGAGGTCGTCATACTTTTCATTCAGGTATGCAAAAGGCGCCTGGGAAACAAGGCAGTTCCCGCCAAACGTAATGATCTTGTCCGGCGCTTCCTTGTCGATCGCGCTTACCGTATCCTTCACCTGCTGATACACAGCGCTCTGCGCTGTCACGCCGTTTTCCCTTTCGAGCGGTTTGAAATCGTCCGGGACAGGAATCGTGATTTCCTTCTGCCCTTCCTTCTTCGGAGCAATCACCTGCAGTATCTTCGCGCCAAAATAATAGACAGGATTATCCCCTGCCTGCCAGTCCGGAACAATGAGACGAATCGTTTTCTTTTCCATATAAATACCTCTTTATTACTTTTGCCTAGAGTATAATGTCTATAGTAAGTATAGAGTCAAGGAGGAATTATGCTTTCCATAGGAACCATGGCCGCCCTTTGCGGCACGAGCGTGCAGACGCTCCGCTTATACGATAAAAAAGGCCTGCTGCCGGCCGCCAGAATCGATCCGGATAGCGGCTACCGATACTACACGAATGGTCAGATCTTCCTTTTCCAGACCATCCGTCTTCTCCAGCGCACAGGGATGAGCCTTGCGGAAATCCGGGAAACCCTTCAGAAAGATCCCGTCGATCTCCGGAGCCTCTGGGACAGCCAGGAAAAAGCCATCCTCCAGAAACAGCAGGAGCTCCATGAAATGGAAATCATGGTCCATCAGCAGCAAAAGCAGCTCGAGGAGGCATCCCTCATGCAGCAGCACGCAGGAAAAGGACCGTATATCAAACGCGTAAGCTCCACGCTCCTTTCCCTTCCAATCGAAAAAGAAGGCATCACCCCGAAAGTGGAACCCAACGACGCCGTCAGCCTCCTCTCCCTCCATATCATCCCCGCCCTCTCCTACGGCTTCCTCTTCCCGAGAAAAGGCTACAAAGACCTCTTCGAAATCATCTACTTCCACACCATCAAGAAAATAGAATCCATCCCGCAGTCCATCCCCGAAGACCTCACGCTCATAAAGGCAGAAGAAAACTTCCTCGCCATCGACTTCATCTGGTCCAGAGAAAACTACCTTTCCTACTACCATTCCCTCCTCGATGCCGCCAGAAAACAGCACCTCAAACTTGCCAGCGTTGCCTATGAAATCTCCTATCCCCTTGACTTCTATAAAGTAGAAAGCGGCAAACGCTTCATCGCAGAACTGGGAACCAGGATCGTTGGAAAATGAAAAAGAGCTGTGACAAAATCCGTTAAAACGCTGCTTTTTCCTTTTCTCGAGCGGAGCGAGGTTTAAGGGTGTTAACCTTGCTCCGAAAGGAGAAGGTGTCAGCGTAGCTGACGGATACAGTAGTTATCGAGCAAAGCGAGGTTTTGAGGTTTTCAGATAGAGTCGATAAATACATTTGTTAGATAACCCTCTGATGGCATATTCCAATAGAAAAAGGAGCTGTGGCAAAATGATTGCACATTTTGTCACAGCTCTCTTTTTAATTACTTCAATTTCCATCCGGATTTCTTAAGTGTCATGACAATCGGTACGACGATGATGCCGGATACGAGTGCTTCCGGAACACCGTTCATGCCAACAATGCCAAGAATCATAGCGCCGACTGCTTCGACGGAAATTCCTCTGGCTGCTGCATAAGGAGCGCCGACCAGGAGGAAGAAGGATCCGAGGAAGAGGATCGTATTCGTCAGGGAACCTGCAACAGCTGCAATGCCGGTGCGGAGCGCCGTTCCGCAGGGAAGACGGCGGTAAAGTGCCCATACAACGAGCGCGATGCAGATACGCGGCACAATGCAGATGAATGCGTCATAGAGCACACTGTACTGCAGGGCGAACTGCATCAGAAGGCTTGGCGCACGAAGCGTCTGCACAAAAGAAAACAGCCCGAACAGGACTCCGACGACGACACCGACCTTTGGTCCGGCTACAATCGTTCCGATGATAGTGGGAATGTGAAGGATCGTCGCATTCATGACGATCAGCGGGATGAACCCGTACCCCGTGATTCCCAGGAAAATGGTGATCCCGGCTAAAAGCCCTGAGATCGTGAGTTCTCTGACGCTCATGAAAGAGCGGTACTCCTGTGGCGGCTGACTGATTTTTTCCATATTGAATTTTCCTCCGTTCTTACTCCTGCTCAGATATAAGCCGTATAAATTTAGGGGATATACCAGCTTTACTGTCCAGTTCACTACGTGATACCAGCCTTGCAAATCATTCGTAAAGCCTCTTTATCCGCCATTAGTTATTATAGTGAGACAGAACCTGTTGTCAACCTTTCGGCCTAAAAGAAATTTTCTATGACTACAGGTCTTAAATTACAGAAACGGACTCATGACAAAAGAAAAACGGCGCCGCGTGGGCGCCGTAAAACTTTATTCCTTGAAAATCCAGTTTGTGAGCTTGTCTGCTCCCCAAATGGAAAATCCGGTCAGCCAGAGTTCGGAAAGGTACGGGAAAATGGAAAGATAAGACGGATCGCCATACGCTCTCCAGGAACCTGTCGACGGAAGATGCGTCGAAATGATGAACGGGATGAAGGCAAGCATCAGCCAGAATACAGCGGTGAAGATCGTCTGCACGGCTCTCCTCCCCTTCGATCCGTCAAGCTGCGTAAAAAGATAGATGCCAAATGTCATCATGGCAAGCGCTATCTTCATCCAGAAGGAAATCGTCATGACTTCCATCAGGAAAAGCATGCCGGTAAAAGGATCGAGACGCGTTTCCCCTATGGCAAAGAGAACGACCATGGAAATAAGAAGCGTCCCCGGAATAAGCCCTGTAAAGAAAGCGGAAGCAAGCCAGCGGTACTTGAGTCCCCCTTTTTCTTTCAGGGAGTGGTACAGGGCTGCCAGCATATAATCGATTGGAACCGTGATGAAAGCAAAGAAGAGCAGTACTAGAAATACACCGATGCCGGTCGGGATCGGATTCGTTTTCCATGCAATGTCTGCTTTCGTCAGATAGTTCCAGAATACAACCACCTGCACGATGACAAGAGAGATCCACACAGGAAGATGGATGATACCTCTTGCGGGACCCACTTCTGCGCCATAGCCTTTATTCTGGATGACAAAGAAGAAGAAAGGAAGAACCAGTCCCAGAAGCCAGTAAGCGCCAAGGCCTGCCGACAGGGAAAATCCGGTATGAGCAATGAAGCCGCCGATTCCCCACGGGACAGTCAGTGCTGCCATCCACAAAGGCTGCAGCCAGAATTTTTTATCTTTAAACATACTATCACCTCAATGGTATTATTGTATCACTAATGGGAAAGCCTGAAAAAGATCAAACGAAAGGAGGGTGCAGCGGCGCCTGCCGGATGCATCCTCCTTCATTGGAGTATTTACTTTTTCTTTCTTCCCCTTGTGCCCTTCTGCGCAGGCTTGTCCTTTCTCTTCTGGCGCATGTTCTTGCCCTTATGGCCGAGAGCTTTGTGCTCCTTGCTCTTTGTAGGCTTGTACATGCCGGGAATGACGACCTTCTTGGCAGGTTTTCCCTGTCTGACGCGACGGACATTGCCCTTCTCGTCATAACGGGTGATTGTTTCGGAAATGGACTTTTCAAGTTTCCTCAAAAGAAGTCCGTCTTCCGGAGTGGCATAGGTAATAGCGATGCCGGATGTGCCGGCTCTTCCCGTACGTCCGATTCTGTGGACGTAGTATTCCAGATTTCTCGGGATATCATAATTGAATACGTGCGTGACGCCTTCGACATCAAGACCGCGTGCCGCAATATCTGAAGCGACAAGGACCTGGATCTTTGCCTTTTCAAATTCGCGGATAACCTGGTTCCTCTGGCTCTGGCTCATGTCGCCATGGATTTCATCGACGACGAAATTCGTTTCTTCCTGCAGCTTCTCAGCGAGCTCATGCGCGCCTTCGCGCGTGTTGCAGAAGACGACTGCCATGTACAAGTTCATTTCATTCAGATGCTTCAGGAGCAGTTTGAACTTGTGCGGTTTCGTTGTTTCATAGACTCTCTGGTCGACGGTGGATGCCGCTGCCTTCTCCGCAACGTCGATGTAGACGGACTGGTTCATGTACTTCCTTGCGAGGCGCTTTGCGTCATCAGGCATCGTTGCAGAGAAAAGGAGGACCTGACGCTTCTTCGGTGTTTCATCAACAAGCGCTTCGATATCTTCCCTGAATCCATTGGCAAGCATCTGATCTGCTTCATCAAGGATGACTGTCTTTACATTGGACAGATCGAGGCTTCTTCTTCTGATATGGTCGAGAAGACGGCCAGGAGTGCCGATAATGACAGCCGGATCGCGTTTCAGCTTGCGCAGCTGGTTTTCGATCGTGCGTCCGCCGATGATGTCAGCAGCGTCGATATCGAGCTTGATGGCAAAGGGGCGCAGCACATCAAAAATCTGTCTGGAGAGTTCTCTCGTCGGCGTCATGATGAGGACCTGCGTCGTATTCTTTTCTGTATCCACTCTCTGGATTACAGGCAGCAGGTAGGCAAGCGTCTTGCCCGTACCTGTCTGGGAACGGCCGATGACATCCTTCCCCTTGAAAATGGAAGGAATGGAAGCCTCCTGGATCGGGGTCGGCTTCACGATCCCCTGCAGTTTCATGATATCTGTTAAAGCAGCACTCACGCCGAGTGCGGTAAATGCGTTCATATTTCCTCCTGTCAAACAAAGACAAACATTTTATTTATTATACCATAAAGGACTTGTGACCTGCCTTGCATGGAAAATGCCATCTTTGACAGGAGGCGAGCGCCTTCTTCCCTTCATGAAACAAGAAAAGGCGAACTCCGATAGAGTCCGCCTTCCCCTATAAAGTAATTGTCAGAGACAATTATTTCATTTCTACTGTTGCGCCAGCTTCTTCGAGCTTCTTCTTCATTTCTTCAGCTTCAGCTTTAGCTACGCCAGTCTTAACTTCCTTCGGAGCGCCGTCTACGATAGCTTTAGCGTCTTTCAGGCCGAGTCCGGTGATTTCACGAACTGCTTTGATAACCTGGATCTTCTGAGCGCCGACATCCTTCAGGATTACGTCGAATTCAGTCTTTTCTTCTTCAGCTGCTGCTGCTGCCGGAGCTGCTGCTGCAACTGCTACCGGTGCTGCTGCGGAAACACCGAATTTGTCTTCGATTGCTTTTACGAGTTCGGAAAGTTCGAGTACGGACATTTCGCTAATGGCGTTAAGGATTTCTTCGTTTGTCATTTTAATTTCCTCCATGGAATGTTTTATTTATGCGTAGATCTTACGCAGATTCTTTCTGTTTACGCACTGCTTCGATAGCATATGCGAATTTCTGGATATTTGCGTTGAGTGCACGTGCCAGTCCTGCGATAGGAGCCTGGAGTGTTGCTGCAACCATACCCAGCAGCTGTTCTCTGGATGGTAGATCTGCCAGAGCCTGAACGCCTTTTGCATCGATGACTTTGCCATCGAGAAGGCCAGCTTTTACAACGACTGCTTCGCTCTTGGTTTCAGCCAGGAATTCTTTCAGTGCTGCTGCCGGTGCTACCGGATCGTCCTTGCAAACTGCAAGACCGTTCGTGCCCTGAAGCAGATCATCGAGACCTGTGATTCCAAGATCGTTAGCTGCGATGCGGGTCAGTGTGTTTTTAATGACCTTGTATTCAGCACCGTGTGCCAGGAACTTACGGCGCAGCAGCGTCGCGTTCTTAACGTCGAGTTTGTTGAATGTTACAAGTACGACGCCCTGGTAACCAAGTTTTTCCTTCATTTCTTCAACGACGGTAACCTTTTCAGGACGAACGTTAACTTCATACTTTTCTTCGCTCATAGTACACCTCCTCTGCTAGTGTGTTTTTATTATTTATCACGTTAGCTAAAACGACCCCGCAAGCCTGCGAGGTCGTGTACCGGTGTTTCCAGTACTCAGCCTCGGGAGGCGGGCATATGCCCATTAAAAATTAATTACCGCCGGTCTTAAGCTAAGTGTAAATAGACTTATTGAGCTTTCGGTGCAGCTACAGCCTGGATGTCCAGGTGGATTCCCGGGCCCATGGTGGAGCTGATGGTCAGGCTCTTCATGTAGTTACCTTTTACAGAAGCTGGACGAGCCTTCTGAATGGTATTGAAAATAGCGAGCAGGTTCTGTTTCAGTTTATCTTCGTCGAAGGATACCTTGCCGATGATAACCTGTACGTTGCCGGCTTTATCGGTACGATACTGTACCTTGCCGCCTTTGATTTCGTTGACAGCTTTTGTAACGTCCATGGTTACGGTGCCAACCTTCGGGTTTGGCATGAGGCCTTTCGGTCCGAGTACACGGCCCAGACGGCCAACAACAGCCATCATGTCCGGTGTAGCTACTACGACATCAAAGTCCATCCATCCCTGCAGGATCTTGTCAGCGAGTTCTTTTCCGCCAACATAGTCTGCGCCTGCTGCCTTAGCTTCGTCTTCCTTGTGGTCTTTTGCGAACACGAGGACTTTCTTTGTTTTGCCGGTGCCTGCCGGAAGTACGGTAGCGCCGCGGAGCTGCTGGTCAGCATATTTCGGGTTGATATTCAGGTTGAAAGCAGCTTCAACGGTTTCGTCGAATTTTGCGGATGCTGCTTCTTTTATAAGCTTCACAGCTTCGTCGATGTCATAGAGTTTATGACTGTCAACGATGGCTGCTGCGGCTTTCTGTTTCTTTGTCAGTTTTGCCATTGTTTCCTCCTTTGTGGTCATAAGGGATTTCCCCTGCCACTAACGGGTCAGTCTTAGTCTACAACTTCGATGCCCATAGAACGGGCTGTGCCTTCTACAAGGCGCATTGCTGCTTCTACTGTATTTGCGTTCAGGTCAGGCATCTTTGTTTCAGCGATTTCCTTAACCTGAGCTTTGGTGACCTTGCCAACTTTCTTCTTGTTCGGTTCACCAGAAGCCTTTTCCAGACCAGCTGCCTTCTTCAGAAGAACTGCTGCCGGAGGAGTCTTACAAATGAATGTAAAGCTTCTATCTTCAAATACTGTAATTTCTACAGGGATAATCAGGCCTGCCTGCTTAGCAGTACGATCGTTAAAGTCTTTAACGAAAGCCATGATGTTAACGCCTGCCTGGCCGAGGGCCGGGCCTACTGGCGGAGCCGGGGTAGCTTTACCTGCCGGTACCTGCAGTTTTACAATTTTAGAAATTTTCTTTGCCATGTGTTACACCTCCTTATCCTTTTAGGAATGTGGTACTTACGGGCTGTAACGGGCCCTCCCACTGTGAGACGAGCCTAGTTCAAGACAGTCTCACAAACTTATGATCAAAGCAGATCGAATGAACCCGCTTCGAGCTCGATAGTAGTGGTCGTGCCAAAGTTGCTGATATCCGCTTTGACTTTGCTCTTGTCATCGGATACTTCCAGCACTACTGCGGTACGATCTTCAAAAGGTCCCTTGGTGATACGGATGCGGTCCCCTGTCTTGACGTCAGTCGTTGGCTGAGCCTTCTGTCCGTTGCCATTAATGATGCGTTCTGCTTCTTCATCAGAGAGCGGAATCGGCTTCGTGGTTGTTCCGACAAAACCTGTAACACCAGGCGTGTTTCTTACGACATACCAGCTTCTGTCATTGACTTCCATCTGGATCAGAAGATAGCCAGGGAAAACCTTGCGGGATACAGTCTTTACCTCTCCATTCTTTTCTTCCTCTTCATCCTGAAGCGGCAGAAGGATCTGAAGGATTGTGTCATCCATTCCCATGGAATGAACTTTTCTGGTCAGCGTATCCTTGACCTTATTCTCGTATCCGGAGTATGTATGAATTACATACCAGCGGATGTCTTTCTGGGAGCCTTCGGAAGGTTTGCCGATTTCAGTCGGCGCGCTGACTTCCGGTTGTTCTTCTTTTGAAATATTCTTGTCTTCAGCTTCGATATCCGGCATAGTCTCTCTCCTTTCAGCCCACAGCGTTGACTAATAACTTGGAGAGGCCCATGAATACGAAGTCTACTGCAACGATCATAATGGATACCAATACCACGGACACAATGACGGCAACGGTATACTGAATCATCTGTTTTCTAGTCGGCCAGATGACCTTCTTCATTTCCATCTTGGTTTCTTTGAAAAACCTTGTCCAGGACTGATTGGCTTCCTGTGCTTTCGCTGCCGATGTTTGACGCTTCGCCTTGGCCATACTCACACCCCAGTTCTAATGAAAGAAATAATTATTTCGTTTCCTTATGAAGAGTGTGTTTGTGGCACCATTTGCAGTACTTCATCATTTCGATACGTTCAGTCGTATTCTTCTTGTTCTTGTTCGTACGATAATTGCGGCGCTTGCATTCTGTGCATGCAAGAGTAATTCCTTCACGCATTATTTACACCTCACTCAATCTTTCTCGGCCCACGGCCAATTAACATGCTTAAACAGTATATCACACGCTTTTCACGTAAGTCAATACTGCACTTAAAAAAGCCGGGCCATCCCAGCGAAACTATTGTAACACATCCCCTCACAAAGTACAATTCTTTATTTTTGATTTTTATCGTCTTTTTTACAAAAGAGTACGGATCTGAAAAAGCAAGAAAATACCGGAGGAAATCATGCGTCCTCTGCGCAGGCCGGCTCTTTCATTTCCCTCTTATTTCCTTTCTCTTTTTTTTTCATTATTATAAAGGGATATTTTCACTGGAAATTTTTTGAAATTTTGATGCGAAAGTTTCATTTTGAAATCATTTTTCCTGGAGATATTACCATTTTCTTTCCTGCTGCTCTGTTTTTTGCGCAGCAGGAAGAAATTTGATTTGAGCATTTCTTTCTTAAGTGAGGATATAAATATGAAAGAGATACTGCAGATGGAAATGACAAGATGGATTTTGGGGAGGAGGTTGGGACTATACAATCTCACTTCACGCAAGAGAAAACCTTACAACCAGCCTACGGCTGAAGGAGATGAACCTCCTCAGGCGCATGCGCGCCAGCTCCCCCTACGGGGCGAGCTCTGACACCCTTAAACCAAGGCTAACGCCTTGAGGAAGATCAAAACCATACAACCGCAGCAAGAGCAATACAAATGAAAACCATATGACCAGCAGAGCTGTGGGAAGAATCAAAACCTTAAAACCAGCCTGCGGCTGTAAGAACTACAACTCATCCGTCGGCTGCGCCGACACCTTCCCTGAAGGGCAAGGTTAACCCCCTTAAACCTCACTTCGTTCGAGAATATACCATACAACTCGCTTCGCTCGAGGCAATCAACCCTATCTGCCCAACCTTTTTAGAAACTGAACCCCTTTTGCCCTCCGGGCACTTCCCTCCGTTGGGGGCAGCTTGCGATGTGAAATGAAAAAATCAATGATTTTGTTTTGAACTTATATAGGCACCTTCCCCGTCTGGGAAGGCAAGTATTGTGCAGAGACGCATCAATGTTTCCGCACGCAAAAAGACCGTGAAGAGTGATTGCTCACTTTTCACGGTCTCTTATTTCAGATTTCAAATAGTCTCAAAAAAGAGATTATTTTGCGATCTTAGCTACAACGCCTGCGCCAACGGTACGGCCGCCTTCGCGGATAGCGAAACGCTGGCCTTCTTCCATAGCGATCGGGGTGATGAGCTTAACGCTCATTTCTACGTTATCGCCTGGCATGCACATTTCGGTGCCTTCCGGAAGGGTGATGTCGCCGGTTACGTCGGTGGTTCTGAAGAAGAACTGTGGACGATAGCCGTTGAAGAACGGTGTATGACGGCCGCCTTCATCTTTGGTCAGAACGTATACCTGAGCGGTGAATTCTGTGTGCGGATGAACGCTGCCTGGTTTGGAGAGGACCTGGCCTCTTTCGATGTCTTTACGATCAATACCACGGAGCAGAGCGCCGATGTTGTCGCCTGCCATAGCCTGGTCGAGGGTCTTTCTGAACATTTCAACGCCGGTTACGACGGTTTCGGTCGGTTTTTCCTGCAGGCCGACGATTTCAGCCGTGTCGCCGACTTTGACGGTACCACGTTCAACTCTGCCTGTAGCAACTGTGCCACGGCCGGTGATGGTGAATACGTCTTCGACTGGCATCAGGAATGGTTTATCAGTGTCACGTTCCGGAGTCGGGATGTATTCGTCAACAGCCTTCATCAGGTCACGGATCTTCTGTTCATCTTCCGGGTTGCCGTTCAGAGCGCCGAGAGCGGAGCCAACGATAATCGGCACTTCATCGCCTGGATAGTCATAGGAAGAGAGGAGGTCTCTGATTTCCATTTCTACGAGGTCGATCAGTTCCGGATCGTCTACCTGGTCAGCTTTGTTCAGGAATACAACGATAGCCGGTACGCCTACCTGCTTAGCGAGCAGAATGTGTTCGCGGGTCTGCGGCATCGGGCCGTCAGCTGCGGATACTACGAGGATAGCGCCGTCCATCTGAGCTGCGCCGGTGATCATGTTCTTGACATAGTCAGCGTGCCCTGGGCAGTCTACGTGTGCGTAGTGGCGGGTTTCGGTTTCGTATTCAACGGTGGAGGTGTTGATTGTGATACCACGAGCTCTTTCTTCCGGTGCTTTATCGATGGAAGCGTAGTCGAGGAAGTTTGCTTTGCCTTCTTCAGCCAGAACTTTGGTGATAGCAGCGGTCAGGGTTGTTTTACCATGATCGACGTGGCCGATGGTGCCGATGTTAACATGCGGCTTGGTTCTTTCATAATGTGCTTTAGCCATTGTAAGATTTCTCCTTTAATTATTTGTTTCCGAGTCTTTCTTCAGTAATCTGCTGGGAAATAGCTTTCGGAACTTCTTCATAATGATCGAATGTCATGGTGAAGGTACCGCGGCCCTGTGTGGAGCTGCGGAGGCCTGTTGCGTAGCCGAACATTTCGGACAGCGGAACGAAGCCTTTGATTCTGGATTCGCCGTTTTCTGTTTCCATGCCTTCAATACGTCCGCGACGGGAGTTGAGGCCGCCGATAACGTCGCCCATGTAATCTTCCGGAACGTCAACTTCAACGCTCATGTATGGTTCGAGGAGGACAGGATCTGCCTTCTTAGCGCCATCTTTGAACGCCATGGAGCCTGCAACCTTGAATGCCATTTCGGAGGAGTCGACATCATGATAGGAACCGTCATAAACGGTAACTTTGATATCAACCATCGGATATCCAGCTACAACGCCGTCCTGCATAGCAGCTTCGACGCCGGTCTGAATCGGGTTGATGAATTCCTTAGGAATAACGCCGCCGACAACTGCGTTTTCGAAGGTGAAGCCTTTGCCAGCTTCCTGCGGTTCGAGACGCAGCCAGCAGTGACCGTACTGACCATGACCACCGGTCTGACGAATGAATTTGCCTTCGGATTCGACGGACTTGCGGATGGTTTCGCGGTAAGCTACCTGCGGCTTGCCTACGGTGCATTCAACGTTGAATTCACGTCTCATGCGGTCAACGATGATGTCCAGATGGAGTTCGCCCATGCCGGAGATGATCGTCTGGTTGGATTCTGGATCTGTATGTACTCTGAATGTCGGATCTTCTTCAGCCAGTCTCTGGAGAGCATTGCCCATCTTTTCCTGGTCTGCTTTGGTCTTCGGTTCAACAGCAACGGAAATAACCGGTTCCGGGAATTCCATTTTTTCAAGGATAATCGGATGATCTACATCACAGAGTGTATCGCCTGTGGTTACATCCTTGAAGCCTACAGCTGCAGCGATATCGCCGGTGTAAGCTACGTCGATTTCCTTACGGTGGTTAGCATGCATGAGGAGGATACGGCCTACGCGTTCCTTCTTGCCCTTTGTGGAGTTGAGGATGTAGGTGCCCTGATGCATTTCGCCGGAGTATACGCGGAAATATGCGAGTTTGCCAACGAATGGGTCAGCCATGATCTTGAATGCAAGAGCAGAAAGCGGAGCATTGTCGTCTACCGAGCGTTCATCTGGTTCTCCGTCGAGGCTTGTGCCTTTAACCGGCGGGATGTCCAGCGGGGACGGGAGGTAGTCGAGGACTGCGTCCAGCAGGAGCTGGATGCCTTTGTTCTTGTATGCGGATCCGCAGAATACCGGGAACAGTGCGCAGTCAAGAACCTGCTTACGGATGGAAGCTTTGATTTCGTCGATGGTCAGTTCCTGGCCGTCGAGGTATTTTTCCATCAGTTCATCGCTGCCTTCAGCAGCAACTTCGCAGATCTTGTCGCGGAGTTCTTCAGCCTGATCTCTCAGGTCTTCCGGGATTTCTTCTACATGGATGTTCTGTCCAAGGTCGTCTTCATACATTTCAGCCTTCATTGTCAGCAGGTCGATGATGCCTTTGAAGGTATCCTGCTTGCCGATTGGAAGCTGCATTGGAATTGCCTTAGCATGAAGGCGGATATCCATGGTTTTTACTGCATGGAGGAAGTCAGCGCCTACGGTATCCATCTTGTTGATGAATGCAATACGCGGAACACGATAGTGATCTGCCTGTCTCCATACGGTTTCGGACTGGGTCTGGACGCCGTCTTTAGCGCTGAATACAGCTACGGAACCGTCGAGTACGCGCAGGGAACGTTCAACTTCTACTGTGAAGTCTACGTGCCCTGGGGTGTCGATGATGTTGACTCTGTAACCTTTCCAGTGGCAGGTGGTAGCAGCAGACGTAATTGTGATGCCGCGTTCCTGTTCCTGTACCATCCAGTCCATGGTAGCAGCGCCATCATGAACTTCCCCGATCTTATGGTTTACACCGGTATAAAACAGGATACGTTCCGTGGTTGTTGTCTTGCCGGCATCGATATGAGCCATGATGCCGATGTTTCTTGTTTTTTCAAGCGGAAATTCTCTGCCCACGATTGTTACTCCTTCTTATATTACCAGCGATAATGAGCGAAAGCCTTGTTAGCTTCTGCCATTTTATGTGTATCTTCTTTCTTCTTTACAGCTGCGCCCGTATTGTTGTAAGCGTCCATCAGTTCACCTGCAAGACGTTCCTGCATTGTACGTTCGCTGCGCTGACGAGCATAGCTGACCATCCAGCGGATGCCCAGAGTCAGACGGCGGTCTGCTCTTACTTCAACCGGTACCTGGTAGTTAGCGCCGCCTACACGACGAGCACGAACTTCGAGGACTGGCATTACATTATTGAGAGCCTGTTCGAAAATTTCGATTGGTTCTTTATCAAGTTTGCTCTGGCAGATGTCGAATGCACCGTAAACGATGGATTCTGCTACACCCTTCTTGCCGTCAAGCATAACTCTGTTGATGAAACGGGTAACGATCTTGTTCCCATACACGGGATCCGGAAGAACGTCACGTTTCGGAACAGCACCTTTTCTCGGCATTGTTAATTTCCTCCTTTAAAGTAGTTCATTGATCACATTATGATTCGTTTCAAATTATTTCTTGTCGCGTTTAGCGCCGTATTTAGAACGGCCCTGCTGACGTCCGGATACACCTACGGTATCGAGAGCGCCGCGGATAATGTGGTAACGAACACCTGGAAGATCCTTAACACGGCCGCCTCTGATGAGGACGACGCTGTGTTCCTGCAGGTTATGGCCTTCGCCCGGAATGTAAGCAGAAACTTCGATTCCGTTGGTCAGGCGTACACGTGCTACTTTACGAAGAGCAGAGTTTGGCTTCCTCGGTGTAGCTGTGTAAACTCTTGTGCAGACACCACGTTTCTGTGGGGACTGTTTCAGAGCCGGGGTCTTCGCTTTGGTAGCCAGAGTCTGGCGGCCTTTACGAACCAGCTGATTGATTGTCGGCAAAATGGGCACCTCCTTTCCATAAAGGGAAATTTATAATTGATCCTCCGGAGCATAGCCCCGATGGATATTACCGGGATTTGAGAACGGCAGCGGAAGCGGCTTTTACCTTGATCCCGCACGCGCGGCCGATTTCTTTCTTCGTGAATCCCTGTTCCACAGGAATTCCTGACGACTGGCAGGCCTCCATCAATGGACGGGAAATGCGCTCGTCACAGTCCGATGCGATAAATACGCATGCGGCTTCCTGCTTTTCGACGGCCCGCTCCGTTTCTTTCATTCCTACAACAAAAGCTGCTGATTTCAATTCTTCCAGTGTCATTCATTCTCACCTGCTTTACAGCACACTAAATCCACGCAACATTGGAATTATAACATTCCTTCTATCCGATGTCAACATTTCCCATAGCGAATTTTTCCCGTGTTTATGCAGAACTTTTTTACCACGTACCCTCGCGTACCATAGCCTTGAAAATGCCCGTTTCACGGGACTGGCGGCATGCCCTTTTTCCATCAGGAAATAAGAATGTACAAAACATTCCCAAATTCTCCTCTTCATTTTATTTTTATTTTTCAAAAATTTTTCATAAGAAGAATGAAAAACCATCCTATGATACAATAGGAAAAGCGTTAAGAAAGGAACTCATTATGAAACTGGAAAATATCGTCATATACTGCGGCTCGCACTTCGGAGCCGAACTCTCCTATGCATCCTTTGCCGGAGAACTCGCTGAAGCCATTGCCAAGAGCGGCCGCACCATCACATACGGCGGCGGCACTGTCGGCCTCATGGGCATCGTCGCTGACGCAGCCATGGCAGCAGGCGGCAAAGTCATCGGCGTCATTCCCGAAGTCTTCATCCTGAAGGAACAGGCACACCGCGGCATCACAGAGCTCATCGAAGTCCCCGACATGGTCGAAAGAAAGAAAATCATGATAGGATCCGGCCATGCCTTCATCGCCCTTCCCGGAGGCCCTGGCACGCTGGAGGAATTCTCCGATACCATCAGCCACCTGCGCATTTACGGAGAAGGGAAACGTCCGCCCGTCATCATTGCGAACGTCGACGGCTTCTACGATCCCCTCCTCTCCCTCATCAATGCATGGGAAGAAGAAGGCTTCATGGAAGAAGGCGACCGCGATAACATTTTCATCTGTAGCAGCGTCGATGAAATCATGAAAGTCATTTCCGACCACGAAATCTGATTTCCATTCCTTATATATAGAGCGGATGGGAATGGTATAATAATAAAGCAAACTCAATTTGGGAGGTACAACATGAAAGTCACAGCAGACGATCGTCTTTTTGAAGAAATCCCCGGCCTTTGCATCGGCATCATTGCCCTTCGTGCAGCCGACAACCGCGGACTGAACCGCGAAGCAGAACTCTTCCGCCGCAGATGCTGCACGGAGGCCAACCTGCTCCTGAAAATGAACCCCGGCATGGCAGATGGAGACATCGCATCCTACCAGAAAGCTTTTGAAACCCTTGGCGAAGAAGGAAAATCTTCTGCCCTTGAAACTGTCATCCGCGAATACAAGAAAGGCCTTGGCATCGCTGAGGAAGAAGAAACGGACGACGACATTGAAATCCTTACCGCACCGAAGCAGGCATCCATGGATGAACTGGCAGGCTCGGACATTCTCCCCCGCGTCAATCCGGTCATGGACATGGTCCGCGGCGGCATGCTGAAATTCCACGTCGACATCCATGCCTACGATATGGGAAGAAATGACGACGTCCTCAGGATCGAACGCACCGAAAACGGCGCACGCGTCACCCTGGGAGACAAAGTCTCTGAAAACGCTTGGCTGACTGACGGCGAAGAAGCAGGCGCCGTCAACGAAGACTCTGAAAACATCCTCGTCCTCATCACAGGATTCGGGGAAAGCCGCAAAAAGGTCGCTGTTGCAAGAAATGAACTTGCCCGCCGCCTGAAATCCGCCTTTGACCGCTCCGTCGAAGTAGGCTGGATCGAAGCCAGCCCGCATGAATTCACCTCGGCTATCTGAGGCATCCATGAAATATATTGCACTTGACTTTGAAACGGCGTACTGGGGCCCCGCCAATGCCTGCTCGCTTGGAATCGTCACAAGCGACGGACACGAAGTCATCGATGAATGGTATCATCTCATTCATCCGCTCAGCCTGAACTTCGATGAAGGCTGCTCGAAAATCAACGGCATCTATCCGGAAGACGTCATCGACGAGGACGAATTTCCCTACTTCTGGAAGGACATCGCCATGCGCCTTGAGGGCGGCATCGTCTTTGCCCACAACGCGCGCTTCGATATGGGCGTCCTTGCTTCTGCCATTGATACATACCAGCTTCTCGACATCCACTTCCGCTACGGCGACACCGTCGTCCTTTCCAGAAAACTCTGGGCGGACCTGCCGAACCATAAGCTGAACACCGTCGCCGAAGAGCTGGGTTTCACATTCAACCATCATCAGGAGTTAGATGATGCAAGAGCCTGCGAATACATCGTAAGGAGCGCCATCGAAAAGACAGGCGCACCCGATGCGGAAGCCCTCATGAAAATGACCGGCCAGCAGCTGAAGCGCTTCGCCATCAAGCGCGGCGCCAAACGCCTTCTTGCACCGTGAAAGGAGATCCCTATGATATCCTGTATCCTTGCCGTCCCGTGCGGCCATCTGAAACTGACAGAAGAAAACGGATTCATCACTGCATGTGACTGGACAGAGGAAGCACCCTTCCCTGCCGAGACCGCGCTTCTTAAAAAAGCAGAAAAGGAACTGGAGGAATACTTCAAGGGAAAAAGGAAGACCTTCGACCTTCCCGTGCAACCCAAAGGAACTGCCTTTGAGAAGGACGTGTGGAGCGTACTTGAAAAGATTCCTTACGGACATCTCATGACTTACGGGGAAATCGCCAAGGAAATCGGCCGCCCCAAAGCCTCCCGCGCCGTAGGAAATGCCTGCGGCAAGAATCCCGTCTGCGTCATCATCCCCTGCCACAGAGTCGTAGGGAAAAATAATGACGGCGGTTATTCTAACGGCATGAAGTACAAGTATGCCCTATGGAAAGAAGAAGGAATTGAGAGGAAATAAAGAAGGGGCTGTGACAAAATTCGTTAAAACGCTGCTTCTCCCTTTTCTCGAGCAAAGCGAGGTTTAAGGGTGTTAACCTTGCTCCGAAGGAGAAGGTCCCGGCGAAGCCGGAGAATACAGTAGTTCTCGAGCGCAGCGAGGTTTTTAGGTTTTCAGACAGAACAAATAAATACATTTGTTAGATAATCCTTTAATGGAATATTCCAATAGAAAAAGGTGCTGTGGCAAAATGATAAACCATTTTGTCACAGCACCTTTTTTGCTACCGTTTATTCCGCAGCAGCTTTTAAGGTTTTTTCTACAGCTGCCTTGATTGTCTCGTAATCCTGTCCGGGCTGGGCTTCGAAAAGCTTTTCCCCGTCGATGAAGAGGCTCGGTACATAGTAGTACTTGCCGTTGTATGGAGTGACGAGATCCGGCTGCAGCTGTTCATCGATCACTTCTACTTCTGCATTGGCATATTCCGGTTTCTGGCAAAGTTCCTCGAATGCCTTCTTCGCTTTTGCGCAGTACGGGCATCCTGGGATCTTGATCATGGTAATTTTTTTCATGGAACATTCCTCCTTCTTGGAAATTTGGATTCCTGTATTTAAGATACTCTGTTTCCCCTGAAATTGCTAGTATCGAAAAAATTCTTTTTAGTCTTGTTTCAGAAAATCCAAAAGACCGGGAATAATCCCGGCCTCTTTTCATTCAAGCCCTCTAATCAGTCAGAGTTCTTGAAGTATGATTTGAAATTGGAGTCCTGCACTCTCGGGCTCTTCGGTCCTTTCGGACGATTGCCGCGACCGCTTTCGAAATGACGGCCTCCGCGCTTTCCTTCGAAACGGCGTCCTTCTCTGTCGCCGCGGCCTTCACGGTCGCCGCGTCCTTCGAAGTGTCTTCTCGGGCGGTTTCCGCCTTCGAAACGACGGTGTCCGCCGCCGCTTCTTCTTCTGAAGTTCGGAGCTTCTTCCGTGATCTTGACCGGAGTAACGTCCGGCTGTTTGGTCAGCAGTTTGATAGCTGCTGCAACGAGGGATACGGAGTCCTGGTCATTCAGGAGTTCTTCGGCGCTTTCGCGGAACTGTTCGAGTCCGCCAGCCTGAGCTGCTTCGGAAAGGCTTTCAATGGCAGCCTTCTGGTTTTCTTCCATGACTTCGGTCAGTGTCGGTACAGAGCGGCGGGTAATGCGGCGGCGGATGACTCTTTCGATGTCACGCAGCTGGCCCATTTCTCTGGAAATGACGAATGTCGTAGCAAGACCGGTCTGTCCTGCGCGGCCTGTACGGCCTACGCGGTGTACATAGATTTCCGGATCCTGCGGCATATCGAAGTTGTAAACGTGTGTGACGCCGGAAATATCAAGGCCTCTGGCAGCGACGTCGGTAGCAACGAGGATATCAATGGTGCCTTCCTTGAACTGGCGTACGACGGTGTCTCTCTTCTGCTGGGACAGGTCGCCGTGAAGACCTTCGGCCATGTAGCCTCTCTTCTTCAGAGCTTCGGTGACTTCATCGCAGCGGCGCTTGGTGCGTACGAATACGATAGCCAGTTCGGGATCCTGCATATCGAGCAGACGGCAGAGTGCGTCAAATTTCTGACGGTCCGGCAGTTCGATGTATTCCTGTTCGATCAGGTCGATGGTTACGGTAGCAGCCTTGATCTTGACGACTTCCGGGTCCTTCAGGAATGTTTCAGCGAGTTCACGGATCGGTCCAGGCATGGTAGCGGAGAAGAACATGGTCTGTCTTTCTTCCGGAATAGCAGCAAGGATCGTGCGGATGTCGTCGATGAATCCCATATCGACCATTTCATCGCCTTCATCAAGGACGAGAATCTGTACATTGGAGAGGTCGATCGTGCCGCGCTTCATATGGTCCATCAGACGGCCCGGGGTAGCTACGATGATGTTTGGTTTCTTGCGGAGTGCCTTGAACTGGCGTTCAATATCCTGACCGCCGTAGATCGGCAGTGCGTGGATCGGCAGGTACTGTGCAAGATGGTTGATTTCTTCAGCGGACTGGATAGCCAGTTCTCTGGTTGGCGAAAGGATGACTGCCTGCGGACCTGGCTTTGTTGTGTCAATGCGTTCCAGTACAGGGATACCGAATGCTGCGGTTTTGCCTGTGCCTGTCTGTGCCTGACCAATCAGATCCTTTCCGGAAAGTGCTACTGGAATGGAGACCTTCTGGATCGGGGTCGGTTCCTCGAACCCCATATCCTTTACGGCCTGCAGAATTTCCGGCTGGATTCCTAATTCGTCAAAAGTTTCGTACATGTGTTTCCTCCTGTGTGCGCCATGGGTACGCATTCGCTCATCGCTAATAAAAAAGGCAGGCGTCTCAATCTATGCATCTTTGCATCTTCCGGGTCTTCGTATCTGCGGATCCATCCGCTCCCGGGCACTAAAAAAAGAGAACACTACAAGCGTCTCTCCCATGATTTACGTTTCTCGGTTGTCCGTTCTCGTTAGTACATGCCTGCTCATTGATATTATTATATCACACTTTTTCAATTAAAAGTAAAATATTTCAGAAAATATCAAAAATAGTCAATATTTTTTAGAAAAAGGGTACACTTTTATCTATAATCCCTCAAAATCAGAAATATTTCCTGAAAATGGCTGGAAATACCACATAATTACCGAAATACTATTCCATTTCATACAGATTGTCATAGAAGCGAAACGGGAGTATCCGCCGCTTTCCCATTCAGGAAATGCATTCATGCAAAGAAAAAGCCGCAGGAAATGCATCGCATTCCCGCAGCTCTCTATATAATAGCCTCTTTATAATACCCCGCTTACAGTCTGACCTGCATGCCTGTGAACCATTCTCTTCCATGGACGTAAAGGTCGTCCACTTTCTTGTCGAACCAGTTATAGACGCCCGCCGTCATGGACCAGTCGTCCCAGCGTTTCCGGATGGACGTGTTCAGCGTCTGGAATGTATACGCTTCATCATCAAAGCGGTAGTGGTCCTGGAAGGTATCCCAGATGGCGCCCGACCAGCCGTAATCATCATGATCATCATAGAAAAGAGCGGCCGTCACCGTATGGCGCGCGCGGTTGTCGAGCATCGTGCCGTCCGTCTTGTTCTCGGCATCGAGGTACACATGCGAAAGTCGCCAGTTCCAGCGGCTTCCCATCGGCGCGGAAAGCTCTGTCTCCACGCCCTCGATGTCGGCGCGGTTCACGTTTTCATAATGGTAGACGGCATCGCTCACCTGCACGATGTCGATCAGGTTCTTCACGCGGTTCTTGAACCAGGTCACCTTGCCCTTGAGATTTCCCAATTCCCATTCATATGAAAGATCGAGGGAGCGGGATTTCTCCGGAGAAAGATCGGGATTGCCGTAAATGCGGTAAGCGAAATGATTGAGATTGAGGTACATTTCCGAAACTGTCGGCGCGCGGTATCCGGCGCCATCGTCTGCCTTGATCCTGTTATGGGGATCCAGCTCCCATGTCGCGCCCAGTCTTGGCACGCCGTAATCACCGAAGCGGTTGTTATGCTCCATGCGGAAGGATGGTGTCAGCGTCACGCCCCCGCCCATCGTCCAGAAATCCGTCACATAGAGCGCCGCATTCTCGATGCTGTGCCCTTCTTCTTCCTTTCCTTCGCCGAGGCGCGTCCCCGTGTACGACGTCATGCGGTAATCCCCGCCGTACGTCACGCGGTGCTTGTCAAAGGTCATCGTGTCCTTTCCGGAAAGCGCCCACTCCGTGTACTCCGCCTTGTCGTAATCGCTGGCAGGGTACAACGTGTCCAGCATGGAATTCACGAATGGCGGAAGGATGCCCGTAAAATCAGGACGGTCATTGCTCGTCTTCGAATTCTTCGTAAGGCGGCTGTAGGAAACGCTGCCTTCGTATTCATTTCTGTCCGTCTTTCCTGTATACGTGAGGAACGTGTCCGTCTCATGACGGTCGATGCGGCTCCTGTCATCCTTCTGGAGCAGCAGGTACAGCCGGCCCATCTGCATGCCGCCGTCAGCAAAGCGCGTCAGCATCGATTCGTCGAAGTAATTCACGCCGAAGCGCACCTTGTTCTCGTTCCTGTTCTCGAAATCATAGACCGTATCGAGCCCGATTTCCTGTCTTCTGCCATAGCCCGGCACATCCCAGCCGTCCGTTATGATGCCGCGTTCATCCGTCCCCTGGTTCCTGTAGGAAAGAGGTCGCACCTTTGCCGTGCTGTAATGGAAGGAGGAATTCCAGCGGCCGAGTTTCCCAGTCGTATAGCGGAGGTCCTCGCCCCACTCCGCCTCCCCCGTGTGGAAGCCGAGCACCGTTTCTTCCTTGTCCGGCTTCTTCGTGATGATATTGATGACGCCGCCCATGCCGTCTGAGCCGTACATCGCACCCGACGGACCCCTCACGACTTCGATCTTGTCGATCGTGGAAAGAGGAATCCTTGAAAGAAGGTAGGCATTCTTTGTCTGGCTCGTATCCTCATCCGCCATGCGCCTACCGTCAACAAGGATCAGCACCTGATTCGTATTCATGCCGCGGAGCATCACCTGCGTGCCGCCCATGGAAGCCGTGCTGCCGGCCTTCCCGCTTGAAAGGTTGATTCCCGTCACAAGCTCCAGGGCCTGCGTCGCATTCACCGCGCCAAGGCTTTCGATTTCCTTCTGATCGACGACCTGGACCGCCTGCGGTTCCTTCTTCGATTCGACTGGCATCTTTTCTGCCGTCACAACCATCTCCGGAAGCGAATATACCTCTTCTGCGCCGGAAGAAATCGGCATCAAGAGAGCCCCTCCCATGGAAAGAAGCACTGCCTTCTTTATTATATTTTTCTTATTAATAGAGCCGCGCGGCTGATTCATCATGATCCCCCCTTGCCAGAGCCTGACCGGCAGGCTGCCTGTATTTATTCCTTTCTATTATACTTCATGGTCCGAATGCGCTCTCAAAAAATTTTCCAAAAAATATTTATGTAACTTATTGAATATTTATTCTAAAAGTTGTATTATTATTTCAATCCAAAAACGTGCGGATTTTTATATTTCTTCAAAAATTGAGATTTGATGGAAATAATCCACATATCCGCCGAATATCGTTTATGCAATATTGCATAAACATGCATTTATGCCATAGAAAAGAGGTCCTCGGAATGTACGAAAAGGAAGTCAAGGAAAAAACATCGCAGATCCTGCCAAAGGTGGTGGGATGGAGACGACACTTCCATGAATATCCTGAAGTGTCCGGAGAAGAAAAAGAGACTTCCCTTTATATCCAGCAGGTCCTCACTGAACTCGGCATCCCCTTCGAAACAGGCTTCTTCGGGACGGCAGTCCTTGGGACTATCAAAGGCGATCTTCCCGGCAAGACCGTAGCCCTCAGAGCCGACATGGATGCCCTCCCCGTCACCGAATTGACAGGCCTGCCCTTTGCTTCGAAAAACAAAGGCGTCATGCACGCATGCGGCCACGACGGCCACATGTCCATCCTTCTCGGCGCTGCCGCTGTCCTCCAGTCCATGAAGAGCCAGCTCCACGGCACAGTGAAGCTCGTATTCCAGCCGGCTGAAGAAGAAGCTTCCATCGGGGGCGGACGCCACATCGCCGCTTCCGGCAAGCTCGATGACATCGAAGAAATCTACGGCCTCCACGTATGGCCTGAACTTCCCGTCGGGCAGGTCGGACTGAAAAAAGGAAATCTCATGGCAGCATCCGATCGTTTCTACGTCCACGTCAAAGGGAAATCCACCCACGCAGCGCAGCCGCACAATGGCACGGATGCTCTCGTAGCCGCTGCCCACTTCATCATCGACGTGCAGACACTCATCTCCCGTGAGATGAACCCGATGGAAAATGTCGTATGCACCATCGGCCTCATGAATGCAGGCACCCGCTACAACGTAGGCGTCGAAGATGCTTACCTCGAAGGTACCGTCCGTACGTACACCCCGGCCCTCCGCGACAAGATGGAACAGCGTCTGGGAGAACTCCTCAAAGGGCTCGACTACACGTTTGGCACCCATTCCGAACTGAACTACGTACGCGGCCACAGCGCCACGATCAATACACCGGAAAAGATTGACTTCCTCGATGAAGTTGCCAAGACCTACATCGGCAAGGAACACATCACCCATCCGGAATTCCCGTCCATGTGTGCAGAAGACTTCTCCTACTACCTTGAAAAATTCCCCGGCGCCTTCCTCTGGCTCGGCACCGGCAAGGAAGGAACTCCTGCCCTGCACAATGCAAGCTTCGCTCTAGACGAATCCATCCTTCCACTGGGCATCATCATGGAAGCAGGCGCCTGCCTCGAAACTTTAGCCAAAGAATAATCCCGTTCGAAAGAACATTTCCCTCTGAGAGGTATATCATGAAAAGCTTACTCAATAAACCGTTCCTGAGCATGACCGACTACACACCCGAAGAATTCGCATACTACCTGGACCTCGCAGCCGCTCTTAAGAAAGACAAGAAAGAAGGCAAGGAAATCCAGACACTGAAGGGAAAGAACTTTGCCCTCATCTTCGAAAAAGATTCCACACGAACCCGCTGTGCATTCGAAGTCGCTGCCAGAGACCAGCGCGCATTCACCACATACCTCGGACCGACAGGCAGCCAGATCGGCAAGAAAGAATCCATTGCCGACACCGCCCGCGTCCTCGCATCCATGTTCGATGGAATCGAATACAGAGGCTTCAAGCAGTCCGCTGTCGAAGAACTCGCAGCCAAGGCAGGCGTTCCCGTCTGGAACGGCCTCACCGACTACGACCACCCGACACAGACCCTCGCCAATTTCCTGACACTGAAGGAACATTTCAATAAACCTCTGAATGAACTCTCCTTCGCTTACGTCGGACACGGACAGTCCAATATGGCGCACGCCCTCATGGCAGGCGCAGCCCTTGCAGGCATGGACTTCCGCATCATCGGACCCGCCCAGTTCTTCCCTGAAGACGATTTCCTCGCCAAATGCCAGAAAATCGCTGAGAAGACTGGCGCGACCTTCACCTTCACCGACGATCCCGTAGAAGGCGTCAAAGGCCTCGACGTCATCTACACCGGAGTCTGGGTCACCATGGGCGACCCCTACGAACTCTGGGGCGAACGCATCAAACTCTTCATGCCATACCGCATCACGATGGACATGATCAAGAACACCGGAAATCCGGACACCGTCTTCTGCCACTGCCTCCCGGCCTTCCACAATACTGAGACAAAAGTCGGCAAGGACATCTACGAAAGATTCGGCCTCGACGGCATCGAAGTCACAGACGACGTCTTCGAAGCGCCGTTCTCTCTGGCCTTTCAGGAAGCCGCCAACAGACTCCCGACCATCAAAGCCGTGATGGTCGCCTCATTTGCCGAGTATCCCATTCATGAATAAGAAAGAAGGATGAGTATCATGACACAGAAATCACTGCCAAAAGTCTTTATCGTCGGAGAATCAGGAACCACGGGCCTCCGCCTGCACGACCGCCTGTCCGGCAGAAAAGACATCGACCTTCTTTCCCTTCCCGAAGACAAGAAAAAGGACATCGACACCATCGTTTCCTTTGCCAAGGAAGCCGACATCATGTTCCTCTGCCTTCCGGATGATGCATCCAGGGAAATCGTCAAAGCCACCGAAGGCACAGGCATCCGCATCCTCGACACCTCCACTGCCCACCGGACGAAAGAGGACTGGGTCTACGGATTCCCTGAACTTTCCGAGCAGCAGAAAGACGCCATCGCCAAAGCGGATAAAGTCGCAGTCCCGGGCTGCCACGCATCCGGCGTCATTTCCATCCTCTACCCGCTCGTCAAAGCCGGCGTCCTCCCGATCAATTACCCCCTCCACTGCTTCTCCCTCACCGGATACAGCGGCGGCGGCAAATCCATGATCAAGGACTACGAAGAAAACATGAGAGAAGAACTCAAGGCTCCCCGCCAGTACGGACTCTCCCAGAAGCACAAGCACCTTCCGGAAATCATGAAAGTCTGCAAACTCTGCGAAGAACCGATCTTCTCACCAATCGTAGCCGACTATGTGGCCGGCATGCAGGTCACCATCGGCTTCCACACCCATTTCCTGCAGCTCCCCTGCGGACTTCCCGGATCCGTCGACATCGACGATTTCCATGAAATCTACAAACGCTGCTACAAAGGTTCCAATATCGTCAAAATTTCTGACCTTACCACCGACGAAACGAACGGCCTCTTCCTCAATGCGAACAAGGATGCCGGCAAAGACAGCCTCACCATCTACATCGCAGGAAACGACGACCGCATTCTCGTCCTCGCCTCTTTTGACAACCTCGGCAAAGGCGCTTCCGGAGCTGCCATCGAATGCATGAACATCATGCTCGGCTTCCCGGCAGAGACCGGCCTTGTCCTCTAAGCAAAAGCGGCTCCTTCCATAAGGAGGGAGCCCTCTTTATACCCCGAAAAGGAGACTTACCATGAACCAGGCAACTAATGCAGTACGAGCCGAGATCCTCACCCAGGCGATCCCGTACATCAAAGAATACGCAGGAAAATACGTCGTTGCCAAGTACGGCGGAAATGCAATGACCGATCCGGAACTGAAGAAATCCGTCATGCAGGACATCCTTCTCCTCCGCCTCGTCGGCGTCAATGTCATCCTCGTCCATGGAGGCGGCCCTGATATCAACCATATGCTGGATGCCCTCCACATCGAGTCCCACTTCGTGAACGGCCTCCGAGTCACGAACGAAGACACCATGGAAGTCGTGCAGATGGTCCTTGCCGGTAAGATCAATAAAGGCCTTGTCGCTGAACTCACCGCCCTTGGCGGAAAGGCAGCCGGCCTCTGCGGTATAGACGGCAACCTCATTCACGTCCACACCAAGGACCCGGCCCTCGGCCTTGTAGGAGAAATCGACGCCGTCAATAAAGGCATCATCGACAACCTCCTCGCAGGCGGCTACATCCCCGTCATTTCCTCCGTCGGCATCGACGACAAAGGACAGCCGCACAATATCAACGCCGACACAGCAGCCACTGAAATCGCAGCTGCCCTGAACGCCGAATGTCTCGTCTTCATGAGCAACATCGACGGCGTCCTCAAGGACAAGGACAACCCCTGCAGCCTCATCAAGTCCCTCACCGTCGAAGAGACGGAAGCCCTCAAGAAAGACGGCACCATCGCAGGCGGCATGATCCCCAAAGTCGACGGATGCACCGACGCCATCAAAGGCGGCGTCAAGAAAGTCTTCATCATCAATGGAGAGATCCCGCACGCTCTCCTCATCGAACTCTTAACCGACGAAGGACTCGGAACCATGTTCTCCGCCTGATCGAATACAGAAAAGGAGCCAGACCCATGAATACATTTGAAAAAGACAAGACCTACATCACCCACACTTACAACAGATACCCCGTATGCTTCGTCAAGGGAGAAGGATCCCACCTCTATGACGACAAAGGCAAAGAATACATCGACATGGGCACCGGCATCGGCGTCGACGTCCTCGGCATTTCCTATGAACCCTGGATCGAAGCCGTCACCAAGCAGCTCCATACCCTGAACCATGTATCCAACCTTTTCTACACCATGCCCCAGACAGACCTGGCACAGGCGCTCTGCGAAAAGACAGGCATGAAGGACGTATTCTTCTCCAACTCCGGCGCTGAAGCCAATGAATGCGCCATCAAGGGAGCCAGAAAATACTCCATCGACAAGTACGGCAAGGACAGAACCACCATCGTCACCCTGATCAACAGCTTCCACGGCCGTACCATCACCACCCTCGCTGCAACCGGCCAGGACGTATTCCATCAGAACTTCTTCCCCCTGACAGAAGGATTCCTCTACACACCGGCCAATGACCTCGATGCCTTCATCAAACTCTGCGAAGCCCATCCGGAAATCTGCGCCGTCATGGTAGAACCTATCCAGGGCGAAGGCGGCGTCCATCCCCTCGATAAAGACTTCTTCGAAGGCGTCGGCGCTTATGCCAAGGAACATGACATCCTCCTCGTCGTCGACGAAGTACAGACAGGAAATGGCCGTACAGGAAAACTCTACGGCTACATGAACTACGACGTCACCCCGGACATCATCTCCACTGCCAAAGGCCTGGGCGGCGGCCTTCCGATCGGAGCTACCCTCTTCGGCGAAAAGACAAAGGACGTCCTCTCCAGCGGCACCCACGGCTCCACCTTCGGCGGCAACCCGATCGTCTGCGCAGGCGCCCTCGCCATCCTTGATTACATCGATGACAAGCTCCTTGATTCCGTCGCTGAAAAAGGCAAATTCATCAAAGAAAGCTTCGAAGGTGCCAAAGGCGTCAAATCCGTAGCAGGCATGGGCCTCATGTGGGGCATCGAGCCAGAAAAAGACGTTTCCACTATCGTTCCCAAACTCCTTGAAAAAGGTGTCGTCGTACTGACAGCGAAAGAAAAAATCCGTCTCCTCCCTGCGCTCAACATTCCTGAAGAAGACCTTGAAAAAGCAGTCTCCATCATGAAAGAAGTTCTCGCAGAAGACTAAAGACAATAATGACAATAATAAAAAGACTGTGGCGAAATGATTGCACATTTCGCCGCAGCCTTTTTGCTTAGGGGAAAACAGGTTTACTTGTGTTCTGCTATGAACCTTCTCACCAGATGATTCAGGACTGCCGTCGGCGTCAGGTAAAGATCCAGGCATGCCTTCTTGAAATCACGCTTGAGCTCCTTATTCATGCGGAATGCTGCCATCGCCGAGCCTTCCCTGCCCATGGCGACGGGGCTGAATCCATCCGCATTTCCCTTCTTCACGAACGACGCCGCCAGATCATTCAGGACCTCCCGCTGCGACCTTCCCATCGCCTTGCGGATCCGCCCGAACTCCTCCTTGTCCCTTTCCAGAATGAAGAACGTCATCTGCGACGTATCCGAAGACGACGGATTCTTAGCGCTGTCCAGCTTTTTCATCATTTCCTGATGATCCTTCCCATACCACTCCACATAAAGCGCCATAAAAGCCGTCAGCACATTCGATACCGCAAATCCCGCCTGGCTGCACGTTTCCTTCAGAAGATCACGAGAAGACTCAGGCATCTCCACCCTTGCCGCGCAGTCCTTCACGATTTCAAAAGAAAGAGCCGGCAGACCAGACTCCACCATCTCCGGATGACGCCCGTACTCGTCGATGAAAGCAAGGATCGTCGAGCGCGCATCGCTCCCATTGGCCCGGCAAAGGTACATGAACTTCTTCTTCAGCGCATACGAAGTCTTGAAACTCGTGACTACACCCTTTTCCACTCCGCGGATTTCCTTCGTATCCTTCGAAAGAGTCTCCCCCTTCACCGCATACCAGCACATGAAAGCATTCAGCATCGCATTCACCGAGCATCCGTAATGCTCGCAGTTCTCTGCCAGACGATCCTTCACCGAAGCTGGCACACGCGCAATGAAACGCTCCGTCAAAAGCGAACCCGACGCCCCCTGCTGCTCCATCCTTTCCTTCACTCCTTCCACCAGTGACAAAAGCTCACGCGACCGGTCCCGCCCGGCCGCAAGATCCGACAAGTACTCCTCCGCCATCCTGTTCATGACAGCATTCCCTGTCATATGCGCCGCCTTGCACCGTTCAAAGAAACGCGCGCGAAGGACCGGAAACGCAGCGATATAAACCTCCTTCGCCGCATCCTTCCCCCGCCCCTTCCTGGCAGCCAGAGTAATCCTTCCCACCGAATCCATCATGCTCACTCCATTCCAGCAGACACATCTATGGGATGCCTTCCCGCATCCCAGACACCCACTCTCCCCTCTACTATCAGTATAATTTTTACAATGACAAATCCTGTCCACTTCAAGAGCCTAACAAAAGATTTTTTTGAAGAAACGTCAAAAAAGAAATAAAAAAAGAAAGATTCAGCAAAGTGAACCTTTCAAAGAGAAACATGAGCTGCCTGTGCGGCAGTGCTGTTTTTCTCGAGCGAAGCGAGGTTTAAGTGGTTTTGACCTTGCCCTTTAGGGAAGGTGGCGGCGGAGCCGTCGGATGAGTTGTAGTTCGTACAGCCGTCAGGCTGGTTGTATGGTTTTTCTGTTCTCTCGGCAGTAGTCGAATCGCACGTGGAGAAAGGGAAATCCCACGTTTTCTAAGCTGCCTACACGGCAGTGATCATAGCGAATCAAGGATAGCAAAAGCAATCTTTTTTCTAAGCTGCCTTTGCGGCAATGATCATAGTGCCCACCGGAAACAGGGCCAGCATAGCTTTCTAAGCTGCCTATGCGGCAGTGATCTAAAGGTGTTTTTCCAATAACCATGAGAGCACTTTCTAAGCTGCCTATGCGGCAGTGATCGTTGAATCGCTGAATGAAAACGAACGAACCCTTTTCTAAGCTGCCTATGCGGCAGTGATCGAAGCATGGCCCTGGAAGGAGGTAAAGGATGATTTCTAAGCTGCCTATGCGGCAGTGATCTCCAGGATTTCATTCGTATCAAGGTTGATGGTTTTCTAAGCTGCCTATGCGGCAGTGATCGACCTGAGCCATGCAAAAGGCGTCCGGGCAGATTTCTAAGCTGCCTATGCGGCAGTGATCACCATGAAACCATTAATCAGTAGAATCCGCTGTTTCTAAGCTGCCTATGCGGCAGTGATCAGGTGGGACTATCACCTACACTGTGCTTGAGTTTTCTAAGCTGCCTATGCGGCAGTGATCCGAGTTATCACACGATTTTAAGTGCGTTCGATTTTCTAAGCTGCCTATGCGGCAGTGATCAGATAACTAATTGTTTTTTAGATTCTAGGCGATTTCTAAGCTGCCTATGCGGCAGTGATCCTTTTTTAGCCACGGTGCATCACCGCCTTGCATTTCTAAGCTGCCTATGCGGCAGTGATCTAAAGCAGCTAGCTGGTGGCACCTAAAGTAGCTTTTCTAAGCTGCCTATGCGGCAGTGATCCACAGGACATCAACCTGGTGGCCGCCGTGCTGTTTCTAAGCTGCCTATGCGGCAGTGATCCAATCTATGAGTATTTCTATGAGTATCTCTATTTTCTAAGCTGCCTATGCGGCAGTGATCGGAAAGGCGGATATATGCTTTATGTAAATCCTTTTCTAAGCTGCCTATGCGGCAGTGATCGTCGTAAATGACGTATAATATGTACAGAAAGATTTCTAAGCTGCCTATGCGGCAGTGATCGCTTATATGCATTTTCGAATGTGTAAGTAGTATTTCTAAGCTGCCTATGCGGCAGTGATCTGTTTGTATATTTGAAATCCGGATCCCTGCCCATTTCTAAGCTGCCTATGCGGCAGTGATCGGAGGCACTGCCGGGGACAACCTGGGGGACATTTTCTAAGCTGCCTATGCGGCAGTGATCGTGCCAGAATCCGTCATGGTGTATGATATAGGTTTCTAAGCTGCCTATGCGGCAGTGATCTTTGTTAGCAAGCGCAGGCAAGACGCAAGCCCATTTCTAAGCTGCCTATGCGGCAGTGATCATACATTATCTATGACAATGGGGCCAGCCTGAATTTCTAAGCTGCCTATGCGGCAGTGATCATCTGGAAGTACATTCGGTCGGAGTCGTTGATTTTCTAAGCTGCCTATGCGGCAGTGATCGACGTTATTATCAAATTGGAGGATGGACTTAATTTCTAAGCTGCCTATGCGGCAGTGATCGTACTGCTAAACTGATTGAACTCAAAGGTTTGTTTTCTAAGCTGCCTATGCGGCAGTGATCGCCTTTACTACCCGAGCCATTAGCACGGACAATTTCTAAGCTGCCTATGCGGCAGTGATCTTACTGGCATATGGCTATGTATTCGTGGATCATTTCTAAGCTGCCTATGCGGCAGTGATCATTTGTATGTAGAGAAATTAGTAACATGGTTGATTTCTAAGCTGCCTATGCGGCAGTGATCTAAGGGAGGCTACGATGGAGCCGCCATAGCGTTTTCTAAGCTGCCTATGCGGCAGTGATCATTCTTCGGTAATCTGGTCACATTTGGATTCATTTCTAAGCTGCCTATGCGGCAGTGATCTATGCATGTGCATAGAGATTTCTTAGATTCTATCATACCATCCGGAATTACGTGATGCAAAACTCTTTTAAAAGAGGGCTTCGAAAAAAGTTAGATTTTATCGCTCTTTTTCCGAAGCCTTTTTTATTTGGGTCAAAATTCGGGTACTGCTGCACCCTTGCTCAGCCCGTAAGTTGTAAATCCGCCCTGGCCTTCTTCTTTCTTTTCTTCTTTTTTAACGAAAAGATTGAAGGTTTGCCCTGTAGATAAGCTCTTTAACCGAATGAAGGGAAGGTCATACTTTTCTTCTCTTTGTTTCAGCATCTTGAAAGCTGCTTTCTCGGTAACTTCAGGATGCCTTTTTGCATATCTACGGGCTTTTCTGGCAATGGAGCTGTCCGGCTGGTATCTTGCGAATTTTACATACCCTTTGACTTTGGACTCCGGTACTTCACGAATGCTTGTGATATGAACGTAATCACTCAATCGTCTCAGTGCTTTTTTCAGATCCAGTTTTTTCAGATCTGCTTCTTCCGGTGCAAAAACTCTTGCCTTTTCTCCCATAGATTCATCAGCATATTCAGGAAATGAGACTCCATAGATTTGTTTATGATCTATATTTTCCCGGTCGGCGAATGCCAAATGGATCTGTGCATAGACTTTTGTCCAGAGGAAATCCGGCGGAATTTCAGCATCCGGAATCAATGTAATTTCTTGATAGTATTTCATCATAATAAATTACTCTTCATCGTTCTTGCCAAAGACACCGCCGCGTACCAGGACTGCCATGACATAGTTTTTGTCATCATCGGAATCAAGATCTACGCCATTTGAGTAATCATCAAAGAGTGTGTAGAAGTCTTTCTTTTCTTTCGGTGTTCTGTAAGCCATGCCCATGTTTGTTACGGCGCCGTATGGTTCAACAGCAATTGGTCCGGTTTCTACTTCATCAAAGCTCGGATACCAGGTATCGATAGCACGGATAGCGTTGCCAAGCTTCTGTGAATGCATAGCTGCGATATCATTTATCTGATAAAGGATTTTGCTCTTCTTTTCTCTGCCTTCCACTTTATCTTTGTTCAGGATCATTTCTTCGCTGGGGTATACTTCCTGTCCCTGTCCTTCGAAGGCAAATGCAGTGACTTTCAAGAGGAGATAGTTTCTTTCTCCGCAAAGTGCCTCAGCAATGAGACCTGCAAGTTCTTCTACATCGTCAGATGTGTCACCGAAATCTTTCAGAGAGAAATCGTATGCATCAAAGATCCATTCTTTTTCCACGCCATCTTCTTTCAGCGCGACAACATGGACTTCAATTTTTTCTGCGCCGACACGGTTTCTCCAAAGGAAACGGCCATTTGCAAGGTTCAGCGCATAGCGGCGAGACAGTTCTTTGAATCCATTTTCTGCAATGAAATCTTCTCCCATTTTTTTGATGCTTTCATAATGTTTTGGATCATTGCACGCCGAAGGATACTGAACGCCAGAGAGTACTTTGACAGTGAATTCAAGTTTCAATGTATCTTCATCCATCGTCAAAGAAGCGCTGTCGACAGTCTGCAGGTTTGCTTTCTGAATTTCTTCATTCAGTTTAGCCGGATCATTTTTTACAGCACCTTTCAGACGATTAGAAATTGTGCCGCGAACTGATTTTTCCTGAAGTCTGACTGGAACAGCTTTGCCGCTTCTGTCTTCCCATGTCGTTCCATACATATAGCCGTCAGATACAACCAGTTTCTTTTCGAATGCGAGTACTTCACCTTTTTTTGCCATTTTACATTCCTCCCTAATTAAATTTTCTGATTTCTGCAAAGATATAATTCCTGATTTTCATCATAAGCATACCGCCACATCATATCGTCAATTGAATCGAAATGATACGGCATACGGAATTCACCGAGTGTTACGACACTTTCAGCAAACCGATGCTGCGTTTCTTTATCACGCTGATTTCTGCAGATTCCCAGTGGTGACAATCCCTTAAAACCTACAGAGATCGGGATGATCCAGCCTGTGCCTTTTCTCGAAAGATTCCATCCCGTAATTTTCCCATTTTCATCTTTCCTTGCGCTCATATTGACTTTCGTATAATCAAGAAGCGCATCAAGACCGTTAGTGCCATTTTCCATTTCCTGCTTAAGGATATCCCGTCTTTCAATGATGACATATCCTGGCATGAGCATACTTCTTACTCTGCGGATTGTTGCTGGATCATCTACATCGGTATACTGTATGCTCATACTTTGTATCCTGTTGATATCACCGCCAGCGATTTTCATCCGCCAGATTTCGCTCTGTACTTTTTCAAGAATGGCATCTTTATCATCAGGATCCAGTCCATCGATCTCGATTAAGATGGAAGCCGAAAGGTCAATGTGCGGTTCCTCAATCGTAGGTGGCCTTTCCCAGTCAGCTCCCTTTTTAATTAATGGATTCGCCGTATTAACAACAGCATTCCCATACGCTCCTTTAAACACATGCAGCCTTGTTTTATGAAAGCTGACTGCGACACCTGTGAAATGGATCTCTGAAAAATCAGTATCTTCTCTCTTTTTCTGATTCAGACCGCGAACTTTTCTTTCTAAAGCATGGACAGCTCCCAGCCATGCTGTCATAGCCGGAACTCCGATCGTATATGTACTGCTCATTGCATTTGCGTTATGAATCTGCATTTTCCTAATCACAAGATATGTACTCATAATCCCAGTCTCACCTCCTCACGCAGCTGATCATAAATGGTGTTTCTGAAGTAATCCGTCTCTGCATCTCCGAGAGTTACCTTTTCGTCTCGTTCAATTTTTTCATATGTACGAATAATCCAGCGCGCGAAATCCTTGCTGACAGCTTCTACCCACGCGTCTCCTTCTCTTTCACTTTCGTATGCATTGTCGAGCCAGATTTTCTGAAAACGTGGAAGCCCATTGTACTTTTCATCATCACTCCAGCCAGAAGGATTCTCTTCACGGATTCTTCCGGCAGTCATCATGGCCGTATCAATGATTCCCCCAAGGATCCGATCTCTCTTCTCTCTAATACCTGCATTATTCCAATTGATTTTAAATAATGCATGCAAACGTGATACGAAAGATCTGTATTCGGAATACGGAACGGATTCTTTAAAGAAATTCCTCTTTGGAAGAATTAAATCCCGTTCATTCAAAACAGGCGGAAGTGATGAAACCAGATATCCTTCCCCATGATGCAGCATGTTAAGCCCACTAATGTTCTGCGGCTTTGTCCCGCCGAAGGTGATGACCGTCTTATCCCAGACATTGCTGCAGTCCTTCCCATAATTAGGATCTTTAGGATCCCTTGCAGCAGAAAATTCTCTTCTAATGATGTTCAGCTTATCAAACAATGTTCCCAATTCACTAGTGCTTGGCATTACTGTCAAAAGATGATATTCTCCTTCACTTATTGGGAAATAAACCTGCCTTAAATTCTTATCTGTAAATCCCCTGGTTCCTGTCTTAAGGTCCTTAAATTGCTGATACAATTTCTCCGAGTCAATTCCATAAAGCTTCAGTTCATCGGCTTTTCCATCCTGGTTCAGAATGTGTTCCAATATAGACTGTCCGTCTTCCATTTTATACAAGAGAAGCATAGCCGCTGTCATGATATTGGCATTCGTATACACGATATCCGTCTCACATTGTGTATTTTCCGTTGTCAAATATCCGTCAGGCCTCTCTTTGCTCTCTACATAGAGATGCACAGTACTGTCAGGATTAGCAAATTTTCCCACATGTGTTGCTAATGTGTATTTAGATATTTGCTTCTCTAAGAGATCGCGTACCCAGACGCCTATCTTAACACGCCTGGCTTCTTCATCTAGAAAACCGTCTGGTAGTTTCTTGCGGTCTTCGACAATTTTCTTAGCGACTGCTTTACTTTCAAGAAATTCCGCAATTTCTCCCAAATTTCTCCCTTCCCTTCCTTCTTAAACACTCGTTTTCGAGAATAATCCGAATTGGTCAGAATAAAACCATTCTTTTTCTAAATTGTCAGGTATGATAATTTCTCCATACTTCTCAGACTTTTCAAAAAGAATTTCTTCTTCCTGCCTGAAATCTGAATCATTTACATAACGTTTCAATGCTTCTTTATAATCCCTCTTCAGCCATAAGTTTTTCTCGATCCCCTCCTTAAATTTTGGAAACGCTTCAATGCTTCTTTTCCTTCCTACTGAAACAAATTCCCTATCTATATACTCAGAAAACTTGATCTTATTATCTTCAAACAATGCGGTCAGGCGTACATCTGGATACGTTTTTTCTCTGAATCGGTTCAAACGCTGCGGCAATGCTGTCATCCACCAATATTCCCGGATCCATCCATTGACCGCTTTGGCTCCGCTGCTTTCTTTATCGTTGAAATCTTCCATCGCTTTCTGCTCGAGATCAATTAAATTCGTTCTCCAGGTTAGCGGGTCCTCTTTTCTAATACGCGGAATGGAATCAATCCTCTTTAAAACATCCTCTTTCAAAATACCTTTAAGATCATGACTTTCCAGCTTATTCTTTCCACTTTCATAGCCTGGATATATAAAGGCAGGTGCCTTTCCATTTAATCCTCTTAGATTCCATCGCATGACGGCTATATTTTTCTTCTCAATATTTTCGCTCATGATTCTATGACGAAGGACTCGTCCGGCAAGCTGGATAATCGAGCGATACGACGAAGGCTCAATCACTGACCAATCGAGATCGTGATCCCGTCCTACTTCTTCTACAGGCGTTGCAACAATAATGAAAACGACATAATCTGTTGTTGCTTGATCAATATGTTTTCGGAGAACCGGATCCTTGATGTCAACAGGCTCTCCATACAGCGTTTTCCTCTTCAATACACTATCCAAATACTTTTCCTGCTCATGACGAAGCAGCAAAATCTGCCGGCTGTGATAGGTCATAATGCGCGGTGTTATATCATCTTTATCCCAATCCGTATTCTGCAGTAGGTACAAGCTGACTTTTACACATGGATCAATATTTGCCATACGAACAACACCGATAGATACTTTTTTGCCTGTCTTCTCGTCTACAACGAAATTTTCTTTGGAAAGACGGACAACCTGTTTCCGGATGCTTTCGAAGTACGACTGCATCTTATCAGACTTGGCATCTTCAGTGTCTTCATCCTCACAATCTGCTATGTATCCTGACCTCTTTGTTATTTGCCGTGTTAATTTCGCGACGCGCTTTTCGATGAATGATTGATGAAATGCGCTATAGTCGGAATCATCATCTGTATTCATGAACTTCATCTCAGTTCGGAATTCATCACAGAGTACGACGCTGACACGTTTCTTGGAAATAAAGAAACTGTTCCTGCATTTCACACCGGCTATATAGGCTCTATACATGCCTTCTGCCAAATCGGGAGGAATTGTCGCTGAAGAAAGAACAACATTTCTTCCATACATTCCCGCCAGATGCACGAGCCGGGAAATGGCAGTCAGGTCTTTCTGCGTAAAATCATCGATTTCATCGATAACTAGATCAGAGGACATCAGCCGGAGCATCGGAAGAATGAAGCGTCCGCCCCGTATTGTTTCTGTCGCCCCCATCATATGATCGATTGTCGCAACGAGAACGGGCTTGTACAAGAAAGCACTGTTCTTATCTGCATCGATCCCTCTCGCAGGTTTGAAGAAAATATTCATGAAAGCTCGCTGCTCATCGTTCAAAGAGTCTTCATAAGCAAGCCCTTCAGCGAGAGATATATCTTCGCCGTCTTCATCTTCCATTGCTGATCGTTTTTCTTCCAGCTCCTTATCTCCTTCGTGAAGTTCCAGAACTGCTTTTGACCCGATCAATACAGCAAGGTCATCTTTGCTGAGTTTGATTCTTTCTCTGTACTCATCGCCGGTCTGCAGTGTCAGAGTACGGAGTCCTAATGCCAGAATGTAACGCAGGGAATCTCCTCCTGGAGAAAGCGCTCTCATAATTTTTGCATTGGCAAAAGTTTTACCGCAGCCAGTACTTGCAATATTTACAACAAAAGATACCTGATCTTCTCCACGATCTTTGCGGAAATTTCGTATTGTCTCAGCCGCCTTATCCTGCCAGGAAAACTTTCCAGGGCTTCTCTTCTTCAAAGCTTTGACGTCATACGTCTTTTCCATCTCTTCCGCAAATCTAGGCAGCTGATGCGCTACGCGAAGTGCTTGATCTGAAACGCCCGTCATATGCTCCTCCAGAAACTGGTTCTTCTCAGATTTTCTTTTCTTATTCCTGAAAGAAAAGGTATTTGCCCAAAGGTCTCTCGCGCTCCACTTCCCGTCGTCCTGCTTCGCATCGCCATCCAAAGAGGAAAAATAATGGTCTCCCAAAACTAATGCCAGGCGAGCGTTAAGCAGTATTTCACGGAAAGCCGGATCATAGTCAGGATCTTTCATGATCTGCTTCAAGGTATCGTAATCCTGAAGAAGTCTGCCGGTCCATTTCTTCAGATGCTTTTTCCAAATGTTTCCTTCGTTCCAAAGTATCCCATGAGAAAAGCGGAAACATTCCTGCCGCTTCTCTACAAAATCCGGATCATCATTTTCGTATCTCCATGATGATTTCAAACTTTTCATCATTTCATAAAAAGTTTCTCGTTTTTCATCTTCATAAGCGCGCCGGTCATCCTTATTTAAATCCGGAAGTTTATGATGTGAAAGAATCAGCCACGTGAGACATTCCGCGGCAGGCGGAAGCTTTTTTAACTTCGTTACATCTGATTTCCCCGCTTTAGCTTCATTTTTCAAGATATTTAAAACGATTTCTTCTTCAAATGTGCCATCAGCGAATTTCTTGAGCCAAGGTGTATCATCTTCAAAATCGCCTGATGCTTCTACGCATGCTTCAATCATCTTGCAGCTCATCCATTCGTGACGGAACGGATCCCGCTCTTTCGTTCCTGAGCGCAGCTTCTTTTGAAAGAAATCCGATGCTTTGCCCCAATCGTGAAAAAGTCCCGCCAGACCGGCCAGCTCTTTAATAATAGGCAGGTACTGCCAGTCGTTTTCCCATTCAGAATGGATGATTTTCTTTTTCGTCGTATTAACAGGTACAGCGCCTGCATCATTGAACTGGCTTCTGTCACCGACAATCCAGAGCAGATCGCTTCTTGCCCTCGACCTGATCCAATGACAAGAAACCGCCGTATTTTTTGTAGCATTTCTCCGAAGCGCAGTCCGCACTGCTTCCAGACCGTCCGAAGTTATGACCGTGCGCCAGGCGTCATCCCCAATTCTTTCCGCAAAGCTGTCCAAGATCGTACGGACCGTTTTCTGTGACTTACCGGTGCTTCGGCTGATCAATAATACCATCATAGGAAATCACCCGGCCCATATTTCAAACTACTGCGTTGGACGATTTCAAACATGTAATCCAGTGCTTTATGTTCTGTCAATTTATTCAAACACGTCATACGGAAATGCTTGTCATCATCGCCTCTGGCTGCTGAAATAAAACTCCAAGGCAGAATAATTGAGTCTTTGATCAGGTCCGCCACATCAAAGACAAGCGCGCCGCGCCTTGTTTTACCGTGCATGACCGCAAACCCATGCGGAATTCCCAATACCCAGAGAGTACAAGCTGCCAAACCATAGGCGAGGTAGTTTCCATGATTCAGGAAGATGTTCGCTTCATCATCACCGTCATGATTCCTGGTAAAATCCGGAAGTCTGGTTCTCTTAGCTGCATATTTATAGAGGGATTTGGTGAATTTTGCTTCTGACAGTAACAATTCCGTCACGTCTTTTGCACTGTCTATCTTACCTCTATAAACCGCCAATGCTCTTTCGATTTCAGGATCGTCCGCATTGAAATTTTCCTCATGCAGATCCCTATCTTTCCCCCATGTTTTTTCAAGAAAATCACATCTGGCTCTTTGGAAGTCTCTAGCCGTTTCGAGGCGTCTTTCTTTATTCATCCAGAACGAAATCCACCCCTGCATGTACTCCGTCGGACGATATTCGCTCTGCGGCATCATCCATTCAATATCCGTACCGGCAAAAAGAGGCGTACCACCGCCCCCGCAAAATCCGATCATGACACCTGCAGAAGCAAGCACCCGGACAGCTGCCTGGGTCAAGGATGTGCCGCTCCCCAAAAGAATGACCGTCGTATTGGCAACAGGAATATTCCAGAATAAATTTTCATCGCTGCTTTCAGTCAAGTAGACGACACGTCCATCCTTCTGCATGACTCGGCATTTCTCAAGATAATAAATATTGGCACGTTTAGAATGCAGAATCGCTTTGTAATTCGATTTCTTCAGAATCTCTTTCATCGCAGTTCCTCTTCGAAAAATGATTCATCTCTATATTTTTTATTTACGGATTTTTAATAAGTTGTTTTTATTATAACAGATAAACATGTCACGCTTTGTCATAGGAATGTACTATAAAAAAACTTTTATGCCAGGCATTTCCTCTCCCTCATGTCAAAGATAAAATTTTGTTTAACTGTCACAATTCAGCGTTTGTTCATGCTAAAATATAGAAAAGAATCAATACAGATTTTGCAAGGAGGCGAGCGGGATGAAGAAGCGGTTTATTTTGGATATGACGATGCTGTTTGTATTTCTGATCGTAGTCGGGTACAAGCCGCTTGGGAATTATTGGCATGAGACTTTGGGCATGGTACTTTTTGTTTTGGTGTTTTTGCACAATTACTGGAACAGGCAGTGGTACAAGTCTTTGAAGAAGGGATCCTGGGGACTGGAGAGGAAGTATACGGCCGCGGTTGACGGGCTTTTGATTGTTTCTTTCCTGGCTGTCCTTCTCACAGCTCCGTTTATCTCGCGCTCCTACTCTCTTGGTTTCAATATTCATTTTCTCGAGGGTATCCATAAAGCGGGCGGCGCTCTTATGTTGGCGGCGATCGGGCTGCATCTTGGGATTCACTGGGCGATTTTGAAACCTCGTTTTGTGAACGGGCTGCATCTTGCTAATGTTTCGACAGTTGGAATAATCGTCCGGCTCGTGGTCCTTGCAATCGTTCTCGGTGCCATTTACTTTATTCTTCCGACGGGCACGCGCCCGAATCTGAATTCTTCCGGCGTGTATATCGGTATGCTGGGGCATCTAGTGGATGTCATCGGTATTGCGGCGGTGTCTTACTTCATTCAGATGCATCTTAGGAAATTGGGACGTAAAGCGCCAGCAAAACCTGTGCGTTAATTGAAAAAGGGCTGTGGCGAAATGATTGCCTGTTTCGCTGCAGCTTTTTTGATTTCCTTTTCCATACATTTCTTCTATAGTTTCTCTGTCATATTTCGCATTTCACATGGTATCCTACCGCATGCTACAATGAAGAAAAGAGGTTCTTGGGAGGTTTATTATGAAGCTTCGTATGATTGTAGACACGGTGATGCTTGTCTTATTCCTCGCGATTCTGGATTACCGCCAGATCGGGAGTTCGCATCATGAAATCTTCGGGATGATTTTCTTTGTCATCGTCATTTTCCATAATTATTTGAACAGGCAGTGGTATAAGTCTCTTCCGCGCGGGCGGTGGAACTGGGACAGGCGGTTCACTTTTCTGATTGATGTCGTGCTTATAGGTTCGTTCCTCGCAGTCATGATTACGGCGCCACTGATTTCTTACAAGCTGTCGCTGGATATCAATGCGCCGCTCATCGTTCACAGGATTCACCGGATCGGCGGTTATGTGATGCTCGTTGCAATCGGGCTGCACCTGGGGATTCACTGGAGCGCTCTTCTTCCGCGTTTCAAGAAGGCTCTGCACTTGGGAAATAAGAAGACTGTTTCCATTTTCCTTAAGGTGCTTGCTGTGGTACTAGCCGCTGCAGGAATTTACTTCTCGTTCGGATTCCACATTGGAAATCGTATTTTCCTGCTTCCTGTCACGGGGACGCGCATGCGCGCACCGAATGTGCCTGCTTTCGCTCTCGCCCATCTGACGATTGCAATTCTCTATGCGGAGATTTCCTATTATATGCAGAAGTTCATCAAGTCGAGCGGAAGGAAACCAAGACCGGTAAAGAAATAATGCACAAAAAAAGCTGTGGGTATATTCGATTAGAGGATTTATCTAACATAGATATGCAGATGGTCAATCTGAAAACCATAAAGGATACTTCGCCTTCTTAGAAAATGCAACTCTTTCGCCCAGCATCAGAAAAGTGATAGGCTGGGCACTTTCCCCTCCGGGGACAGTTCGGTGACGTGAAATATAAGAAATCAGTTCTGATTTGTTTTGAACTTATATACCTTCGGCTGAAGAAATGCAACTCATCCGTCTCATACACCAACTTATGAGTCATTTATGGCATTACCATTAAAGACAACTGGTATATGAGACACCTTCCCTTCCAGGGCAAGGTTAAGACCGGCCTACGGCCCTTCTTCCCAAATCCTCCCAAATCAAAATACCCCGCAGCATCGCTTATGCTGCGGGGTTCCTTTTTTTATTCTTTTTCCACGAAATCCAGTATTTCCAAGGGATGGTTCACGAAGTTTTTTCCTCCTCTGGCTCTGAGGAAGGTTTCGGGGCGGAAGCCCCAGGTGACGGAGAGGCAGGGGAGGTGGGAGTTTCTGGCTGTTTCTATGTCCACTTCTGTGTCTCCGACGTAGATGGCATCCTCGGGTGTGAGGGAAAGATCGCTCAGGATTGCATTGATCATGTCTGGAGCGGGTTTTCGGTAGATATCCGGTTTGTTTCCTTTGACGACGTCAAAAAGGCCTTTAAGGTACATTTCCGTGAGTTTTTTGACAGGGGCTTCGTCTTTGTTGGAGGCTACGGCTGTTTTGATTCCTTTTTCTCTCAGTTTTTTGAGGAGCTCGGGGATGCCTTCGTAGGGGCTGGTTTTTCTGTGGTTTCTTGGATAGAGGTCGGAGAAGATGGCGCGGCATATCTGGATTTCTTCTTCGGTGACGGCATAGCGGGAAGCGGGGATGGTTTCGCAGAGGTCGATGAGGTCCTGACCCTGGCAGCCTCTGGCAAGAGCGATGATTTTTGCGATGTCGTCGTGGATGCCGCTTCCAAAGCAGAGTTTGACTTCGTCTCTGGTGAAGTAGTGGGGAAGGCCCATGGCTTCGAGGGCGTTGTTGGAGGCGGTGGTGATGTCGGTGATGGTATCGAGGATGGTTCCATCCATATCAAAAATGACGGCTTTGATCATAGTTGTTCCTTTCTTTTTGCATTTTCTTTTGTTTTATTATACCTGTCTCATTCCTTCATTTCCATTTTCCTTAGGCGTTGCGGATTTCTCAAGAAATGCTGTCTCTTTTTTTGCTATAATGGGAATAATTATTTTCTTAAGGGGGAATGACCATGCATATGACGTGGCCTTTGATGGCCGTGATGCTTTTGACGGTGGCTTTTGTCATCGGTGTGGGAATTTTTCAGTCGCGCAAGGTCAGGTCGGCTGAGGGATACAGTGTCGGCGGAAGGAGTGCCGGGGTGCCCATGGTGGCCGGCGGGATTGCCGGGACGGTGGTCGGCGGCGGTGCGACGGTGGGTACGGCGCAGCTGGCGTACAGTGTGGGGCTTTCGGCATGGTGGTTCACTCTGGGAAGCGGGATTGCTTTCATCCTGATGGGGATTTTCTATGCACAGAAAATGCGCTCGACGGGGCTTTCTACGATTCCGCAGTTTCTGGGGATGCATTACGGGAGGCGGGCGGAGCGTCTGTCTTCGGTGATTTCTTCGATAGGGATTCTTCTTTCGGCGGTGGCGAGCTGCCTGCCCGGGATGGAAATCATTTCCTCGATCTTCGGCGTGGGCGAGCTTCCAGCGGCAATCATCCTGATGACGCTTGTCGCGGCGTATACGTTTTTTGGCGGGATGAAGAGTGCGGCCATCGGGGGCATCCTCAAGATGGCTGTCATCTGGCTTTCCCTTTTCGTCTGCGGTTTCGAAGCATATGAGGTGCTGGCTTCTTCGTCCGTGGCAATTCCTCCGTCTCATCTGGATCTTTTCGGACGCGGGTTCGAGGTGTCGATGTCGAATCTGTTCTCGATGATTGTCGGCGTCCTTTGCACGCAGACGTATATCCAGTGTATTTTCTCGGCAGATACGCCGATTACGGCCGCGGCCGGCTGCATCACGGCGGCGCTGATTGTCATTCCTGTCGGGCTTCCGTCTGTGGCTGTCGGTATGTACATGAGCGCTTTTGATCCGAATGTGGTGCCTGTTTTGACGCTTCCTACGTACTTTACGAATCATGCGTCCTTCTTGGTCGGCGGTCTTGCGATGGGCGGCATCGTGCTGTCTCTCATCAGCTCGATCGGCGGGCTGTCTTTGGGAATCGGGACGATGCTTGTGACGGATATCCTGATGCCGATCCTGCATCTCCAGGATGACAAGACGCTTCTCCGTCTGACAAAAATTTCTGTCCTCTCTGTCATGGCAGCGGCTTGTGTGATTGCGGCGATGAACAGGGGAACGCAGGTCCTTTTCTGGAATTACCTCTCCATGGGCCTTAGAGGCGGCGGCATTTTCCTTCCGCTGACGCTTTCGGTCTTCTTCCCTGGGCATTTGAAGAGGGGATGGGCGGTGCTCTCCATGGCAGGGAGCACTGTGGCGGCCATCCTCGCCGTCGTTCTTCATCTTCCGATTGATTCCCTCTTCGCGGGTCTCATCGTGAGCGTCCTCCTGATCCTTCCCGGACTCAGGCTGAAGAGAGTGGATGGGGAATAGAAATGGTCTGAGAAAATAAATGATAAATAAAAGGCTGTGAAGAAATGTGCAATCATTTCTTCACAGCCTTTTTTGCGTGGGTATTCGATTAGAGGATTAACTAACATGTTTATATATTTGCATTAACTGAAAACCATAAAACCTCGCTTCGCTCGCAGAAATGAACCTCCTCAGGCGCATCCGCGCCAGCTCCCCCTACGGGGCGAGCTCTGACACCCTTAAACCAAGGCTGAGACCTTGAGGAAAACCGTAAAACCTCGCTGCGCGAGAGGAACTACATCTCATCCGTCGCCTTCGGCGACACCTTCTCCTTTCGGAGCAAGGTTAACACCCTTAAACCTCACTTCGTTCGAAGAAACACCATAAAGCCGGACTTCGTCCGTGGGTAATTAACTTCATTACCGGCCTCCGGCCGTACCTTCCTCTACGAGGTAAGGTCAAACACCCTTAAACCAAGGCTTTGCCTTATGGAAAACCATACGACCTCGCTTTGCTCGTGGTAATCAACCCTATCCGCCCTTCGGGCACCTTCCCCGTCTGGGAAGGCGAGTGTTAGCGGTTCTTCCGCCTCCTCTACCGCTCTCCTCCTCCCCACTCAAAAGCCCGGGATTTTTCAGGATCCCGGGCTTTTTCTTTTCTACTATATATACTTTATATAATATTCCCTTATTTAATGTGTGCGAGGATGGCTTCGGTCATTTCTATGCCGTTTACTTTTTTCATGCCTTCTTTGTAGATGTCGCCGGTTCTGTAGCCTTCGTCCAGGGTGTCGGAGACAGCTTTTTCTATGGCGTCGGCGGCTTTGTCTTCGTTCAGGGAGTAGCGGAGGAGCATGGCGGCGGAGAGGATGGCGGCTATCGGGTTGGCTATGCCTTTTCCTGCGATGTCCGGGGCGGAGCCGTGGATGGGTTCGTAGAGGCTGGTTTCCTGGCCTATGCTGGCAGAGGGGAGCATACCTACGGATCCGGAGAGTACGGCGGCTTCGTCGGAGAGGATGTCACCGAACATGTTGCCTGTGACTACTACGTCGAAGAAGGACGGGTGGATGGCGAATTGCTGGGCGCAGTTGTCTACGTACATGTGGTCGAGTTTGACGTCGGGGTATTCTTCGTCATGGACGCGGATGACGGTTCGGCGCCAGAGGCGGGATGTGGCGAGGACGTTGGATTTGTCTACGCTGGTGACGTGGTTCTTTCTTTTTCTGGCTGCTTCGAAGGCAAATCTTGCGATGCGTTCGACTTCGGGGACGGAGTAGTTTTCGAGGTCCCATGCTCTTTCGGCGCCGTTATGGATTTCGGATTCGCAGCGGTCGCCGAAGTAGATGCCGCCGACGAGTTCTCTGACGATCATGATGTCGGTGCCTTTGGCGATTTCGGGTTTCAGCGGAGAGTAGTCGATCATGGAGTCGGAGATGCGGACGGGACGGAGGTTGACGTAGAGTCCGAGTTGTTTCCGAAGGCCCAGGATGGCTTTTTCGGGACGGAGGTCGGGTGTGAGGTGGTCCCACTGGTCTCCTCCTACGGCGCCGAAGAGGACGGCGTCGGCTTTGCGGCAGGATTCGATGGTTTCTTCGGGAAGCGGGGATCCTGTGTGGTCGTAGGCGGTGCCACCTGCTTCTTTCCATTCGAACTGGAAGCCGATTTTATAGATTTCATCGATTTTCTCGAGGACGCGGACGGTTTCTTCCGTGATTTCCTGCCCTATCCCGTCGCCCGGGATGACTGTGATTTTCTTTGCCATCATTTTTTCTCCTTTACGTAATTGATGAGTCCGCCTGCTTTGGCGATTTCTTCAATGAATCCGGGAAGCGGCGGGGCCTGGAAGGTATCGCCGGTGGTGACGTCTTCGATGGTGCCTTTGGAGAGGTCGACTTTGAGGATGTCGCCGGCGTGGATCTTTTCGACGTCTTTCCCGATTTCAAGGAGCGGGAGGCCTACGTTGATGCCGTTTCTGTAGAAGATGCGGGCAAAGGATTCTGCGATGATGACGGGTATGCCGGATGCTTTGATAGCGATGGGTGCGTGTTCTCTGGAGGAGCCGCAGCCGAAGTTTCTTCCGCCGACCATGATGTCGCCTGCTTTGACTTCTTTGGCAAATGTAGGGTCGATGTCGACCATGCAGTGGGATGCGAGTTCTTTTGGATCGAATGTGTTCAGGTATCTTGCGGGGATGATGACATCGGTATCGATGTTGTCGCCGTAGCGCCAGATTTTTCCTTCTAAGACTGCCATATTACTTGACCTCCTTCGGCGCCGCGATGCGGCCCAGTACTGCGCTGGCTGCCGCTGTCTGCGGTCCTGCCAGGTAAATTTCGGAATCGGTCGGACCCATGCGTCCGATGAAGTTTCTGTTCGTTGTGGAGACGCATTTTTCTCCGGATGCGAGGATGCCCATGTATCCGCCAAGGCACGGCCCGCAGGTCGGTGTGGATACGGCGCAGCCTGCATCGATGAATGTATCGATGTATCCTGCATGCATGGCGTCTTTGTAAATCTGCGGGGTGGCCGGGATGACGATGCAGCGGACGTCGGGATGGATCTTGTGTCCTTTGATGATGGATGCGGCGATGGCGAGGTCTTCAAGGCGGCCGTTCGTGCAGGAGCCGATGACGACCTGGTCGATCTTGATTTCTCCGAATGTCCCTACTTCTTTCGCATTCTCAGGGAGATGCGGGAAGGAAACGACGGGTTTCATGGAGGAGAGGTCGATGGTGACTTCTCTTGCATAGCGGGCATCGGGATCCGGAGTGACGACGACTTTTGGACCGTGGTATCTGCTTTCGATGTAGGCTTCTGTTCTTTCGTCGACGGGGAAAATGCCGTTTTTTGCGCCGGCTTCGATGGCCATGTTCGCAATGGTGAAGCGGTCGGTCATGGAGAGTGTCTTCACGCCCGGGCCTTCGAATTCAAGGGACTGGTAGAGGGCGCCATCGACGCCGATCATGCCGATGAGTTTCAGGATGACGTCCTTGCCTGTGATGTCGGAGGGCTTGGCGCCAGTCAGTGTCACTTTGATACCATCGGGGACTTTGAACCATGCGCGTCCTATCGCCATAGCGACGCCAAGGTCGGTGGAGCCGACGCCGGTAGAGAATCCGCCGAGGGCGCCGTAGGTGCAGGTGTGGGAGTCCGCACCGATGGTGACCATGCCCGGGCCTACGAGGCCTTTTTCAGGAAGGAGGGCATGCTCGATGCCGACCCGGCCCTGTTCGAAGTAGTGCGTGATGTGGTGCTCGCGGGCGAAGTCTCTGACGATCTTGGCCAGGCCTGCTGACTTGATGTCTTTGGCCGGCTGGAAATGGTCGGGAACAAGGACGATCTTGTCCTTATCAAAAACGGGGCGTCCGATGCGCTTGAATTCAGCGATCGATGGCGGAGCGGTGATGTCATTGGCCATGACGAGGTCGAGCGAGCAGGTGATCAGATCTCCTGCTTTCACGGAATCCACGCCGGCGTGCGCCGCCAGAATTTTTTGTGTCATTGTCATTCCCATAAGCTTACCTCCTGCAATTCTTTTCCCAATAAAAAAATCCTCCATCTCCAAAGAGACGAAGGATTCGCGGTACCACTCTCATTCATGACCCAAGGGTCATGCACTCAAAACCTGTAACGGCGGATGACCGGCACGGCCTACTATTTTCAGCCTGCGACTCGGGGACGAGTTCAACGATCGGCCGCTGCCGTTTTCCACTATACAACGGCTCCCTGTGAGCGGCGGGGATGTTTACTATTTCCCGTCAATGTCTTTATCTTATGCCTTGTACTTTAGCACAAGATGAGGAGCGTTGCAAATATTATTTTCAGAATTTATTCTTCCCTGGTTTCCATGAAATCTTTCAGGTTGTGCTTGTAGAGATGCAGGATGCCATAGAAGTACTGCTGCTTTTTGACGTAGCCTGTGTTTTCGAACCAGTCCTTCACGAGCTTTCCTCCGACGAGGACGCTTCCGAAGGGAACGATCAGGGCGACGCAGAGCATGATGATGAACTGGAGGATGTCCATGCGCTTCGGGCTTTTGACGATTTCCGCCAGACGGCATTCATGCCGGAGATCTTCCAGGAATTTCTCGTAGTTCTCACGCTCGGAGAGTGCCTTTTCGTTTGCGACAAGGCAGGCATTATGACCGCACCAGCCGTAGCGGATGCCGTATTTCTCGAATTTTGTTTCTATCTTCCCCGGAAGGGCGCGCATCAGGGCTACATTTCCCACGAAAAGGAAATGGGCGTCCTTCGGGAAGAGCCAGTTCTGTATGATCCACTGGTCTTCGCTCAATATGATGAGGCGGATGCCGCCGGGCAGCGTTTCTTCCGGGTGCTCCTCCTCTTCATTTCGAATCATCCGCAGCATGCGGTTGGAAAAGGAAGAGTCCGTCCCGGCTGTTACCACATAGAGTATTTTCTGATTGTCCACATTTCCTCCACAGTCTTTCAATTCCGGATGGATTTCTTTGCCCCTATCATACCACTAACTACGAATTTTTTCGATGACAAAGATTCGCATTAATCGTGCGAGCTTATTCGACGCCGGGGAAGCTGTCGACGAATTCGACTCTGACATCCGGGAAGGAATTGACAATCTCGACGGTGAAATCTTCGCCATAGTCGACGATCTCCCACTCGCCTATGTCGCGCGGGAAGGCATCGACGAGCTTGACGCGGATGTCGGGGAATGAATTGACGACCTTGATCTTGATGTCTCCGAAGTTCCTGACGATTTTCACTTTGCCGGCCAGCTTGATGCCCTTGTAGTACCCGTCCCGGCTGACGGGGTTCGAGGCGGATGCGGCCATCGGAAATGCGGCAAGGATCAGGAAAAGCGCGGCGATGATGGCTAAGATTTTTTTCATGATGTCCTCCTTCCGGGAATGTCCCTTTTCTTTATTATACTCTTAGACAGGACAGAATCCGTCATGTTTCAAGAGCCTTAGAAATAATTTCCAGATTTCTTTCTTCTTCTTCTCCTGACGCGGTTGATATGGCGCTCGAAGTCGCCATTGTCGATGAATTCCGCCAGAACGAGCTGGTCATAGACGGGGACGGTGCAGGAGTAGAAGCCTGCCTTCTTTTCGTAAAGGGCCATGCAGGACCTGGGAAGGACGAGGTAGCCGGCGCGGATGGACGGCGCGATCGTCTTGGAGAATGTGTTCATGTAAATGACAAGGCCGTCGGGCGCGAGTGAAAAGAGCGTGTCTTCCGGCTTGGAGAGGAGCGTGAATTCGGAGTCGAAGTCGTCTTCGATGATGTATCCTCCCCTCGCCTTGGCCCAGCGGATGTACTCGGCGCGCTTGGAGGCAGAGGCGGTGATGCCGGATGGAAAGGAATTGAAGGGCGTCACGTGAAGGACGGAGGCTTTCGTGCGGGAGAGCTCTCCGGATTCGATGCCGTCCTCTCCCATTGTGAGGAGGTCCGTCCTTGCGCCATTCGCTTCGTAGACTTTGCGGATCTTATCGTAGGATGGATTCTCCAGAGCGTAGAGGCGGTCTCTTCCAAGGACCTGCACGTTGAGGCCGTAAATGTATTCGGCGCCGGAACCAATCAGGATCTGCTCAGGGGAGACGTCCATCCCGCGGCTCCTCGCCAGGTATCTGGAAAGCGCGCCCCTCAGTTCTTCGCAGCCGCGGCTCGGCGACGGGTTGAGGATTTTTCGGCCGTAGTTGGAAAGGACGGAGCGCATCGTCCTGGCAAAGGCGGAGAAGGGAAAGAGATCCCGTTCCCCTTCGTCCCGGAGCTCTGCCTTGACGGGCGGCGCCGCTTTCCTTTCATGCGGACGGGGCGCGGCATAGGAAGAGTCCTCGCGGTACGTCACGTAGCATCCGCTTCTTTCCCTCGGCTCGATGTAGCCTTCCTCGGTCAGGAGCGAGAGCGCATGCTCGACGGTGATGATGCTCGTCCCTTTCTGGTCTGCAATGCGCCTCTTGGAGGGTATCTTCGTCCCGTAGTCATAGACACCCCTTGTGATCGCATCGCGCAGGTTCACATACAGCTTCATGTAAGCGTTCATTTTCCTTCTTTTTATCCTCTATCTGGTCTTATTTTTAAAATCATTTCTGGTGATTTTCATATACTCAGATTTTTATTATAATCCAAAGCATAAAGAAGTGCAAAAAGGAGTGATTCTCATGAATAACGGACTGACAGCAGCAAGAAGGGCGCCGCGCATTGAGACGAAGCACAATACGCGCTGGCTCACCCTCTGCGGCTTATTCATGGCTATAAACATAGGACTGTCCTCGTTCGGCCTTCCCGTACCGGGCGGTCATCTCTATCTGAATGATATCGTCATCGTGGCAGCGGCATTGATCCTCGATCCCCTCGGTGCTTTCCTCGTCGGCGGCGTCGGCGCGTTTCTGGGAGATTTCTTCTTCTACCCTCTCCCGATGTTCGTATCGCTTGCGACGCACGGCATCCAGGCCATGGCGATTTCCTACCTCGTCCACAATTACCAAGGCGAGCACAAAATGCGCCGGGTGATCTTCGCGGTCCTTGTCGGCGCCGTCATCATGGTCGTGGGCTACTCGCTTGGCCGCGCGTATGTCTACAGCACGCCTGCCTATGCATGGATCAAGCTTCCTTATGAAATCCTGCAGGCTCTCTTCGGCGTCATCTGCGGTCCCTTTCTCGTCTGGAAATGGAAACTGGACGACCTCGCCCGCCGTATGATCGACGGAGATTATTAAGTTCACAAAGAAGGCATCACTTTTCTTGCCTTCTTTTAAATTACCCTTTTTTCAGGAAATTTCCCATTTCCTGTACCATTTCCTATTTTGAAAGGAGCATTCTCATGGCAAACGAAAGATATGAACTGAACAAGGAACTCGCGCAGATGCTGAAGGGCGGCGTCATCATGGACGTCACAACCCCGGAGCAGGCAAAGATTGCAGAGGACGCTGGCGCGGCTGCCGTCATGGCGCTCGAACGCATCCCGGCAGATATCCGTGCGGCCGGCGGGGTCTCGCGCATGAGCGATCCGAAGATGATTCGCGGCATCCAGGAGGCCGTCTCCATCCCTGTCATGGCCAAGTGCCGTATCGGACACTTCGTCGAGGCGCAGATTCTGGAAGCGATTGAAATCGACTACATCGACGAAAGCGAAGTCCTCTCCCCGGCAGACGATGTGTACCATATCGACAAGACGAAGTTCAAGGTGCCCTTCGTCTGCGGCGCCAAGGACCTGGGCGAAGCGCTCCGGAGAATCAGCGAAGGCGCTTCCATGATCCGCACCAAGGGCGAACCGGGCACGGGCGACATCATCCAGGCTGTCCGCCACATGAGAAAAATTCAGAAGCAGATCGCTGACACGGCAGCCAGACGTCCGGATGAGCTGTATGAAACGGCCAAGGAACTCCAGGTCCCCTATGATCTTGTCCTCTACGTCCATGACCATAAGAAACTCCCCGTCGTCAACTTTGCTGCCGGCGGCGTGGCCACTCCGGCCGATGCGGCTCTCATGATGCAGCTCGGCGCAGAAGGCGTCTTCGTAGGATCCGGCATTTTCAAATCCGGCAATCCTGCCAAGAGAGCCGCTGCCATCGTCAAGGCTGTCACGAATTACAACGATTCTGAAATCCTCGCGAAACTCTCCGAAGACCTGGGAGAAGCCATGGTCGGCATCAATGAAAATGAAATCAAACTCATCATGGCTGAACGCGGCCAGTAAGGAGGAGATATGGCAAGAATAGGAATCCTCGCTCTGCAGGGCGCCTTCATCGAGCATGAAAGAATGCTGCGCGAAATGGGCGCCGAATGCATCGAGATCAGAAATAAGAAACAGCTCGCAGAGCCTATCTCCGGGCTCGTCCTCCCCGGCGGAGAAAGCACCGTCCAGAGAAAACTCCTCATCGAAGAAGGACTTCTTCAGCCGCTGAAGGAAAAAATCCAAAGGGGAATGCCGGTCCTCGCCACCTGCGCCGGCCTCATCCTCCTCGCCAAGGAAATCGAAGGAGGAGACCCGGTCTGCTTCGGCACCCTTCCCGTCACGGTGAGAAGAAACGCCTACGGCAGGCAGCTCGGAAGTTTCATTACGGAGGAAGAGTTCAAGGGACTTGGAAAGATCAAGATGAACTTCATCCGCGCCCCCTACGTCGTCTCCGCCTCTCCGGAAACAGAGATCCTAGCAAGGGCTGATGGGAATATCGTAGCCGTCCGCTACAAACACCAAACCGCCCTCGCCTTCCATCCGGAAGTAGGAACGGATGAAAGGATCCATGAGATGTTCTATGAAGAAGTGTTGGAGGGTGGGGAGTGGTGAGGGATTAAAACCTCAAAAGCAAGGGAAAAAGATTAAAACCTTAGAAAGCAAAGGGAAACCGGACAACCAAGGCTGACGCCTTGAGAAAAACCATAAAACCTCGCTGCGCTCGAGGAAATGCAACTCATCCGTCGGCTCCGCCGCCACCTTCCCTTCCAGGGCAAGG
>ERZ780203.319-NODE-319-length-58174-cov-15.548771_pt1 | contig 58174 bp, 46 predicted proteins | sample MGYA00511168_ERZ780203 | MGnify/ENA primary metagenome ERZ780203 (study PRJEB29588, sample SAMEA2156577) | human gut metagenome | biome: human gut; feature: human-associated habitat; material: faeces | place: Denmark | collected 2008/2010 ...
TTTTATTACACAAAATTTCTTTAAAAAACTCTTGACTATTTATAGTTTGTCACCTCCTCTATTAATTTTGTTGGTAGTGATGTTTCAATATGTTTTGCTTTTTTCAACATTTGATTAGCTTGTTCTTCTAATTGACTAGCCATTTTCATATTTCCCTTATAAAGCGACACAAAATTTTTCTGTTGACTTTCATCAACGATAGGAATCTTTACTTTTCTCAAATCTGCCGGACTTAACCTTGGACGTCCTACTCCAGTCACTTTATATAGAAGTTGACTAAATACTATATCTGATCTCATTACAACTGCCAAATATTCTCTATCCACCAAATCATGTCCTTGCTTATCCTTCTTAACTGTAAATACCGAGCATTCTGGTGAAACATAACCGCCATTTTCAAACGGTATCAAAGCCACTTTCCTAAGATTTGGCCTCATTCTAGCAAACACGATATCTCCTAATTCATAACGTTTGACTGCACTTTTTATAGACTCTGCTGGTGTTAACACCTGTTCAACCTTTCCGTTATATGGAGATATATTTGCTAATCCAGTGTATTGTATAAATGTATCATCTGCACTTGTAGATGGAACCATACTTTCATTTCGTTCATCACACAATTCGGCTAAAGATACACATCTATTAGCTTTCAAATCTAACATTTTTTTGTATTTTTCTCTAGCAAAATGATGAAACTGAAAGTCTAATCTATTACTCTGCTCCTCGCTCATACATTCAAATACATTTGTAATATACAACTTCTCAGAATTAGTAATTTCTTCACCCTCATTAAATCTATACCATTTATCAGTTATGTCAAGCAAATCACTATTTATCAATTTATGACCTTCTGTATCGTATATATAGTCTTCATCTCCATTTGATTTCCGTCCAATCTTGTCTGCTTTTGCAAAAAAAGTTTTTTGAGAGCAACTATTTTCACCTTTCTTTTTCAATAATAGAATTGATGTGTTCACAGATGCGTATGGTTGAAATGCTGATTCTGGCAAACTAATAACTGCAAGAATATCAAATTTTCTTATTATCAATTCTCGGACATCAGAATTCGATGAAGCATTCAATACTCCCTCATCTATTACAATTCCTAAATATCCATCATTTTTTAACAACTCACAACATTTTTCTACAAATAAAACGCCCCTTCTCCTAGATGATTTATCACGCCCTAATACATATTTGTTTAATATTTCTGTATCAGTTACATCACTTCCAAAAGGTGGATTTGTCAAAATGACATCCATACTTTCATTATACTCATCTCCTAACCACCCTAATGTTCCGCCTTCGGAACAACTTCTAATTTCACAATTACTATCACCGTGCAACAACACATTAATACTTGTAATCCACTGTAAACGTTTGTCTATCTCAAAACCATATACTTTATCTATATTGCATCCGCTTTTTAAAGTTTCAATTAAAAAGCCACCTGTACCACACGCAGGATCACATATATTTCCTTTTATGAATGGCATCATCATATCTACCATAAAACTTGTAATCTCTGATGGCGTAAAAAATTGTTGATTATCATTTTTATCAAAAGTGCCCTTTATCACTTCTTCATATAACAAACCTTTAATGTCAATATCAGTATTAGCAAAATTATTATCACATAATATTTCCGCACATTTTATTATAACATTATCACATGATTTCAATCCTGAAAATTCATTTGGAAATAGATTTTCCAGTTCTGTAGCAACATTTGCATATGCATTTCGGATACGATTGCAAAATGCTTTATCTGTTTCATCTGCAGTTTTTTTAAAAATGTTTTCAGTTTCCTTTTCATAATATAATTTCAAGAATACCAGTTTTGTTAATTCGTCAAATCTTTCAATAATATTACTATTTCCTTCTTCATCCCTCAATATTCCATGCAAGCGTGAAATGATTTTTTTAATTTTTTTACTATCATCAACTTCTAAAGCATAACTAATCTTTTCCTGCGCTTCATTCGTATCATCTGCCATTTCTCTTTTTAATGCATTTATTTCATCCAAATCATACAATCTATAATTATTAATAGGATGCCTTTTTGCAACTAATTTTCCTTCTCTATCCCAATTTCTTAAAGTAGATTTACTCACGCATAAATATGTTGCTGCTTCATTTAATGTAATCACTTTTGCCATGTTTGATAACCTCCTAACCTTATCAAACATATATTACCATCATTTTTTTATATTTTCAACACCTAGTTAATCATCCTTTTAAATATGCCTTTAAAACAACAAATTATGTGCATATTACAATTTCAAAAAAGCCACAACTCCAGTAGTCTCCCTACTAACAATTGTGGCTTTTATCATTCATATTCAACCTCTAAGTAGTCCCTTACTACTAAGGAATCCTCCCAACACCTTTGCCTTTATTCCGATTCCGCCCATGAGCCTTAGTAGTCGAAACCGTAGTAATTCCAAGGCTTTCCGCCATATTCTGCCCTGTATTGCCCCAGTCTGCGAAGGTATGCATTATCATAAAACTGGAGTGCCGTGGCAGATGAATAAAACTCTAATCATAAAATTCTCCTGTTCTGAAATGCCCTGTAATCCCGAGTTTTGCATTGCTTTATCGACTTTTCAGGATATTATATTTTCCTTTTAATGACTACTCTTTTTGCAAACCACTTCAAAAAGATGCAATTCAAAGCAATATGTAGTAGTCAGCTAAGGGGTTTCAGACTACTGACTGTGGGCATCGTTAAAAGGTTAACCTATAAAGCATTATATAATAACGTACTTCGCCTAAATATTTTGGACTTCACATCTAAAAAATCCGTAATAATGTAGATTTGATTACTTCATGCGGCAATTCAATATATTTAAAAAAGCTAGCGTAAACAATAGCAAACAAGGGAACATATATATTTGCGCTTTCCCCCCATTCAACTGTACCAGAATGTGTCTTATTATTACGCAATTTTACAAAAGATGTTATACTATTCTCATTTACTGATGGTAACGAGTATTTTGACACGATTGCATTCACTACATCACTATTTTCATTATATAGTGTAAGTATTTTCTGTTTCAATGTATAATCCAGATATTGAAAAGCACTACTTATTGTAGTTTCTTTATTTACATCAATTTCATTATGTTCTTTAACAAATTCTGCTATCGTATTTTTAATATTCTTTTTTAGCTCCTCAACAAGCGCATCTTTCTCTCTTTTTCTCTTATCATCCAGTTGGTAAGAAACTTCTAAAGCCGTACATAAATCTTGAACATTTTTAATTGATATTCGATTAACCATTTTATTATCTTCTGGAAGAAGTTCTAGCAATGAATCAGCCTTACTATTTATTATTCCATTTACTAAATTGGGGATATAATCAAAAACACTAAATATTGGAATTACTTTATGCCTTTGCCTTATGGAATAATTCTCATAAGGATCAAAAATTTTGCATACTCCTGTCTTAAAATACTTTTGTTCAGAATTTCTTTGACTAAGATATACCTCTTCAAAACAGACATTATTTTGAGCAGTCAAAATCGCAACTATTTTTTTTACTATAATGTAGTATTTTTCTATCTTTTCAAATCTTTGAGCATTTTCAAACGAAAATCGAAAAAATGTATACATTTTTCCAAGATTATATGCACCTCTATTTTCTGCATTATTAGTTTCTGCTGTTTGTCCTACTGAAACAGTTAATGTTACTTTTTCATTTTCAATCTGAAATTCTGTTGTCCGAGTGTAGTCACTCCAAGGACGCATTTTTATAGTTCTTGCGCCATCATATTTTAATAATTCTGAAATATCTGGTTGCTCGATTGCTATGTCAGGAGTATATAATGCATTTATATTTCCACCACAAAATGTAATTGCATGAAATTTACACCAATCTTCTGTCAACTTACTAAAAAATCCTTGAGCATTTCCAGATGCCTTTATAATAATAGGCGTTGCAAATCTAATAGCCACATTAGTACCAATAAGATTTGTAACAAATTTTCCTTTATGCAATATTGCAATCATGCTATCGTTATCTTCACCAAATAAATATTCCGGTGTATCTGTATTATGTGATTTTATACGATACAAAGAATCATATCTTTTGGAGACATCACTTTGTGCTGGAAGCAAAGTGACTATATTATCTGATACGTTATATGTATAAGTATCGTCTTCCACCTTTATATAGCCGCAAAAATTCTCATTTATTTTTTTCATATAGGCAACACCCTCCTACTCATTTTATATTTTATCTTCTATACGATTTCTTACAATATCATCTATTATTTTCTTATAATCTTTATATAAATTGTCTTCAACAGGTACTCCCCACAGTGGTTGTATTAGCTTTTCAACTACATACGCAAAAATAAATATCATTAAGAAGATTGATATTATCTCAATAATCACTTGTAAAACAGAATCTAATTTTATACATGCAATTTCTATTATTGTTTCAAATATTTTATCACAAAATAACGTTAATAAAACAGTAATTATTAATTTCCAATTTTCAAATTTGGGAGTTGCATTTCTAATATTTTGTTCAAGAAAATGACTAAATTAATTTAATTTATCATCCTCATATTCTCTATACTTATCATAAATATAGTTTTTCCATTACATATAGGTTAAAAATTTATGATTGTCATTAATTATTTTACATTCTCCTTTTGTTAATGACTTAAAACATAAATATTTATACACTATCATTTCATATTCTTTATCAAATTCATAATAATTCTTTCCTACATAATCTATACAATGTTTGTTCTCCATAATATTTCCTCCTTCGTAATAATATGTTAAATATGACACTTTAGCCTTTAGAATATCTTTACTTTTTAACTTACCATATATTAACTATTAAAGATAACATATTTTCCTAGCATAATCCGTCATATATTAAAATAAATTAGTGAAAAGGCAATTAAGATAATCCATTTCCAATTGCCTCTTCTTATTTTTAATAAAATTAAAATAGTAATTATTTTACTCTTTGAAAAGCCTTATTTGCTATATGTATTATATGATACAATTCTGCAGGTAATTTTTCTATTTCCGATTTTGTATCTGTATCTTTAACCGTTATGCCAACAATAATTTGTGTGGTATTTCCCAAATCAAGTAAACTTTTAAAAAACTCCTCCATATCTTCCGGAATAATACTATGCTGATTCGGTTCATCAAATATTATTACCCCTGGATGATTTCCTTTCTTCTCAATTGATGTTTGCATCAATGCTATTGTATAAGCCCATATTGCCCTAATGTTGTCACTTGCCGATGAATCAAACTTCATATCAAATTCTTCTATTACTGGTAAATAACTTTCTTCTGATATTTGTATTGCATCCATATTAGCAACACTTTTATATCCATACTTACGCAAATTTTCAATAAAATGAATCTTAAGTTTCTCTATCTTATCATAATCAGATGCCGAAAATTTTTTACTTGGAACTTTTTTCTTTCCATCCAACATTTTTTTCCAATCTTTACCTAGTGTTAATAAGTTATCTACTTTTTCGGCCACAAATTTCTGTAAAACTTCTAGTTTTTCAATTTTATTTAAAAAATCAATTTTTTTATAAATAATAGATTCTGACATATTGTCATTAATTGAATAGATATCATTTCTCAATGCCATGGCTAATCGTCTTAATGAAAAAATCTTACCTTGCAATAATTGCAGCCTTTCATCAATAGCTTTTTTATTTCCATAATGACTTTCTCGCGCATATGAAAGCATTACTTTCTGGGCTTCTAAATGACGAATATTTTCATCTATACTCATAATTTCAGTTTCTTCTATCACTGGCAATAATGAATCTGATATTGGTTGATTACAAACAGGACAAATATTTTCAAATGATTTGCATCCTATTTCTGAGCCAAGTTGTCTCAACTTAGCAGCATCTTTATTATTTTGTAAATCAGTCTCTATAATTTCCAAATTATCATTCAAGACTAAAATTGCTGCATTTTCTTTTGAAAGTTGGCTTCTTAGACTATAAACTTCTTCTTCAAACTGTTCTATATCTTTTTCTGTTTCTTCAAGTTCATTTTGCAATTCATCAAAATTATCAATTACTCGAGGTTTTATTGTCTCTAATTTTTTACATTCATCTTTTAGTTCTTGAATAAAAATACCTAAACGCTTTTTTTCTTTAAATATATGTATACCCTCAGCAGTAATTTGTGTAAACTCACACGGTTCCAATGGAACTCCCGATACCGAACAAGTTTCTCGATTAACTGCATTTTGTAATTCCCTTATCTCTACTGTCCACTCGTTTCTAATTCTTGCTTCCTCAAATTTAAGTTCTTCCTTTTTCTTTTCCGCATCAATAGTATCCAAATTAAGGACATATTCAATCACCCGTTTTTTTGAATCTTTAATTCCAAGAACCGGAATACCAGAAAAGATATCTCCCCATCCATGCTTCTGTTCTATAAACATACATGAAAAAATCAATTGCATGTATAATTTGCGCTGATTTCCATCCGTTGCAGGAACAAGTGGTAATTCAAGATGTAGAAACTTTTCTAAGAATGCATGAAACCCTTTTATATTTGTTGCCGAGTTTTTCATATGAACATACATATCTTCTATCAATATATTATCATCATTGATCTTATCTAAAGATGAATAATATACTGTCACTAGCTTTGAATCTCTTTTTAAACCCTTTGCTGTCCTATATAATGTTACAACTTCCAAGCCATTTGATATTTCTAAGTATATTTTTGATTCTATAACACTCAGTTTTTGATCATTATCCTCAATAAATGTTTTATATGCAGAAGTAAGTACCTTTTCCCCTTTTCCGCCTATTATTTCTTCGAATCCAAGACCATAATATATGGCTTCAATTATTGAACTTTTTCCGCAGGTATTATCATCACTTGCCAAAAAATTTAATCCTTCATAGAATTGCTCATCAATACCATAATTACCTTGATCTGTAATAATTTCTATTTGAAGTCTATTAATTTTAAGCATTCTTATACCTCCATGCTGACATTAAAACATCAATTTTGTCATTTGTAAGCCTTTTACTATATTTATCTAAATACTGCTTTTCATTACTTAATAAGCTATTGTCTTTTTCAATGTCTAGTACAAATTGTTTTCCTTTATTAGAAAGACGAAATGTGCCATTTTTTAATTGTATTAATAGCTTATCAGCAATAGCATATTTTACTGCCCGATTTACTGATGGGTCAAATCTTACTAACATATATGGGATTTTTTCAAATATATAATCCTCCAATACTTTCATATACTCCTTTGTATTTAATGCACTAGAAAAAATATGTATTTTTACTAATGAGCAGCCACTTCTTCCACTACAACATTTCGAGATAATCAAACATAGTTGCGCCACTTTATAGCTAATTCGATAATTATAAGGTACTGCATCTGGTTTAGAATCAAAAATTATTTCATCTGTCAAAAGAATTTTATTCAAAAATATCCCTACTTTCTAAATTGCATTGAACAATCTGCAAGCCACATACTTATTATATCTATCTTTAACTCGATAATAGACTCTGGTGTAAAATATTTGCATGCATCTTTGAGCTGTTTTTCAAAATCTTGTAAAATGTCATTAAATACTTTTATATTCATACTTCTATCAGTATTAAGCTTTGTCTGAACCTTGACCTGCTTTTTATATGTTTGTTCAAGCCCATATACATCTTCGTATATTTCTGTAAACGATACTCGGAGCATACGCATTATTTCCATTCCCTTAATATAAGCTTCAACATAAACATCAACTATATCGTTTAAATCCTCGTCATCATCATCTACATCTCCCATTACAGCTTTTACTTTTCTTGATATATTCGCAACTTTTTCTGAATCACAATCTTCCCAATTAGGTTTCTCTACAGCTCGAACAGCAAGATTAAGTTTTGTATCCGTTAAAGATTTTCGCATTATTCTTGTAATCTCCACTGCAAAATCTTCTGCTTGTTTTATTACTATAATAAAATTAGAATCTATATAGTCATACTGCTCAGGGTCTTCTTCTTTACGCTTCAATACTTCTTGTCTTTTAGTTTCTGCATGTTCTATGATTCTAGAATCTTTATAAAACGGAACGACAAAATGCCATTCTCGTATTGTAGGAACACCAAGTTTAAGAAGCCGTTTTTTATATTCTGGCGAGAGCAATTTATTTATATCATGTGTCATTTTATCTCTCTGATGCTCATATAGTTCATTTTCAGAGTATTCTCTTTCTGCACAATAACACTGATTTACTATTCCATTTCGGGTAAACCCTTCAATTCCCCCATCACCGCCTTGGACCGCAGGAATTTCAGTATAATGCTTTTCTCTATACATCATGCGATAACATGCTTGACAAATATCTTCCCATGAATCGCCATCTAACTTTCCTTCAAAAAAGTCTAAAATCATTCAGCATTCCTCCTCAACCAATTCATAGATATAGATAAATCTTTCGAAGGTTTCTCCCTAATTACACCAATATCAATTATAACTTCTTTTTGCGTTTCTATATAAATTACTTTAGCCATATGAATTTGCCAAAAAATTTTGATAATTACAATGGGCTGATCTATGTAAAAATACGTTATATTATTTTTCCAATACATAAATTTTCTTTTTTCACTCACATTATTAAAAAATTTTTTTCATATTATTATATATTCCAAATATTTACATTCATTTGTCAGCTTGTACTTTTCATAAGATATACTTTCTCTTTTGATTGAATTTATGCTAATAACATAAAAGTTGCCTAAGAGGAAGACTTTCTTTTTACTTGACCCGCTCTTCTGCACGATCACTGCTGAATAATTCAATGTTTCTTTCTATCATATTCTTACATTCGATTAGAAAGATATTACCAACATTCTCATATGTAATTTCATGACATTTCCTCTAGTTATAATGGAAGTACACATATTAATAATATATACTTCTATGTTTTCTTTTGTGTCGAACCTTATTACTAAGGATTTCTTTTTCTACTAATCCTTTCTAATTTTTCCCAACAAAAAAATTCACAAACGACAAATGCCCTTACGCATCATATCTTTTGTGAACTTCTAATTTCTTTTTATCATATTTACTTAGCTTTTTCATAACTTTTCTCTCCCTCCAAATTCTATATAAATATTATGCAACTCCTTTTTCCAAATTGCAACCTTTTTTAATAAAAACCGTCAAAATCTCCCCTCTTATCAATCTGCTTCACGCCCCAATTCGACAATACTTTCTATGATTCCTATTTTATACTTATATCTCTATCCTTATCTAATTATTTTTCCATCACAAAAGAGCACAGAATCTCTTCCATGCTCTTATCTTGCAACTTTCATCTATCTAATTTTCTTCCAACTGAACTTTCTCTTCCTCAGAATCCTCATCCCCTGATTCTTCTTCCTCGCCCTCATCCAAACTCGAAACTGCCTCATCTTCCCCCGAATCCGCAGTATCTTCCGATGCCACCACATCCTCCGGCACATTTTCCTCTTCTAACACTTCTTCTTTCTGCGCTGCATCCTCCAGCACAGCCTCTTCTTCCGTTTCTTCCTCTCCCCCATCCTTCCGGAACTTCTCCCGGAACTGCTCTTTCTTGGCTGCCACAGCGTCCTTGAGGGCAAGCTTCTTCTCTTCGCGGTTCTCTAAGGCTTCCTGCTTCTTTGCGTCACGGAGTTTTTGCTGTTCTTCGCGCTGAGCGGCTTTCTTAAGCTCTTTTTCCTGGCGCTGCTCTTCTTTGATGCGAAGCTTCTCGGCTTTATCCTGCTCTTTCTGCTGCAGGCGGTTCTGGCGAAGCTCGTCTTTCGCCTGCTGCTTCTGGCTCTTCTTGACCTGCTTTTTGGCGGAACGCTCGATAGAACGGATCATGCTCTTGGCATCACCGACTCTGCGGCGGGCACTGCGGTATGGATCGTAGAGGAAATAGGATGCTGTGGTAAGTGCCAGCAGCACCAGTCCTACGATAAGGCAGATTGGAAGCAGAAAATCATAGAAGCCGTACTTTAATTCATAACCGATAAAGAGAACCAGCATCACCGGGAAAACTACTGCTGAGAAAATATCGCAGATGAGTCTCCAGAGAAAGAAGCACTGCTTCTGATGTACAAAAATGGCAGCCTGCACGCCGGTAAAGAACATCAGCATCAGACAGATTTGTGATGTGATTCCATGTAAAAAGCCTACAAAGACGCACAATGCCAGTGAAAAGAAAAACATGGCAAGGGCGTAGCCTCTGCGGTATGCATATTTGTATTCCCGCATTCCCTCTCGCTTATCTGCACTCAGGTCATGGATTTCATATACCCGGTCATTGACCCGCGCCTTCATGTCCTCCCGGTATTTGCGGCCTTCTCTGGCATGTGCCATATTTTCGTCCATGTCTTCGTCCAGTTCCTGCAACATTTTCTGTTCCATAAAAATCTGCTGCAGCAACTCATCTTCCCGCTCTCTGCGCTTTGTGATTTCATCCTGAATCCAGCTTGCCTTCTGCATCTGGAGACTCTCTTTCATCCATTGTTCCTTTTCCATATTTTCACCCATAGCTGCCTTCTCCGTTTCATACGCTTCCATTCTGTTCTATTTCTAATCAATCAAATCATTCTGAAATCTCGACAAATGCTCATAAGGAAGAATCAGTCTTCCCCGGTATAAGCCGCAGCCGTCATTCATCAGGCTGTTGCTTACTGCTGTAAACATGTCGACATCCACACCGGAAAGCTCCAGTTCCTGCAAACGCCTGCACCGTTCATAAGCTTCATCAAAATAAATGCATTCTCCCTCCGGGATGGTATCCCGGCGTGCTCTGGATGCTTCCTGCTTTTTCTCATAATTAATATGATTGGCGGAACCGATTTCTGCAATATCGTCCATCTGCTTTGTGCGAAGCTGCATTTCCACATAACATCTCGCACTGTTATCATAAAAAGTAATATGTAAGGATTTGTAATCATCCTCCTTTTCGCTGGTGATATAATCCCGGTAATATGGTTTTACAGCATCATCCAAAAGCGGGGAACTGCTTCTTAAGACACCGCCTGTCAGCTCTGCCGTAAATCCACGCTCCTCTAAAAACTGTGGCAGCACATTTGCAATCTGATAAAGGTGCTTTAATTCCTCTTCTTCGCGGTTCTCATGATTTTTCAAATGACACCGTGGCATGGAAATCACAATCCGGTATGCAATCAGATCACGGAAGCAGTTCAGCTTTTCCTTTAATTCTGCAATGTCCGGATAGCTTTTATGCTTTTTATAATAATCATAAATGTACTCTACAATATAGCCGTTGAATTTGCCCTCCGCACGAATCAGTGACTTGATTCTTCCTTTAAAAGTAAAGGAAAGATAAGGATATTCCATTGCCATATATTTGTAGAACTCACGGATTTTCTGGGACTGCGCTGTCAGGAAATCATTGTGCTCTAACAGCTCCATAATCTGAATCAGGAAATTGCAGTGCACCAGATCCACTTCATTTTTTGATACTTTTGCGGATGCCCGGAGGTCCTGCGTATACTTTTTCAATATCCGGAACACCGTTGCTCCGGAGTATAAGTAATCATTTAATGTAACCATTTTTCCTCGCTAAAATATCTTTTTATTTCAAATACTCTGCCAGTTCATATACCCTGTTTCTTGTTAATTCTGCCGCCTTATCATTTTCCAATAATGGCTGCAGGCTTCCGCCCTCGGCATCTTTGCCGGCTTCCTCTACTGCACTGTCTTTTGTCTTAATCCAGTCACGCTCTTCCTGGGTAAGAGTCGTCATAGTGTCCTCATCCAAAGTCTCTTTTAAACGGCTCCAAATAGAATTCAGCTCATTATCCCACAACTGATACAACTGCAGAGACAGGGTATTCATTTCCTGCTGTGTCAGTTCTCCACTGGAAAGGTCTTCCTGCATGGCTGCTGCTTTCTCCTCGATTTTCTGCAATTCACTCTCTATGGATACATCGGAAGTTGTGGTTTTATCATTTACCGTAACCTTATCTCCACTCGGTCCTAAAAAGGTATCAAAGGTCAGCGTATTAAAAATTGCATAGAATGGAAGCGTCGTATCCTCATCGGTAAGACCAATGGATGCCCAGTCCAGGAATCTTTCCGGCAATTCATCTAACGGTGCACCCGGCAGATAAATATATAAATCATAAACCTCTTCCAAACCAGCCGGTCCCGTGTAAATATATTTCACGCCGCCTTTAATTTCCGTGTCGCCTTCTGTTTCCTTCGTTGCAATATTCTCCAACTGCATCTTATAGGTATAATCATTTATCTTTTCCGGCTGGGTGAATTTTCCATAGAAATCACAATAGTAAAGGGTTCCATTTGGATATCCATCCCCGCTATCTCCTGCATCTGCATCATGATAATTTCCCACAAAAGAGCCATCCTCGGATAAAATCAATGTAGAATCCCATGCACCGGCTCCGCTGGTAAACATAAAGCTTTCTCCTGCAAGCTGTGCAAAAATGTCATCTTCATCCACATTTTCCGTTTCTGTCTCCTCTGTCACCTCTTCTGAGTTTTCCGTTTCTTCCGTCCCAGTCTCAGCCTCTGTTTCTGTGGTCTTTTTCTCCGGCTCCACGACTCTTCTTCCGCAAGCCGCAAACGTTGACATTCCCAACGCTGCACTTAATATCATTGCTAAAAACTTTTTCCCTTTCATAAACGAATCCTCCTGATGTTCCTTTTCATTTCTCTCCCCCTTTTTTATCTTTCTATGATTCTAAATCAAAGACATCCTGGTTTCTTCCCCGCTCCTTTGCCGTATAGAGTTTCTCATCCGCTAAGCGGTATAATACCGTAACAGCAATTCCTTCTGTATAATGCTGTACTCCGCTGCTGAAAGAGCATTCGATATTCTTTTCATGCTTTGTAAATTCTTTATATTCCCGTCTTATATGCTCTAGCATTTTACCGATTTCATCCGTGTTCATCCCCTTTAAAACCAGCATAAATTCTTCTCCGCCAAAGCGTACCGCGATACCTTTATTCTTTACATGCTTCGTTAAAAGTCTTGCAAATTCCACCAGAACAATGTCTCCAAACCCATGTCCGTAAGTGTCATTCACATGTTTAAAGAAGTCAAGATCAATCAGTACCGCATCAAATTCTTCCTTCTCATCCAGAATAAGTTCTCCCAAATACTGATTTAAATAACGACGATTATAGAGTCCGGTCAGTGCATCTTTATCTGCGGCATCTTTCAACTGTTCATTCAACTTCTTTACTTCTTCTTCCTGCCTCTGTCTCTGCATCTGAAGCAGGATAGAAATCAAAAAGACACAAAGTAAAACGATCAGCAGGGAACAAAGTGTGCTCTGCAGCACGACTTCTTTTGACAATTTTTCACTTTCCAGCGGTCTCATATAGGCTAAAATAACTGCTGCCACATCGGCTACAATTACTATGCCGGCAAACCGGATTGCATTTCCGGTTGGAATAAAAATCGCAATTGCTACCATCGCAAGTACCATGTATACAATCGTTCCCGTCTGATATATATAATACAGTGCCGGAAATTCCACAAGGCTTAATACTGCTATCATCAAATAAGACGCATAACGTATCTGACCTTTTTTAATTCCAATGAAACTTCCTGCGGCCATAAGTAACATACAGATTCCACAGAAAATCGTTGTTCCGTTCCATCCGAAAATCAATGCATTTCCAATAAATCCTGCCAGATTTCCGATACAGCTTCCCATTGCCAGCACATAAAACTGTCTGCGGTTCACATCAATTGAAGTATCAAATAAAAAATTCATCTTACCTCTCCCATTTTATGAAAATAAAATTTTCAATTTATCCAGTGTATTTGCACATATCGTAAGTTTCTTTTTTAATTCATCATCCGGCTGTGTCTGATCCGGAACCATTGCCACCTGACAGCCTGCCTGACAAGCACTCATAACCCCATTGGGCGAATCCTCCACCGCAAGGCATTCTTCCGGAGCAAGTCCAAGTTGTGCACATGCAAAAGTATAGATATCCGGTGCCGGCTTTCCGTGTTCTACCATGGTTGCACTGATGATTTCATCAAAGTACGGATATAGTCCTATCTGCTTTAAATATCTTTCTGTCCGTTCCATGTCGGTTGCCGTTGCAACTGCCCGCCGGATTTTCTTTTCTTTTAAGAAATTCAATAACTCAACAGCTCCTCTTTTTATCTCAATACCGTTCTTTGCAAGATATTCCTCCATCAATTCCTTCCGGTAAGCCCGGATAGCCGGATAGTCAAGATTCTCATCTGCAAACATTTCCTTTAAATGCGTCGGTGCAAAGGGTTGTCCTAAGGAACGCATGGACAATGCCTGCTCATCACTCATTTCATAGCCAAAATGCGCCATTGCCTTAGGCCAGCAGATTCTATAGTATTTCTCTGTATCAATGAGTGTTCCGTCCATATCAAATAAAACTGCTTTTATCATATTACATTTTCTTCCTGCCTTTTTCATTGACTAATTTGCCATACCCACTACCACAGTTACCGAAAAAAGATTTTCTTCCTGTTTCAGAAAAACATCCCCGTTCATTTTATGCATCAGCTTTCTGCATATATAGAGCCCCAGTCCGCTTCCTTCCTGGCTTCCTGCATTGGAGCCACGATAGAAGCTGTCAAAAAGGTGCGGAAGTTCTTCTGCCGGAAGAACTTCTCCTGTATTTTCCACGGTAATCAGCACACAGTCTTCTTCTTTCGAAATTGATATACCAATTTTTTTGTCACTACCATATTTTATAGCATTTTCTATGATATTCTGCAATACTTCCAGCAAACGTTCTGTATCTGCTTTCACCAGAAAATTCTGATACTCCCCCATGTTAAACCCTATATGAAGCTGTGAAAGTTTATCTTTATAGTATACTGTATCTCAACAGACATTTCCGATGGCATGCCTTCTTCCGTAAGTTCTTCTGCCAGGTCATCTAATTCTTTTGCCAAATCAGCCCGGGTCTTTCCTGCCATATTCCCCATTGCCTGTGATACATCTGATATGTAGACATCACTTTCTTTTCCAAATGTCGTAATCAGATTCTTACTTTTCATGGTATCTGTTGTAATAACCACTCCCAGCATAAAAACGGAACAGAGGAAAAAGGACAATATAATCGTAAGGAACCGTCTTGGACTGCTTAAAATATCATTGACTGCCAGATACCAGGTACTGTTAAAACGGCTTTTTCCCAGCCGGTAAATGGATTTCTTTTTAAAGCGTTCTCCGGACTGACCGTTTCGAATAGCATCCACCGGTGTCAGCTTCTTTACTTTTCCGGTACACCGGTATGCAAACCAGATGGTAACTGCAATAACGATAAGTGCTCCAATGAAATTTGCTGTAATGGCATGACTGTTTCCCAACATCATATTTTCTGTCACAGACTGCAGAAGCATATTGCCAAATGGGATGCTTGCCAGGAATCCAATTGCTGCTCCCACAACAGCCAGCATCAGATATTTTACAAGATAAAGGCTTCGTATCTTAAAGTCCGTAATTCCGATGGCTTTCATGACACCGATTTCCCGGTATTCTTCTGTCACCGTAAAAGTAATCGTAAATTTTAACACTGCAAAGGATACAATCATCAGGCACTTTTGTAAGCTCCTTATTATCCTTTGTGAAAAAATGTATCTCACTTTCGGAAATGGATTCTATGATCATTGCCTTGTTTGCCATATCAAGTTCTTTTCCCTCTGCCTTGATATTCCCCTTGGTTGCATACATAATATGATCCATGCGGTAGTCTTTTACATACTGACAGGTATCCAAAAGCTCCGGCACACCCCCATCCCCCTGCTGGGTCAGTACTACATAATCTCCAATGTCTGCCTGATTAAGATAATAATCGGTTCCATTTACTACCGTCAGTACATTGTTCAGCCCGCTTGCCACAAACATGGCAGCTAAAATAATAAACAGCAAAATTACAATATTAATTGTTTTCTTTCGCTTTAAGTCTTTGCGTAAGATATCCCAAAACATCTTCTGCTCCTTTCTATCCTCTTAGTATACCTCAACTACGCGAAACACGCTTTGCAAGTTTCGTGCCGCAGTGTGCATCCTCGCAGAGCGTTTTTTACTTTACAGGCAATTTCCTGTAAAGAAAAAAAAAGAACCGGCAAAGTTTTATTTCCTTTGCTGGTTCTACTATAACGAATCAATTATTAAAGAATCCTTAAATCTGAAAATTCTTATTTCATGCTTTCTTTTAAAATAAATGCCATCAGAAGTGCATCCGGTCCGATATGGGTTCCGATTGCCATTCCAACTTCATGTAAGCTGCTTTCTGTCAGGGAAAATGCTTCCATGGTTTCTTTCCGGAATTCCTCTCCCATTTCCGGGTTATTGCTGTGAGCAAATTCTACCGGCATGCAGCTATCCACTTCTCCTTTTTTCAAAAATGCCTGCATTCCACTTTTGGCCGCTTTCATGCCGCGGGCTTTGGAATATCCTTCAATCTCTCCATTCCGGAGCAGCAGCACCGGCTTGATTCCCATTACATTTCCCACTGCTGCAACTACCGGAGAAATACGTCCGCCCTTTTTCAAATATAATAATGTGGACGGAACACCGGTAAGATAGGTGCGGTTCTTTACTTCTTCTAAGATTCCTGCAATCTCTTCTGCACTTTTGCCTTCTTCTTTTAACTTCACGGCATACTCCACCAGAAGCCGCAAGGATAAGGATGCCTGCAGGGAATCCACGATATATATCTTTTCATATCCGCACATTTCCTTCGCCAGCACTGCCCCATTATAAGTTCCCGAAAGCTTCGAGGAAATAAGAATCACCAACACTTCTTCCCCTGTTTCTTCTGCCGCTTCATACTTTTCTAAAAATGCTGCCGGTGATGGCTGGCTGGATACCGGAAGCTGTTCCTCGCTGCGCAGTTTCTCATAAAATGCTTTGAAATTCTCTTCTGTATTCCGGTCAAATATAACATCTTCAAAGTTTGCCGAAATCGGCACCAGATCCACGCCCATTGCCTTTGCTTCGATTTCTAATATATCGGATCCTGTATCTGTAATTATCTTCATTTTCGTCTCCATCTCTTGACTGTTGTCTGTATCTATGCCACACTATATGTGAGATAATTTATATCACATTGTTGTGGCTGCATAAGTAGCATTGTAGCATAGTTTTCCCTTTTTTCAACGGTTTGATGTGAGACATTTTATATCATTTTGTATCATGATACGGATGTAGTGCCGGTGGGTGGGACAGTCGTTTTATATTTGTTATTACGATTTGTATTTGATACATACATTGTTTCTAACGTCAAAGAGCGGTTTTTCTTGCACTGCATTTTTCTTTTGCCGATAAAGCCTGTCTTTCCAATGTTTGACAGTATGCCGGACTCTGTTCGCCTGAATGCGGATACGATATATGCAGTCTGTTAGAGACGCTTAGAATTCCGGCAACAACCGGCAACGCTGGCACCGGGACGTGCCAGCGAGGCACATCTTAAGCATGGATGCGAATATGTGCCGGTTGCCGGAAGATACAGAATTTTTAACGGAATTCTTAGCGTCTCTTTCAGACGGAATGTGGTATCCGCAACAGACGGACAGAGCCGGCATCCGGTCAAAGCAACGGAAAGGACAGCCTGACAGCAAGAAAAATACAGTGCTAAGAAAAATAACGCTCTTTGGCGTAATGAACCAATGCACATATCAAATGCAAATCGTAAGAAACGAATATCATATTCTGTCCCACCCACCGGCACACATCCATAGCACATACGAACAGGAGCATTTATAATGAAAGAAACAGACAAACGATACGAAGCGAACCGCCAAGTAAAATTAAAGATTGCCCGTGCCCTGACCAAACTCATGGACACCAAAGCATTTTCCGATATATCTGTAACCGATATTATTACCACTGCCGGAGTAGCAAGATCTTCCTATTACCGGAATTTTCATTCCAAGGAAGAAGTGTTGATTAAAATTACGGACGATATTATGGAAGAATACCGGAAGAGGGCAAAAAAGCTTGAAAATGACTTTTTCAGCTATGAGGCAATTTTACTGATTTTCCGGTATTTTAAGACTTACAAGAAATTTATTTTAAGTGTATATAAGGCAGGTCTTGCATACATTTACTTAGACCTTTTTGATCAGGAATTAGAAAATCATATGGGTGACATGCCTTATAATGATATTCACCGGTATAAAGTCTACTTTTATTCCGGTGCGCTCTATAATGTTTTCTTAAAATGGCTGCAAAACGGAATGAAAGAACATCCTTCCGCTATGGCTTCCATGGTGACGGAAATGTTAGAACAGGGAACCTATCCGCTAGCTTAACTGCCAGCGGACATGGCTTCCTTCTTCATCTTTTGTAATAAGAAGCTGGTCTTCCATTTCCTGCTTTAATTCTGTTACATGGGAAATGATTCCAATAAGCTTTGAGCCGCCTGCCATCTCTTTTAATACCCGGACTGCCTGCTCTCTTGCATGCTCATCCAGGGAACCAAAGCCTTCATCAATAAACATCATATCAAGATGTATGGCAGCAGAATTTTCCTGAATCTCATCTGCCATGCCCAATGCCATGGATAACGCCGCCATAAAGGATTCTCCTCCGGAAAGCGTACGGACTTCCCGCTCTTTTCCGGTTACATTGGAATATACCATAAGGTCAAGTCCCTTGTTCTTTCCGATTGCAGCCTTCTTCTCATCAAACATTCTAAGTTCAAACTGTCCTGCTGACATTTCTTCAAAACGGCGGTTTGCTGCATAAAGAATCCGCTCCAGATAATAGCGTTGCACAAAGGTCTCCAAATCCATACGGCTGCCGGACACATTTCCGGAAATGACAGTATAAAGCCGTGTTATACGGTTGTGCTGCTCTAATACCTGCTGCCGCCCGCTCCATATTTCCTCTACCGCTTCTAAGATTTCCGTATCCTTCTGATTAGAAATCTCCCACTCATTGGCTGCCCTGCCTGCAAGCTTACTCTGCTCCTCTGCTGCCTTAAGTTCCTCTGAAAGCTTCTCTACGTCCGGTTTTTCTTTCTCTCCTACAGTTTCTTTCGCTGTCTCATAGCGGCTCTGATACATCGTCTTCTGATTCTGATAATCTTCCCTTTTCTGCCGCATCTCTTCCATGGCATCTATCGAATACTGCTCCACCAGAGTCTGCCATTCCAGTTTGGAAATATCTTTTTCTTCTATATATAAATCATATTTTTGCAGCTTGGCTTCTGCTTCCTTTTTCCGTTCCGGAAGTTCTCCTTCACAACGGACAATGCCTGTCTGTGTACCGGTTTTCTCTTCCTCTAACCGGCTCTTTTCTTTGTCAGTCTTTGCATATGCACTTTCTGCTGAAGCCTTCTTCTGCTGTGCTTCTGCCAAGACTTCATCCGCTTCTTTTTCAGATGTATAGTCAAGGGTGCGGTTCCGCTCTGTGTAAGCTGCCTGACAACGGTCAAACTGCTCTTTTGCCAATAGCTTCTTTTCTGTTGCTTCTGTCTCTTCTTTTTGAAGTGCAATCTTTTTTGCTTCTGCCTCTTCTAATTTATGAGACAATTCCTTCTTCTTTTTTATCTCCTGAGAAAGTGTTTCTTCTTCTTTTGCAAGCTTTTTCTTTTGCGCGACAAGCCACGGTTCTATTTCATTATCGGCTGCCGGGTTTGCTTCCTTTCCAAAGTCTTCTATTTTATTCCGGCACTTTTCCTTTCTTTCTGCCAACTCTTTCTCCCGGTTCTCTCTTCTTACGTGGCATGCACCGGCTTCTGTAGATGCCGCTTCCTGCTTCTGTTGTAACTTTGCAATCGTTTTTTCTAAAGCTTCTAACATTTCCCGGCTTAATTCTTCCTGCATTTCTACCGCAATGCATGGCTTTGGATGTTCCATGGAACCGCAGACCGGGCATGGCTCTCCCTCTTTTAATTCCTTTGCTAAAATACCTGCCTGCGCATCGAAAAACCGCTTACGATATGCTTCGTATTCCTGCTGCTTTGCCTGATACTGTCCGGATGCTTCCCGATAAATCTCTTTTGCATGTTCCTCCTGTTTCTTTTCTTTACCAAGAAGCTGCTTTGATTCTGTAATCTCTGCTACGGCATCTTCGATTTCTGCAAGAGCATTTTTCTTTCCGGTAATCTGTAACTGCCTTACTTCAATTTCTTCGAAGGCTTCTGCTTCTTTCTTCCACTGCACGATATTCTGCTCTAAGACAGTGCTTTTTTCTTTTGTCTCTTTTTCCGTCTCTTCCGCCTGCTGCAAAGCATCTTTACTCTGCTCTACTTCCTGTGCAGCCTTTCTTATTTCTTTCAATGCCGCTTTCGTGCGATTTACTTTTTCTTCTATAATACTGTAATTCTTCTGCTGTGTTTCCTTTTCCGCCTCTGCTAAGTTTCTTTCCTTTTCTGCCTCTTTTAAAGCTTTCTTTATCTCCGGCAGCTTTTCTTCTAATTTCTGCTGTTCTGCCTTTAAATCCTCCAGCCTCTTTACCGCTTCTTCATACTGCTGATAGAGCTGCTTTGCATCATAGGCAAGCTTTATCATCTGCTCTAACCGGGCAGTCTCTTTTATCTCCTCTTCCGCTTCAAAAAGACGTGCTAACTCCCGCTGTGCTTCTTCCATCTGGGTAAAGGATTTTTGCAGATTTTCCGCTTCCTGCAACGCACTCCTGCAATGCTCCCGCAGTTTTTCCGCTTCTTTTGCTTCCTTCTTTTTCTTCTTTCCCTCTTCCTTAAGATACTGGCACAATTGCTGCATCAATTCTAAAAAGCATTCCATCTCCGGTGCTTTTGCATCCGCCTGCTGCATCTTCTTTTTCAATGCCAACAGGGCTTCGGCTTCTTCAAAGGCTTCCGGTATGTCCGCATTCTCAGCTTTGGCATGAAACTTCGTACGGATTGTGGCAATCTCTGCATCTAATTTTCTTTTCCGGTCTCCTAATTCATTGGCAATCTTTTCATATTTTTCTGTGTGGAATAATTTTCGGAAAATCACTTTTTTCTCATCGGATTTTGCCCGGAGCAGTTCCATAAATTCTCCCTGGGCAATCATTGCCACCTGCATAAACTGCCCCTTGTTCAGCCCGACAATATCAATGATTTTCTGATTCGTTTCCTTTTGCGAATAAACGATTTCATCCGGCATAATTAAGGTAACGGATTCGCTTTCTTCTTTTTCACCGCTTCCCCGCTTCAATGGGCGGACATGTCTTGGCACACGGCGCACTGTATAGACGCCGCTTTCTTCTGTTCCTTCACAGAATTTCAATTCCACATAAGGCTCTGCGCCTGCTGCGGCAAACTGACTCTGCAGCTCTGTTCCACTTTTTTTATTAGCTGTGGAACTGGCTTCTCCATATAATGCAAAGGCTATGGCATCAAAAATAGTGGACTTGCCGGAACCGGTATCTCCGGTAATCAGAAATAAATTCTGGGATGGTTTTCGAAAATCAATTTTTGTCCGGTCTCCATAGGACCCAAATGCCTGCATTTCCAAGGTTAATGGTCTCATAACTCACTCTCCTCCTCTACTTTATTGATGACTTCCTTAAGAATTTCTCTCTCTTCCTCGTTCATCTCTCCAATAAACTCACAGCATAGCGAAAAGGCATCAAGCTCTGCCTCATGCCGGAATTTTTCCATTTCATAATTGGCTTTGTGCAGCGTTTCTCTTCGAATTTCCAGCAAATTGGGAAATGCATGACGCAGCCGGTCCTGCATGTCAAAGACATTGACATCCACCTTATCGGTAAGAATCACAGTTACAAAATTATCGGATGGCTGCTTTAATACTTCTTCTAATTCCCCTTCCACAATACGCACCTGACGCAGTGGTTTTAACGGAATTACTCTGGTGGAAAGCCTGCCCTTTTCTTCCAGTTCCACCATAATAATGCCTTTTTTCTGTCCCGCTTCACTGACGGAGCAGGCAAGAGGTGTTCCACAGTAACGATAACACTCTTTTCCCACGGTCATAGGCTTATGAATATGTCCCAATGCCGCATAGTCAAACCGCTCCAACACATCCGCAGACACTTCATCAATATTTCCCACGGTGCGGATTTCGGAATCCATCCGCTCAACATCCTCCGCCGCTTTTCCTGCCGGCAGATAGAACTGGTGGCTCACCAGCACATTCCGCTCTGCTTCATTTACATTTTCTCTTTCCAGAAGCTTATGCAAAGTTGCATCATAAGAAAGATTGTTGTCATTTTCATCCGTTCCCACAATCTGCTTTACCATAGACGGCTTCACAAATGGCAGAAGATAAAAATTCACTTTTCCATACTTATCCGTCAATGTCACTTTCTCAATGTATTCCTCTTTCGTCTCAGGCAGCTTTCCTATCATATATAAATGCTGTCTTGATAAAATGCTTCGAAAACAGTTCACTCTTGGTGCGCTGTCATGGTTTCCGCTAATCATCATAAGGACAGCCTCCGGCACCATCTCCGTCAGTTCATTGATAAAATGATCGAATACCTCTACTGCCTCTGCCGCCGGCACTGCTTTATCATAAATATCTCCTGCAATCAAAATGGCATCCGGTTTTTCTTCTCTGGCCCGCTCTACAATCTGATGCAGGATATATTCCTGGTCTTCCCTTAAATCATGATTCATTAATTTCAATCCGATGTGAAGGTCGGATAAGTGAAATATCTTCATAGCCCATGTGCTCCTTTTCTATACAAGATTATCCTACAAAGTAAGATTATATTTTTCTCTATCTCTCCTAGGGCAGAATATATCCGAATGCATCTGCTACCGTTCTTTCTGGTATCCCTAAGCGGGTATCTGCACAAACTTTTATTGATGGACACCGGGCAAAACTCGCATCGTATTTTCCTGCTAAATATAAAGAATCAAGCTCAGACATTTGCCCGGCATCCATTTGTTTGCTGCGATACCCGCTAAAGGATACACACGAAAGAATGGTAATGCAGATGCATTCCGATATATTCTGTTCCAATAGAGATAGCCAAGTCCAACTCTTACTTTGTATTATAGCTTGTCTGTGGTTCTGCCGCAACGGACTTCTGCCGAATTATATGGCAGCATTTTTAAGCAGGAGGCTAATTCTTTAGTGGGAAATTCTTTCAACTTTCTTCACTTTACAAAAATTTCGCAGTTTTTTTATTGATTTTATGACTTATTTATGTATAATAATTATGATGAAGTAACTAGGATTTATAGTTTCTCAGTCAAGATATCATAAAAACCTGCTTTTTGCGGGCGATTATCATATTACTATATTTAAAGGAAAGAGGTAAAAACAAAATGGCAGAAATCAATTTAAGCAAGTATGGCATTACTGGAACAACAGAAATTGTCTACAACCCATCCTACGAAACATTATTCGCAGAAGAGACCAAGCCAGAACTGGAAGGCTATGAAAAAGGTCAGGAAAGTGAACTTGGCGCAGTCAATGTTATGACTGGTATCTATACAGGTCGTTCCCCTAAAGACAAATTCATCGTTATGGACAAGAACTCCAAAGACACTGTATGGTGGACATCTGATGAATACAAGAACGACAACCATCCAGCATCTGAGGAAGCATGGAGTGCTGTAAAAGACATCGCTATCAAAGAACTTTCCAACAAAAAACTTTATGTAGTAGATGCTTTCTGTGGTGCTAACAAAGATACCCGTATGGCTATCCGTTTCATCGTAGAAGTAGCTTGGCAGGCACATTTCGTAACAAATATGTTCATCCAGCCTACTGAAGAAGAATTAAAGAACTTTGAGCCGGACTTCATCGTTTACAATGCTTCTAAAGCAAAAGTTGAAAACTACAAAGAATTAGGATTAAACTCTGAGACAGCAGTAATGTTCAACATTACAAGCCGTGAGCAGGTTATCGTTAATACATGGTACGGCGGAGAAATGAAAAAAGGTATGTTCTCTATGATGAACTACTATCTGCCATTAAAGGGCATCGCTTCCATGCACTGCTCTGCTAACACAGATATGAACGGTGAAAACACCGCTATCTTCTTCGGACTTTCCGGAACAGGTAAGACAACCCTTTCAACCGATCCTAAGCGTCTCTTAATCGGTGATGACGAGCATGGTTGGGATGATAACGGCGTATTCAACTTCGAGGGTGGATGCTACGCTAAGGTTATCGACCTTGACAAAGATTCCGAGCCGGATATCTACAATGCGATCAGACGTGACGCTCTTCTTGAGAACGTAACATTAGATGCTAACGGAAAAATCGATTTTGCTGATAAGAGCGTAACAGAAAACACCCGTGTATCTTACCCAATCAACCATATTGAGAACATTGTCCGCCCGATTTCTTCTGCTCCAGCAGCTAAGAATGTCATCTTCCTTTCCGCAGATGCATTCGGAGTACTGCCTCCAGTATCTATCTTAACTCCAGAGCAGACCCAGTACTACTTCCTGTCTGGATTTACAGCAAAACTTGCTGGTACAGAGCGTGGAATCACAGAGCCTACACCTACTTTCTCAGCATGTTTCGGACAGGCTTTCTTAGAGCTGCATCCTACAAAATACGCTGCAGAGCTTGTTAAGAAAATGGAAAAGAGCGGAGCTAAGGCTTACCTCGTAAATACAGGATGGAACGGAACCGGAAAACGTATCTCCATCAAAGATACCCGTGGTATCATCGATGCTATCTTAAGCGGAGCTATCTTAAGTGCTCCTACAAAACAGATTCCATTCTTCAACTTTGAAGTTCCTACCGAGCTTCCAGGTGTTGATTCAGGCATCTTAGATCCTCGTGATACTTACGCAGATGCTTCTGAATGGGAGACAAAAGCATTAGATCTTGCTGACAGATTCATCAAGAACTTTGCTAAATACGAAGGAAACGAAGCTGGTAAAGCTCTTGTTTCTGCAGGTCCTCAGAAATAATTTTCCTGATAAGGAAATCAATAGAAACGGAAAACCGGATGTGATTCCACATCCGGTTTTCTTTATCTGTTTCTTATTTTGCTGCCAGATCCTTTACTACTTCACCTGCGATAATCAGTCCGGCGACAGATGGCACAAATGCCACACTGCCCGGAATATCACGCCGCTCCGTACATTTATGGGCTGCTCCCGGCGGACAGATACAGTTGGTTCTACAGCTGATTGCCATGTCTTCGACTGGTCTGGTTGGCTGCTCTTCGGAATAAACTACCTTAAGCTTCTTTACGCCACGTTTCTTTAACTCATGGCGCATTACTTTTGCCAGTGGGCATACCTTTGTCTTATAAATATCTGCCACACGGAACTGACTGGCATCTAACTTATTTCCGGCTCCCATACTGCTGATAATCGGCACATTCATCTCCTGTGCCTTCATAACCAGTGAAATCTTCGCTGTTACCGTATCTACTGCATCTACGATATAATCATACTCTTCAAAAGGAAATTCATCCGCATTTTCCGGCAGGAAAAAGCATTTATGCACTTCTACCCTGGCATCCGGATTAATCTCTAAAATACGGTCTTTCATGACGTCTGTTTTATATTTTCCAACGGTCTTTCTGGTTGCAATAATCTGACGGTTGAGATTCGTCAGACATACCTTGTCATCATCAATCAGATCAAAAGCTCCAACTCCGCTTCTTACCAGTGCTTCGCAGACATATCCACCTACTCCGCCGATTCCGAATACTGCAACCTTTGCATTCTTTAATTTTTCCATTGCTTCTTTTCCAAGCAATAGTTCGGTTCTTGAAAACTGTGTCAGCATCTTCTATCTCCTCTTCTTTGACTACGCTACATTTTACCGCGTCCTTATGTTCTTTGCAACAGAAAAATGCTGCACTCCCATTTCTGAAAGTACAGCATTTTTATTTTTCATCTCATGCCTTTTCTATTTTCGAAATATATCTTTTTTACTTATTTCATGCGGCGTCCTGCATTTAATCTGCCGTATGCTCCCGCAGCCACTCCTGCCGCAGCAATCAGTACAAGAAGATACAGGAATATCTGATTGTCGTCTCCGGTTTTAACCTGTGTACTGCTATCCGACGTTGTTGCTGCCGGTGTCTGTACCAAAGATGCGCCCGGCAATGTTGTAACAACATTACTTCCGGCGGTTAATGTAGTTCCATTATTATTTTCATTTGGCGTGCTTCCACCTGGTGTATTTTCCGGATTATTTCCGCCGCCCGGGTTTGACGGGTTTAAGCTGTTGGAAGAAGGAAGTCCTTTTTCTACTACAATCTGTGTTGCAGAAGACGCATAATAATTGCGTGTTTCCTGATAACGTACCAGATAAGTTCCGTCGGCAAGTCCGGTCAATTCATTTTCTGTAATTGCAGTATAGGTAGTTCCATCAATACTATATTCCATCTCCGCATTCACACCACGAATCTTTCCATCATTTTTTCCATCAAGGGTTTCTGCCACTGCGGTAAGTCCTGTCGGTGCTCCACGATGTGCTTTGGTAATGCTGAAGTATTTTGTTACACTGTCTAAAAAGTGGGAACCTCTGATAATTGCTGCAGCTGTATCGCCCACTTCAATATTGTCAACATAAATAACCGTAAAATCCCTTCCTTCCGTTAACGTCATTCCATCATACGTTACGGTTACAGCCGGCTCTTTTCCTGTGCCATCATAGACAAAGGTAGCCGGGCTTAAAGTAATGTCCGCTTCTGCCAGCTTTTTATTACGAAGTACCAGATTTAGGGCACGTCTTCCGGATTCATCCAGTACTGTGATATCAGAATCAACAAAAACAGAATATCCGAAAGGAATTAATTTGTCCAATGCCTGTTCCATTGCTGGTACATTTTTATAGTTTGTCAGACCACTTATCATGTTTTCTACTGTAATTACAGAATCGTCATCCGGTGCTATTGTAATCATTTCTACAAAGAATGAGCAAGGAGATGCCTGTGAACCTACATGAAGTGTACTGTTCTTTAATTCCAGACCACCATTTGCAGTCCAGCTTATGTCATGGATATCCGCTTCCACATTTTCTAATGTACATTTATCAGAAAGACTAGTATTTGCATCATTGAGCGTACTCAGGTTAAGCTTTCCATTGGAAACGCTTAAGTGATTCATGATATTGAAAGCATCTAATGTTAAACTCTTCCCATTTAAATCAAGATTTACAGCCTTATATACAGAGGATAAATCAATTGTTTCACTGTTGTTTTTATAATCCATCAATAATTTTACCGTATTGTCTGCATTGGCACTGCGGAATGCATTGGACAGACTGTTATAATTTGTTACATTTCCGTTGGCATCTACAATAGCTGCCACCGGCTCCTGGTCATCACATACAACACATTTTCCATTGATACGCTTTGGATGCGTACATCCGCTGGCAGTATATACGGTTCCATCTACGATGGCTCCTTTCTTTGTGCCGTCTACAAGCTGGATTACACCTGTTGCCGGAACACTTCTTATCATATCACCTAAAGCTGTTCCTTCTGTATTTCTCTTTACCGTAACCGTTCCACCTGCATTCAGGCTGACTGCATTCAAAGTTGAAATCACATATGTGCTGCTTTCCTGTTCTATTGTAATATTCCCATCGGTACTCTCAATACTTCCACCGTCTCCGCCCCAGGTAAGTGATGAATCTGTTGTTCCATTCTGTTTCAGTGTCACATCATTCTTTGCCTTTATATCAAGTTCTGCCTGAAACATCGGTACAGTCGCATTGGTTGAAATGCTTACTGCTCCTGCCAATGCCTGAATCGTCAGCTTACCGTCTGCCATGACAGGGGTTGCGGTCTGTTCAATTGTAACATCCCCATTGGTTGAAGTTAAGCTCACCTGTGGATTACTCTTGCTTGTTATTCCCTTCGCTGATTTTAAAGAAATATCTCCTGCAGCTTCAATCGTAAGATTACTGTCAGTCAACACCCCTGTGCTGGTATTTTCCAGTTCCACCTTTCCACCGGTATTTTTCAGGGTAACATTTTCTGCATGGAAAATTGGATAGTAATCAGATGCAGAACTTAATGCAAGGTCTCCTTCTGTCTGTGTCAGGTTCAGTGTGGATACTCCACTGTCAATCATACCACATGGTGCGGTTATCGTAACTTTCTTTCCACTTAAATCAACCACTCCACTGCTCAAAACAATTGGCTCTGAAGACGTTGATGCAGTTTCCAGTGTAATATCACCGGTTGTATCTATCTCAAATCTGCTGCCACCGTTTATTACATTACTATTACTTGTTACCTTGAAATTTCCGGTAAAATCCTTTGTGACAACGGCAGCACCGGTTCCGGCTAACAGAAATGCAGGAGAAGTTCCTTCTACAGTAAAATTTCCTGCTCCGGAAATTGTTAAGTTTCCGCCTGTTACTGTCACCGGATTCGGTCCGGAAGTAGCAATCTCCATATCATTATATACAGTCATGGTTGCCGTATCTTTATCAAAATAAATATAACCACCACTTTCCGGTTCTTCCCCTACTTTATCGACGCCACGATACCTTGCAGCTGGTCCCGGTGTCGACACCGCCTTCACATACCAGCCTGTCTCTAATGTTGTAGTTCCTATTTGAACGGATGCCGGCGTATCCTCTGCCTTTACCAGTAGTTCGGCAGTATCTCCCATAAATAAGCCTGTCACCATAGCCAATGCCATCAAAAATGCCAGACATCTTTTTTTTCGGTTTTTTCTCATATTTCCTCTCCTTTTTTTATTTCTATTTCTTTTGTTCATACAGTTTCTATTTTAAGAAAACGCTTAAAATTTTGCAACCAATTCTTCCGAATTGTGATTTTATCTTCCAGATTGTCGATAAAAAATGATTTTTATTTTCTTTCAATATGTTATACTTGTTTCGTATCCGGTTTTTTACTTTTTATATACAGGAGATTAATCATGCTGATTTACTTATGTGAAGATTCTGAAAGCGATGCTTTACGGTTGAAACATCATCTGAATACATATGCTACGAAACATCATTGTAATATGGAGATTCTACTTTTTTCTTCGGGCGAAGAGATGCTTCAGCATTATAAGGAAGAAAAGCGTCATCCGGCTCTGCTGTTTTTAGATATCTATATGAATAACCAGGACGGTGTGGAAACAGCACGTATCCTTCGCTCTCTGGGTTATAAGGGTGGCATTATTTTCACCACTTCTTCTACGGAACATGCCATGGCAAGCTATGAAGTAAATGCTCTTTACTATCTGCAAAAGCCTTACTCACACACAGATTTTCTCAATGCCATGAGCCGCTGTGATACGCTTTTAGAGGAATCCAATGAAGTATTTACCTTTTCTGTCCGTAGGAAGGAATATTCTCTTCCTTACTCAGATATTCTCTTTTTCGAAACCGGGCAGCACAATGTCCTGCTGCACGCTATATCAGAGACTTTTACGATTCCCGGAAACCTGACACAGCTTACCGAAGACTTTGCCTCTGTTGCCTGTTTTCTTCCGGTTGGCCGCAGCTATCTGGTAAACTTAAATCATGTCACCGGAATTCTACAGCACGACCTTATTATGGAAGACCACTCCATTGTGCAGATTCCTTTTCGTAAACGTGACGAGGTAAGCAAGGCCGTTAATAGCTGGTTTGCAAAGCTTGAGAAAGAGCCAACTCATCCCGGCTTATCCTAGGGCCAGATATTTCCCATGTTTCCAATGTACTCCTATTGCGAAAATGTTACAGACTTGTTACAATTTATTTGTACTTAGCTAAGACATGATTTCAAAGAAAATAAGGAGGACGAAACTATGTGTTTTAATTTCAATAGCTGTTCCGAGTTATTTAACACAATCTGCAAATTATTCAGACTCGGATGTTAATATGTTTTATGCGATTTGCATAACCTAAAAAAAGCTGCCGGTGGGCAGCTTTTTTCTGGGTAAAGATATTGTCTTTTTGATTGACAGTTTCTTTCTTATATGTTAGTTTTCTACTAGAACCATTATCGGTTCTTTTTCTTTACATATTATGTGCATATCATTTTAAGTAGTTCTTTTAATCTTCTTATTTCAGATTATTCCATGCATTTTTATTATCTTTTTTGTTTTAGTTTATTCCACTCTTGACACACGTATTAACACGTATTAATATAATATTGATTAAAGGAGAATTGCGTATATGCCAATGACTTCCAGAGAAATGGTAAACTACCTTAAGAAACATGGTTTTATCATAACCAGCCAAAGCGGTTCTCACATAAAATTATTTCATCCTATCACGAATAGAACCGTCATTGTTCCTTATCATAACAAAGACTTGAAGAAAGGATTAGAACAGGCAATTTTAAAAGAAGCCGGACTACGATAATCCAACTTCTATCGAAAGGAGGTTCTTATGAACAAATTATTTTATCCTTCCATTTTTCATATTGCAGAAGAAGGTGGATTTTGGGTTACTTTTCCAGATTTACCGGAATGTATGACCCAGGGAGATGATATGCAAAATGCTTATGAAATGGCTGTTGATGCCTTAGGTCTTGCCCTGATAAGCCGTAAGCAGGAACATCAGGAGATTCCGGTTCCTTCCCAGCCAAAAGATATTAACGTTTCAAAAAATGAATACTGCATTATCATCGAATTCGATATGCTTGCTTATCAAAAACGCAATAACTCAAAAGCAGTAAAAAAGACCCTTACCATTCCGGAATGGTTAAATGAAGAGGCTATCTCACTCAATATTAATTTTTCGCAGGTACTGCAGGACGCCCTTATCCAAAAAATTAGAGCAAAGCTGTAACCCTTAAGCAGTTTTATCCGCTAGGTCACTTTTTGAAGTGAAAGATTTAACCTTTTTGTATTTATTGACATTTATCATTCCATTATGCTATATTTTTCGCAGAATGACACATTGGACTGAGGTTCGTCTTGGACGTACCGGCTCGGGTCATTTGACACAGCCACCCCAGGGAATGTGTCATTCATTCTATTTTTCTATTCTGTGTTATCTGCAATGCTTTTGCCAGTATCTGCTCCTCCGCTTCGCTCGGATTGTTCCGATACATTTCCTCTGGAATATCCAGTGAAAAACTTATTAGTTCTTTCATTTCCTCGTCCGTTTTCAGCATATTGCATATTCCCCATATTGTAGTCGAAGCTATCCCACATGCGTCTAACCAAATTATTAAATCTTTCTCTACTTTTGTAATTTCCTTTGAACCTGCCACTGGCAGCTTCTTACGGATGCCTGCAACCAAAAAAAGGCTGTAACCCTTGATTTATCAAGGATTACAGCCTTTTTTCTAGCTAAGCTGGCAACGGGAATCGGACCCGTGACCTCCGCACTACCAATGCGACGCTCTACCGACTGAGCCATGCCAGCAATTCTGTCGGAACTAATCCCGACTTGTAATACTATACTATAGAGAGCTATGATTGTCAATACTTTTCTACAGCATAATGTCAGATTTTTCTTTGCTATGCTCAATCTTCATATTTAACTTCCGGAACGGAATTGCAATTACAAGTCCAATCAGAAGTGAGATTATAATATAGATGCCCAAGATGCCGAGGCATTTCCAATAAGTCATTCCATACATACCACCGATGGTCTCCCGGAGTGCATCCATTCCATAAGGGAATGGGAAGAAACGGTAAATCCGCTGATAGATTGCCGGCAGTACTTCAATTGGGAAGGAACCGCCTGCTCCTGCTACCTGGATAACCATAATGACTACCGCCAAAGCCTCTCCGACATTTTCAAAGGCTACCGTTAATGCGTACATAAATAAGGTAAATACAAAGCTGCAGCATGCGCAGGCAAGCCAGAATAAGAACGGGTTATGGCATTGTATCTTAATATAAAACAAATCTCCCAGTGCAGTAATCAATGCCTGCACCTGTCCAATCAGGAAGAATGTAATATATCTTCCAAAGAATTTCTGGTAAGGTTTTGCATTCGGTATTTTCTCATCCGGAAGTACCTTTACATGAATGATTGCCACCAGAATCAACGCACCTACCCACAATGCCAGTACCGTATAGAACGGTGACATTGCCGAACCATAATTGGAAATCGGATAAATCTCTTTCGTCTCCATATTGACCGGAGAAGATAAGAAATCTCCTAACAAAGTCGGGTCGGTCTCTAAGATTTTCATCAAAGCCTGATACTGGTCACTGATTTCCAGAGCACTGAGACTTGTAATCACACTGTCAAGTCCGGTCTTCATTTCCTGTGCTGCTGCCAGTGAATCACTTAAGCTTTCATTTCCCTTATCGAGGGTTTCACTATAAGCATCCAATACTTCCGATACTTCATCAAAATCTCCATCGACACCATTTAAAATTGCCTGTGTCTGATTCAGTGACCCCTGCATGGACTGAATAGTTGTCTCCAGCTGACCTTTTACCGAATAGTCAAACGTATCTTTTAAAGCTTTTATTTTGGTCTTACAGGAAGTTATTTCGGTAGATATTTCAGTGTTTAAAGTATCCTTTGCAGTATTTAAATCTGTGACATTATTCTGGACACTGTTTAAATCTGCTTCAATTTTATCTAACTGTGCTTCGATTTCTGCAATCTGACCGGAAACACTTTCATCATCCTTCCAGTCTGCCACACTGTTTTCAAATAACTGACGGATCAGCGGCATCATATTAATTGCGCTCTGCAGTCCGCCGGAAGATAAATCACCATAGTTATCCAACTGATCTAAGGCATTCTGTATCAGCGTATTGATGTTGTCAAGGCTGTCAGCTGCTGTATTAAGATTTGCTGAAATAACCTCAGCCAAAGCACTGGCATTAAGGCTACCGGAATTCAATGCTCCCTGCATGGTATTTACCGTATTCGAACCATCATCTACCATCGTATTCAGATTCGGCAGCATAACCTGTGTCGTATCAATCAGGCTGGATGCCGAATTGGTAATGCTGACAAAAGAATTCAGCAATGCAATATAGCCGTCCAAATCTCCGCTTAAATCATTAAGCTGTGTCAGAAAAAGATTTATCATAGAGCCGGAATCCATTCCATTTTCTACCATGACATCATTTACCTTTAACATGACTTCTGCCAGAGTGCTGACAAAGGTTGCATTTACCTGTTCCTGCACTGCCGTTTTTGCCTTGGATGTAATCTTTGGTGCAATGGCATTTTTCTTCTCATTTTCATAATAAATAATCTGCGGATTCTGTACTTCTCCGTTAAGGAAGCTTATCATTTTCTCGGAGAAATCCTCCGGAATAATCAGTGCCGCATAATATTCACTGCTGTATACACCGTCGGTTGCTTCATCCATGGTATCAGTAAACTGCCAGCCCATAGTCTGGTTGGCTTTCAGGGCATCAATGACGCTGTCTCCGATATTTAAAGGCAGACCTCCCATGTCAATTCCCTCATCTGCGGAATATACTGCTATCTTAAGATTTGATGTAGATTCCGGTCCATACGGGTCCCAGTTGGACAATATATTAAACCATGCGTACAGTGATGGAATAATGGAAAGACCTATTACAATAACCACTGCTACCACATTTGTGCTGACTCTCTTAAAATCCCGGTAAAAGATTCTAAAAATATTTTTCATGTGTTATCCCTCTGCTACTCCTTTGTGCTATCCGTTAAAAGTTCCTGCTCTGCCGTCTGAAGTGCGGTACGAATCCGTTCTTCTACCTGGGCAATTCCATCGCCAATCAGTGCATCTCTCTCCTGCTGCTCCCGGTTGGAAATCTCATTTAATTTTTCCTGTAATTTATAATCTGAATATTCTACAAAGATTAAATATCCTGCCAGAATAAACAGCGATACAATCCACAGAATCAAAAATACAATTTTTGAGCTTTCTGTCCAGAATAACAATACCAGGAAAATCAGTGGAATAATGATAAGACACCGCAATCCGATGCGGATACGTTTCTGGTTCTTCTTATGAATCTCCTGCTCATAGCCTAAAAGCATGTCATAAAGCTTTTCATAATCTTCTTTCTTTTCCATCTGCTCTTCACCTGCTCTCTTACATCATCTTCGTATCTTTCATTCGCTTTTCTACGAAATGATTGATACCCATAAATGGTACGCGAATCAGCAGTCCGATTAACAATGCCGCTGCTGCGAAAATCAGAAGCTCTGCCAGATTCTTCTCATAGGCTCCGCCATACATGCCGCCAATGGTTTCACGCATGGCATTAATAGCATATGGAAATGGGAAGAAAATATATACCCGCCGGTAAAATTCCGGCAATATCTCAATCGGATATGTTCCACCGGAACCTGCAATCTGAATAACGACCATTACAACCACCAGTGCTTTTCCGATATCGCCAAAGGAAAGTGTCAGCGCATAGATTAATAAGGTAAAGGTAAAGCTCGTCAGCGACGCCGCAAACCAGAACAATACCGGATTCTTCACCTGACAATGCAGCAGATAAATATTACCCAGCACAATAATCAATGCCTGTATCTGTCCCATCACAAAGAAAATGAGATATCTTCCAAGAAAAAGCTGATAACGCTTCGGATTCGTCAAATCCTTTTCGGATGCCTTTACCTTAATCAGTGCCACCAGTACAATACCGCCTACCCAGAGTGCCAGTGTTGTATAAAATGGTGCAACCGCAGAACCATAATTTTTAATCTCATAAACCTGCTTTGTCTCCACTTTTACCGGCTGTGCAAAGAATTTACCATAGGATTCCGGATCGCCGCCCAAAAGTTCCATGATAATCTGCATCTGTTCATCTTCCGATGCTTCATCCAGCTTGCTGATTGCCTCTTCTATCTTTGTATCACAGGTCTGCAGCAATGTCTGAATCTGTGTAAAGCTTTCATCTGTAGCATCTACCATATCTAAGGTTCCATCGAAAATGGTTTCCATGTCACCTAATGTATTATTCAGATTATTCAAAAGATTGGTTACATTGACCAGTATCTGGGATGCCGTATCCAATATTCCGGATACTCCAGGCACCAGATTATTGGTGTATACATTCTTCATATTTTCAATGGTCTTGCTGCAGGTAGACAATGCTGTATTCATTCCGCCTGTCACAGTATCTACCGCATCTTTTACTGCATCTGATGCATTGTCCGGCATCAGTGTCTCTAAAAGCTTCTGCATTTCTTCTGCATCCTGCTTCAACGCATCAATCTGTGACATCACATCATCCATATCCGTTTTCTGCTCGTCCGTAAAGCTCTCATCTGTCTTGAGTCCACTGATTGCTCCATAAAGCGACTGCAACTGGTCATTTAAAGTCTTGATATCATTCGTTGTTGTCTCAATACTTTCAGTTGTCTTCTTGGCAGAATCTCCCAGTCCGGCATTGGTAATATCCGTTGAAATCTTATTCAAAGAATTCTCAATATCCGTTAAGGTTGTCTCCACATTCTTGGAAAAATCTGAAAGTGTAGTATCCGTACTGTCTAATTGTGTCTTTGTTCCATTCAGGGAATTTACAGCTGAATCAATTTTATCTTCCACCTTTGACACACTGGAATTGGCTTCATCAATCCCTGCGCTCAGTTCTTCATTTCCGGACAGGAAGCTGTCTATCATGGCATCATAGTCCTTTAAATTCTGGCTGAGCTGCTCTAATTTCTGGCGGAATCCATCCACACCGCCATCTTCACTTATTTTCTCAGAAAGATTATCCATCTGGGCAAACATGGCACTTGCCGCTGTCTCAAGAAATGTCTCATTGATACTGGACTTTAATGTGCTCACTGCAGTATCGGTAATTTTCGTTGCAATGGCATTTTTCTTCTCATTCTCATAATATGTAATGGTCGGATTCTCCAGTCCTTTAGAAAAGATGCTGAACATGCTCTCGGAAAAGCGGTCACCAATAACTACTGCCGCATAATATTTTCCACTTTCTACTCCGTTGATTGCTTCATCAGAGCTGTCTACAAACTGCCAGCCTATGGACTTATTCTCCTTCAACTGCTCAATCACCTGAGCACCCATGTTGACGGTTGTGCCATCCTCTAATTTCATTCCTTCATCTTCAGATGCCACTGCAATATAGATATTTCCGGTGTTGGCATAAGGATCCTCGTTGGAATAAATATTAAACCATGCATACAAAGATGGAATAAAACACAATCCGATTGCAATGACCAGTGCGAAAAAATTCCTGCAAAGTCCTCTTACGTCCTTACGAAAAATGTGAATGATATTTTTCATGCTGTTACTTCCCTTTCAACTTCTTCTTTAAACGCTGCAACGCATTATCCACAGCCTTCGGCTCTTTTCCCATAGCTTCTGCAATCTGCTCATAGCGAAAGCCCTGCAGATAATACGACAACACTTCCTGTTCCATTTTGCTTAAAGTTTCATTTACTTTCCGCTTGAAATCTTCCCGGTCTTCCTGACTGATAAATAAATTCTCCGGATTCGCCTCATCTATAGTCTCTAACACATCCGCCAGATTCCTGCCTTCCGAATCCTCACTATCTGCATAAAGTGGTACATACGAATTGAGCGGTGCATGCTTTTTCCGATTGGAAGCCTCCACCGCTGTATACATCTGCCTTGCAATACAAAGGTCTGCGAAATGAAAAAAGCTGCTGTCTTTATCCGGCTGATAATCCCGGACAGCTTTAAACAGACCAATCATTCCCTCCTGAATCAAATCGTCCGTCTCACCACCAATGAGATAAAGTGCTTTTGCTTTTTTCTTAACCAGACTCTTGTATTTGTCCATCAGATAATCTGTAATTTCTTTTTCACCACTACGAAGTGCTGCAATTAATTCCTCATCACTCATGTTCTGATAAGATTGCATCTCTCTCTCCTGTTAACTTAATCTCTGTCTTACAATTTCATAAGCTAAAACACCTGTTGCTACCGATGCATTTAAGGAGTCAATATCTCCCTTCATTGGAATCGATGCCACAAAGTCACAGTTTTCTTTTACTAATTTGCTGACACCTTCTCCTTCATTTCCGATAACCAGTCCGATAGAACCTTTTAAATCCAGATCATACATGGTTGTGCCACCCATATCTGCACAGACAAACCACATGCCCTGCTCCTTTAATTCCCGGATGGTATTGGTAAGATTGGTTACCTTTGCTACCGGTGTATAATAAATGGCTCCTGCGGATGCCTTTGCTACGGTAGCGGTCAGTCCCACTGCACGGCGCTTTGGAATAATGACGCCATGGGCACCTGCCAGATTGGCAGTACGGATAATTGCGCCCAAATTGTGCGGATCTTCAATATTATCCAGCAAAATGACAAATGGTGCTTCATTTTTCTTTCTGGCATTTTCTAAAATATCTTCTACCGTTGCATAAGAAAATGCTGCTGCCATGGCAATGACACCCTGATGCTTCTTCGTCTCTGACAACTGCTCTAAACGCTCTTTTGCCACAAACTGTACCAGCGTATCATGCTTTTTCGCTTCTCTTAAAATGGTCTGAATGGGACCGTCTTTACAGCCATCTAATACAAACAGCTTGTCTATGGTTTTTCCGGAACGAAATGCTTCTAAAACTGCATTTCTTCCTTCTATCTTCGTGCTTTCTGCCTGTGTGTTTTCCATCTGCATTTCTTCCATTCTACTTTCCTCCTGCCAGATCATTCTTTCCGGTCTTCACATTATAGTGTCTGATTGCTTCTTTCGCCAATTCCAAAATCCGCTCAAACTGATCCGTCAGATATAAATAGCCCATCAATGCTTCAAAGCCGGTGGCACGGCGATAATCTGACATAGTTGCATTTTTTGCCATGGTCGGAGACTTGGCATTTCTGCCTCTGCGGTAAATTTCCTTTTCGTCTTCCGTAAGCATCGGAGTCAGTGTCTCCATCATCGTTGCCTGCGCATGTGCTTTCACCAGATGACTGGTGGTCTGATGCAGACGGGATGCCTTGGTATTGCCTTTTCCAACTACAATGCTTCTTATGACAAGGTCATAAATGCCATCTCCTATGTAGGCAAGTGCCAAAGGGGAGTAGGTTGCTACATCCACCTTTGGCAGGTCAAAATATTCTTTGATATGGGAATCTATGCCTTTTTCCATTTTACACCCTCTCTGGTATCCTCTAAGACAATTCCTTTTTCCAAAAGTTCATTCCGAATTGCGTCTGCTTTGGCAAAATCTTTTTCCTTCTTTGCAGCCTTACGCTCTTCGATTTTTTCTAATACATATGCTTCTAAATCTGCATCAATTTCATCAGCAGGATTTGCTGCTTCTCCTGCTGCTAAATCAAGTGATAAGACATAATCAAAATCTTTTACCAGTGCAAGCTTGGTAGCATCGGTCATATCTGCTTTCAATACTTCATATACTACAGTCAGTGCCATGGAAGTATTTAAATCATCCTCTAATGCCTGCAGGAATTTCTCTTTGTATGCATCAAATTTATCCTGCTCTACTTCTGTAGACGCATCCAGTTTTGCAATGGTCTTACGAAGCTTTACATAGGAATTTTCCATATTATCCATTACTTCATAAGAGAATTCCAATGGCTTTCTGTAATGGGACTGCAGACAGAACATACGATATACCAGCGGCAGATAACCTTTTTCTTCCAACAAGGAAACGGTCAGGAAATCTCCCTTGGATTTACTCATTTTTCCTGATTTATCATTCAGATGATGCACATGGAACCAGTAATTACACCATTTGTGTCCAAGATATGCTTCACTCTGTGCAATCTCATTGGTATGATGTGGGAAAATATTATCCACACCACCACAGTGAATATCCATATATTCGCCTAAATGCTTCATGCTGATGCAGGAGCACTCGATATGCCAGCCCGGATAACCAACGCCCCATGGACTATCCCATTTCAGTTCCTGGTTATCGAATTTGGACTTGGTAAACCACAATACAAAATCACTCTTGTTGCGCTTATTTTCATCCTCAGATACGTCATCACGGACACCTACCATCAGCTCTTTTTCGCTCTGGCTGGAGAATACATAATAATCATCTAATTTTGATGTATCAAAATATACATTTTCTCCGGCAATATATGCATAGCCTTTCTCTAAAAGTACCTCTATCATATGAATAAATTCCGGGATACAATTGGTTGCCGGCTCTACCACATCCGGACGTTTGATATTTAATTTGGAGCAATCGGAAAAGAATGCATCGGTATAATACTTTGCAATCTCCATAACGGTCTTGTGCTCACGCTTTGCGCCCTTTAACATTTTATCCTCACCGGTATCTGCATCACTGGAAAGATGTCCTACGTCTGTTATGTTCATGACACGCTTTACATCATAACCTGCATAGCGAAGTGTTTTCTCTAATACATCTTCCATAATATAGCTGCGCAGATTTCCGATATGTGCAAAATGATATACGGTTGGTCCGCAGGTATACATTTTCACTTTGCCATCTTCGTTTGGCACAAAGGTCTCTACTTTTCTTGTAAGGGTATTAAAAATCTTTACGTTGTTCTCCATGTTATCCTCCATCGTTCCTGGAATTACTTATTTAATTCTTTTCTACTTCCTGCTTTAATGCTTTTATCTCTTTTTCCATATCAATGATACGGTTGCATAATTCTGAATTTTCCCGCTGCAATACATTGATGTCTTCCTGTACCGGGTCCGGCAGATTGCACTGATCCATATCGCTGCGTGGAATTTTTATATTGTTGCGTTTTACGATTCGTCCCGGAACACCTACTACGGTACAATTTGGCGGTACCTCTTCGATCACCACACTCCCTGCACCGATTTTCGAATTCTCTCCTACCGTAAAGGAACCGATGATTTTTGCTCCGGCACTTACCATTACATTATCCTCTAAGGTCGGATGACGCTTTCCGGTTTCCTTACCGGTTCCGCCCAGGGTTACACCCTGATATAAGGTTACATTATCTCCGATAATTGATGTCTCTCCGATGATAACGCCGGTACCATGGTCGATAAAGAATCCTTTTCCAATTACTGCGCCCGGATGTATCTCAATTCCGGTTTTTCTTGCTGCTTTCTGTGAAATATATCTCGCCCGGAAGAAATGTCCCTTCAGGTAATGCTTATGTGCACGCCTATAACTAAGCATAACACGAAATGACGGATAAAGCAAAACCTCCATTGGAGATTTTAATGCCGGATCACGCTCCTTGATAATCTCAAATTCCTCTTTTAATTCTTTTATAAAACCCATGATTACAGCCTCCTGTTCACTGTATAGATTCTTTCCTTTATGCATGCAAGCCTGCAATTTTTCTCGCGGAGCGATTTTTTACTTTACAGGAAAGCAATTTCCTATAAAGTAAAAAATCGTCTCTATATAAATATAGAGACGAAGTTATTCCGCGGTTCCACTCTAAGTAAAGCATTGCTGCTTTCCCTCAATACACGTAACGTGTGCTATTCGTTCCTGGCTACTTGCTTTCACCGGGACTGCTTCCGGATGCACTTCATATACTTTGGAATCAAGACTGCTTTCAGCCGATGACCGTCTCTCTCTTTTATTCACGCATGTATACTACTCTTTCCGTTCACTGCATTTATCAATTCATTTCTGAATCATTTTTAAATTCTTTTTACGCTACTAGTTTATGCACGAATTGCCATTTTGTCAATAGAAAAGTTATTTTCCACATCCCGGGCAGCCTGCACAATTTCGTTCACTGCCTCCCACTGCTATGCTGTTTTCATAGATACTTGAGATAGCACAGATTGCCTGGGAGCTGATTCCATCTTCGCTTCCGGTAAAGCCAAGCCCTTCCTCTGTGGTTGCCTTTACATTTACCTGACTGACGTCTATCTTCAATGCCTGTGCAATATTTTCTTCCATCTTCTCAATGTGTGGACGCATCTTTGGCTTCTGGGCAATAATCGTAGCATCGATATTATCAATGACATAATTCTCTTTCTCTAAAAGCTGTCCCACTTCTTCCAATAATTTTATACTGGAAATCCCCTCATATGCCGGGTCTATATCCGGAAAATGCTTTCCGATATCTCCTAAAGCCGCTGCCCCCAGCAACGCATCCATGATGGCATGTAACAATACATCTGCATCCGAATGTCCCAGCAAGCCAAGACTGTGCGGTATCTCCACTCCGCCTATGATTAATTTTCTTCCTTCTACTAATTTATGAACATCATATCCCATTCCTACTCGCATGTGATTACCTGCTTTCTTTTTTTCTTTTCAACTTTCCGGCTCTCTGCCTCCGCCCTATCTCGGTACAGCTCCGCAGTGCATGTGGGAAGCTGCCATGCACCTTCCCGCTCTCGGGCTTTCGCCCTATCTCGGTCCAGCTCCGCAGTGCATGCGGGAAGCTGCCATGCACCTTCCCGCTCTCGGGCTTCCGCCCTATCTCGGTCCAGCTCCGCAGTGCATGCGGGAAGCTGCTTTGCATCTTCCTGCTCTCGGGTTTTCGCCCTATCTCGATCCAACTTCGCAGTGCCACGCAGGAAGCTGCTTTGCATCTTCCTGCTCTCGGGCTTTCGCCCTATCTCGATCCAACTTCACAGTGCCACGCAGGAAGCTGCAAAGCAGCTTCCTGCTCTCGGGCTTTCGCCCTATCAAAAACAAGGAAAATCCAGCTTTGTCTGCAAGCAGCCAATCTGGATTTTTCCTGTTTTTGGCACTGCTCAATGCTTACGGACATTATACCACACTGGAGGTATTTTCTGATAGCTGTTTATAGATTTCTTTTTTCATATTATTTCCTGTTTTGCATCATACTATTGTATCAGGAGGTATTTTATGAATTCTAAAAAACTTTTTATCTGGGGTTTTCTCTTTATGTCCGTAATTGGAACCCTATTACATTTTGTCTATGAATGGTCCGGTAACAATTCCATCGTACGGCTTTTTGCACCATGGAATGAATCCACCTGGGAGCACATGAAGCTTCTGTTCTTTCCGATGCTAGCTCTTGTGCTGTTTCTCTTTTTCAAGCTTCCGGAACAAAGTCCGATTCCTGTGGCACTCTCCATTGGGACACTGGTCGGATTGGCATTGATTCCAATTCTCTTCTACACATACACCGGTGTGCTGGGCTTCTCTGTCATGGCGATTGATATTGCTATTTTCTACATCAGTGTTCTGGGTGCCTTTCTTATCGGATGGTTTCTGAACGATAACCGCGAACTTGCCAACCGCAGGGGACTGCTACTTACCTGCCTTGTAATTCTTGCAATTCTGTTTTTTATCTTTAGTTACTATCCGCCTGAGATTGGACTTTTTCAGGAGCCATAAGCTATTTTTAAATAGGAAAACAGGTCGGTAAGGGATTTACAAGAAATTCTCACCTGCAGTTCTTTCCTGATGCCAGATTTTTTCTTACTACTCGCAAAAAAAGAATCTTGCATCTGCAAGATTCTTTTTCAGTAGCGGAAGGGAGATTTGAACTCTCGACACCACGGGTATGAACCGTGTGCTCTAGCCAACTGAGCTATTCCGCCATATTCAATTATTTGTTTTGGAATGGGACCTACAGGGCTCGAACCTGTGACCCTCTGCTTGTAAGGCAGATGCTCTCCCAGCTGAGCTAAGATCCCATATTCCTGCGGGTTACTCATCTGCAACCCGCTTTGCTAGTATACTATATAGGAATAGTGAAGTCAAGCACTTTTTCAAAAATATTTTTGAAATATTTAAAATTTTTGAAAATATTTCAAGATTCAAAATTACTCCAATAATTCTGTCAAGCTGCCGGATACCTGCCTTATGAGATACCTTTGCAAATCATACATCTCTCCTTCTCCCTACTCCTTCGCAATAAACAAGACGCCCAGTGTTCCCGGTCCACAGTGGCTGGATACTACACCACCCGCTCTGGTCTCTAAAATTTCATGAAAGACATGCAGGTCATTGAGATAAGCCCGTACCTTATCTACGATTTCCGGGGCACTGCCGGAATGAGTGATAAATACACGTTCCGGCCGGGCATTCTTCATTGCTTCTTCCATGTCTTTCACATAAGAGAGAACAACCTTTTCCATATTGCCACGGTATTTCTTGCCCGGTCCCATCTTACCATCCTCAACACCAATCCGCGGATGAAGCTTTAATGCACCACCGGCTAAGGCAGCCAGTCCACTGCATCTGCCACCACGATAAAGATAGGTTAAGGTGTCTACCACAAAGCTTGCCCGAACCAGAGGCTTTAATTCTTCAATGCGTGCAGTAATCTCTGCTGCACCCTTTCCCTGCTGTGCCATTTCGGCTGCTTCTATGACAAGAAGTCCGATACCGGTAGAAAGGTTTGCTGAATCGATTACAGTCACCAGATTTTCCGCATTCAGTTCTTCCACTGCAAGACGCATCACATTCATGGAAGAAGACATCCCGGATGCAATGGCAAAACAGATAACCTCCTGACCTTTTTCTACATAAGGCTTTAACAATTCTACTGCCTGCTCTGCGGATGGTGCTGAAGTCTTTGGAGTGGTCTTGTGTTCATCCGACCAGTCAAAAATCTCCTGCGGAGTAATATTTACTCCATCCAGATATTCTTCGTCACCTAATAAAATGTGAAGCGGAAGAATAGTAATATCATAACGTTTTACCAGTTCTTCAGATAAATCACAGGTACTATCTGAAATTATCTTTACCATATCAAAAACCTCCCAAAATAAAAATTTACATTTCTTCCAGTAGACGCTCTACCAGTTTTACACAATCAGCTGCATCCGGGGAATAGCCATCTGCACCGATTTCATCTGCAAAGCTCTGTGTAATTGCTGCGCCGCCTACGATAATCTTGCTGTTGCAGCCGCGCTCTTTTGCCAGTTCTACCACATCCTTCATACGCATCATAGTAGTGGTCATCAGGGCAGAAAGTCCGATAATCTGGGCATTCTCTTTTAACGCTGTATCCACAATAATATCCGCTGCCACATCCTTGCCAAGGTCTAAGACACGATAACCATAGTTACGGAGCATCAGTGCTACCAGATTCTTACCGATATCGTGTATGTCACCTTCTACGGTTGCAATAATAATGGTTGCCTTTGGCTCTGCGTCCTTATCTTTGGAAAGCATTGGCTCCAAGTATTCAATGGCATGCTGCATGGTCTGCGCACTGGAAATCAGCTGCGGCAGGAAATAAATCTGCTTGTCAAAAAGAACACCTACTTCATTAATGGCAGGAATCAACTGTCCATTAATAATCGCTCCCGGTTCTTCTCCTGCTGCCAAAGCTTTATCTACTTCTTTTAAAATATTGCCCTTATTTCCCTTTAATACACAGTCAAATACCGGATTTGCCGGCTCTAAAGTGCCTGCCGAAGTTGCGTTATCGGTTGCCGGAGCTTCCTTCTGTGCCCGCTGGTTCATCCGATTGATATAGCGGATATCGGAACCTTCTTTATGTAAAAGCATATCCGAAGCCACTGCCGCATTCATTAATAAATCCTGGGATGGATTTGCAATTGCCATCGTAAGTCCTTTTGCAATTGCCATGGTAAGAAATGCACTGTTTACATAAATACGTTCCGGCAGACCGAAAGAAATATTGGAAAGTCCACAGGCTGTGGCAAGGCCCAATTCATCTTTACAATACTGGATGGTATCGAAACATTCCAATGCTGCCAGCGGATTGGCACCTACCGTTGCTACCAGTCCGTCCACGATAATATCTTCTTTATGAAGACCGATTTTTAAGGCGGCATCTAAAATGGTACGAACAATCTGCCGCTTCTCTTCTGCGTCTTTTGGAAGTCCCTCGTCAGAAAGCGGAAGCAAAATAAACATTGCTCCATATTTCTTTGCAATCGGAAGCAATTTTTCGAATTTCTCTTTTTCTAAGGAAATAGAGTTAATCAAAGCTCGTCCCGGATAAATACGAAGTGCTGCTTCAATAATATCCACATGGGATGAATCGATACAAAGCGGACAATCCACTGTATAAGTAACCTCATGAATGGTATTTAACATCATCTGTTTCTCATCAATTCCATTCATACCCATATTGACATCCAGAATGGCTGCACCATTTTCTTCCTGCGCCCGTGCCATATCACGAACCATATTAAGGCTGCCTTCCCGAAGCTCTGCCTGCAATTTCTTCTTTCCGGTCGGATTAATCCGCTCACCAATTACCATAAATGGTCCGTCCAAATCAATTTCTACCGTCTTACGCTCGGAAGTAAGCACTCTTCGTCTTGGTGCTTCCACATGATGGATTCCCATTGGTTTTACTTTATCTGCCAATGCCTTGATATGTGCCGGGGTCGTTCCACAGCATCCACCAATAATCGAAACGCCTTCTTCGACTAATTTTGCACCAACTTCCGCAAATTCTTCCGGTGTGGTCTTGTATACCGTTACACCATCCTCTAATTCCGGTAATCCGGCATTTGGCTTTGCCAAAACAGGAACATAAGCATATTCTACGGTCTGGCGAATCGGCTCTAACATTTCCTCTGGTCCTGTGGAGCAGTTCATTCCCACTGCATCAGCACCCAGACTCTGCAACGTAACTACCGCAGTTACCGGATCTGTTCCATACAAGCTTCTGCCATCCTCGTTATAAGTCATACTTGCCATAATCGGCAAATCACAGGTTTCACGGATTGCCAGCACAGCGGCTCTTGTTTCCTGCAGACTCATCATGGTCTCAATGATAAACAAGTCTACTCCCGCATCTGCCACAACTTTGACCTGTTCTTTATAAATATCTACCAGTTCTTCAAACTGCAATTCACCCATCGGATAAAGCTGCTGACCGGTCATGGTAATATCACCAGCTACCAGCGCTTTTCCGCCTGCTGCCTCTTTGGAAATGGCAACTAATTGCTGGTTCATCTCTACCAGCTTATCTGCCAGTCCATATTCTTCTAATTTAATGCGGTTTGCAGTAAAGGTCGGTGCCAAAAGAATCTGTGTTCCAGCCTCCACATAAGCCCGCTGCAAATCTATCATGGTCTGTGGATGCTCTAAAATCCACTGCTCCGGACAGACTCCTACCGGCATTCCTGCATTCTGAAGATTGCTTCCGGTTGCACCATCTAAGATAACCGGTCCATTTTTTACTAATTCCTTAAATTCCTCTCTTGTCATCTGCGTTCTTCCTCCTGTCGGATTGCCTCAATAATTCTCGCAATTAAGCCCGTCCGGTTAAATGGTGTCATAAAATAAAATCCGTCTGCAATATCATATAATTTTGCTGCGATTTCAACAGATAATTCAATTGCCACTTCTTCTGCCTCTTCTCTTGTCATATCTTCCCGATACCGGTTTACAATTTCATCGGAAACATGGATGCCCGGCATCTCATTTTTCACAAACATTGCATTCTTATAGCTTACCAGCGGCATAATACCGCACATGATTTTGGTGTCAATGTGTTCTTTGATATAAGTCAGTCTTTCCACATCTTCCTCGGTATATACCGGCTGTGTCAGGAAATAACCGCATCCTGCTTCCGCTTTACGCTTCATCCGTTCAATAATCGCATCCGGATTGGTGCCATGATAATTCAGTGCACCACCATAATAAACCGGCTCCTGTGCAAAAACTTCTAAATTCATTTCCTTAACATACTGCATCAGTTTGATGGAATTGAAATCAAAAACAGAAGTCACTCTTTCGCGGTCTGCCCTTGAAACCGGGTCTCCGGTCACAATCAGGAAATGGCGGACATCATTCATATGCATGCCTAAAAGACCTGCACGCAACGCAATCACATTGCGGTCACGGCAGCTGATATGCGGCATTACTGCCACACCGGTCTTCTGCTGGATTTTCACTGCCAGCTGTCCGGCATCCATTCTCGCCCGCGCCATTGGGGAATCGGAAAGGGTAATCAGATCCACATTACATTTTCTTAAATCTTCTGCTCCTTTCATAACCTTGGATGCATCCTCGGAAAATGGCGGGTCCAATTCTACAATATAAGCCTTCTCCCCACGGGAAAGCTTCTCTTCAAAAATAGATGGAGTTCTTGTAACCTCCTGCGTTACTACATTTTCAATTTTCTTTGCTGCCTTCGGCACATCCTGTAACTCGCCAGAAAGCAAAGCAATATATTCCGGTGTGGTTCCACAGCAGCCACCTAAAATATCTGTGCCAAGGGCTGCAATATCCTTCATTTTTTCTGCATAATAGGATGCATTATTGGAATAAATTGTCTTTCCTCGCAAAGTATATGGGTATCCTGCATTTGGAAGTGCTGATACGAATTTGTCACTGGAGAACTTCAGGTTCTTCATAAACTGATACATGTGGGTACTGTCCAGTTCACAGTTAAATCCATAGGCATCCACATTTTCCATCTCGGAAGCTTCTACTGCCACACGCTGCATGGAAAGACCGGAGCGGGTGTATCCACTTTTGTCAAACGCAAACTGCACCAGAATAAATGCGTCTGATTTTTCTTTGATATATGCCGTCACCGGCTCAATATAGGTAAAGTCACTCTGTGTCTCAAATACAAAACAGTCTGCGCCACAGGAAAGGAAGGTGTCACAAATTCCTTTGTACTCCTGTAACACATTGTCATAGTCCTGATGGTCAAGATCATAAATCGGTCCTAAATCTGCTCCGATAAATACCGGAATCTCTTTTCCATTTTCTGCCTGAAATGCGGTTACTGCTTCCTTTGCAATCTCATAGCCTGCCCGGACTGTCTCTTTTACTTCCTGCATATCTGCAAGAAACATGGTATTTGCTGCAAATGTATTGGTGCGGATCAGCCTTGCTCCCGCACGCAGATATTCTAAATGAATCTCCTTAATCTGCTCCGGATTCTTAAGATTCTCCTTTTCTGCAATCACGGTATCTTCGCTGTATTTTTCCTCATAATAAGTGCCCATGGCACCATCGGTTATCAGTCTTTGTTCTTTGATATATTCCTTTATATTCATAGTATGCTCCAGTTTATCTTACATTTGAATTCCTACTAATTATATATGTAAGCTCCTTTTCCTGCAACTTAAAAATATAAATTTAATCCGGTGATTTGCTTTTTTCATTTTCTGTGCTACACTGTTATTCATTGACAATGATATTTTCAAATACAAAGGAGTACACTTGATGAATTCAGTAAAGCTAATTGCCTTAGACATCGATGGCACCCTCTATAATAAAGACGGTGTCATTACCTCTTATAATAAAGAAATGATTCGAAAAGCCGTAGAAAACGGGATTACCGTTATTATCTCCACCGGCCGGCCTTATATCGGTCTTCCTGTGGATGAAATGAAGGAGCTTGGCATCCAATACGCCATTACTGCCAACGGTTCTGCGGTATACCGCGTCCCGGAAAAGGAACTGCTCTTAGATGAAAGCATGGATACCAATTTAAGTGTCCGGCTGTTACGCAAGCTCTATACGCAGTCTCTTCATATCGATGCCTTTATCAATGGTGACGGCTATACCCAGTTTTCCACCAGCGAGCTTACCAACCTATTAGATATTCCGGATTCCTTAAAAAAATATATCCAGACCACCCGGAAGACGATTACTGACTTAGCTGCTTATATCGAAGAACATAAACTTTGTGTTTCAAAACTGACTTTAAACTTTGCACCGGATGCAGATGGAAGCTATACCACAAGAGAAAAAACAAAAGAAATCTTAGACACCTTCCCGGAAGTCACTTATGTGTCCGGCGGTTTTCATAACTTAGAAGTTACCAGATGCGGCATTGCCAAATCCAAAGGACTTAAATTCCTCTGTGATTACCTCCACATTTCCATGGAAGATACCATGGCGGTAGGTGACAGCGAAAATGATCTCGATATCGTCAAAGCTGCCGGCATTGGCGTTGCCATGGGAAATGCGCAACAGCTCTTAAAAGATTCGGCTGATTTCATTTCCCTTTCTAATGAAGAAGATGGTGTTGCATACGCAATCGAGCGGTTCTGCTTTTAACAGAACCGCTCGGTTTTTATTTTACTATTTTATTTAAAGTATGCTACTCCACTTTCGAACAGCTTCATATCCTGCTCGCCGTAAATGTTGACTGCAACAGACTCGCCACGACGCTCTGCGTGTGCCATCTTACCAAGGACACGTCCGTCCGGACTGGTGATACCTTCGATTGCCATGTAAGAACCGTTTACGTTCCACTCTTCATCCATGGTTGGAACACCGGCTTCGTTTACATACTGGGTTGCCACCTGACCATTCTCGAAAAGCTTGTCTAACCACTCCTTCGGAGCAACGAAACGACCTTCTCCATGAGATGCCGGGTTACAGTATACGCCGCCAAGCTCAGCCTGTGCTAACCATGGGGACTTGTTGGTCACTACCTTGGTATATACCATCTTGGAAATATGACGTCCGATGGTATTGTAGGTCAGAGTCGGTGAATCCGGTCTCTGGTGTGTAATCTTGCCGTAAGGAACCAGACCTAATTTAATCAGTGCCTGGAATCCGTTACAGATACCAAGTGCAAGACCGTCACGCTCATTTAAAAGCTTGTTTACAGCTTCTTTCATCTTCTCATTACGGAATGCTGTTGCAAAGAATTTTGCTGAGCCTTCCGGTTCATCTCCTGCGGAGAATCCACCAGGGAACATGATAATCTGTGCTTCATCAATTGCTTTTACAAATACATCAACAGAATCACGGATGTCTTCTGCATTTAAGTTCTTAAATACCTTTACGGTTACATCTGCACCTGCATTTTCAAATGCTTTCGCACTGTCGTACTCGCAGTTGGTTCCCGGGAATACCGGAATAAATACATGTGGGCGGGCAACTTTGTGCTTGCAGACATAAATGTCTTTGGTATCGTAAAGTCCGCTCTTCACTTCTTCTGTTCCGGTGGTTGCTCTGGTTGGGAATACTTTCTCTAAAGTCTGTCCCCATGCTTCGATTGCTTCATCCATGGAAATGCTCATATCACCATAGATAAAGTTCTTGCTGTCATTTACTGCACCCACAACAGCTCCGTTTGCTGCAAGGCCTGCTGCTGCAAGGATTTCCTGTGCTTTTGCAACTTTATTTTCCGGAACTTCTGCTACGATATTTCCAAAGCCCGGTGCAAATAATGTTTCTTTTGTTACATCTGCATTTACAGTAACGCCAAGTTTATTACCAAATGCCATCTTGCTGACTGCTGCTGCAAGACCTTTTCCGTCTAATGCATAAGCTGCTACGATAACGCCTGTCTCAGTCATTTCATGAATTGCATCATAAAGCTTCATAACCTGTGCGTAATCCGGCATATCATAAGCATCTTTTTCGATGGTAAATAACATCAGCTTATCATTTTCTTTCTTAAGCTCCGGTGTGATAACATCTTTTTCTTTTGCTACATCAACTGCAAAGGATACCAGTGTTGGCGGTACATCAATTTCATTGAAGGAACCGGACATGGAGTCCTTTCCACCGATGGATGGAAGTCCGAAACCAATCTGCGCATTATAAGCACCAAGCAGTGCTGCAAATGGCTGGCTCCAACGACTTGGCTCCTCCGACATTCTGCGGAAGTATTCCTGGAATGTGAAACGAATCTTGTGGAAATCACCACCGGCTGTTACGATACGGGAAACAGACTCTAATACTGCATAAGCTGCTCCATGGTATGGGCTCCATGAAGATAAATATGGATCAAATCCGTAACTCATCATGGTTACTGTATCGCATTTTCCATTCATAACCGGAAGTTTTGCAACCATACTCTGTGTCTCGGTCAACTGATATTTTCCACCATATGGCATGTATACACTGCCTGCTCCGATGGAACCATCAAACATTTCTACGAGACCCTTCTGGGAACATACGTTAAGGTCTTTTAATTCATTTAACCATGCAGCTTTCATATCGCCTGCTGCAACTGCTTCTTCTACAGCCTTTGTGCCGATTTTATTTAAATAATTCTCTTCTTTTACCGGAAGCTCTACCTTTACATCAGTCTCCTGATGTGCTCCGTTGGTGTCTAAGAATGCTCTGGAAAGATTTACAATTTCTTTTCCTCTCCAGGATAATACTAATCTTGGCTCTTCGGTTACAACGGCAACTTTCACAGCCTCTAAGTTTTCTTCTTTTGCATAATCTAAGAACTGCTGTGCATCTTCCGGTGCAACAACAACTGCCATACGCTCCTGAGACTCGGAAATAGCAAGTTCTGTTCCGTCCAGTCCGGCATATTTCTTAGGTACTTTATCCAAATCAACCTGTAATCCGTCTGCAAGCTCTCCGATTGCTACGGACACTCCACCGGCACCAAAGTCATTACATTTCTTAATAATGTGGGCAACTTCTTCTCTGCGGAAAAGTCTCTGAATCTTACGCTCGGTAGGTGGGTTACCTTTCTGAACCTCTGCTCCACAGGTATCAATGGATTCTGTATTGTGTGCTTTGGAGGAACCGGTTGCTCCGCCACAGCCATCACGTCCGGTACGTCCGCCTAAGAGGATAATAATATCTCCCGGATCAGAAGTCAGTCTCTGAACGGCACGACGAGGTGCTGCTCCCATAACGGCTCCGATTTCCATTCTCTTAGCCACATAATCCGGATGATATACTTCTTTGACATATCCGGTAGCAAGTCCAATCTGGTTACCATAGGAACTGTATCCCTGTGCTGCGCCGCGAACCAGTTTCTTCTGAGGAAGCTTTCCTTCCATGGTATCTTTTACAGATACGGTAGGGTCAGCAGCTCCGGTTACACGCATTGCCTGATATACATAGGTACGTCCTGACAACGGGTCACGGATTGCTCCACCAAGACAGGTTGCAGCTCCACCAAACGGCTCGATTTCGGTTGGGTGGTTGTGGGTCTCATTTTTAAAGTTTACAAGCCATTCTTCTGTCTTGCCATCTACTTCAACAGGCACTACGATAGAGCAGGCATTAATCTCATCGGACTCTTCCTGATCCTGTAATTTTCCTTCTTTTTTCAGACGCTTCATTGCCATTAATGCAATGTCCATTAAGCAGACAAATTTGTCATCTCTGCCTTCATACATTTTCTTGTGTGTATCAAGATAATCCTCATATGTCTTTTCCATTGGCTCTTTGTAGAAACCATCTTCAAATGCAACATTTTTCAGCTCGGTAGAAAATGTGGTATGACGGCAATGGTCTGACCAGTAGGTATCCAGCACACGAATCTCGGTCATGGATGGGTCTCTATCTTCTTCTCCATGGAAATAGTTCTGAATATGTAAGAAATCCTTGAATGTCATAGCCAGTCCAAGGGAATCATAGAGTGCTTTTAATTCCTGCTCCGGCATATCCTTAAATCCGGTCATAATCTTAACATCTGCAGGCTCCGGAAACTCTGTTACCAAAGTCTCAGGCTTCTCCATGCCGGTCTCTCTGGAATCTACCGGGTTGATGCAGTGATGCTTGATTGCCTCTAACTGCTCAGCGTTAATATCTCCGTAAATAACATACGTTGTTGCGGTACGGATAACCGGCTCTTCATCCTCTTTTAAAAGCTTCACACACTGCTCTGCAGAATCTGCTCTCTGGTCGAACTGTCCCGGAAGGAATTCAACGGAAAATACTTTTCCATCCCCCATTTCAAAATTCTCTTCATAGACATCATCTACCGGCGGCTCTGAAAATACAGTCTGAACTGCTCTTTTATATACATCATCGGAAATGTTTTCAATATCATAACGAATCAGAACTCGTACCTTATCTACTGCGCTGATTCCAAGATAACTCTTAATCTCTGCATGTAACTCTTTGGCGCGTACTGCGTAAGCGTCTTTTTTCTCTACATACACTCTTCTTACCTTACTCATCTTCTACCTCCTGAATGTTTACTTTCTTATGCTCATTATAGCACGGCATTATGAATAAGAACAATTAATATATTTAATTTTATTTATAAGAGTTACTAATGTTGACACAGTTATAAGCGTCACTTATAATAAAGGAAAATATGTAAGATATGCATTCTGATATGACAAAGGAGCCGTTATGGATATTAATTACGAATTATATAAAGTATTCTACCACGTTGCTACTTCCTTAAGCTTCTCGGAAGCCAGCAAGCAGCTTTACATTTCCCAGTCTGCAGTAAGCCAGTCCATCAAGACCTTAGAAAAGAAATTAGAGCAGCCGCTTTTTATCCGGAGCACCAAGAAAGTCCAGCTTACTCCGGCAGGACAGGTTCTGTTAAAACACATTGAGCCTGCCATGAATCTCATCGCCCGCGGGGAAAACCAGCTCTTAGAATCCAATACTCTTGGGTTGGGGCAGCTTCATATTGCTGCCAGCGACACTATCTGCCGCTATTTTTTAGTACCTTATTTAAAAGAATTTCATAAAAAATTTCCCAGCGTTCCCATCAAGGTTACCAATGCAACCTCTCTTGGCTGCGTTGACCTCTTAGAGCAGGGAAAAGTCGATATTGCCGTTACCAACTGCCCGAATGTACGATTAAATCAATCCTACATCCGCAAAATGGTACTGGATTTTACGGATGTATTTATTGCGAATCCATCCTACTTTAATTTAAAACAACAGGAATTAAGTTTCCGGGATTTAACAAAATATCCTCTGCTGATGCTCGATAACAAGAGTACCACCAGTGAATTCATGCACAATCTCTTCCTTTCCCATCAGTTGGAGCTGATTCCGGAAATTGAACTGAGCAGTAATGACCTTCTGATTGACCTTGCCCGTATCGGTCTTGGTATCGCCTGCATTCCGGACTATTGCTTGAAACATGAATCTAAGGATTTGTTTATCTTAAAAACTTTAGAACCTCTTCCACGAAGACAGCTTGCTGTCTCCGTAAATCCGAATCTGCCGATTCTTACTTCCACAGAAGAATTCTTAAATCTGCTGCCGACATTATAAATGCTTTTCCTCCCAGAAGGCAGCCAGCTTTTCTTCCAAATTAGATAGCTGGCACACACTCCGCTGTTCCCACTCTCTTGGGAACAGCCGCTGATAATCATTCTGCAGAAAGCGTTCATCCAAAAGCTCGATAATTCCCACATCTTCTGCAGTCCGGATAACACGTCCCGCTGCCTGAAGTACCTTATTCATCCCCGGATACCGATAGGCATAGTCGAATCCCATGCCCTCTTTCTTATCATAATACTCTTTTAAAATTTCCCGCTCATTGCTAATCTGCGGCAGACCGGTTCCTACGATAATTGCGCCAATCAACTGCTCCCTCTTTAAGTCAATTCCTTCTCCAAAAATTCCGCCCATGACACAAAATGCCACCAGTGACTCCTCTTTTTCTCCCTGAAATGCTTCTAAAAAAGCTTCTCTTTCTTCTTCCCGCATGCCGGATTCCTGACAGATGCAGGTAATTGTTTCATCCATCCGCAGCTCAAATGCCTCATGCACTTTTTTCAGGAAAAGATAGGATGGGAAAAACACCATATAATTGCCCTTTTTCTTCTTTATTGTACGATAAATATAATCTGCAATCCTTCCGTATTCTTCCGGTGTTCTTCTGGTATATTTACTGCTGACATCATTTCCGATTAACAAAAGTCTCTTATCCTGAGAAAATGTTGTCCTGGCATAAACTGCATAATTATCCGTTTTATTCGTCAAAAGCTCCTTATAATACTGAACCGGCAGCAGCGTTGCCGAGAAGAAAATCGTAGCATTTCCCTTATCCAGACACTCCTGCAGATTAAAGGACGGATCCACGCAAAAAAGCTTTATGACAAATCTGCCCTCTTCATCATGCTGCCCGTAAATTACATAATGCTCGTCCACACGCTCATAGATATTCAAGAAATTGCGCAATTCAAAATAGAAATCAAGAACCACATCCCGCCCCGGGAACTCCGGATTCTTCTGCATATATTCTTCGATTTTTGCTGCAAGACGCATACAGGAGAAAATGAGATTCGGAATGCTTTCGTAAATCTGATAAGTTTCGCATTCTCTCTTATATTCCAACATCAGCTTATTGCATTTACCCAGTTCTTTCTCAATGGCAGAGCTTCTTGGCTTCATAATTTTCCGCACCGCAAGAATATCCTCTTTGACAAGGGCGGCACTATACATCTCCCGTCCACGTTCCACAAGATTGTGTGCCTCATCCACCAGAAAGATATAATCACCCTTGATGCCATCTGCGAAAAAACGCTTTAGATACACATTCGGGTCAAAGACATAATTATAATCGCAGATAATATTATCTGCCCAGGTTGCCGTGTCCAGACACATTTCAAACGGGCAGACCTGATATTCTTTTGCATGTGCCAGCAAAACTTCTCTTGTCATATTATTTTCTTTCTGTAATAAATCGTAAACCGCATCATTTACCCGGTCAAAATGCCCCTTTGCATAAGGGCAGCTTACGGGATTACAGTCCACTTCCTCACAAGGGCATAATTTTTCTTTCGCTGTAATCTGCACACTCTTTGCCCGATAACCCTTTTCACATAAAATGCCAAGGGTCTCTTTTGCCACATTTGCGGTAACAGTCTTGGCAGTTAAGTAAAAAATCTTATCACCTAATCCTTCTCCCACCGCTTTGATTGCCGGATATAATGTAGAAATGGTCTTGCCTACTCCGGTGGGTGCCTGAATAAACAGATTCTTTTTTCTGGCTATCGTACGGTAAACCCCGGCAGCCAACTCTTTCTGTCCCTCCCGGTACGGAAACGGAAATGCCAGTTCTTTAATGGATGCCTGCCGTTTCTTCCGCCACTCATACTGAAAATCCGCCCATTTCTTATATTTTAAAATCAAATCTGAAAACCATTCCTGCAGCTGCTGTATGCTATATTCATAAGAAAAATATTTTAAATCTCCGGTATCGAGATTTCCATATGTCATCTGAACATTGATTTTCTGTAAATCATTCAGGATTCCATATATGTACGCATAGCACTTTGCCTGTGCCAGATGTACCTTTACGGGTTCTTCCAATAAGTCAAGGCTTAAATATACGCCTTTTATCTCATCAATGGTAACTGTTTCTTCTATTATAATGCCGTCTGCCCGTCCCCAGATTCCAAGCTCATAATTTTCTTCCTCAATGATAATATTTAAAGGAACCTCGGCATGGTAAGTGCTTCCCATCTTCTTTTGAATCTTCCGATGGAGTCTGCTGCCCGCCTGCATGGCCTCCATCGTATCAAGACTGGCTCTACGGTTATCAATGTCTCCGGAACGCAAGATAAACTCCACCAGATTTCGTACCGATATTCTTATCTGCTCACGTTCCATTCCGCTGTCACCTCATTTCATCCCATCTTATACTTATTTCTATTTATGCTATTCACTATTTTTTCTATTTATCAATTTTTGAAAAATCTCATTTTTCTAGCAGACTTCAAAGGAATTGAAACGTATTCTCATTTCATAATAACAAAAAAATACCAGATAGAAAAGACAATATCCAAATTGTCCGCTACCCGGTATTTCTTCTTACCTTATGAACCTGTATTTTCTGGCTGCCAGAAAACCTGTGCCATCATTTAAGCAGTTGCATACTTGCTTAATACATTCTCAAAGTTCATATCATGTCCGCCATACTTAACAGTAAGCTCTCGATTCAGATCAAGACTTAATACTCCAAGAAAAGACTTTGCGTCAATTATTACTCTATTGTATGAAATATCAATGTCAAAATCACATTTTCCTGCCTCACGTACAAAGTCTCTAACCTCTTCTGTGCCAGCTAATTTGATTTTCTTTTCATTCATTTTTTTCACCATCCTCAAAAAAATAAACTGATTTACTTTTGATTCTTGAGCATTATGACACCATTTCTTTTTTTTGTCAATTTTCGCTTACCATCTTAGTATATGAATTTTATGAGCATTTTACACAATAAATTTTTCTGTTTTTCTCCATTTTGGTCTTACCAAAATTAGTTTGCCTGTCACATTTTGTCGTTTTTTATGGTACTTTAGTCACATTTACAAGTTTTTTTTTACTCAGTCAATATTTTTTATCGTTTTTCACAAATTTTTGTGTCAAAAAATAAGGTAATAAGCCTCGCATTCCTTCAAAAGTCTTCAAAAAAGCTCCAAATTCCATCATTATTCCTAAACTTCTTTCCACACATAACATTTACATAATACTTACTATTGCACTTTTTTCCGTACATTCAGCGGTTTTCCATATAAGTGGACATTTTGTGTATTATAACGTGATTGTATCCCTCATTAATTTCGCCGATTGTCAATCATGCAAGTATGTTGACTCGCTTGCACTCATTACATTACGTCTTTCGAAGATATCCAGATCCGCTTTTTCTTGAAATATACTATCTCTATAATAATAAGAAGAACGGACACTCCGATTACTGCCAGATAACCATATTTCCATTGAAATTCCGGCATTCCCGGAAAATTCATTCCATACCAGCCTGTAATTAGTGTCAATGGCAAAAAGAGAGTTGTTACAATGGTCAGAATACTCATAATCCGGTTCTGGTGAATATCAATCTGCGTCTGATACATTTCACGGATTTGCTGTAAATACTCGCGGATTGTCTCTACGTAATTATGCAGCCGCTCCACACGATTCATATAGCGTTCCCAGCCCTGTTCCTCTTCTACTAAAGACTCCCGGTTCATATACATCTGCATGAAATCTCCCATATTCATCAACTGTTCATAATATGCCCGGCTCTCTGAAAGCTGCTTCCGATAACGCATAATTACTTCATTAAAATGCTCCGGTATCCTCTTAATTACAACATCCTCTACCTTCTCCAAATTTTCCTCTATCTTTTGCAGATAAAGAATATCATTGTCAATTAATGCATTGCAAATAAAGAGCAACACCATATGAAGTGTGCAGCCATCAAACATATCATTTTTGACCTTTGCCAATATTTCCTGTAATTCCTCATCTTCTTCTATTAAAAATAGTCTATTTTCAAAGAAATAAAAGCCAAAGGAAAACTCTTTTTCCTTTTTACTTCCCTGTTTTGGTACATGTATAATCCCCTGTACACATTCATGAAATGCCTCTACTTTGCTATAGCGGATAAAACGCATGCTGCTAATCAGATTCTTTCGATGCGGATAATTTCCTTCTAATTGCTGAAATTCTTCCATATTTAATAGTATTATCTGCGGTTCTGATTCCTTTTCTATATTTTTCCCATTATCCCTTGCTAAAGAAAGTTCTCCTGATGCCGCATGCAACCAATACCTGTTCATTTCTCTTACAGCTCCCTTCCTCACAATCCTGTTTTCATTCATCACATATTTTTTTCTATGTCAGTAGACTGCCCTTTATAAAACTTCTCTTTCATTACTATCTCTTAGATTTTAACACTCTTTATCTATTTTATACCACTTTTCTTTTTTATACAAAATTTACTGCTAATAGCTGTTTGTGAATTCATGCTAAGTCTGCCGGTAGCTTCTTACGAATACTTGACACAACTACGAGAAACATGCTTTGCGAGTTTCTCGCTACTCGCATAACAAAGAATGTGCCTTGGCACATTCTCGCGCCTGCGGCGGTCGCTT
>ERZ780203.350-NODE-350-length-54750-cov-12.535460_pt1 | contig 54750 bp, 36 predicted proteins | sample MGYA00511168_ERZ780203 | MGnify/ENA primary metagenome ERZ780203 (study PRJEB29588, sample SAMEA2156577) | human gut metagenome | biome: human gut; feature: human-associated habitat; material: faeces | place: Denmark | collected 2008/2010 ...
GAACACGGAGATAAACCTGCCTAACGCGAGCACACATAATAAGGGGAAGGCTGACCCTCTTCTCCACGTCCAGTAAACGGACCGGTGGTTCGCCGTCAAACCATCTACTCCCCTAATTATATGCAATAAGTGCAGCGGATAGGAGCGACCTATCTACTACACTTCTATTGTACTAGGTGGCTCGTATACCAGTTGACAATAATGGCAATTGCACAAATGCCTAATAAGTTAGTGTACGAGACGGATGAGATGTAGTTCCTCAGCCGTAGGCTGGTTTTATGGTTTTTAAAAATGCAGTAAATAGAAAAGGACATCAGCGGTAACAACACAAATGTCTCATAAGTTGGTGTACGGGGGGGAAAACAGCATTTCTCTCAAGGCGTCAGCCTTGGTTTTATGGTTTTCAAAAGGGTTGATTACCACGCAGCAAAGCTGCGGCTGTATGACTTCCTCTGTTATCCTTTCCTGCCCGCAAAGCCATAAGATTTGATGATTTGGGGGTAAAATAGCATTTTAAATTTGATGATTTCTGGTTCCGCCATCTAAAAAGCCCCGCATTTGTGGGGCCTTTCCTGTCTTACTTTTATTCTTCCTTCTTATCCAGATCGTACAGGATGAGTCCGATGAAGACGAGGTTTTCTTCTCCTATGTTTTCGATGCCGTGAGAGTTTCCGTTTTCACAGCAGGCGGAGTCGCCCGAGTTCATTTCGTAGGTCTTGTCGTTGTCGGTGTAGAGGGCTTTGCCGGAGAGGATGTGGTAGATCTCGCGGTCGCCCTTGTGTTTGTGGACGCCCATGGAGCAGCCCTTTTCGATGGTGGCTTTGACGAAAAGGCGTGCGTTTTCGCGGAGGGTTTCCGGGCCTGCGATGTGTTCTAAGATGATGCGGCCTTTTCCGCCGTTGGCGTGGTCGATGATGGTTACGGGTGGTTTTTCGAGCATGATGGGTCTCCTTTACGATTCATTGGTCCAGCCGCGGCGGAGGAGTTTCAGGGTTTCTGTATTTCCTATGTTGACGTGGCGGAGAGATTTTCTGGCAATATTTCCGAGCCTGACGAGGGTGTCGACGGGTGTCGGCGGCAGGTCCTGCATGCGGAGGCGCGGGAAGAAACGGGTGATGTGGAGGGGAAGGTCCGGGCTGACGGAGGCGAGCCAGACGGAAAGGTCTTCGAAGGCTTCGGGGTCGTCGTTGACACCCGGGATGATGAGGCAGGTGATTTCGACGTGGGACACTTCACTGGCGCGGACGATGGTGCGTTTCACGGTGGGAAGGTCGCCGCCCCAGGAGCGGTAGAGCTCTGGGTCCCATGTCTTGAGGTCGATGTTCCATGCATCGATCAGGGGAAGAAGGGCAGTGAGCGGCTCTTCGTTCACGCAGCCGTTAGTGACCATGGCGTTCACCATGCCGGCCTCTTTGATGAGGGGCGCGGTGTCACAGATGAATTCGTAGGACAGAAGGGGCTCGTTGTACGTGTAGGCGACGCCGATATTTCCTTCTTTCCTTGTGGAAATGGCAAGGTCCAGGACGTCCTTGGGCGTCATGCGGCGGAAGGCCGGTTCTGCCTGGGAAATTTCCCAGTTCTGACAGAAGGGGCAGCACATGTTGCAGCCCATGCTCCCGATGGAGAGGATGCGCGAGCCCGGATGGAAGTGGGCGAAGGGCTTCTTCTCGATGGGGTCGAGCGCGGCGGACGTGCACATGCCGTATGTGACGGCGCGCAGCAGCCCGTGGTCGTTCAGTCGCGTGCGGCACCAGCCTCTGTGGTTCAGAGGGATCTGGCACTCGTGCGGGCAAAGATGACAGACGATGCTGCCATCGGTATTTCTTTCATAAAATACAGCTTCCATGATGCCTCCGAAAGGCCGGAGGATCAGTAGTACCTCCGGACGGTGAAACGATACATTTTGACGGGCTCATCGGTTCCGATGCCTGCTTTCCGGCGGGCGATTTCGACCTGCTCACGGGGATCGGTGATGCCCGGCAGGTCGGGGAGGAGAAGGCCTCTTCGGAATCCTCTTTCGACGATGACGCCGTAGATTTTCGGGTCAAGGTCGCCTTCCGAGGAAATGGGCTCTGGTGCGGAAAGGACGTCGACGGAAATGTCGAGGTCGTCCAGCTCGTAGGGATTGACGGGCGGAAACCGCGGGTCTTCACTCGCCGCGGCTTTTGCGTTATGGATGATTTCCTCAGCCGCCGAATTTCGGACGGGAAGGATCGTCCCGATGCAGCCACGGAGGGCGCCGAATTCGTGAAGGGACACGAAGACGCCGGCTCTTTCCTTGAGCTCTTCGGGAATGTCCGCTGGCGGTTTGGGAAGTTTTCCCGTCTTCAGGTACTCAGCAATCGAGTCCCTGGCCAGACGCACGCGGATATCATGGGCTTCTTTTCGCCCATCGGCTTCCTCGGGCAGGCAGAGGCAGACGCCGTAGCCGACGCCGAAGGGGCCTTCGTGCGAGAGGACGGGGATGGACCATTCCTTGCCGGAGAGCGCGCCGAAGAGGAAATAGACCGAGGGCAGGCCGCACATGCCGATGCGTTCGATGAAATCATCGGTCATCGTGAGGAGCGGTTCCATCGTTTTCCCTTCGAGCGCCTTCATGACGCCCCGGTCGAAGACGATGCCGTCAGGGCTGTAGCCGTTCGGCGAATCCTTCGTCAGACGGTGGGAGAGGTCGCCGGATGCGACGATGGCAATGCGCCGGCCCAGCTTTTCAGCGCAGTTCGTGACGATTTCTCCAAGCACCTTGTTCATGTCGTAATTCGTAAAGCAGGGCGAGAAGAGAAGGACATTTCCTTTGAAACCGGCTTCCTTCAGGAAGTACATCGGGACAAACATGCCCCAGTCGATTTCAATCTTCCGTCCGAATTTCTTCGCTGCCGCCTCATCCATGCGGAAAAGCGGGATGACCGGCTCGGCTTCCTTCATGACCGCCTCGGCGAGCTCCTGGTCGACGGAAAATTCCATCAAAACCTCGGGGTGCCCAAAATACATGAGATCACCTGCGAGGTTTTCCTTGATGAAAATGGCAGGCCCGCTCGGCAGGCAAAGATTATGCGGAGACATGACGACGACCGTCTCCGGATCCGTCTCCATGATGAGCTTCATGGATTTCCGGACCGCGTCCATCGTCTGCTGGATTTTCTTCGTTTCCTTCCCGCCGATTTCGGGAACCATGATAGGCGGATGCGGAAAAAGCCCCGCAGCCGTCAAAAGTCCTTTCATACGACGCCTCCTTTCGGGGAATAAGAATCTTTCTGTTTTCTTCAGTGTAGCCCTAATGATGGGAAAAATCAAAGGGGAGGGGTGCGGATTTCCTGCACAAAAAGGGATGATCCTCTTTGTGAGGATCATCCTTCATAGGAGTTCGGCTATCGGTATTTATTCTGCTTCAGCGGCTTCCTGGACTTCGTCCTTCGGCTGCGGGTATTCGCCGCGGTATTCTACGATTTCAGCCAACGGCTTTCTTGGCATGGCTTTGATTTCCTTGTCCGTGTAACCAAGAGCGATAGCTGCGACCATTTCGCCGTCAGCGTGGAGCCATTCCTTCAGTTCGTCATACGCGAAGAAAATGTTGCAAGTCCAGAGACTTCCGATGTTTCTGGCAGTTGCTTCGAGGCACATATTCTGGATGGCTGCACTGATGGACTGGATATCAGCCAGTTCCATCATGTACTTGTCAGACGGGTAGGACTGACGATAGTCCATGCCCTTGGTATTCACTACGAATACAATGACCGGTGCCTGTTCCAGGACGCGTGCTGTATAGATGGCAGAAGGAATGAATTTGTCATATCCCTTGCTGAAAATGGCAGTCTCATCGCCTTTACGGTTGCGCATGATGCCCTTCTTCAGGCACTTCACCATAGCTTTTCTTTCTTCACCACGGATGATGATGAACTTCCATGGCTGTTCATTCTTTTCCGACGGAGCCCACGTAGCTGCTGTCAGAATCTCGTCAAGATCTTCCTGTGCGATAGGTTTCTGCAGAAAATGACGGGTACTCCTTCTTTTGTAAATTTCCTCAATCACTCTTAAAATCCTCTTCTACCGGAAAAATTCCGGACTCCTCCATTAAATACAATATAAGGATTATTATATGTGTTCTTTACAAGAAAATCAAGTCTTTAGACTAATAGTCAATAAGATAAAATTCCGCCGGTATCGGACCCGGCTTGGAAGGGGAGCAGGAAATGACAGAGACTTTGCATATCGGGTTTTTTCATTTTTACAATCCGGGTGTATAATTAGGAAATATGAACCCGAGTCAGATGAAAGGTGGAAATAGTATGTACAACGTGATCTTCAAGAGAAGAAGTGTCAGATTCTTCAAGAGCAACCCGATCTCCAAAGTAGATATGAGAGAAATCCTCCGCGCAGGCATGTGGGCACCGTCCGCAAAGAACCGCCAGCCATGGAAATTCGTCGTCGTCAGAGGCAAGAGCAAGGATGAAATGCTCGCCCTCATGGAAAAAGGCATCGAACGCTCCGAAAAAGGCGAAGGCGTCCTCGCAGGAAGTTCGGACCTCTACACCAACGCACGCTTCACCCTCAAATGCATGAAAGAAGCATACAATATCGTATTCATCGTCAACCCGAACGGCCGCGACATCGAAGAAGAATGGACACCGGCAGACAAGATCCATGAACTGAGCGACGTCCAGGCCATCGGCGCAGCAGCCCAGAACATGGCACTCCAGGCCACCTCCATGGGCATCGGCAGCCTCTGGATCGGAAACATCTTCTTCGCCTACGAAGAACTCACCGAATGGCTCGGCAAAGGACAGATGGTCCTCGCCATGGCATTCGGCTACCCGAACCACAACCCCTGCCCGCTCGCCAGAAAGAGCGAAGACGAAGTCATCGAAGTTAGAGACTAAAAGAGACTACTATATAATGTATAAAAAAGGACTGCAGCAAATGCGATCATTTGTTACAGTCCTTTTTGCGTGGGAGGGCATATTCCTCGAGCGCCGCTAAACTCGCCTTTCCAGACGGGGAAGTACGCCCTTGACCTTGCTCTGGAAGAGAAGGTGCGCCGGATACCAGTTGACATCAGCGGTAACAACACAAATGTCTCATAAGTTGGTGTACGGGGCGGAAACAGCATTTCCTCAAGGCGTCAGCCTTGGTTTATGGTTTTCAAAAGGGTTGATTACCACGAACGAAGTTCGGTTGCATGGTTTTGAACTTAACCTTGCCCTGGAAGGGAAGGTGTCAGCGGAGCTGACGGATGAATTGCATTTCGTCGAGCGCAGCGAGGTTTGAATGTTTTTCCTCAAGGCGGAGCCTTGGTTTAAGGATGTTTGAGCTCGCCCCGTAGGGGGAGCTGGCGCGCATGCGCCTGAAACATCATCTCCAACAGCCGTAGGCTGGTTGTATGGTTTTCATCATGCATTTTCTCCCCCATCCCCTCATTTGTATACTTTCGGATAGTATCTTCTGGATTTTCCATCTGTTATAGTCGTATGCAGGAAGAAGGAAAACCGGGTTTCATTGATTTTCAATGCGGCCGAGAGCTGCCGGCCGCGCACCGCTCTCTTTCAATCGATGACACCATAAAAGCAGCTCCTTTTTCCTCTTTTTATTGCAAAAAGAGCCGAAAAATCATTGAGATTCAGATACAAATAATATAAATATTAAACATAGTTTGAAATTATAAACTATCAATTATAATTATATTGTTTACCCTGTCAAAAGTATGAAGAAACCATAGGAAATGGGGCTATGTATATTTGACAGGATGCGCATGATCTGTTCCACGAAAATGGCTGCTGTAATTGAGAATGCATCTATAAAATGATTTCCGTTTTCAGTATAACTATATGTCATGCATGGGCGGAATAAAGGGAAGTCAACCCTGTAAAATGATAGAATACGGCTGTCTTTAAATGAATACTTTAGCGCGTTAAATCTAAAAATGAACAAAATCACGAATTATTCCACTAATAGAATTATATCTATTTACTTATATACTTTTGGTATATTTAAATATCTAAAACTTGTGGTAATATAGAGGTGGATAAATTTATCAAAGTTTATCTGTCAAACGTATAAGGCTGTAAAGGGATTGATTCCCCACGGGATGTAAACGCCCTGTGTCAAGCCATATGGAAGGGCGTGGTGACAGATATCTGATGGAACAGACATCACTTCCGCAAAAGAAAACGCGGACCGGTAGAGAGACGCCGGGGGGATCACAATAGCTGGAGGGCCTTTACGAGGTGCCAGCAGCACGCAAAACGCAAGACGCAAGACCCTTCTTCCGCTTCCGGGGGGAATCCGAAAGAAGGCATCGGGGGCTTTTCCTGTTTTATGGAGACTCGGAGAACTGCATCACGGAGCGGGGGCTCCGCGCAGAACTTACGCCATGAACGAGGAAAAGAATCAAGAGCCCGCGCGCAAGCGCGGGTTTTTGATTGGGCAAAAAGATGGAGCCGGAGATGGAGCTCTGGATATAGGATTTCCCTTTGAAATCGGCAAATGCATAAAAAATGCATAATGTATTATCGCGTAAGATGGTACTACAATTGCATGTATCGAAATAAATAGTGTTCCGTGTCCGCAAGGAGGGCGGCGCTGGAATGCTTGAGGGGGATTTTTTATGAAAACGAATGAGAAATTAGTGCGGCTTGTACTGGCCGCAGGCATATTAAGTCTTGCGGGAGGACTCTCTCCTCTGTAAAGGCAGCTGTCGTGACGGGAGAGAGTGTGACCGTCACATCCGGCACGGACAATGCGTACGGCGGAAAGGCGGTTTCTTCTGACGATACGGTCACGGGGAATACGCTTTCCCTTTCCGGGACGGCATCGCCATCCATTGCGGCCGGCGGGTATGCGGAGGAAGGGACTGCTTCTGGCAATACCCTTTCGATCGCGTACAATGCGAGCGCAGGCAAGGCATACGGCGGTTATTCTTCCGCGGGAGATGTTACAGGAAATCATATTTCCATGACGGAGAAGACGTATGTGACAGAAGGTGCTTACGACGGCTATACAGGAAGCGGCACAGCATCGGGAAATACGATCACCATGACGGATACCGATGACAGCGGCGTCTTTCTGTCTGACGCCGGCATGGTGGCAGGCGGCTATTCAGCCAATGGCAATGCAGAAGGAAATCAGGTCATCCTGACAGACGATACAAGCGTCAGAGCCAATGTGTACGGCAGTTTCTCCGAAAAAGGCGATGTCAGCCAAAATACCGTTACCATGAGCAATAGCTCTCTTTCCGTTGACGGGACACAGCGCGCTGTGTACGGCGGCTATACGGCTGACGGCAATGCGGAGGGAAATGAAGTATCCATCGATAATAAATCCTATGTCAGCGATGCCTATGGCGGACATACGGGAAATGGCGATGCTTCCGGCAATGCAGTATCTGTCAAAAATACGTCCATCCCTGATGCTAGTGGCGGCGTCGCGGCAGGCAAAGGCAGCGCCAGCTCCAATACGGCCACTTTGGAAAACAGCATGATCAACTCTGTGGCAGGCGGCAGTGCGAATGAAGGAGATGCCACTGGCAACACGGTGACGTTGATCAATTCAGATGCCACTATGGTATACGGCGGATCTGCAAATACAGGGAATGCATCAGGAAATATAGTGACAATGACCGGCGGGACTGGTAATGGTATTCTTTTCGTCGTCGGGGGCATCGTTAATGGGTCCGGCGATGCTTTGGATAATCAGGTAACCATCACCAATCTCACCAAAGATACCCAATTCATGTCCGGAATGCCTGTTATTGCAGGCGGTGTGACCATGGACGGGAAGACGGCAAGAAATACGCTTTCCCTGACACAGAATAATGGCACGGTCATCAACATGGCGGATGACCAGGCTTCGATGTACGGCGGCTATGCCAGCGAAGGCGCTTCAGGAAACAGCCTCAGCGTGAGCGGCAGCGATTTGACGGCCTATGACCTTTATGGCGGTTTTACGGTTTCAGGCGATGCCGTTTCCAACAGCGTGAGCGTCAACGGAAGCACCGTCACGGGAAATACGTACGGAGGCTATCCCGCTTCAGGAAATGCGTCGAAAAATACGGTTCTTCTGACGAATGCTGGCGTGGAAAAGGATACAAGCACGGAAGATGCAGAATCACCGGCTGTCTATGGCGGCTTCAGCGAAAGCGGGGATGCTTCCGAAAACACCGTCACCGTCGATGGGGGCACAACCAGTGCCAGTCTTTACGGCGGATACACGAAAGAGGGGGGCTGCCTCTGGGAATACGGTCAATATCCAGAGCGGCACCATCGGAGGAAGTGAGGAGAGCACACTTTCCGGCGGATACAGTGAAGACGGAGCGTCCGATGACAATACCGTCACCATCACGGGCGGCATTCTTTCTTCGCTCCTCAGCCTTTACGGCGGTTATAGTACCACAGCCAGCAGCGGCAATACGCTGAACCTTTATACAAAAGGAAATACCATCGAGAACCTGGGCTATTTTCAGACATTAAATTTCTACGTCCCTGCCGGAACAAGCGCCGGAGAGACGATGCTTGAAGTCACCGGCACGGCCGACGTTTCCAATGCTGTGATCCGCGCAGGCGTCGAAGACACGACGAAGCTAAATCCGGGCGAAGTCATCAATCTGATCCACGATGCAAACAATCCGATCGTGACCGACGGCACCACCTACAGCATGATGAGCGGCAAGGATACGGCCATGGACGCAGGTTTCCTTGAAAGAAAAGTCCTTATCAAGAAACAGGATGCGAATACCATCGTCCTTTACGTTCCTGAAGACAGCACGCCAGCCTTGAATCCGGACACGAAGCTCATCCCCGAAAGCCGCGAGGCTGCCGTGGGTGCGCTCAAAAACGCAGCCGATCTCATTTCCAAAGATGCCTACGATGCTGCCTCTGCCGCCTGGGAAGACCATAATGTCAAAGACCATTTTGTGCCCTATGCCGTCATCGGCGGACACAACCTCCGCTATGAAACAGGCTCCCACGTCAGCGTCACCGGTCCGGCGGCGAACGTCGGCTTCGTGAAGAGAGAAAAGAAAGACGGACGGACAGACACCGTCATGCCATTCTTCGAATACGGCAGGAGCAACTACGCAAGCCACTTGGATAACGGAGCCAGAGGCGACGGCAAACAGCACTACACCGGCGCCGGCATCCTCTTCCGCCGCGATCTGGCAGATGGCCTCTACTACGAAGCCGCTGCCAGCGCAGGCTATATGAAAGGCGACTTCCACGGAAGAATCGGCAGCATGAACGCCAGATACGAAAGCGGCACGCCATACATCTCCGCGCAGGCAGGCCTTGGCAAAGTCTATACCAGGAACCGTGATACCTACGACATCTACGGCAAATTCTTCTGGTCCCACTTAGCCAGCGACTCCGCATCCGTTGTCAATCAGAAAGGCACCACCCAGTACGACTTCGACTCCGTCAACTCCTACGTCACAAGACTGGGCATGAGATGGACAAGAAACTTCGACCAGGTCCGCTCCCTCTACGCAGGCATCGGCTGGGACTACGAATTTGACAATGAAGCCAGAGCCAGATACAAAGCCTACTCCACACCAAGCCCATCCATGAAAGGATCGAGCGGCTTCTTCGAACTCGGCTGGAAGAGCAAGATCGACGACACCCATCCATGGGGCGTAGATGTAAAAGCCACAGGCTGGACAGGCAAAGAAAAAGGCGCCACCTACTATGTGGGAATTGGACATAAGTTTTAAGTAAAGAGAGTACTTCCTGTAAATTGAAAAGGAGCTGTGACAAGATGTTCAATCATTTTGCTGCAGCTCTTTTTTTTCATTCCTCTGCTTTTAATCCCCTTTCTTTCCTCTCATCCATAAATCTAATCCTATAAATAATATAAATGGTGTATAATGAGTAATAGAGACGATTGCCGATGAAGACGTAAGGTTTCCTTTCCTGTGCCGGGAAGTGCGGGAAGGGAACCGGGCTCTGGGGAAGAGGACCTGTCTTTTGACGGCGGTTTATCTGTAGAATATTATTTCCAGTAATTCGAGGGAAGGAGACTTATATGAAAAAGAATTACAAACTTTTGGCGACCCTTGTATTGTCCGGTCTGGCGGGGGCCGCTTTTGGCGTGCTTCCAGCAGAGGCTGCCGTGACGGTCAGATCTGCGGACGGCACAGAGACGTCTTTGACAAAAACGGAGTTTACAAGTCTGTACGGAAATACGTACACGTATTCTACCAGCGGCAATACCGTTTCCATCAGCGGAGAGGGGACTGTCACCCTTAATACATTAGCCGGCGCTTATACGTTAGAGAGCGGAGATGCATCGAACAACAAGCTTTCCGTAACGGATGGAGCATCTGTCAGCTTTAGCAATGCCACGGACAATTGGATCGCAGGCGGCATATCTATGAAGGGCGCTGCCTCGGGCAACCAGGTCACGCTGTCAGGGGTTTCTCTGAATTTGCCTGACGCCACCACAAGCAGCTTGAAAATTGCAGGCGGGGAAACCGAGTCCGGCAATGCTGATGGCAATACGGTCACACTGGATACGATCACTTCCTCTGGCATCGTCTACGGCGGCCGTGTAGGGAATGGCAATAACGTTGTTGCAACTGTGAATATGAGCGTTCTGCCTGTCTCTGCAGAGGAAAGCACGGAAACGGATACCAGTACAGAAGCAGATCCCATATCCACCAGTGCCAGCAGCAACTCGGTAACGATTACGGGCAGCCAGGTCGAGGGTGTGTACGGCGGCGTGGGCCAGATCGGCTCGGCCAAGGGAAATATCGTCACCATTACGGACAGCAGCGTGGAAATGGAAGCAGTCGGCGGAGAGACGGGTTACATGATGAACTGGATTACGCAGCCCGCGCAGCTGAAAGATGCTGAAAACAACCAGGTCATTGTCAATGGATCAAGCACCATCGGCATCGTCGTCGGCGGCAAAGCGGCAGCAGCGAATACTTTTGATTTTGATAATGAAGATAAAGAATATAAAGAAGTGCAGACAAGCGGCAAATCTTCCGGCAATACCGTCACCATCAATGACGGCACTGTAAAGAACAGCGTCCTTGGCGGCCACTCGGCCATGTCAGATGCCATAGGAAATACCGTCAACATCGCAGGCGGCATTATCGGCACGGAATCATCAGGCACTGGTGAAGCCGATGACAACGCCATCGCCGGCGGTTTTGCCGAAGAAGGACAGGCGAACAATAACACCGTCAACATCACAGGCGGCACCCTGGGCGCCATGATGAGCCTCTACGGCGGTTACAGCGAAAAAGGAAGCAGCAGCAACACGCTGAACCTTCATACGAAAGGAAATACCGTGAAGAATCTCGGCTATTTCCAGAACCTGAACTTCTACGTCCCGGAAGGAACAGCGGCAGGAGAAACGATGGTGACCGTCACAGGAAACGCCGACGTTTCCAAAGCAGTCATCCAGGCGGGAATTGAGAAAACGACGAAACTCGCGCCCGGACAGGCCATCAACCTCATCTATGATGCAGGCGGCATCAAGACAGACGGCACATCATACAGCATGATGAGCGGCAAAGACATCGTCAGCGACGCCGGCTTCGTCGACCGCAAGGCAGCCGTCAAAAAACAGGACGACAACACCATCGTCGTCTATGTCCCGAAAGACGAAAAAGGCACCATCCATCCGGACACCAAGATCATTCCGGAAGACCGTGAGAACGGGATCAATACCATCAAGAACGCAGGCGATCTCGTTTCCAATGCAGCAGAAGGCGCATGGAAAGAAGACCATGACGTCGATGCGAAATTCGTGCCCTATGCCATCGTAGGCGGCTACGACCTCCACTACAACACGGGCTCTTACATCGACAGCAATGGCATGGCCGCCAACGTCGGCCTCATCCGGAGAATCCGCCGCGATGGAGCCATCGACACCGTCATGCCGTTCCTCGAATACGGCAGGAGCAACTACGCCAGCTTCCTTGACGACGGAGCCAGAGGCGACGGCCGCCAGCACTACACCGGCGGAGGCGTCCTCCTGAGACGCGACCTCGATGACGGCAAGTACTACGAAGGCGCTATCAGAGCCGGCCGCCTCAAAGGCGACTTCCACGGTATCATCGACAGCACCGCCCTCCGCTACGACAGCAGCGCGCCGTACGTCGCAGCCCAGGCAGGCGCAGGCAAAATCTACGCCAAAGACAGAGACACCTATGACCTCTACGGCAAATTCTTCTGGACTCACCTCGGAAGCGATACCGCCACCATCAGAAACAGCCGCGGCGAAGCGAAGTACGAATTCGACGACATCAACTCCTACCGGACAAGACTGGGCATGAGATGGACCAGAAACTTCGACAAAGTCCGCTCCCTCTACGCAGGCATCGGCTGGGACTATGAATTTGACAGCAAAGCAAGAGCTTTCTATGATGCCTACAGAACCGACACCCCGACTGTCAAAGGATCCAGCGAATTCCTCGAACTCGGCTGGAAGAGCAAAGTCACCAGCGACCACCCCTGGGGCGTAGACCTCAAAGCCACAGGCTGGACCGGAAAGCAGGAAGGCGGCACACTCTTCGCGACAGTTAGCAGAAGCTTTTAAATGAATTAACGCGTTTTACGAAAAAGGACCCGTTCTATGTGAATGAGTCCTTTTTCCGTGTCTGCTTTCTCGAGCAAAGCGAGGCTTAGCTGTCCCCGTTAGGGGAAAGTGGCGCGCATGCGCTGAAAGGGGTTCATCTCCCCGGACATAGTCCGGTTGTCTGGTTTTATCTTCTTCCGCTCAAATCTATCTTTCCGGAATTTATAACAAAACTATAAATAACTACACAAAAATGTTGTAAAATATAAATAATAACGGAATTATATAATTCCATTCTTTATATAAAAAATAAGAAGAAGTATCCGGCGTATGAGAGGGATGCTTTAAGGAAAGGAGGCGCGGTTCCGCAAGGGTGCTGCTGCGGCAGGATCCACTCAGAAGATTCTGGGAGAGCGAGTTTGCGGATGGTGGTGGAAGGCCATCCCCGCTTGCGGTTTATAAAAGGGGAGGAATATTAATGAAACAAGAACGCCGTAAAATTATGACGGCATTGATCATGTCCAGTCTCCTGAGTCTGGGCTTTTGTGGTGCGCCGGCTCATGCCGCGGTCACTGCAGAATCCAGCTCCGGGACGGTGACCGGGAATGAAGATACCGGGACGGTCAATGGAAACACATTAAACATCGTATCAGGAACCACTGTGGGAAGCGCGGTGGCTGGAAGTACGATAACAACAGTAGAATCAGGTATGACAGACAGCATTTCCGCAGACAGCGTATCAGGGAATACGATTGCCGTTACAGGCGGAACAGTCAATTCTCTGGCTGCGGGCGGACTGTCGCTTAATGGGTCAGTAACCGGGAACAGCGCATCCATGGGAAATTCGGATACAGTGCAGTCCTCTGCCGCTGTCATTGCTGGCGGTATTTCCGGCGCCGGTGATGCCAATAAGAATACGCTTTCATTCAGTGGTGGCAGCGTATCAGAATTAGCCGTCGGCGGCTTTTCTGACTATGGCGGGGCCTCGGACAACAGTGTCACGATGAGTGGAGGTTCCGTCTACAAACTGGCAGGCGGCGCTTCTGTGGGAGGTGTTGCTTCCCTTGGTCAAACCTTGATTAATGATTTTAGCTCCTTAGGTTCCGGATTGAGTTACAAAGGAACCACCGGCGGATCTACAGAAAATAATAGGGTAACCATGAGCGGCGGATCGGCGACGTACGTCTGGGGTGCCTATAACTGGAATCTCACAGGAACAGAAGGAAATGTAGACGTCATCGGCAACCAGGTGACAATCAGCGATACAGCCGTGGTCAATGGGACAGGTTGTTGGAGGTGAAGCAGATGCAGGCAGTGCGGACAACAATGCGGTCATTATTAAAGGAGGCATCATTAATGGTGCTGCCTCTGGCAGTGGACCCAAAGGTATGTCTGTCATTGGTGCCAACACGAACGTGTCCGGCAGCGGTGGCGCGAATACAAATAACAGTGTAACGATTTCCGGCGGCACGTTCGGGGAAACCGCGGTAGCAGCTGGCAACCGTATTATCGGGGCGTATTCCCAGAGCAGCGATGAAAATATTTCCGGTAACAGCGTGAAGATTTCCGGCGGTACTTTCGGCCAGGCGCAAGGCAGCGCTAACTTCGTCTATGGCGCTTACGATCTGGGGCATGGCAGTACGATTTCGAAGAACTCCGTTGCTATTTCCGGCGGCACGTTGGATGCGCAGGGAGGCTATGACATTCTGATCGGCGCTTATATAGATGTAGATGGTACGAGTGATACGGCTTCAGAAAACAGTGTCAGCCTGACAGGCGGTTCTATCGGTGCTTCCGGCAGTGCTGATACTTTGCAGATCAAAGGCGCACAAATTAATGGAAACGGCACTGCCAGCGGCAACAGCGTAGAAATTAATGGAGCTGACATTGGTTCAACATCGGCCCAAGGCATCGAAGTGGAGGGCGGTATCGTAAAGACCGGTGCAGCTTCGGAGAATAAAGTGACGATTTCGTCGGGAACGTTGAATACATCATCGGCAGCAGCGTTGCAGCTCTTTGGTGGTTTTGTGCAAAGTTCCGGCGACGTGACAGGCAATGATATCAACGTTACCGGCGGCACCATCGGCAAAGACAGCGGTGCACTCTATCTGTATGGTGGTTATACCGCTTCAGGTAATGCTGCAGAAAATAAGGTCAAAGTATCAGGAGCCGCCCTGAATCCTAATGCAGTCTTTGTCGGCGCCTTTACCGGATCTGGCGATGCGTCCGGCAATACAGTATCCCTTACTGGGCAGACGGGCAGTTATGCCAGCGCAGGACAGGCCGCAAGTGGATCTGTATCAGGAAATACAGCTGCATTGGATGGCAGCACAGCGACACTCGTCTATAACGGACGTATCCAGACGGCAGGCACATCTTCAGGCAATAAGGTTACGCTTTCGAATAACAGTGCTGCTGGCGCCGCTTATGGTGGATATTCGCCCAGCGGTGACGTGAGCGAAAATACGGTCGATGTAGAAAGCGGCAGTTTTGCCAATAATGCCATTGGCGGATGGACAAATTCTGGAAATGCCACGGGGAATAAAGCTATAGTCAATGATTCAAAAATCGGTTCTGATACATCAACTGCTTATGTCTTTGGCGGCTATTCGGCTTCCGGGGAAGCATCAGGCAGCGAAGTGACGGTCACGAACAGCATGCTTGGAAGCAAGACAGAAGTCTACGGCGGTTATGGCACGACAGGAAGCTCGGGCAGCAGCGTCACTTTCACGGGCAGTACGGGCGGATCGTTAATCACTGGCGGCTATACCGGAAGTGGCAGCGCCAGCGAAAATACACTCGGTGTCCAGGACGGCACAGTAAATGGAAGTATCACTGGCGGACAGACTGGTACAGGCGACGCTGCAAGTAATACAGTGAACATGAGCGGTACGAATACAACGGGAAGTGTTTACGGCGGTCATGTAACGACATCTGGTAATGCCACGGGAAATACAGTCAATTTTACAGAAGGAAGCAGTAATACATCCTTGATTTATGGCGGTTATACCTCCAAAGGCATGGCCAAAGATAATCACGTCAATATTTCCGGAACGTCGCTGGATAAACTCAAGCTTATTTACGGTGGCTATTCCAATGCGGCCGGAACTGGGGAAGATGCCGGAGCAGCTTTGAACAATACAGTATCAATTACAGACAGTGAAGAGGCAGACGGCTCTATCGCCTTGGTAAATTATACTTATCCACGCATATATGGCGGTTTCTCGAAGGCTGGCGACGCATCGGGAAATGAAGTGCTGTTCGACATGGAAGATGGGAATGTTTACCAAATATTCGGGGGCAGTACACAGTCAGCGTCAGCCAGTGCCAACAGCAATACTGTTACCATCAAATCTGGTACGATAACGGGTTTAGTGTTTGCTGGCCGTAATACAGCTGGCGGGCAGGCCAATGATAATCACCTGTATGTTCAGGGCGGTAGTCTGGAAGTCAATTCCCATATTGTGAGCGGCTATGGGACAACGGCAGGTAATAACACGTTAGAAATTTCCGGCGGCAGCTTGGGCTCTACGAAGGCTAACTATGCCCTGAATATTGCTGCCGGTGAAAGTTATAAGCCCGGCGGTGTAACGGAAGGCAACCAGTTATCCATTACCGGCGGCAAGATCGGAATGGGCGAAAACGCAAAAATACATATTTTTGGTGGATATAATCATAGGGATTATGCCAACAAGCTTGCAGCCTCGGCATCGGATAATCATATCAGCATGGAAAATGGTACAATCGATTCCCACGGTGGCTCCGTATCCATGATTGCCGGCGATATGGAAAATGCAGGATCCGGCAGCAGTACTATGACAAACAATACCATCACCATTTCCGGAGGTTCCATCAATGCTGCAGAGGATGGCAGTACCGGAGGAGATATCAATATAGCAGGTGCTTATTCAGATAGTTCCGGGGCGTCCTCAAATGAAGTCAATATTTCCCGCGGCACAATCGGTACAGCCAGCGGCGTGATCTCCATTTCCGGGGCCGCTGCCTACTCGGGAGATGCATCTGGAAACAGTGTCACCATCACGGGCGGCACCATTGGCGGCACGGATGGCGTCGATCCTGAGAACCCTTCCAGTATCGTGGGCGCTTTATCCGTACTTGGCAAAGCAACGGATAATCATGTGTCCATTTCGGGCGCAAACCTGATAGGAGCTATAGAGATCTATGGCGGAGAGAGCGGCGCAGGCAGTACGGGCAACAGCGTCACCCTCGCAGGCGATGCATCAGGAAACATTTATGGCGGCCTCACAATGGGAAGCGGTGCAGCTTCAGGAAATACCATCAATCTGGAGAGCGGCCATATCAGCAGTTCACAAATTATTGCCGGTTATACGGTTAGCGGAGAAGCATCGGACAATACAGTCAATATTACCGGCGGCGTGCTGAATGGCACCGCGGCTCTCTATGGCGGCTATGGCGCGTCAAGTACAGGAAATACGCTCAATGTCTATTCGAAAGGAAATACCGTCGGCGAACTGGGATATTTCCAGAAGATTTATATCGCACCTGAGGCAGAACTCACCATCGGTTCAGCAGACGCAGAGGGAGCAGAAAACACAGGCAGTTTTGCTGTCGAAAATGGCACGACTGTTGATGCAGAAGGCGCTCTGACGATTGCCGGAGATCTCTCTTCCGATGCATCGACTGTCACGGCAGGAAATGCTGCTATCGGCGGCACGGTTTCCTCCACGAATGGATCGACCGTTTCCTTAGGCGGCAATGATCTCGCTCTGACGACGGCCAATGTGGACAACACCAGTACTCTGACTCTGACGAGCGGCAAGCTGACGGCAGAAAAACTCTCCGACTCTATCACGGGCGGCGGCAAGCTTACTCTGGATGGTACGGCTACACTTGCTACGACAGCAGGCCAGGTATTTACCGATGGGGATACCACAGAAACGACAGCCGGGGACAACGGTCTGACCGAGACCGCGGCGGATTCCGTCAATTTCAAGGCAGGCACGCTCTCCCTCTCGGATGATTACAGCTATACATACCTTACAAATATCCAGAAGACCATGGATGCGCTGGAAGATTCCACGACCAGTATCGTCATGACGGGCAACCTCGTGGATACCACGGGCATCAGCAACACGCTCACGACAGATCAGATCAGCAGTATCGGAGATACCGCTGCCCTCGATACGGTGACCGTGACGACGGAAGGCAGCAACATTTCCATTGGTGCTCCTTCCTCGGAAGACAACACGACATCGCTGGACCGCGGATTCAATGTCGCCGCCCTTGATATGGGCGGTGCGGATACGGTATCCGTAGCCAGCGGTCAGAATCTGACACTGGGCGACAGTGAAACGACGGATGTCATTACAACCGACAGCGGCACGGCTTCAGTTAATCTGGCGGAAGGGTCTACCTTTACGATTGGCAACAGCGCTGTTGCAGAAAATCAGACACTGAACGTCGCTGCTGATGTGACTGCGGAAAACAGTACTATCGCAGCGAATGGACAGACGACTGTCACGGGTGATGTCGCTTTGACCGACTCTGCCCTCACATCCCAGACCGGTACGCTGACTCTGGAGCAGAACCTGACGACAAGCGGAACATCCGTCGTCACTGGTGATGTTACTGTCGCCAAAGCCATCACCGGTGATTCCAGCATCATACTGAAACTGGGAAATGAAGAGGAATCTGTTAATCTCAGCGCAAGAAGCATCAACCTGAATGGCGGTACGCTCTACCTCGATCCGGTCTGGATAGGCGGGACGCAAGAGGACGGCGCAGAAGCCGCTGCAGGTTCTATTTCCGGATCCAAAGTCGTCATAGGAAACAACTCTACGCTGACGGTTGGCTCCACCGACAAGACCCTTGCTGAACAGGCATTTACGGACAGCGGACTTACCTGGAGTGACACGGATATCCTCTCTGCCCTTTATGTTGCAACGAGCGCCAGCCTCTCCGATGGCAGCGTTGTCATCGACAGTTCGGCCAATGCGGACAGTGCGGCAGCGATTGGCACATTCAAGATGGGAAAGAATTCCCTCCTGATGATTGACGGAAATAAAGTATCCGGAAGCCAGGCGGCAGCCATTACGGATGTAAGCACTACCGATATTTCCCCTTCCGCAAAGATTTACATTTCAAATGCCAAGGGCAATACCACATACAACATCCTCTCCGGCACAAACGACAAAGATGGAAACGGCCTCTTTGCAGAAGCCGGGGCAGCCGTAAACAGCAATGTCTTCTCGTACGGACATCTGCTTGAATTCGTTGGCGCTGAAGGAAATGGGGAAACACAGTTCTCCGTCACCGCTGAATCCCAGGACGCGCATAATGTATACGGCGATAAAGTCATTGCACCCAATACCATCAATGCTGCTATGGATAGCGGCGGTGCTGCATCTGCCTTTGCTCTCGCGGCTTCTGACGACAATTTGACCGAAGAAGCACAGGAAAGCGCATTTAACAGCGCATCAGCCCTGACTGAACTTGCCGGCGTACAGCATGGACTCTATGCGGCAAACAACCTCTTCGACAGCTCTCTCACATCCCACCTGACCGGCCTTTACACAGAAGATCAGGATAAGGATCTCTGGGCTCATTTCATCCACTCCAAGGAAAATGTCCGCGGTCTCGGCCTGGCCAATAGGGGCGCTTCCTATGATGCACAGTTCAATGGCGTTGTCGTCGGCAGTGACTTCTACAAGAAGGGAAATGCGACAGTCGGCGCAGCCCTGACGTACATGGATGGAAGCTTCTCTGGAAATACCGAAGCAGCGCACACCAAGAACGACGTCGACTACTACGGCCTTGCTCTCTATGGCAGAGTCGAACAGGGACCGATGACATACCTCGGCGACATCTCCTACCTCCATGGAAGCAAGGACCTCAAGCAGCATAACAGCGGCAGCACCATCACCGTTTCCACTGACAGTGATGCATACAGCATCGGCGTCAGAGCCGAAAGAGGCATCGGCCTTGGCATGGGCACTCTGACCCCGTTCGCAGGCCTCCGCTACGCACACCTTGGCACGGATGCCTACACCGACAGTATCGGCGTCCGTCATGACAGCGATGATGCTAACGTCTGGATGTTCCCGCTCGGTCTCCGCTACAGCGCAGACATCAAGAACGGCACCTGGACCATCCGCCCGATGGCAGAAGCAGGCTACGTATGGACATTCGGCGACCGCGACGGCACTGACAAAGTAAGCTTGGGCGGTGCAAGCGACGCCTTCGGCTTCGACATCGCCGACGCAGGCAGCTGGTATGGCAGACTTGGCGTACAGGCAGCCAAAGGAAACTTCACCTACGGAGTCGCCTACCAGTACCAGCACGGCACCAGCGTACAGAGCAACACCTGGACCGCAGCCGTCAGTTACCACTTCTGATAGGGAAATTATGTAGGAAATAGGGAAAACTCCACTCACCATTTTCTGATGAGTGGAGTTTTTGCGTAGGATAGGAGAGGAGGGCCGTAGGCCGGTTTTGACCTTGCTCCGGGAGGAGAAGGTGGGAAATTTTTGCTTTTTAAAATTTCTCGGATGAGTTGAATTTCCCAGCCTGCAAGGCGGCTGTATGGTTTTAAAACCACAAAACCAGCCTTCGGCTGAAGGAGATGAACCCCTTTCGTCGCCTGACGGCGCCACTTTCCACTGACGGGGACAGCTAACCACACTTCTTTCCTAATATCCCTCAGCTCCCCTCCTATAGAAATCCGTCTATATTTATTACGAGAAAAATCATACTTAGTTTATTTTTGAATTTTTATTGTTGCAGGCGTTATCATAAGATTTTATTATAAAAGCTTCGCATATCAATTATTTTTATACCGGTCAATTTCGACGCGGTCTGGTTCGGCCAAATTTCTTCGCCCGGGACGCATTTATTTTTTAAAATGTGAAATTTTCCGATATATCGCTGAATAGCTTCCCTTTTGGGCCTTTGGCGATTTCCATCCTAACAAAATAAGTTTATAAACTCACCAAAAGATAGATATGAGGCATGCCTGCGTTTATAGTTTCGTGTGATTTGATTTTTAGAAAAACGTTTTCCATGGTACAATCAAGAAAAATCCGCTTTCTGGCGGGGAAGGATGTGGAGCATGGAAGGAATGAATGAGCGTTTGAAGGCTGCGGCAGCAAAGCTTCTCTTGACGGAGGATTGTTTTTACTTGTATGACGAAGCAGGGATCCGGTCCCGCGCTAGGGCTCTTACGAGGTCTTTTCCTTCGGCGAAAATCCTGTATTCTCTGAAGACGAATCCTTTCCTTCCTGTGGCACGTGTGATGAAAGAAGAAGGTTTCGGCGCGGATGCGGCAAGCGCAGCCGAGGTGCGCCTGGCAGTTTCTCTTGGGATGATGAAAGAGGAGATCCAGTACTCGGCGCCGGGAAAGCGTGCAAAGGACATCCGGGAGACGCTGGAGCTCGCGACGCTTGTCGCTGACAGCGCGGGCGAGATTGCGCGGATCGAAGAAGCGGCTAAGGGAAAGGGGATCCATGTTTCGATCGGCCTCCGCATTCATCCTTCCTTCGGTTTTGCAGGAGGCAGGGGCGAGCCGTCGAAGTTCGGAATCGATGAAGAAGAGGCGATTACCCTCTTGAATGACTGGCATTTTCCCCATTTGTCCCCGGCGGGCATCCACGTCCATCTGAAGAGCCAGGAGCTCTCCGAAGAAGCACTGGCGCTCTATTATGAGAACGTCCTTCTCATGGCGGAACGTCTTGGACGGACGGAGGCGATGGAGCTTTCGTTCGTGAACCTGGGCTCAGGGATCGGGATTCCGATGGATCCGGAGGACGAGGAAATGGACCTGGCGCTTCTTGAGAAAGCCTTCGCTGCGCTTGCCGGGCCCTTCCATGACCGTTTCCCGAAGGCGCGCCTGTTCCTTGAGAGCGGCCGGTATGCGCCCGGGCCTTCGGGTTTCTATGTGACGAAGGCGCTCGACAGGAAGGTGTCGGAGGGGAAAGTCTTCCTCATCACGGCGGGTACGATGCATGGTTTCCTTCGCCCGGCACTGGCGCGTCTTGTCGAAAAGTACGATGAGACCGGCCATCCGGCACTCTGCGAGCCGCTTTTCTCGGGCGCGCGGGCATTTCCCATTTCCACTTTGAGGGAAGGAAATCCGGAGACGGTCACGATCACGGGCAACCTCTGCACGGCGGCGGACATCATCGCAGAAGACATCACGCTCCCGCGCCTTGCCGAAGGGGACGGCATCGTCATCGGCAATGCGGGCGCGTATGCGGCGACGCTTTCGCCCTTTGCCTTCTCCTCACTGGAGCGGCCGAAGGAATTTCTTCTGAAGGAAACGGGAGACCTAGAGGGAGTATAAATTTCTTGAATGGAAGGGCGGAGAAATCCGCTCTTTTTCAATGGCCAGACAGGCTTTTTCGTGCCAAATCTTCCTTTATGGCGGACTTTTTACGGTATATAATAAAGAAAAAATTTCCCATGGTAAACGTCCCCGATGGAGACCGGCAGGCTTTTCGCCGGGAGGGGAGCGGGAGGGATGAAAATGAGCGAAGATGAACAGATAGAAATCAAGGTGAGAGACCCGGATTTCCGGGAAATGATTTATCGTACTTGTTTCATGACGATCAATGGCGCTGTCTTCTCTGCGCTGATGGAAGCGGGCCTGCGGGGGCTCTTTCCGGGCGAAGATGAGAATGGCGTCATCGTTTACGGCTACATCGACCCGGTGAAGGGCATCTGTTTTGAAATTCTGGGCGGAGGGCGCGAGCAGAACGGCATGGTCTCCGTCCTTTCCGCGCTGCAGGAAACGTCGGCTTCCGTGACGAAGGAAAGCGTCAATGACTGCCGGATCATCCCCTTTGCCGGAGAGAAGATTCCTGCCTTCCAGAAGAAAATGGAAACGATCCGCGCCATGTACGCCTGCCCGCGGGACCTCGCGAAGGTCCGTGAAATGGACATCATCGACGAATGGCGCCATGCGGACATTCCCGACCGCGTCCTCGTCTACCTCATGAGAGACGGCGAGCTGCCCGAACCCTGCTGGGTTCTGACGACAGGCCTGAACGGCCGCAAGATCAAAGGCCGCCTTCTTCGCGACCCCAGAGGCGACTTCGGCGTCCGCGGCGGCGATGATATTGAATTTTCCATCCATAGGGAGGACGGAGACGTCATCTGTGTGGCACAGTTTTAGGAGGAAACATGAAGAAAAGAAAAATCGGAAATCTGACCGTCTCGGAAATAGGGATGGGGTGCATGGGATTCTCCCACGGCTATGGGAAAGTGCCGGAAACATCGTACAGCATCGCTGCCATCCGCGCAGCACATGACTACGGCTGTACCTTCTTCGATACCGCTGAAACGTACGGCAGGGAACAGTTCTACCGGGGCCACAACGAAGAAATCGTCGGCCGCGCTGTCGAAGGATTCAGGAAGGACATCGTCCTTGCGACGAAGCTCCATATTTCCACAGAGGAATACGATCCAGAAGGGGACATCTACAACGTCCTTCTCCGCCACCTGACTGCATCCATGAGACGCCTCCGCACCGATTACGTCGACCTCTACTATCTACATCGCTTCAACGAAGCCATTCCGATCGAGAAAATCGCAGAAAGCATGGGCCGTCTGATCAGGGAAGGAAAAATCCGCGGCTGGGGCCTCTCCCAGGTCGATGTTTCCATCCTTTCCAGAGCCCATGAAATCACGCCCGTCACCGCCGTGCAGAACCTGTACTCCATGGTCGAAAGAGACTGCGAAAAGGAAATCTTCCCGTACTGCATCGAGCATCACATCGGCGTCGTGCCCTTCTCGCCCCTCGCCAGCGGCCTCCTCTCCGGCAAAGTCACCGCCGAAACCAAATTCGGCACTGACGACGTCAGAAAATTCGTCCCGCAGCTCTCCAAAGAAAACCTCGAAGGCAACCGCCCGATCGTAGAACTCCTCGAAGAATTCGCCAAAGTGAAAAAAGCCACGCCCGCGCAGATTTCCCTCGCATGGATGCTCTATAAATACCCCAACGTCGTCCCGATCCCGGGATCCAAGAACAAAGAAAGAATCCTCGAAAACCTCAAAGCCTCCGAAGTCACCCTCACCAAGACCGAATTCGCTCGCCTTGAAGAAGCCCTTGGCACCATGGAAATCCACGGCCACAGAGGCATCAACGAATCCCAGCAGCACTCCTTCTCCAGCCACTGGATGAAGAAATAGGGGCTTGATCTCGCTGCGTTCGAGGAACCTTTTATAAAAACCAATGAATACTGCACCCCTTTCTCCGGAAACTTTAGAAAATGCATTTTATAAAAAACCATAAAACCAGCCTAGAGGCTGAAGAAATGCAACTCATCCGCCCGACATCAGAATTTAAGGTCGGGCACCTTCCCTTCCAGGGCAAGGTCAAAGGCATTCTTCCCCGCTGGGGCAGGTCAAAACCTTCCGTATCGTCGCGAACGGCTATGTAACTGCGATGTACTGAGTCTTGATTTTTCCGAGTATTTCGCCCTCGCTAGAGAGAAATCAGCAAATTTCTCTCCATCCAACACAAAAACGCCTTGAAAATGACTGATCATTTTCAAGGCGTTTCTTTATTCGCTTAATTATAAATCCTTATGGATGAAGTGTTTCTTTCCGCTGGCGTAGTCGCCTACGATGTCTCCGTGGCCGAAGAGTTTGTACTTGTAGGAGAGGAGGCCTTCGAGGCCTACGGGGCCTCTGGCGTGGATTTTGGAGGTGGAGATGCCTACTTCGGCGCCGAAGCCGTAGCGGAAGCCGTCGGCGAAGCGGGTGCTTGCGTTCTGGTAGACGTTGGCGCTGTCGACCAGAGTCATGAATTTCTCGGCTGTTTCTGCGTTCTGGGTGAGGATGCAGTCGGTGTGGTGGGAGCCGTAGGTATTGATGTGATTGATGGCTTCATAGACACAGCCTACGATCTTCAGGGCGATGATGAGGTCGACGTATTCATGATGGAAGGATTCGCTTTCCTGGATGATCTCCACGGGAGTGATTTCGTTGACTTCTTCTGTGCCCCTCAGTTTCACGCCGGCGTCCTTCAGTGCTTTGGCAAGGTCCGGAAGGAGGTCTTTGGCGACGTCCCTGTGGATCAGGACGGTCTCGACGGCGTTGCAGGCTGCCGGGTACTGTGTCTTGGCATCGACGATGAGGGGAATCGCAGTTTCCTTGTCATATTCCTTATCGACGTAGATGTGGCAGACGCCGTCGGCATGGCCGAGGACGGGGATGTTCGTATGGTTCATGATGTACTGGACGAATGCGTTCGAGCCTCTTGGAATCAGGAGGTCGACGGTGTCGTGGCATTCGAGGAGTTCGTCGATTTCATTGTGCTGCTCTGCCTGGAGGAGGCAGTTTTCCGGAAGGCCTGCGTCGATGGCTGCCTGATGGATGAGGGAGAAAAGGACGCGGTTCGTCCACGTCGTTTCCTTGCCGCCTTTCAGGATGGCGCAGTTGCCGCTCTTCAGGCACAGGGAGGAAATCTGGACGAGGGCATCGGGGCGTGCTTCGAAGATGACGCCGATGACGCCGATCGGGCAGGTGACGCGGTAGAGCGTGAGGCCCTGGTCGAGTTCGCGGGCAAGGGTGATATTGCGGAGCGGATCCGGAAGCGCCATGAGGCCTGTGAGTTCTTCGGTGACGTCAGAAAGCTTCGCTTCGTCGAATTTGAGGCGTTTCTTGACCGGAGCCGGGACGCCTGTTTCCTCGGCAAGGGCCAGGTCTTTTCTATTGGCTTCGAAGATTTCTTCTTTATGCGCATTCAAAGATTCGCGGATGAGGGCGAGCGCCTTGTTTCTCGTTTCAAGAGATAAAGCGGAGAGAAGGGGCGATGCGAGTTTCATTTTCAGTGTTTCGTCATGGATATTCATAGCGGGCCTCCTTTGGCAGGAATGTACCCTCATTGTAGTCGGACAGGGCGGGGCGCGTCAAGGCAATCCTTATCGGGCGGGGCGGATTGTGCTATGATGAAGCAAAGGAGGGGAGCCTATGTTCAGGAAATTGAAGCAGTACCGGAAAGAACGGAAATGGGCGATGTACGCCGCCGTTCTTTTCAGTGTGCTCGTTTCACTCTTCCTCGTCGTGCTGCTCCTCTTCAAAATGGCGAGCCTCGGCGCGGCCGGAATCTTCAATTATGCCGTATCGAAGCAGAAAATGCTGCGCGGGACGATCACGGTCGAGGAAATCACAGCGAATATCCATGGCGGCGTGACGTTCACGAACCTTGCCTGGGATGATCCGCAGGGAAATCCGATCCTCCGTGTGCCGACAGGGACGCTGAAGGTCAATCCATGGGACATCGTGACCCGGAGAATGAAATCGACCACGCTGGAGGGCATCACGCTGAACGATCCGGTCTTCTCCGTCCGCTACGATGAGAATATGCAGGTCGACTTCGTCAATTCAAAGGAAATCGAAGATAATTCCGAAGACGGCAAGGCGAACTTCAACAGGAACGGCAAGCGCCTCAAAATGAATTTCGTCCTGAACAATGCAAAGATTCAGACCTTCTACCTGGAACGCCATCATATTTTCAATCACGTGAATATGGAAATGGACCTCGACACGAAGGGCATGACATACATTTCCCTGACGACCGGCCCCTTCGGAGGCACGGCTGTCGGCGACGGCGTAAAACTCTACGGCACCGTGGACTTTTCGAAACCCGATCAGGAATGCCACTTCGATGCAGAATTCGACGGCATCGATCCTTCCTCCCTGGGCCTTGGGACAAGCATCCGCGACCGCCTGACTCTGAAAGCCCATGCCGACGGACCCTTTGCAGGGCCAATAGCAGACGGGACACTGGAAATGAAACGCCTCCGCATCCCTGCGCTGCGCTTCCATGACGTGCACGGCGACATCCACTACGAAGGCGGACTCCTGACCTTCTCCAATGTCAAAGCAGGCGTCTACGGAGGAAGACTCCTCGCCCGCGGCGACTACGACATCGATTCCCGTGCCTACAATATCTACATCAATGCCTGGGACATGGACACCAGGTACCCGCTGAAGAGTGATAAATTCTACTGCCTCGTCGACCTCGTCGGTGAAATGCACTGCGACGGCAACCCGGCAGACCTCGACTCCTTCGGCACCTTCCAGTCCGGAAGCGGCTTCTACATGCTCGCTCCCTTCGAAAAGATCACAGGCCGCTTCGATAACAAGGGCCACACCCTTGCCTTCTATGACGTCAAACTGTACACGAAACTGGGCATCGCAGAAACCGACGCCTTCAGCATCGTCAAAGGCCGCCTCCACCTGGGCGAAATCCGCCTCGTCGACCCCGACACCGGAGAAGCCATGCGCATCACCGACGCCGTAGGAGAGCAGGAAGCCGTCAAAACCTTCAGGGGTATCCAGCAGAACATGAAAGAAATCAAAGAACAAGTAAAAGACTTCAAAGACGCACTGAAAAGGTAGGAGGACTAAAAACCATAAAACCTCGCTGTGCTCGTGGAAATGAACCCTATCCACCGGCATCTTTATATAACTTCACCTCATTCGCGCAGCTACAGATAAGAGATAAGCTGCGCACCTTCCCCAGAAGGGAAGGCTTCACAAGGAATAAAGAAAAGATTTCAGGTCTGATCTGTTTTGGACCTTTTGTACCCTATCCCATACGCCCTTCCCCGTCTGGGAAAGCGAGTATTTCGCTTCTCCCCTCGATTCCCATCCACGCCCAAAGAGAGCTTTGACGAAGTGATTGCACATTCGTCAAAGCCCTCTTTTTGGTTTTTCCAAATCGGGATTCCTCGGAACAGTATCAATATTTACAGTATATCGTTTTTATTGCTATAATACATTCAAGAATAATCGTATACAAAATAATTAAAATAATCAAAGCGCTTATACTTGTTCAAAGGAAGGTCATTTCTATGCATTCTCTGTCGGTTAATCTGCTCCTTCTTGCCATGGTGCCGTCTCTTTTTGTTCAGTACAGAGTTTTTGCATCTCTTTTGACACCTCGGGATTCCCGCCGGCTAGCCGGGGCGTTTGTCATTTTGTACCTTGCCTTTTTCGCAGGCGTCATAGAGATATTTTCTCAGGGAACTGTAGGAGCCGCATGGATTTCCTTTAAGGATGTTTTTGCCGTGCATGCGATTCCCTGTCTTTTGATTGGGCTGTTGTTTGTCCCTTCGTACCGGCTGCAATATATATTTGTCCTGGGGATGCAGGGGCTTTTCGTCGTGGCGGTGCTTACGCTGGTCATGAATGTCGAGCTCCTTTTCGTTTCCCGGGATGAATTTTTCCAGTATATCGACGAGTACCTCCTGGCGTATACGCTGTCGTATGCCTTGCTGATCCCGGTGCTTTTGAAATTTTTCCACACGGTGATTACGACGAACCGCATGGTGGATATGCTGGCTTTCTGGAAATATATGGCTGCGATTCCTGTGCTGGCGCTGCTGTATTCCATCATCCTGGCGCATACGAACGAGCCTGTTGCACGGGAGTACCTTGTTCCGCGGATGCTGCAGGCCTTTTTTGGTATCTGCATTGCCATCACGATGTACCTCAGTACACGGAAAATGAGCGCGGCCATCGATGTGAAGCGTGAGAATGCAGCTTTGATGACGCAGATGGAAATGTTTGCCAATTATACGCGGATGCTTCAGGCCTCGCAGAAGCGTCTGTCAATCTATCGTCATGACACGCGGCACCAGCTTCGTCTTCTGTCCAGTCTGATTCAGGAAAAGAACAGCGCTGATTCTCTGGCATTTCTGGAAACGCTTAAAGAGGAGCTGGCCCACACGCAGCCATATCATTGGGGAGAGAATGCTTGCATGAAGAAAGCGCTGCAGCCTCTCGTGGAGGAGGCCCGGGATGAGGGAATCCATGTCATGGCAGACTTGTCACTGGCTCCGGAGCTTCCCTTCGAGCAGGAATTGGGAGAGGCGGCTGCCCTCCTGACGGAGGCCGCGATGGCGGAGAGCCGGCAGCAGGATAAGGAAACGCGGGCCGTCATCGTCATTGCGCGCCAGACGGATACGGCTGTCATGCTGGTTATCGGGAACCGTCAGACGGAGCCGGTAGAAATGGATGAGGAAGGCCGTCCAAGAAATGGCGGGTATGCGAGAGCGTTCCTATCGCTCGCGCCGTTTATGACGCGCCATCAGGCAGACAGCCGGTATACGTGTGAAGAGGGATGGATGATCGTCAATCTGCGTATCCCTTGGAAGAAAGGGGATGCCGTATGATCTGTATACTCATTACCTTTCTTCTGACGCTGTCCGTCGTGCCGCCTGCGTACCTGCAGTATGCGTCATTTGTCCCTTTTATCTCTGAGCAGCAGAAGCGGTGGATATATGCCGGGTACGCTGCCTGTTTCACAGCCGAGACACTGGCCCTGCTGGTCGTTTCTCTTGGCGGGCAGTGGGCGTATTCCCTCGTCATGTTCAAATGGCTCTATACCGTGCTCTGGATTCCTTATTTCATCTGGGCCGTCATCATCATCCGCCCGTATTTCTTCCGGCATATCTATGTGTTTGCCCTGCGCAGCGTCTTTATGATTATGCTCCACACGCTCGTCTACTACCTGTTCTACGTACTCATCCAGATGGGAATCTTCCCGGGCAGGGAAAGCCCTGCGCTCTTTCCGCTGGAGCTCTTCCTGTACACCATCGGCTATTTGCTGTGCCTGCCGGTCCTGATCCGGTACTTCAATGAGGTATTCCGGAACGACCATGTGCTCAGCATGCGGGGGTACTGGAAATATATCTGTATCCTCCCATGCCTGATCTTTGCAGAAGCGGCATTTTTTACCACACAGAGGGTTCCTGAGGTGCTGCATGTAGAAATGCTCGTGCCGAGAATCATCATTACCTGCGCCGCGCTCCTTATCGCATTCAGCGTAAAGGCCGGGCTCGAACAGGTCGATGCCGTGTACCTGGCCTATGAACGCAAAGATGCCCTCACGGCCCAGATCCGGTCCAATCAGAACTACGTCCAGTCGCTGAATGAAGCACAGAAGCTGATGGAAGTTTTCTGGAAAAAGCAGCGGGAATACCTGCAAAGACTGACAGACCTCGTATCCCATGGGGAATATGAGCCCGCATTGAAGCTGATTGAGCAGATCGGATGCAAACTCGAGCAGACGAAACGGCAGCAGTATTGCAAAAACACAGTCGTCAACGCCGCCCTTACGACGTACCTTGACGCGGCGAAACAGGAGGGGATTACCGTCACGGCTAAGGCCGATATCCCTGACTGCAGCCCGTCTTTCAGCACAGATTTATCCATGGTCTTTTCCAACCTCATCGAAAATGCCGTTCATGCCAGTGAGAAACAGCCGGAGGGCCAGCGCGCCCTGACCGTCATCGCCGTCCGCCAGGACGACATGCTGAATATTCTCATCAAGAACCGCTTTGACGGCAAAGTCGCATTCGACGAAAACGGCCTGCCCGCAACCAATGCCCCGGGCCACGGCATAGGCATGAAATCCCTCGCCCATTTCCTCGATGCACACAACGCCAACGCCATCTGCACCTGCGAAAAAGGCTGGTTCAGCACGTACGTAAGACTTGAACTGCCGAAAGAGTAGGGGGAAAACAAAACAACCAGCCTCCGGCTGAAAAAACATACGACCGAGCGTCTCTCTTCCAACCAAATACACCCACACAAAAGAGGCTGTGACGAAATAACGATCATTTCGTCACAGCCTCTTTGTTTTATACTATGCTCCTTTCTATTACAAATACTATTTGAACATCCTTATGCTTTGTTCTGGGCAGCCATGGCCTGCAGTTCAGGGCGGAATTCTTCTACCAGTTCGGCTTCTGCCTCGGCACCTTTGCTCAGGGCTTTGTAGATGATTTCTGCCATTTCATAGCGGGTCATTGTGCGTTCACCGTGGTACTTGCCATCTTCGTAACCCTGAATGATGCCGTTGCCAGCCAGGCGGGATACGGCTTCATAAGCCCAGTGGTTTTCCGGTACGTCCGGGAAGTCTTTGGACAGGTTCGGATTGAGGACGGAGAGGAGCGCATCCATCTGCTGCTGCAGCTTATCGACACGGGATTCAAGGCCTTTGACGTAAGCAGCGTTTTCGGCCATCTGTTTATTCCGTGCCTTGTTGCCGCCGTGGCCGATGCGGATGGCTACGCCGCCGCCGACCATGTTGTCGCTTGAGCCTACGGTGCCGGACACGTTGAACATGACGTCTTCGTTAGGACGATAGAAGAGGCCCAGGGCTGTTGCTGTCTTGTTCTTGTAGTTGCCTACGGCAGCGGCTACATTGAGCTTGGAATCAGCGTCAAATTCAAGCGGATGGAGGTTGGCCATCGCTGCTGCATTGGCACCGACTTCGTTGATGCGGCTGTCCATCGAGGCGACGCGCTGGTTGGTTTCATAGAGCTGTGCTCCATTGACGGCGTCGAGGCTGTCCGCTGAGAGTTCTCCTGGTGCCACGTTGGTGATCTTCTGGTTATTCGCATGGATGCCGTTGTCGTCAATGTATGTCTTATTTCCTACCTTGTAGGATGCGGCAGTCACGCTGCCTGCTATGCTGGCGTTGCCGCCTGCGCTGAGATCTTTGGCAATCGTTACAGAATCCTGGAAGTTTGCGGCTCCGCCTACGTCAAGAGTGCCGTCTACGGATGCATTGTTTGTCACATGCAGGTCTTTCGTGGTGGTCGTGCCGCCGACGGTAAGATCCTTTGTGACTTCGGCATAGTCCATGGTCGCTTTTCCTGTTTCGAGGGTATTGCCGGAAATGGTGGTTTTCGTAATCGATCCTTCACCGATAGCTGCGTTGTGGTCCGTATTTTCAAAGGTGGTTCCCTCTGTCGTCGTAGTCACAGTCGTATTCCCGACGACATCCTGAATCTGCGTGCCAGCTGTATTGGTCATGCTTTCTTCTGCCGTATTCACCAGATTCTTGGCATCGTTGGTGATGGTGCCCTGCTTTGCTGTCTGGGTGATATCCTGGCTGGTTCGTTTCACGCCGGTGCTGTTATCTCCTTGTGTAACCGTCGTATTGATGTACCCGTTATCAGCATCCTTCAGAATATCAATGATACTGCCGCTGACCATTCTTTCTGTCGTGGTCGTTGCGGTCTTGACAGAGGCGTTGTACTGCGTATCGCTGGATTTAATCAGCTGCTCCGATTTGTCGACGGTGCTGTTGGTATTGTTAAATTTCGTGCCGTCGGTGATGGACGAAGCCAGGCTCTGTGCGTCTTGGTTGGCAACAGTCGTATTTGTGCCGTCGGTTACGGAGGATGCCAGCTGATCGGCCTTTTGCAGATTGTTGGAAATATTGGATCCATCGGTGATATTAGTGTTAGTCTGGCCGGCGATGGTGTCGATGGTGGTCTTGGTGCTGCCATCCGTGAGCAGGGATTTTTCTTCTGCTGCACCACGGAGGTAGGAGGCTGTCTTACCATCAGACTGGCTCATCGTTTCCTCTGTCTGAGAAGACAACTGGGTGGATGTGTTGGATCCATAGTCATTGGAAACCTTGCTGACAATGGAACTGGAAGCTGTCGTTTCTACATCGACAGCGTTATTGGTGATTTTGTTCTTCGCTTCGTTGATGATGTTTCCAGCTGTCAGGCTGCTGTCACCGGTTACGGTCGTAGTCTGATTGCCGCCGATGGTAGTGGTCTGGTCTTCGGTGATTTCATTGATCTGGCTGCCGTTGACTGTGTGTGATTCTTCACCAGTGACGTTGGTCTCCAAGCCGCCGTTATAGTTTTCTGTTGCTTTTTGGGTTACTGTTTCTGTCAGTGTGCCGGTCACGGTATTGGTCTGGTTGCCATTGACAGTATTGCTCTGATCGCCATTGACAGTTGTACTCTGGCTGCCATAGGTTTCGGTCACAGCACCTGTGACATCTTCAGTCTTGTCGCCGCCGATGGTAGTGGTCTGGTCCTCCGTGATTTCATTGGTCTGATTGCCATTGACGGTGTGTGTTTCTTCGCCGGTGACGTTGGTCTCCAGGCCGCCGTTATAGTTTTCCGTTGCTTTTTGGGTTACGGTTTCTGTCAGTGTGCCAGTCACGGTATTGGTCTGGTTGCCATCGACAGTATTGGTCTGATTGCCGTTGACGGTGTGTAATTCTTCACCGGTAACTGTGGTATTCAGGCCGCCGTTATAGTTTTCTGTTGCTTGTTCGGTCACGGTTTCTGTCAGTGTGCCGGTCACAGTATTGGTCTGGTTGCCAGTGACTTCGGTACTCATATCGCCACCCACTGTCGTCGTCAGATTTTCGCCGATGGTATTGGTCATGTTTTCTGACGCCTCGTTGGTGATATTTTGGGCAGTATTGGAGATAGTGCCGTTCTCGGCTGTGTTGGAAATATTTCCAGCAGTTGACGTAGTAGTGATGTCATTCACGGCTTCATTGGAAATGGTATCCGAGGCTGTATTGACCAATGCTTTCGCATTATTAGTGATAGTCCCTTGTTCTGCTGTATTGGTGATATCCTCAGCCGTCTGTGTGGTAGATGTCGAATTTTCACCATCTTGCACTTCGTTAGTGATAGTATCTACCTGCTGATCCACTTTGGAGAAGGTCGTTTCGGATGTGTTCAGCTGATTGAGGATTTCATCGACGCGTTGTCTGAATGTCGATGTCTGGCCAATTGAATCATTCGTAATCACGTTGCTCGATTCTGCAGCATCCATCTTGTCTACGTTTCGGGTTGTTCCATTGGCAGCCGTTTCAGTCTTGCCTTTTTCAGTTAACGTAGAGGTGCTCGTATATGTTATTCCATCATCGATGCTTAATTTGCTGTTTACAGATGTCACATTACCGCCCTGGATTTCCGTATAATTGTTTAAACCCAGTTTACTGGTGATGGTGTTGGCATTAAATTCGCCGTCGACGGTCAGATCTTCTTCTACTGTCAAATTTCCGCCGATCGAAGCATCGCCGGTGGTTTCCAGAGTTCCGGCTTCTACGGCACCAGTCGTTTCAATCGTACCAGAGCCCACGTCCAAGCTGCTGCCGGAAATGTCTCCCGTCACAGTCAGATTGCCGCCTACAGAAGCATCGTTGGCTACTGTCAGGGAATCTGTCTTCGTGTTGCCTGTATTGGTGATGCCATTGGAAGTCAATGTACCGCCTATGGTAGCAGCACCGGTGGTTGTCAGAGTGCCGGCTTCTACGGCGCCAGTTGTTTCAATCGTACCAGCCCCTGCGTCTAAGCCTGTGCCGATAATCTGGCCGCCAGAGATGTCGCCATTGCCCACGTCCAAGCTGCTGCCGGAAATGTCTCCCGTCACAGCCAGGTCGCCGCCTACGGAAGCATCGTTGGTTACTGTCAGGGTAGTTGTCGTCGTGCTGCCTGTATTGGTGATGCCATTGGAAGTCAATGTGCCGCCGATTGTGGCATTGCCACTCGTTTCCAGACTGCCTGCACTGACTTTATTGGTTACATTCATACTGTCTGCGGAAACATTGCCTGTAAAGGTGCCGGTGCCAGCACTGACAGATCCACTGCCGACATTAACTGACGTGCCTGTGATAGCACCGCCAGAGATATCGCCTCCCTGGGTATTCAGGCTTGTAGCAGTGATGCCTGTAGCCGTGATATTGTTTGTGCTCAAATCGCCTGTTGATGTAATATCATGGGCATTGATATCGCCAGTTGTAGTCAGATCGCCTCCGGACAGTGTAGCAACGCCGTCGGTCAGGGTCGTGCCGGTAACAGTTCCATTGCTCATGGAAGCTCCCTCGCCGTCAGTCAGGGTCGTGCCAGTGACGATGCCGCCTGTCATGGAAGCTCCCTCGCCGTCAGTCACTGTTCCGCCGGTAATGGTGCCGCTGGCAGTGACATCCACCGCATTAGTGAGGCTGCCTTCAGACAGTGTAGCAACGCCGTCGGTCACTGCGCCGCCGGTGATGGTGCCGGTGGCTGTAAGGTCTTTGACGTCAGTCACGTCGCCATCTGTATCTACTTTTACGCCACCGATCTCACCGGAAGCGGCGGTCACCTTGCCAGTGGTATCTACCGTGAAAGCTCCGTTCGCACCTTTGATGCTGCCGTCGGCATTGAGAGCGGCCTTGGCATCGGTATAATTATCTCCGCCGGTATAAACACCATTTTCATCCATCAGGGAACTATTGGTGCCTACCTTGATGCCATTTTGGCTGAGGGTAATCTGATTGGCTGCGCCTTGGTTCATGATTAGAGTGTCCACGGCAGATTGCGTATTGGACACCACGCCATCTTCTATGGTCGTGGTGTTTTTCATAAGCACATTGTCCGCTCCGACGACAATTCCGCCATTGACAGCACCAACTAAGGCTGTGTCTGCAGTCTTACGTGCAGAGGTTTCTGTAGTAATGGCATCCGCATTGGCATCTACCTGCGTATCCAGCGCATTCAGGTTCTCTCCCACTGTGCTTTCCTTCAGGACGTAAGTGCCGTCTGTAAGGGTACCGTCCTTAACACCGGAGGTGCCGGTAAGGGTGCCGGTAGCAGTAAGGTCCTTGACGCCGGTCACATCACCATTGTCTGCTATATTCACTGTGCCGATAGAGCCGGTATCCACGTCCAAGCTGCCACCAGAGATTTCGCCTTCGCCAGCACTGACAGACGTGCCCGTGATAGTGCCGCCGGTAATGGTGCCAGTCGTATTCAGATTACCGCCGGTCAGCGTAGCTGTGCCGTCAGTCAGTGTCGTGCCGGTAATTTCGCCCGTCACGTCCAGATCACCACCTACGGAAGCATCGTTGGTTACGTCCAAGCTATCGCCGGAAATGGCGCCGCCGGTAATGGTACCGTCGCCTACGTCCAAGCTGCCGCCAGAAATGGCGCCGTCATCCACGTCCAAGCTATCGCCGGAAATGGCGCCCGTCACATCCAGGTCTCCACTTACGGAAACATCGCCGTCTTCACTAACATCCAATTTACCGTCAAGTCCCGACTCCAATTCTGACTTAGTCGCATAGGTATTTGCCACGTCGTCCGAATTGGCTTTTTCAGCCAGTCCCTCGGTTAGTGCTGTCTTAGTCGCATAGGTGTCTGCCACTTCTGTCTTAGTCGCATAGGTACTTGCCACGTCAGTTGAATTGGCTTTTTCACCCAGAGCGTTATCCACTTCTTCTGTGGTATACACCGTTGCTGGGGTGCCTGGATCCGTTGTATTTACTGTGACGGATGCCCAAGCATTTCCTCCGCCGGCGAAGGTGAGTACCATGGCCAGGGCTGCTGCGGATGTCAGGAGTTTCCGTCTGGCCTTGCTGCCAGTGCTGGCTGACTTCGTGTGGCCCTTGGCTAATTCCGAGGCCGTGACATAGCAGTTCTTCGTCCTGCTCCAGATAACCTTAAAGATTTTGTTCATAATTCTCCCTGCTTTCTGTATAAAAATTCACAACTCCCCTGAATTTGGGCGCAAAAAATACAGCTTAGCAAAATCTCCCTAAATTTTGCATAAATATTCAAGCTGTTTCCCGAATTTGCGCACAAAAATAAAGCTATACAAAAAATCGGATTTTTTATGATTTTTTATACATCTTTTTTAAATACGAATTTGAAATATTTTTCTTGGAGCTGGCGATACTTACGATTGGCTACCGGAATCTTGTGGTTCTGGATTTCGATGTAATCGCTTTTAATGACATGAATGGCCGATAGATTGACGATGTACCCTTTGCCCGGTGAGATGAACTGGCCCGGAGAAATAGACTCTAGTGTGGAAGCGAGCTGTGCCAGAGCCAGACGTGTTTCCAGTATGGATCCATCATTGACATAGATTTTCTGGTTATGCCCATTGCTTTCTACGAAAAGAATATCGTTGATTTCCTCCACCTGGATGCCGCCGCCGACCAGACGGAAAATGATTTTCCTGCTGTGACGCTGACGGATGCTTTCCATGACGCGGTCCATAGCCTGATCAAATTGTTTCTGAGTAAATGGTTTGACGATGTAATGCGCAGCATGGACACTGAAAGCTTCGATAGCAAATTCATCACTTGTCGAAAGGAATATGATTTCGGCCTGACTTTTCTGGCTTCTCATTGCCGCCGCCACATCTGTTCCCAGCATACCGGGCATGCAGATGTCTAGCAGGACGATATCAAAATCTCCCTCCGCTTCGAAGTCATCCAGGAATTCCATGGCATTGTGGTACTTGGAAATCCGGATCTCCTGCGAGTCAGATGAAAAATAGGAAAGAACAGCTTTTTCCATGATATCCAATTGTTCGGGTATATCGTCACAGATGGCAATCCTCAGCATAATATCACCTCCTTCTAACATATAATATTGGGTTTATGGAATGTTGTTTTTCGTTATCTTTCCTTTCGCCTTCATTGTATCATGTTCTTTTTCCTTAAAAGATTTCCTGTCATAAAAAATGCATTTTTTGTCACAAATCTGCACTTGCATCGCATATCCAATATAAGTTGGCGTGGAAGGCGAGTATTTCGCTTCTCCCATCCTTCCCCAACTCCCCACGCAAAAAAGGACATCCCATTTCCGGAGATGTCCTTTTTCTTATTCTTTTCCTTATTAAAATCCTTTGGAGCGGAGTCTCTTTTCCCACCAGTTGAAGAAGAGGGTGAGGAGGATGGCTACGGCCCAGTAGGCTATGGTGTCGGCGATGTAGGGTTCGGTTCTTCTGTTGTAGAGAGCAGAGAAGATGTCGGCTTTGGCGAACATGTCGACGACTTTGACGGTGAATACCAGGGCGAGGAGTTTGATGGTCTTCAGGTAGTAGGTGAAGAAGGCCGGCATGGCTACGACGAAGGCCTGGGGGAGGACGATGCGGGTGAAGGCGCGGAATGGGGTCATGCCCATGGCGACGGCTGCTTCGTACTGCCCGTGGTCGACGGAGCGGAGCGCTCCTCTGAGGTTTTCAGACTGGTAGACGGTGTTGTAAAGGATGAATGTGGTGTAAACGGTCCAGTAGGGGCTGACGTCGAAGGGTTTCACGGTGTGGCCCAGGATAGACGTGAAGAGGGGCGCGAGGAGGTAGGGCAGCGAGTAGTAGACGATGAAAAGCTGCACGATGCTCGGTACGCCTCTGAAGAAGGAAATGAAAACGGTGAGGAAACCGTTCACGATGACGTTCTTGCTGCGGATGCGGATGAGTGCAATCACGGAGCCCAGAAGGATGCCGAAGAAAAGGCTGACGAATGCCATGAAGAGGGTATTCGGGATGGCTTCGGCGATGAAGAGGAGGGCGGTCGGTATGACAGCAAAGTCTATCATTATGTGGTCCTCCTTCCTTTATCGGTCATGCGCTGTGTCGCATGGAATACCATTTCCACGAAGATGACGAGCACCCAGTAGATGAGGGCGACGGCGCAGTAGGTTTCAAGTTTTCCCTGGCCATAGTTGGCGTTGATGATGTTGCCGGCGCGGCCCATGAGGTCGATGACGCCGATGAAGTACATGACGGAGGTATCCTTCATGATGTTGATGGCTTCGCTGACGAGGTTCGGAAGGGCTACAGGAAATGCCTGCGGCGCTACGATGCGGAAGACTCTGTGGAAGGGCGAAAGGCCGAATACGACGGCGGCTTCGCTCTGCCCCTTGTCTACGGAAAGGTAGGCAGGACGGATGATTTCCGAAATAACCGGTGAATAGTGGAATGTCAGCGCGATGAGGACGTACGCTGTCAGAGGCCAGCCGTCAGGGCTGATGCCAAGTCCGCGGACGATGACCGGCAGGACGAAGTAGACGAGGTAGAGGTCCAGGATGAATGGCATGCTTCTGTTGTAGGAGAGCCAGATTTCGCAGAACTGATGAAAAACGGGAATCCTTGCGATGCGGATGACGGCGATGATCATCCCTACGATAAGGCAGAGGAGGATCGAGCCGACGATGACTTCCGCCGTGTAGGGGATGGCCGTCGCGAGCCTCGGGAAAAGTCCGAGGAAGTAATCAAAATTAAAAGTTAACATAGAGAAGACCTCTTTCTAACGAATGAGCGGGAAACGAAAATCAGTGTTCGTCTCTCTTGAGCATTCGCTGGAGGAACTGCTGGGTCTTTTCTTCCTTCGGGTGGGTGAAGAGGTCTTCCGGAGTGCCTTCTTCGACGACGAGGCCGTCGGACATGAAGACGACTTTGGAGGAGACTTCGCGCGCGAAGTGCATTTCGTGGGTGACGATGATCATCGTGATGCCAAGGGTAGCAACTTCAGCGATGGTGTCGAGGACTTCGCCGACGAGTTCCGGATCGAGGGCTGATGTCGGTTCGTCGAAGAGGATGACGTCAGGACGTGGAGCGAGGGCGCGAGCGATGCCGACGCGCTGCTGCATGCCGCCGGAGAGTTCAGACGGATACATCTTGGCGTAGTCTTCCATGTGGACGCGCTTCAGTTCTTCCATGGCGATGTCCTTCGCTTCGGAAGCGGACTTGCCGTAGCCGTAGATGAGGCCTTCGGTGATATTTTCCAGGACGTTCTTATTTCTGAAAAGGTTGAACTGCTGGAAGACCATCGTGGATTTCCTTCTGAGGCGTTTGACTTCATCTTTGGAAATTTTGGAGAAATCGACAGATACATCGTCAATCGTGAGTTTGCCGGAGTCTGGCTGTTCGAGATAGTTCAGGCAGCGGAGGAAGGTAGTTTTCCCCGTGCCGGACGGGCCGAGGATCGATACTACATCACCTTTTTCAACGTTCAGGTTGATGTCTTTCAGGACTGTATGATTGCCGAAAGATTTGCGAATATGTTCTGCAGTCAATATGCGGGACATGATGAGGACCTTCTTTCCTAGAATGTGTTAGTTTTTAGTTTTTTGGTTGTATGGTTTGCGATGCAATAAAAAAAGCCCCGCCGCAAAGGGACGGGATTTTCCGTGTTCCACCCAATTTCGCCCCTGCGTTGCCGCAAAAGCCTTGGTAAGTCAAAAAGACTCAGCCACTGTAACGGGTGATCCCGGGCCGCTTACTTGGTTTCAGCTGGCCGGCTCGAAGAGGCACTTCCATGGAATTCCCACGCCCGTTTCCACCATCGGGGCTCTCTTTGGAGGTTCCATCCATGTACTTTCTCTTGTCATCGCTCATATAAAAGATTAATTATCATCAATATAACATAGAACGGAAAAGAAAATCAAGGGTTTACAAATCTTTTACCACGGGGTTCCTGCACTTTCCGTTTTCCTGTTGCCTTGCGCGGCTTGCTAAATATATAATAAGGAGACAGGCGCGCTGTAAGAGGCGCGTATCCAGGGAGGTAAAATGAGAGTTTCAATCATCGGAGCCGGCGCGATGGCGCTTGCGGCGGCTTCTTATTTAAAATTAAAGGACGTTTCGTCCCTTGTCTACGTCAGAAGCGAGAAGAAACTTGCTGCATGGTCGACGAAACCGGTCCGCGTGACGGGCGTGATGGAGAGCTCCTTCTACGTGCCGATGGCCAAGACGATGAAGGAAGCGGTGAACTATTCCGATACCGTCATCATCTGCACCCGCGCAGGCGACTATGAAGACGTCATCAATGAGCTTCTGCCCTGTCTTCGTAAGGGGCAGTGCATCCTTTTCCTGAACGGCTGCTGGGGCGCTGTGAAGACGTACCGCCTGCTGAAAGAAGATGCGAAGTACCTGACCATCGCAGAGACAGCCGGGTCTCCTTTCGTTGCCAGCCTTTCGGAAGATTTCCTGACACTGGAAATGAAGGGCATCCGTACGGAAATCGGGTACTCGGCGCTGGGAACGAGCAAGGATCCGGGCGAGCTTCTCCATACGATTGCACCGCGCGTTTCCCGTATTTCCTCACCGGTCTCCACATCCCTTTCGCAGGCGATGCCGATCGTGAATGCGGCCAGTGCCTTCTTCAATATCTCGCGCATCGAGAACGGGGAAGACTTCGAACTCTTCGGACCATCGTTCACCAGCCGCGCAGCCGACTACATGGAGCACTGCGACAAGGAACGCCTCGCCGTGGGAAAGGCTCTGGGGCTTGAACTTTACAGCCTCCTTGAGACCGTGAATTCCCAACGATCTGAGAAGAAAGCGACCCTTTACGAGGCGTTTAAGAATAATGCACTCTACGACGGGCTCAAAGGCCCCGTTTCCTTATCCGACAGAAGCCTTTCCGAAGACCTTCCCTGCGGACTGGGAAGCCTCCTCGATCTGGCGGACATGATGCATGTCCCCGCGCCGTATATCACGGCGATGGTGGACACCGCCTCACTCTACATGGGGAAACCTTACGAGCCGTTTCTGACAGTACAGGACCTCAGGGCGATCAAAGCGCTCCGGGGCAAGTAAATCAGGAGGGATTTATGAAGAAATTATTTACCGCCATACTCGCGTGCGCCATGATGGCAGGCGCATCCGCCAGCGCTCTCGCAGAAAACTGGGTAGCGCTCCCGGGCACGAGCGGCGTCAAAGTCGATACAGATTCCTACGTGGACGGCGGAATCCTGGCGCAGATGACACTCGAGCTGCCAGCCGGCGGAAAGAACGTCATTTCCTCGATGGCCTTCAACCGCGAGGACAATACCTACCGCATCGCGACACTCCAGATGCCTTCCAAAGACGGAAAGATGGAAACGAAAGTCTATCCGGACAATCCGGAAAACTGGTCCAAGATCCTTCCGAACACACTGGGAAAGACCATCTACACCCACTACGTCGAAAATCCGCTTCCGCGCTTCACCAACCCGGACTGGGTCACGCTCTATAAAGAACAGGGCGTCCGTTTCCATGGAAGCGAATACCAGATCGAAAAGAACACGATGAACTACCGCGACGGCTATGCGACATTCTGGATGCGTATCACCTACCCGTGGAAGGACCAGAACTTCTCCGCTGCCGTGTACCAGGTGAAGATGGACGTGCCGAACAAGAAAGTGCAGACACTCTCCATGACAGAATATGATTACGACGGCAAAGTCCGCTCCCATGGCGCAGGCTCCAGAGACCGCGGCAATATCGAGCCGGACACACCGATGTACAAAGTATATGAATACGTGAACCATGCCCTCCGCACCGGACAGCTTAAGATGGTCACGACAAGACATGGATAATAAGACAGACGCTTTTCTGATGGAAGGCGTCTTTTCCATCCCTTATATAAGGTATAGAAAGGAAAACATATGAAGAAATTACTGACCGCTGCAGTGCTCGCCTCTGCGCTCCTCCTCTCCGCACCCGCCGCCTTTGCTGAAAACTGGGTCGAAGTCGCAGGCTACCAGGGCCGCATGATCGACACTGACTCCTGCAAGGTACAAGGAAATACGCCCGTCCTCACCGTAAGGCCGACAGACGGCACCGAAATGACGATCCAGTTCAATAAGAAAGACATGACATACCAGTTCCTTTCTCTGAAACGCCTTGATGGAAATGGGAAAGTCATCGACGAAGTCCCGGCAGACAAACTCGCCGGCCACTTCCTCCCGCTCAAGGAAGGATCCCTCATCTCCAGTCTCTACATGCAGTACGTCGCTTACCCGATCCCGCAGCTCGCCAACGCTGAATGGGTCACTATCTATCGCACCGGCATGGGTGCGAACGCCGGCAGCCGCGTCTCCATCGACAAGAACCACATTTCCTATGACGGAGACTACGCCGTATTCTGGCTGAAAAACGACTACGTCCCGGCAGAAAAAGGCATCGCCTCCCAAATCAGCCAGGTCAAGGCAAACATGGCAAACAATCAGGCGAAGATCCTGTCCCTTACACTCTACGATGAAAACGGAAAAATCCTCCAGCACGACGCCAGAGGCGAAGCCGCAGAAGTCCGTGACGCCAGACAGGGCATCATGAATGAAGCCGTCACCTTTGCCAGGGAACACATCCTGCAAGGCACCAGGTAAGGAGGCATCATGGCAGACATCCGAGTAAGAAACCTCTCGCAGGAAGCGGCTGAATCCTGCTATGAAGCCTACCTCAAAGGCGAAAGACCAAAAGAAGGCACCATTCTCGTCTCCGGCCCCGTCGTCGTCTTCACCAGCGACACCTTCGAAATGAAAGGTGAAACACTGGAAGACGGCGAGGAGAAATTCGTCTCCATCCTGGACAACGAAGCCAAGAGCAGGGCGGCCCTTTGCGAATACAAAAACGGCCGCCGCCTCCCCGCAGGCGCAGCCCTTGCTGCCATGAAAGAAGGATACTTTGCGTTCCAGAGCGAATACATGAACGAAGAAGGCACGCCATTTACACTCTCCTTCGACCCTTTGGAAGAAGTCATGACAGCCCAGGAAGCAGGGAAACTCTACGGAATCCCTGCCAAGAACATAGAAAAAGACTGCGAAAGCGCAGGCCTTGAAAGCCCCCTGAAACAAGGCGAAACCAGACACTCCGGCAACGTCTGGCTCCTCCAGAAATCCGCAGCAGAACGCGCCTATGCAGATAAAGAAGGCAAAACCTACGCCGTGAACCCGCTCCTTCTCGTCTTCTCCACCGTAGAAGGCGCCGACATCTGGAGCAGAGACAGCGGAGTCGTCAGAAGCGCCGCAGGCGGCGCCGGCCACATGAACGCCAGAATGCACGAAGAAGAAAGAAAAAAATCCGGCCGCGTATGGCTCGTCACCCGAAGCGCCATGGAAAGACTCTTCGGCCAGGCCCTCCCGAACAAAATGAAAGAAGCCATGAAGGGGATATAAAGGAAATCCCCAAGCGCCGCTAACACTTGCCTTCCCAGACGGGGAAGGAGGGCCACGTAGTGGCGGTTAGGGTTCATTTATCCCCAAATCCCCATTACCATAAAGGAGTCCTTATGAAGAAAGCGATTTCTGATTTTGCTGATCGGCAGGGAATTTTAATAGAAGATAATTTCACCTTTGGCGAATGGGAAGCGCTCTGGATCCGCAGGGGAAGAGACCTTCGCGGATTCATGAAAGCAGCCGACCTCGTCGGCGCTAAAATCGAAGCGATTGCCGCCCCTGATGATTACCTGCACCGGTTCGGCAAGCCCCTTACGTGGGAAGCGGAAGAGCTCTATTCCGATGGAGACGAAGCGCATGAGGCGCTCATCAGGTCGTACCTGAATAATCCCGACTGCATCATGGGCCTCGGTTCTTATGAGCTCTATGAAAGAATATTCGTCGTGACGGACAAGGGGACACTCGAAGTCTATTTCGAGGACGAAGATCTCTATATCACCGTTGATTCCGCTGACCGTTCCGTCTATGCGAAAAACCACGACAGATATGCAAGCTTTGACGTCCGCAAACTTTTTGGCAGCGTCAAAGGCGATACGATCACAGGATACTGGGTCATGGACAGGGAAGGGAAAGATGAGGACGACAATGACTTCGACATATTCAAGGACCAGAAGCCGTGCATCACAAAACTCAGCCTTGCCCTCGAAAGCGGACGGCGTCTGAATTTCTCCCCGTACATGGACGTCTTCGACTTTGAATTAGTGAATCCGGACGGTAACGTCGCAGGGATTTCCTTTGCCGAAGTACTCCGGTGCCTGAAATAAATCCCGCGATCGGGAAATGCACATAGATTTCCTTGACAAGGACGGCCGCACCGGTCTATAATAACGCCAATATAAGCGATGACTGGGAATAAGTTTCTTTCCGAAATCACAGAGAGCCGGGCAGGTGGGAACCGGTATGGAAGAGGAAGCGTGTCGCCCGTGAGCTCAGAGCCGAATGAAGTAGGCGAAGCGTCGATCCGCGTTAAGGATAACCAAGCTACAAAGCAGGGTGGTACCGCGCATAAGCGCCCTTGTCCGATGGGACAGGGGCTTTTTTGTTAGGCATCCGCTTTAGCAGGTGAGAAATAAGTGAGAGTGGTACCGCGCACATGCGCCTCCCGTGCAGGATTTTTTCTGCGCGGGAGTTTTTTATTAGGAGGCAGGGCATGACAGGCAGAAGGAACCGAGTCCCCTCGGGGACATATGATTTGATAGTCCAAGTCCATTAACCGTTTTGTTTTTTCCCTGAGGAGGATCTTACTATGAAAACAGCTACAGAAAAAAGAATCGCATTCAGAAACATGCTTAAATCCGGAGAAATCATCGTTGCACCGGGCATCGGCGACGCACTGTCCGCCAAGATCGCAGCCTATGCAGGCATCAAAGCCCTCACCATGGGCGGCTACTCCGTTTCCGCATCCCGCCTGGGACAGCCGGATGTCGGCTTCCTTTCCTGCACGGAAATGGCTGAACAGCTGACCGGCATCTGCAACGCCACCGACCTTCCCGTCGTTGCCGACGGCGACACCGGCTACGGCAATGCACTGAACGTCATCCGCACAGAGCAGATGTTTGAACAGGCCGGCGCTGCCTGCATCTTCTTCGAAGACCAGGCATGGCCGAAACGCTGCGGCCACATGGACGGCAAGCAGGTTATCTCCGCCGAAGAACACGCACAGAAAATCCGCGCCGCCGTCGACGCACGCCTCGATAAAGAAACCATGATCATGTCCCGCACCGACAGCCGCGCCGTCTACGGCATCGACGACGCCATCGAAAGAACAAAACGTTACATCGACGCAGGCGCAGAAATCTGCTTTGCCGACGGCATCGGCACCAGAGAAGAACTCGAAAAATTCGCCAAAGAACTCTCCGGCAGCGGCGCCTACCTCGTAGCCAACATGATCGAAGGCGGCAAGACACCCCTCATCCCGGCCAAAGAACTTGAGCAGATGGGCTTCTCCCTCGTATTCTGGGCCTGCAGCGCCGTCTACACCATCTCCAAAGCCCTCTACGACCTCTTTGGAAACCTCGCCCAGGACGGCACCACAGAAAAGAGCCTGGACCGCATGATCGAATTCTCCCAGTTCAACAGCATGATCGGCCTCGACACCTACAAAGAATACGAAAGAAAATACAAAGTAGACAGAGACGACTGAGTATATATAAGGAAAAGGAAATAAAAGATAAATGTAAAAATGGAGCCCATCGAGGACTCCATTTTTGCGTGGGAATATTTCCCGAATTAAAACGTAAGCCTGCTTCAGCTCTTTGCTGGGCCTTTCACTTCACGACTTTTCTTGCCCCAAAACCGCCATTTCAAGCCGGGGAAACGGAAATGCCAATGATTCCCTTTATAATAGGAACAGAGGGGACGGAGGATATGATGAAAGTCTCCAGCGGCCTCCTAAACTCCGGCTGGGGCAGCAAACAAAGACACGTTATCTATACAATGGGTCTGCCAAGAGCATTCAGCCCCGCGGCAATCCGCCGCATCTATTAACCAGTTCTCCCTTATCCACTCCAAGGAGATAAAGCAGCAAATGAAAATCAGGTATTTCATTTCCCGGGAATACCTGATTTTCATTTGTGTAGGATTAAAACTGGGACAATGTCCGAAGTGCTGATAGGGTTGATCACCATGATCGAAGCGAGGTTTAGCTGTCCCCGTTAGGGGAAAGTGGCGCCGGAGGCAACGAAAGGGGTTTATTGCTTATTTTCTCGAGCCTCAGCTCGTTTGTCCATTTTTATCACCATCCTCCCATCTTTTTCCAATGTTTTATTCATTATTTCTTAGCTTATGTATCTTTCGCATGATTATTACGTGAGTTTTATTTTTCATGATATAATAAGGAAGTTTTACGAAAACAGGAACATTTCTTGAATTCACGAAATATATTGCGAGGTATTGTATGAAAAAAGTCATTCTTCCGTCATTAGCCTGGACGGCGGGACTGTCGCTCTTGATTGCGCTGATCCTTCATCTGGGCGGGGATTTCCCGGACCTTCGAAGCTATGTCCAGCCGCGTCTGGGCGTGGGGGTTCTGGTTTTCTTCATTGTTTCCCTGGGCCTTTTCTCTGTCTTTGACAAAGCGTTCCTGAAGAAATTCTTCCCATGGGCGGCGGTGCTGCCGATCCTCTGGATGGCGACCTTCACCTGGGCGTACGGTTTCGCGTCGCTTCCTGAAAAGAAGCACCTCGGCGATTACTATGTCCTGGGCGGCGTTGCTTTCGGGCTTCCTTACGTCTACCTGACAATTACGGAGAAAATCAATCAGCGCCTGCCGAAGCTCCGTTTCCTCTGGGAACTCATTGCGGGCCTTCTCGCCTTCTTCATGACAATCTGCCCCTTCATCTATATCGGCTACTACATCCTCTTTGGCGGGGAAATGGACATGTTCGCCATGATGGCCGTCCGTTCCACCCATATGAAGGAAATCCATGATTTCCTGGCCACGATGGGATCGCCTGTCAGAATCATCGGCGCCGTCTTTGCCTTCCTCTTTGTCCTTGCCGTTTCCTTCACCTTTGTCCATTCGATGGTAAAGGCAGCGCGCGGCATGAAATCTCCGCTCCGCGGCACGTCCAAAGGATACCTCATCGGACTTGGCGTCCTCTTTGTCCTTTTCTTCGGCGGCTTCTACCGTCAGATCATCCACGTCTTCCCGATCACTATCGTCCGTACGATGGACAGCAAGGGAAGCGAATTCCAGCTCCTCCAGAAACTCACGGACAACCTGGATAAGAACGTGAAGAAGATGACCTTCGTCGATCCCGGCGCAGGCATCACAGAAGGTACGCACATCGTCATCATCGGCGAAAGCGCGAACCGCGACCACATGAAAGTATTCAACCCGTCCTATCCGGAAAACACGACGCCATGGCTCTCTTTCGTCGCCAATACACCGGACTTCGCACTGGGCTACATGGCATACTCGAACTTCCCGAATACGCTGATGTCCCTTTCCTATGCCATGACATCGGCCAACCAGTACAATGACAAATCCTTCGCTGACGTCGTAAGCATGGTCGACGTAGCCAAAGCAGCCGGCTACCGCACGGACTGGATTTCCTTCCACAACAGAAGCTCCCTCTCCAGCGCCGGCGTCACCATGATCGCCGAACGCTCCGACGGCTCCTACTGGGAAAAGAACTACGACGGCTACACTTTGGAAGTCCTGAAGAAACTCCCGCCGGCCAAGAAACGCGTCATCTTCATCAACATCGACGGCAGCCACTACACCTACCTCGCCCGCGTTCCGATCGACAAGAGAGACGAACTCGGCATCCCGTCCAGCGACCCGTACCATGACTATGACCTGACCATTGCCTATGACGACGAAGTCATCCGCGACATCTTCGAATACGCGAAGAAGAACCTGAACCTCCAGACCATGGTCTACTTCTCCGACCACGGCGAGAACATGGAACACTACCACACAGCGTCCCCGTTCTACTACGACATGGTCCACATCCCGTTCTTCGTCTACCTCTCGCCATCCTACCAGGCAGCCCACCCGGGCCTCATGCCAGCCCTGAAGTCCCATGAACACCAGGTCTTCACCAACGACCTCGCCTTTGACACCGTCACCGGCATCTGGGATGCAAAGACGAACTACTACAACCCTGAATATGACTTCTCCTCGCCGAAGTACAGCCTCAACATGGACAACGCAAGAACCATGGAAGGTAAACACAAGATCTCCGACGATCCATTTTTGAAGAAATAGAAAAAGGAAATAAGAAATAAGAAAAGGCTGTGACGAAATGAGCAATCATCTTGCCACAGCCTTTTTGCATCACTCTTCATTCTCAAAATCAATCATATTTCACTCTTCTGTATGACACTGATAACAAAAAGATAACGAGATAAGGCGAAAAATAGAAACGTTTGTCATATTTGGAATATAGTTCGAGTCTATGGTTAATTTCGGCGTTTTGTATTCTTTCGAATATGCGGAAATAGCAAATAAAATATAACTAAAAAATAAATAATGCATCCTAGTGAAATTGAGAATGTTTTGTGCTATATTAAGGCTAATAAGGCGCATATGCGCGAAGGTGGATATTCTTAATTCCCGGGAAAGCCCCTAGTTAAGAAACACTTTTTTATGGGGTGAAAAATGATGAATGAGATAGATTTGACTAAGGTCGATTTTGAGAAGCCTTTCATGGCCGGTCTAATGGACGGGATGCCTGGAGGCTTTTTTGTGTACCGCGGGGATGAGACCAAGAAGATTATTTATGCCAATCAGAAGCTTCTGGATATTTTCGACTGCGATACATGGGATGAATTCGTCGAGCTGACGGGAGGGACATTCATCGGGATGGTCTATGCAAGAGACCGGATGATCGTCCATGATTACGTCCGCCGCGCCAGGGAATCAGGAAGGACGTCCGGCGTGACGAATTACAGGATCCACACGAAGAAGGGCGTCTTCAAGTACGTGCAGAATTACGCCAATTTCGTCAATGATTACGTGGAAGGCGGACTTGTCTACGTATTCATCGCAGCGGCAAGATCCACGCATGACCGTCTGACAGGTCTTCCCAGCATGCTGAATTTCCTTGACTACGCCAATTCGCCGAAGAATGAAATCTTCAGGAGCGGGAAGATTCCTGCCATGGTCGCTTTCGATTTCTTCGGCTTCAAAGTCTACAATACACGCTACGGCATACAGGAAGGGAACAAGCTCCTCGTCGAGTTCTCCATTATCCTGAAAGATATTTTCGGAAAGAACAGCGTCTCCCGCTTCGGCGAAGACCATTTTTATGTCCTCACCTGCGCCGGCGGGATCAGGGAGCGCCTCGATGAAGTCTTCGAACGCCTCTCAAAAGCCAATCATGGCCGCACCGTCCCCGTCCGTTCCGGCGTCTATATTTATGACATGGATGATGCCGTCAGCGCCTCGGAAGCCTGCGACCGCGCGAAGATGGCCTGTGACGTGGACCGCCATTCGTACATGTCCTTCTACAACATCTTCGACAAAAACCTCCTTGAGAAGGAAAGGACGAGAAGCTTCGTCCTCCTGAATATCGGGGATGCGCTCAAGAACCATGAAATAGAAGTCTACTACCAGCCACAGGTCGATGCCCGGACAGGGAAACTCTGCGGCGCCGAGGGACTTGCCAGATGGAATTCGCCGAAAGCAGGCTTCATGATGCCGGGCAAATTCATCCCCGTCCTCGAAGCAGCGAACCTCACCTACAAGCTCGACATTTACATCATCCGTCAGATTGCCAGAGACTTCAGGAAATGCATCGAAAAAGGCACACCAATCGTGCCCGTTTCCTTCAACTTCTCCAGAACCGACTTCGAGACCTGCAATCCGTACGAAGAACTCTAGAAAGCCGTTAAGGAATACAACCTCGAGCCGAAAATGTTCCGCGTGGAAATCACCGAGTCCACCCTGATGTCCGATCCGGCCAAGATCAAAGAACAGATGACACTCTTCTGCAAAGCCGGCTATGAAGTCCTGATGGACGACTTCGGCAGCGCCTATTCCTCTCTCGCTACCCTGCGTGACTTCGACTTCGACGAAATCAAGATCGACATGGGCTTCATGAGGAACTTCAGCGACAAATCCAAGAAAATCATCAGACCCATGATCATGCTCGCCCAGTCCCTCGACGTACACACCCTGACCGAAGGCGTGGAAACCGCCGAGCAGCTCAGCTTCCTCCAGCAGGCTGGCTGTGAAAGGATCCAGGGCTACTACTTCAGCAAACCCATTCCCTACAGCGAATTCCTCCAGAAACTGAAAACCATGGACTGCTGTGATGATCTCAAAGACTGCGAAAAATAATAATAACAATAACAAAGAGGAGAAAAACTATGTCAATGATCGATTCAGAAGCACAGGACTTCACCGTCAGAGCCTACCAGGACTACGAATTCCGCCCCGTTACCAAAGAAGACCTGAAAGGGAATGGAGCGTATTCTTCTTCTATCCGGCTGACTTCACCTTCGTCTGCCCGACCGAACTCCAGGACCTCCAGAACCACTACGAAGCATTCAAGAAGATCAGCTGTGAAATCTACTCCATCTCCTGCGACTCCGTCTACGTCCACAAAGCATGGCACGACCACTCCCAGGCCATCGGAAAAGTAGAATTCCCCATGATCGGCGACCCCGGCCAGGTCCTCACCCGCGCCTTTGACGTCCTCGCCAAGAACGGAGAAGAATCCCAGAGAGCTACCTTCATCATCGATCCCAAGTGCCAGGTCGTAGGCTACGAAATCATCTCCTCCAACGTAGGAAGAGATGCCGAAGAACTCCTCAGAAAAGTAGAAGCCTGCCAGTTCGTCTACGAACACGGCGACATGATGTGCCCCGCAGCCTGGCACCCCGGTGACACCCCGCTCGTACCGGGAAATGACTTGATTAGTGATATTTAAAAAGAAAAAATAAGGAAATAAAAAAGGAGCTGTAGCAAAATGATTGCACATTTTGCCACAGCTCCTTTTTCGCTTTTTCTTTCCTTATATTATCTCTTCTTCAGTGACGGATTTCTTGTTTCAGCGATCCAAGACTTGAAGGTCTCTTCGCTGATGCCGAATTCCTGCTGGACGTAGGGAGCCCATTTCATGGACTTGCTGCGTGCTTTGACGATGTTTTCCATCAGGCTGCCTGTGTGCTGTTCGATGAGGTAGGCGAGGCGGAGCCAGTGGTTCGGGTAGCCTTCGGAAAGGAGTGTCTCTGCTCTCTTGGCATCCATGCCGTAGAAACGGTGGAGACGGTCGGCTCTGTGGGCGATGTAGCGTTTGCTGTAGATCTCCGGGGTCAGGCCGAGTTTCTTTTCGATGCGGCCCCATGGGTCGTCTTTTCTCATGTCGAGGATTTCGCCGGCTGTCTTGCCTGAGAGGCAGGAGAGGAGGGCGGCTTTGTCGACGTCGTTGAAGCGGAAGCCTCTGGAAAGGATTTCCTTCGCTTCGTCTTCAGGAATCTGGTATTTATGATAGATGCTGCGGATCTGGTCATCCATGGACATTTCGGTACTTCTCATCATGGAAAGTGCCTCCTTTATAAAAATTTTATGATACTTTCTAATTATATCATAAGAATTGAATAAGAAATTTCATAGGATGATAGAAAATAGAGATACAAAGTGACGGGTTCCGCATGAAATTTGAAACAAAACGTGTTTTTTGTTAAAATAACAACGTTATTCTATTTTTCCCCGAGAGGTGAATGATGTTTTTACATGAGATTATAAAGGGTGCCGATCCGGCGCATCTGGTGTTCGAAGGCGATGCCGTCGTCACCTATGGTGAGCTGGAAAAAACAGTCGCCCGCTACAGAAATACGCTGTATGAAATGGGAGTCCGCCAAGGGGAACGTGTAGGCCTCTATACCGCCAACCGCGCAGAATTCGTCTACGTATTCATGGCAGTGGTCAGCCTTGGCGCTATTATCATCCCGATCAACAATTCGCTCGTCGACCGCGAAGTGGATTACATCCTCCGCGATTCCGGTTCCATGCTGCTCATCACGGACACTGTGCTGGAAGTTTCCTGCCCGTCCATCGGCATCCATGACCTGGACTACAAGACGAAGAAGGAAATCGCACCGGCTGCCCCGGATTTCCTGGAAGATGTTACCGAAGATGACGTCTGCGCGCTGGTTTATACGTCCGGCACGACAGGAAGCCCGAAGGGTGCTATGCTGACGCACAGGAACCTCGTGTCGAATGTGGAGCAGTACCTGCAGCGCATCACTTTCGTACCGGAAGACAAGGTCCTCTGCGTCCTGCCGATGTTCCACGCTTATGGCCTCACGACCGTCGTCAATGCCGGCCTCTACGCGCATGCGACCATCGTCATCCTGCGCTCGAAGAGCCCGTCTGAAATCACGAACACGATCGTGGAACATTCCGTGACGATTGCCATCATGGTACCGCCGATGTACAACCTCCTGGCCCGCCGCGGCGAACCGGAAGTCATGAAATCCGTGCATACCTTCATTTCCGGAGGCGCATCGATTCCGCAGCCTGTATCCCAGGCATTCCACAACCGCTACCACCATCCGGTTCAGGAAGGCTACGGTCTGACCGAAGCATCTCCGGTCGTCTGCATGATGCCGGCCGGAAAACCTAAGTACCTGACAAGCGGCCCCGTCCTTCCGGGCGTCGAAGCCTATGTCAGGACGGAATCCGGCGGCCCGTACGTGCCGGGCACCGTGGGCGAGCTCATGGTCCGCGGCAGCAACGTCATGAAAGGCTACTGGGAAAAGCCCGAGGAGACCAGGAAAGTCCTCACCGAGGACGGATGGCTCCATACGGGCGATCTGGCGTACATGGATGACGAACAGTACATCTATATCGTCGATCGTATCAAAGATTTGATCATAATGAACGGGGAAAACATTTACCCCGGTGAAGTCGAAGACTGCATCTACGAAGTGGAAGGCGTCGGCGAATGCGCCGTCGTCGGTCATCCGGACCCGCTCCGCGGCCAGGCCGTGTGGGCATACGTCGTCATGAAGGACGGCTATGAGTTCGATGAAATGAAGATCAGAAGGCACATGTCCAAGAACATCGCCAGCTACAAGATCCCGCGCCGCTTCATCCCTCTGGATGCCCTCCCGAAGAACGCGACAGGAAAGATCCTGAAACGCGCCCTCCAGGACAACTAAGACTGACCGGAAATCCCCGAAAAAAGGGGAGCTGCGACAAAATCCGCAATCGTTTTGTCGCAGCTCCTTTCATGTCTTTATTGGACAAACGGCCGTTTTTGATTCGAAGGAAATCACGCCCATCGGGCGGGTTTATGCTATAATAATTTTGTATGGAGTCTTGAAAGACTAATATTTTTTGACTCCGCAGTTTCGCATGCAAGGAAACCGCGGGCATTCCTCAACAGGAAGGAAGAAGGACACATGGCAACAGCAATGGTAATCGGCGCCCAGTGGGGCGATGAAGGCAAAGGCAAGATCGTTGATTATCTCGCCGCGAAGGCAGACGTCGTAGTACGTTCTCAGGGAGGAAACAACGCAGGCCATACAGTCGTAACGGGAGGCAAAGCATATCCGCTGCGCCTGATGCCAAGCGGCATCATGTACCCGGGAACGATCTGCATCGTCGGCACAGGCGTCGTCGTCGATCCAAAGAGTCTTCTCGAAGAAATGGAAAACCTTGAAAAACAGGGCATCGACGCAAAACACCTTCAGATCTCCACGAGAGCACAGGTCGTATTCCCATACCACATCCGTCTCGATGAAGCCGAAGAATCCCGCAAGGGCAGCCGCAAGATCGGCACAACAAAGAACGGCATCGGACCGTGCTACGCAGACAAGATCAACCGTATCGGCATCCGCATCTGCGACCTCATGGACAAGGAAACTTTTGCTGAAAAACTGAAATACAACGTAGAACAGAAAAACCTGCTCCTCGAAAAACTCTACGGCATGGAAGGCTTCGACTACGAAACCATGCTCAATGACTACCTCGGATACGCAGAAAAACTCCGTCCGTACGTCAAAGACACCAACTACACCGTCCAGCAGCTCGTCAAAGAAGGCAAGAACGTCCTCTTCGAAGGCGCTCAGGCATCTATGCTCGACTGCGACAACGGCACCTATCCGTACGTCACCTCTTCCCATCCGACCGCCGGCGGCGCATGCATCGGCGCAGGCATCGGACCGCACATGATGCAGAACATCTTCGGCGTCGTCAAAGCATACAGCACCCGCGTAGGCGAAGGCCCGTTCCCGACAGAACTCCATGACGAAACCGGCGAATACCTGAGAAACACCGCTCACGAATTCGGCACCGTCACAGGCCGCCCGCGCCGCATCGGCTGGCTCGACACCCGCGCCGTCCGCTACGCAGCAGCCCTGAACTCCTTCGATTACCTCGCCATCACCCGCCTCGACATCTTAGACGGCATGGAAGAAATCAAAGTCTGCACAGGCTATGAATACGAAGGCAAAGAAGTAGAAGAATACCCGGCTGACCTGAAATTCCTGGGCAAGATCACCCCGGTCTATAAGACATTCAAAGGCTGGAAAGAAAAAATCAGCGACATCCGCGATTACAATGAACTCCCGGCCCTCTGCCGCGAATACCTCGAAGGCATCTCCAAACTCATCGGAGTACCGATCGGCATCGTATCCGTAGGCCCAAGCCGCGAACAGACCATTGTCCTCAAAGACGTATTCTAAGATTAGAATAAGAATAGGGAACCCCCCGAAGCCAAGCTTCGGGGGGTTTGTCGTGGGGGGAAAAGGGGAGAGAAAACAGGAAAACCGCCCAGGGGCGAGAGAAAAGAGAAAACCGAACAACCGCTGCGCGGGAAAAACCGCAGAAAAGCAAAGGTACGCTTTCAGTTTAGAAAAGATGGGAAAGGAAGCTCTTTCTTATCAAACCTTCACAACCGCCCCAAGGTACGAATGGGAACACCATACGACCAAGGCTTCGCCTTGTGGAGATGAACCTCCTCAGGCGCAATGCGCGCCAGCTCCCCCTACGGGGCGAGCTCCAAAACCATTTCCTTGCTTCGCAAAGGGAAAAGAGAAAACCGTAAAACCTCGCTGCGCTCGTGGAACCTTTTTATAAAAACTAATGAATACTGCACCCCTTTCGTCAGCAACAGTTAAATGATTGGCTGACCGCTCCTTCCCCGCTGGGGCAGGTCAAAACCTTCCGCATCGACGCGAATCACCTTTATCAACTGCGATGTACTGAGTCCTGATTTTCAGGGCCGTAGGCCGGTCTTAACCTTGC
>ERZ780203.366-NODE-366-length-52980-cov-22.736060_pt1 | contig 52980 bp, 46 predicted proteins | sample MGYA00511168_ERZ780203 | MGnify/ENA primary metagenome ERZ780203 (study PRJEB29588, sample SAMEA2156577) | human gut metagenome | biome: human gut; feature: human-associated habitat; material: faeces | place: Denmark | collected 2008/2010 ...
ACCGGCGGGCAGGACGCCTGCGATGACATGGTCCTCGTCCAGGCCGACCATAGCCCCAATGTGCTTGGCGGTGGCGGCGTTATCGCCGGTCAGCAGCACGACCTGCAGGCCCAGGGCCTTCATCTGGCTGATGGCCTCGGCCGAGGTCTGCTTGACCACATCAGACACGCCGATGACGCCTGCCGGTTTACCGGCCAGCGAGAAGTACAGCGGGGTCACGCCGTCGCGGCTCATCTCTTCGCCCGCCCGCGCCAGGTCGGAGGTCAGCTCGCAGGTCTCGCGGATAAAATCGGCGTTGCCGCCCGCGATGACCTTACCGGCCACCTTGCCCTGCAGACCCTTGCCGGGCACAGCCTCAAAATCGGCAACGGTGGCGTAGGAGAGCTTGTCCTTTTCGGCCTCTTTCAAAATGGCACGGGCCAACGGGTGCTCACTGCGCAGTTCCAGGCCAGCGGCCATGCTGAGCAGGAACTTGGCAGGCACGTTGCGGGTACCCACGATCTTGACCACGCTGGGTTCGCCGGTCGTGATGGTGCCGGTCTTATCCAACAGCACAGCATCGGTGTAGCCGGTAGTTTCCAGGCTGGCGGCGGTCTTGAACAGGATGCCGTTTTTGGCGCCCACACCGCTGCCTACCATGATGGCAACAGGCGTTGCCAGGCCCAGCGCGCAGGGGCAGCTGATGACCAGCACACTGATACCGCGGGCCAGCGCATAAGTGAAGGTCTGGCCCAGCAGCAGCCAGATAACGAACGTCAGCAAGGCGATGCAGGTAACAGCGGGTACGAAGATGCCGGAGACTTTATCCGCTGTTTTGGCCAACGGGGCCTTGGTAGCGGCGGCGTCCCGCACCAGGCGGATGACCTGGGACAGGGTGGTGTCCTGGCCAACACGCTCGGCCCGGCAGGTCAGGGCGCCGTTCTGGTTGATGGTGGCGGCGCTGACAGGCGAACCGGGAAATTTATCCACCGGCATGCTCTCGCCGGTCAGGGCGGCCTCGTTCACGCTGGAGATACCCTCGGTAACGGTGCCGTCCACGGGGATGGACTCGCCCGGACGGACGAGGAACAGGTCACCGACCTGTACCTCACTGACCGGCAGCATGACCTGTTCGCTGTCCCGCAGCACGCAGGCAGTCTGTGGGGCCAGCTTCATCAGGCTCTTCAGCGCATCGGTGGTCTTGCCCTTGCTGTAAGCTTCCAGCGTTTTTCCGACGGTGATCAGCGTCAGAATCGTGGCGGCAGACTCAAAATAGAGGTCATGCCGATACTGCATGATCAACTCCATATCGTCGTTTTTCAGGCCAATGCCGATCATCACAATAGCATACAGGCCGTACAGAAGCGCGGCACCCGCGCCCATCGAGACCAAGGCGTCCATGCCCGGTGCGCGGGACTTGATGCCCTTCCAACCGCTGATGAAGAATGCGCGGTTGATCCAGCAGACGGGCAGCGTCAGCACCAGCTGCACCAACGCAAACACCATGGCACCACTGCCATGGCCCTCCATGAACGAGGGCAGCGGCAGGCCGATCATATGCCCCATTGAGACATACATCAGCGGCACCAAAAAACACAGGCTGGCGATCAGGCGCTTTTTCAGTTTGGGGGTCTCTGTGTCCTCCAGCTCGGCGTTCTCGCTTTCGGCTGTGGCCAGGCTGGCGCCGTAACCGGCAGCTTCCACGGCGTTGCAGATGCGCTTGGCCGTCGTGTCCGGGTCAGCATCGGGGGTGTAGTCTACCTGCATCGAGTTGGTCAGCAGGCTTACGGCCACACCAGCCACACCCGGCACAGCCGAGACCGCTTTTTCCACATGGCTGGCACAAGCCGCACAGCTCATGCCGGTGATCTCATAGCGTTGCATGGTTCCTCTATTGCTCCTTTGCTAAAAATGCTAAAACAGTAACCTAATTAAAACATATTTTCCGGCAAAACAATGTCATTTTTCGGAACTTTGGCCCAATCGAAATCCGCCGCCAGCTCTTGCGGCGTCACGGGGCGGGGCGTGGCCTGCAAACCGCAGGCAAAGGCCAGCTTGCCGATAATTTCCTCGGCGCTGTACCTGGCCCGTAGGTTTTCCAGGCTTTGGTCGCCGTCCCTTTTGGAAAGGCGGCGGCCATCCGGGGCCAGCAGCAGCGGCAGGTGGTAAAACGTTGGCGGCGTCAGCCCCAGCTCCCGATACAGCCACAGCTGGCGCGGCGTGCTGGACAGCAGGTCACTGCCCCGTACCACCTCAGTAACGCCCATCAGGGCATCATCCACCACCACGGCCAGCTGGTAGGCAAACACACCGTCTGCCCGGCGCAGGTAAAAGTCGCCGCAATCGCGGGCAAGGTTTTCCTCATACATACCCATATGGCCGTCCGTAAAGGAGATGGTCTCATCCGGCACCTGCACGCGCCAGGCGGGGGCACGGATCTTGCAGCGCTCGGCCACCTCGGCGGGGGTCAGCCCCCGGCAGGTCCCGGCGTAAACGACCTGACCGTCGCTGCGGTGGGGTGCGCTGGCCGCATGCAGCTGGCTACGGCTGCAAAAACAGGGATACACCAGCCCACGGCGGTCCAGAATATCGTAGTAACGCTGGTAAATTTCTGCCCGCTCACTCTGGTAGACCGGCAGCTGCGGACCGTCGGCGGCAAGGCCCAGCCAGGCCAGATCGTCGATGATGGCATCGGCAAACACACGGGGGCAGCGCTGGGTGTCCAGGTCCTCGATGCGCAATAGCACCTGCCCGCCCTTGCTTTTGGCGGAAAGCCAGGCCAGCAGGCAGCACATCAGATTGCCCAGGTGCATCCGCCCGCTGGGGCTGGGTGCGTAACGGCCGGCGATCATTCCAGCGTGTAGGTGCCATCGCCCAGGGCACGCAAATGCACACGGTAAAACTCCGCCACCGCGTTGATCATGTGGTCAGCATCGGCCACAGCCGCAGTCTCCACCGCGCTGTGCATGGCCAGCTGGGCCAGGCCGATGTCCGCCATCGGGATGGGAAGCGTGTGGCTTTGCAGGTTGCCCAGGGTGCTGCCGCCCGGCTCATCGGCGCGGTTGGTGAACACCTGCACCGGCACACCAGCCTTGCGGCAGATTTCCTTGAAAATCGCACCGCTGACGGCGTTGGTGGTGTACTTCTGGCTGGCGTTGTACTTCAGCACAACGCCCTCGCCCATATGCACCGGGGCGCAGGGGTCGGCTTTCTGCGGGAAGTTCGGGTGGGTCGCGTGGGCGTTGTCGGCGCTGAGCATGTAGCTGTTGGCCATGGCCTGCTGCTTTGCCTGGGCGCTGTGGGGGATCGAATCGATGATGCGGTCCAGCACATCCCGCAGGTAGCTGCTCTCGGCGCCCATCCGGCTGGAGGAACCCACTTCCTCGTTGTCAAACATGGCCCACACCGGGGCGCAGGCGCTGTCGCAATCGGGGGCAGCGTCCAGGAAGGCCAGCAGCGTGGTGGCGGCACATTCCAAATCATCGATGCGCGGGGCGAGGAAATACTCACCGTCCGGACCAATGCGGGTAGGCTGCTGACGGGTGACCAGCTGCAGGTCGCGGTCGAGGATGTCCTCGGGCTGGACGTTCAACTCCTCGCACAGCACATCGGTCAGGGTGCGGCATCCAGCGGGGCCCCACAGCGGCTGCATGTCGATCTGGGGGTTGAACTCCTTTCCCTTATTGACGTTGCGCTGCATGTGGATGGCCAGCGACGGGATGACCAGCAGGTCCTCATCGATGTTGACAAGGCGGCTCTCGATGCCGTCCTCGGTCTTGACCATGACGCGGCCAGCCACCGTCAGCGGGCGGTCCAGCCAGGTGGACATGATCATGCCGCCGTAACCTTCGACGCTCAGGCGGGAGCAGCCGTCGTTTTCGACCTTCTCGTTTTTAATTTTCCAGCACGGGGAATCGCTGTGGCTGGCGGCAATGCGCCAACCGCCGATGGCATGCTCCGGCACGCGCCAGGCGATGACCGAGGAACCGTTGCGGGTAATGTAGTACCCTTTGCCGGCTTCCAGGTTCCAGTAATCGGCTTCTTCCAGGCGGGTATAACCGGCTGCATCCAGCCAGGCCGCGGCTATGGCAGCCGCGTGGTAGGGGGTCACTGCCCCCTGCAAAAATTCAAATAAATCATCGAGCATAGGTACTTTTCTTCCTTACTGTTGTTATATTTCCGGGCTTTTGGGTCCCGGGTGAGTCATACGGTAATATTGTACCGCAAACTTACAGTGGGAACAAGTTGCAAAACAGGAAAATTTGTTCTATACTCAGTATAGTCATACTGTCCGTTTTGACAAGTACGCACTTTTTGGAAAGTACCCCCCAGGAGGTTATCTATGCACCCGAACGCGAACTGTAACTGCCGCTATGCCGATGTTGGCTGCGATAAAATGGAAGAAGTCATGGATCAGATCAGCGGCAAATGGAAGATGCGCATCCTGTTTATGGTGGGCGCCCACGGCACCCTGCGCTATGGCGAGCTGCGCCGCCTGCTGGACGGCGTGACCCACAAGATGCTCTCAAACCAGTTAAAGGAGCTGGCCGCCGATGGGCTGGTGGAGCGCATCGATTATGGCGAGGTCCCGCCCCGGGTAGACTACCGCCTGACCCCGAACGGCGAGGCATTGATGCCGATTTTTGACGATATACAGGCGTATATCCGCAAAAATACCTGCAGCAATTGCTGCGGCGATAAGCCCGCCGCCCCCTACGGCGCAAGGCATGGCTGTTGTGAATAATATATTTGTAAAGCAACTTGTTAGGAGGACATTTTATGCGTAAATCTATTGCCCTTTTGCTGGGTCTGTCACTGGCCACGCTGACAGCCTGCGGGCAGGCGTCGGGCACTTCAGGCGCTGCATCGTCGGATGCCGCAAGTGCCGTTATTTCGGAAGCTGCGTCCGATGCTGCCCAGGCCACGGCAGAAACACCTGCGGCCTCCTCCCGCGATACCACCACCGAGCAGTGCAATGTGCTGGATGGCTTTGTGGATTTTGCCGCCGACACGGCAGGCGGCAGCCTGAAATCCGCCCGCGCGGCGGCAGTGCTGGTGGAATACCTGAGCTGCGCCGACATCGACGCCTCCACCGCCGCCGATTGGATGACCGACCTGACCCAGGACCAGCGCGACCTGTTGGACATCAACTGGACGGGCATTTTGGCCAATGCCCAAAACATCGCCGCCGATCCAGCCAGCCAGACCGGCCTTTTATCCTCCGCCGGTGTCACCACGGATTTTACCGGCATGGTTTTGACCGGGGTGCCGGATAAGCTGGTGATTCTGAATACCGTTTTTACCGAAAAAGCCGGGTAAATAACACAACAGAAAAGCGGTGCCGTTCCCACGCGGCACCGCTTTTCTACTGACCTTTATACCTTATTATAATAGTGTAACGCTTATTCTACGTCCTGCAGGGCGGCGTAATCCTGCTCACCCGTGCGGACCTTGACCACCTTGGCCACGTTGTACACAAAGATCTTGCCATCGCCAATGTGGCCGGTGTACAGTGCCTTGGTGGCGGTGTCGATGATCTTCTCCACCGGGATCTTGCTCACGACAACTTCCACCTTGACCTTGGGCAGCAGAGTGGCATCCACTTCGGCGCCGCGGTACTTCTCGCCGCTGCCCTTCTGGATGCCGCAGCCCATGACCTGGGTCACGGTCATACCGGTGACGCCGATTTTGTTCAGCGCCTGCTTCAGGCTCTCAAACTTGGCCAGCTGCACGATGATGGACACTTTGTGCATGCCGGAATCCAGCTCGGCCGGCAGCGGAGCTTCCTGGGTAACCTTGACGGCGGCCGCCACCTTCTCGGGGCTGGCCTTGGCGATGTCATCTTCACCCAGGTCGGTGTTCTCGTTCACATCCAGCTCAGCGTAGGTGGCATCGTTGATGGCAAAACCGGCGTAGGCGCTGGTCAGGCCATGCTCATGGATGTCCAGGCCGTCCAGTTCCTCTTTCTCAGAAACGCGCAGGCCGATCGTCTTTTTGATGATGGTAAAGATGATGGTCATCGTGACCAGAACCCAGGCCGCCACGCTGACAACACCCAGCAACTGGATGCCCAGCTTGGCAAAACCGCCGCCGTAGAACAGGCCGCCATCGGTGGCAAACAGACCGACCGCCAGTGTGCCCCACAGGCCGTTCATGCAGTGGACCGACACCGCACCGACAGGGTCATCGATTTTGGCAATGTTATCAAAGAATTCCACCGAGAAGATGCAGAGCACGCCAGCCACGATGCCGATCACGGCCGCGCCGAAGGGGTCGACCACATCACAGCCGGCGGTGATGGCCACCAGACCGGCCAGCGCACCGTTGAAGGTTAGGGAGACATCAGGCTTGCCGTAGCGTACCCAGCTGACGATCAGCGCGGCCACCGTAGCCAGAGCCGCCGCCAGGTTGGTGTTGAAGCAGATGAGGCCCGCGGAAACCATCGTGTCATCGCCGGTCATGCTGACGGTAGAGCCGCCGTTGAAGCCGAACCAGCAGAACCACAGGATGAAAACGCCCAGGGCCATGGCGGTCAGGTTGTGGCCGGGGATAGCCCGTGCCTTGCCGTCCTTGCCATATTTGCCGATGCGGGGACCGAGCATCCAGGCACCCAGGCAGGCGGTAACACCGCCCACAAAGTGGACCGCCGTGGAACCGGCGAAATCATGGAAGCCCAGCTGAGCCAGCCAGCCGCCGCCCCAGATCCAGTGGCCGGAAATGGGATAGACGATCAGGCTGATGGCGGCGGAGTAGCAGCAGTAGGCGCTGAACTTGGTGCGCTCAGCCATTGAGCCGGAAACGATGGTAGCTGCTGTGGCGCAGAACACGGTCTGGAACACCGCATAGACCCAGACCGGCAGGGTACCGAAATCGTAGCTGCCCTGGATGAACGGGTCAAACCCGCCGATCAGTGCGCCGGAGCCGGCAAACATGATGCCGAAACCCACCAGCCAGTAGCAGGGCGTGCCGATACAGAAGTCCATCATATTCTTCATCAGAATATTGCCGGTGTTCTTGGCACGAGTAAGGCCCGCCTCGCACAAAGCAAAGCCTGCCTGCATAAAGAACACCAGAAACGCCGCAACCAGTGTCCAGGTAACGTCCGCAGAGTTGTACATAACAGATTCCCCTCTCTCACTTTGCACAGCGCCGCCTCGCACAATGCGGCACTGCATTTTGCAACCAACAACAAAAGGCGCCGGGCGGGAGCTTGCTATCCCGTCCGGCGCCTTTGCCGTTTGTTGTGTTGCCGCTATGATAGCACTGTCTGCGCCCACGGTCAAGGGGGAATTGCCACAGTTCGCTGCATTTTGTCAGTTTTGGCTTGCAGCTGCAAAAATTTTCGTTGATTTTTATGCATGTTTTACAGGTATATGTTTTTTTTGCGTGGTCAGCGCTTGCCAACAAATTGAACTTTGCGGTCGAACTTGGGCAAATTTACGGGTATGTTAAATTTTTTGCAAAAAAATCTACCAAAATAATTCACATTGTGCTATAATACAGATAAATGCCCTTTTGTTAAAAAGAGTTTTATGCTTTATCCAAAAAGGAGGAAATCCCATGCCCAACCTCGCTCTGCTTGCCTTGGAAGCCAGCGACGGCACCGTGGTGCTGACTAGTATTACCCTGGTTTTTGCCATGCTGATTGCCCTGTGCCTCATCATTACCCTGGAGGGCAAGCTCTTCGACCTGAAAAACAAAAAACCTGCTGATCCTAAGCCGCAGGCCCCTGCCGCACCGGCTGCCAAAGCTGCCCCGGCACCTGCTGCCAAGCCCGCTGCCCCCGCTGCTAAGGCTGACAATGGCGGCATCCCCGGCGAGGTCATTGCTGCGATTTCTGCCGCTGTTGCTACTGTGATGGGTTCCGGCGCTGTGATCCACGGCATCCGCCGCGTTTCCAAGCCCGCCGTAGGCTCCCGCCGTGGTTCCTGGGGCGACGCCGGTGTGCGTGAGCATACCACGCCCTTTATGTAAGGAGGTCTGGAAATGGGTGCTATTTTAACCAACATCTCGGAGATTTTTGCCAAGTCCGGCTGGGCACAGATCTTCTTCACCGAGGGCGGCTGGAAGTACGCCGTCATGCTCGCCGTGGCCTGCGTGCTGCTGTATCTGGCCATCGTCAAGCAGTTCGAGCCTCTGCTGCTGCTGCCCATCGGCTTTGGTATGCTGATGACCAACCTGCCCCTGGACGGCATCTTCCACATGGACATCTTCATCAATGAGACAAACCACATTGACTGGGCGCTGCTGGGTTCTTCCGGCGGCATGGTCGACTACATTTACTTAGGCGTCAAGCTAGGTATTTATCCCCCGCTGATCTTCCTGGGTATCGGTACCATGACTGACTTCGAGCCGCTGATCGCACGTCCCTCCAGCCTGCTGCTGGGCGCTGCTGCTCAGCTGGGCATCTTCTTCACCTTCGTTGGCGCTAAGATCCTGGGCTTCACCAACCAGGAAGCCGGTGCTATCGGCATCATCGGTGGTGCTGACGGCCCCACCGCTATCTATGTTACCACCAAGCTGGCCCCGCACCTGCTGGGTTCCATCGCGGTTGCGGCATACTGCTACATGGCGCTGGTGCCTGTTATCCAGCCGCCTATCATGAAGGCCCTGACCACGGAAAAAGAGCGTCAGATCGTCATGACCGCACCCCGCCGCGTTTCCAAGACCGAGAAGATCCTTTTCCCCATCATCGTTACCATCATCGTTGCCCTGACCCTGCCGGATGCTGCTATCCTGGTTGGCTGCTTGATGATGGGCAACCTGATGAAGGAGTCCGGCGTTGTTGAGCGTATCACCAAGACCGCCGGCAACGAACTGATGAACATCATCACTATCTTCCTGGGCTTCTCCGTTGGCTGCACCACCAACGCTTCTACCTTCCTGAACATCCAGACCGTCGAGATCATCGTCCTGGGCATCGTTGCTTTCGGTGTCGGCACCGCTGGCGGCGTCATCCTGGGCAAGATTATGTGCGTCATCACCCACGGCAAGATCAACCCGCTGATTGGTTCCGCCGGTGTTTCCGCCGTTCCTATGGCTGCCCGTGTTTCCCAGAAAGTCGGCCAGGAGTACAACCCCCGCAACTACCTGCTCATGCACGCCATGGGTCCCAACGTTGCCGGTGTTATCGGCTCCGCCGTTGCTGCTGGTATTCTGATCAACATGTTCGGCTAATCGCAGCTTAAACCACAAGCAAACAAAACCTCCGGCCCGAAAGCCGGAGGTTTTTGTTTGCTTTATGCAATTTACAAAATGTTCATACCAGTATCATAGTTTTTTAGCAGATGTCCTGTATTGTATAAGCACAGGGTTACGGAGCCGCAACCGTAATTCTGGAACATGATTCCTCCTCACACCAATCGATACCCCTTATGCCCCCGTTCGGAGCCGCAACCGAACGGGGGCGATTTTTGTGCTTATTGGCATTTATTGTAGATGGGACGTCAAAAAATCTACCGTGACCTGGCGCAGGTCAGCGTCCAGCTGGGTGTTGGTGGCGGGGTCCTCGCTGGTATAATTGTGGTCACCGTTCACGAAGAGGTCCAGCACCACCTGGCCGTCCGGCAGGCTTTCGACGGCCGCCTTGGTTTCGGTTTGGGTAGTGTCGCTCAAGATGCGCTCGTTGCCGCTGTAGGTCAGCAGCACCGGCAGGCCGCTTTCCTGCAGGGCCGCGTTGGGGTCGCTGTCCCGCATACCGTCGATGTAGGCGGCACTCAGCTCCACGCCCCAAGCCGCTACACTGCCCTCGGCATCGGCGCGGGCGGCCAATTCTTCCACGGCGGCAAAGTTATCAATGCTTAAAAACTCCAAGCCCTGCAGGCCCGTGCCGTTGGCGGGGCTCCAGAGGGCCAGTGCCGTTACGGGGTACTGCCCCAGCTGCGGGTAGAGGCTGGCCAGCCGCCCGCCCATGCTGTGGCCCACCAACGCCGTTTTGCCGGTGCCGTAGGTGGCCTGCATGTAGCCGATCACGCTGTTCACATCCGCCGCCATATTGGCCAGCGTGTAGTTGGCGTAAGGTTCGGTGCTGTCGCCGCAGCCGGCGAAATCAAGCCGCACAGTGGCAATGCCATGGGCGGCCAGGTCCTCAGCCAGGGGCGCGAAGTGACCGTCTCCCTGCCGGTTGCCGGTAAAGCCATGGCACAGCACCACCAGCGGCAGTTCCTCGCCCCGGGCAGATTTAGCAGGCAGCTGGATGGTAGCCGGGATATTGCCCCGCGTACCGGGGATCTCGATGTTCTTGGGGTTAGTGTTGGGTTGTAATAGTGTAACAGCTGCCACTATGCACAGTGCAATGGCCGCCAAACAGGCGAGCAGAATCCAAGGTGCACGGGTTTGCTTGGCATGTTTCATATGGGTTCCCCTTTCTGGTTTTTTCAGGTTTATTGTACTACCATTAAAACGTATTCAGGGTGGTTTGTCAATTGTGTCCTGTTCAAGTCCTCTCATGGCCAACATAAGCGCGAAGCCCCTGCCGGGAGCCCCCTTGAGCTGGGTCTACTACGGACACGGGCAAGGGACTCTCCAGGGCGCTTTATTTTTTACGCACCACATTAGTCAAGCAATAGAATCCGTTGCAGCGACGGATTCTGTTTTTGCTTTTATGGGGGTTACGGAGCGATTGAGGCAATCACTGGTTTTGCCGATGACGCGGTAGTAGATTTCGATGCGCATGACCGTTTCGCTGTTGATTATCTCTTTCTCGTGGACGATGATTTTCTCAATCAGCGTGTGGACCAGTTCCTCATTTAACTCCGTACCCCTGTTGCAAATTGCCCAGCGCCGTCAGCATGCCGAGCAAATCGCCGCACTGACTGAAGAAATCGAAAAACTCCGCAGCCGTCAGGCAATGATCCTGCACAACCTCGACTGCAAGAACGACGGCGAAGCTCAGCGCTTTGGCTGCTATCTGGACAAGCCGGAAGAAATGCAGGAGCGGTTGGCGACACAGAGAGAAAACCTTGCACAGCAGCTTTCCGTCAACACAAAACAGTACCTTGAAATTGAGAATATTTACAGCACCCCTAAACAGGAGAACATTTCTCACCGCCATAACGAAAATCCCCGATAAAAGTCCAGCGGCGGCTTCCTTTACGAAAGCCGCCGCTGTTATAAAAGTTAGTATTCTTAGAATTTTCCGCCCGAGCTGCCGCCAAAACCGTCGCTGTCGGTACTCGACCCGCTGGAACTGCTGTTGTCCTTGACGGGGTCGTAGCGCTCGGTTTCGGTGGTGTGGGTGTAGGTGTCCTCCACCACGGACAGCGCCAAGCCCTCGGCGGGCATATAGGCGTTGGCGTGGGTCTGCTCGTTGGCGGTTTTCATCTGCGCGTAGAAGATGCCGCAGACGATGCTCGCCACAGCCAGCGGAATGACAAACACAAACACCCACTTGATCCAACCCTTGGCGGGGTCGTTGCCGCTGTCCAGCGGCGCACCCTTGTCGGCATAGAAATCCAGCGTGTCAGCGCACATTTCTATGTAGGTGTCGGAGGCCTTGTAATACGATCCGTCCGACAGCATCGGCACGATCTTATCCTCGATCTGGGCGATGCGGTAGTCGGTAAAGGCGGTCACGCCGCCGCCATAGGTGATGGTCACATAATCGCGGGAATCCAGCGCGATCAGGAATAAAATGCCGCTTTTGCCCTCGCCATAGCCAAGGTCATAGCTGCGGTACCAATCTTTGGCGAACTCGCGCACGTTCTGCCCGCCGATGTCAGCCACCGTTAGCAGGTAGACATTGACACCGTGTCCGGCGCTGGCATCCTGCGCCTTTTGCTCCAATTCAGCGGTCACTTCGGGTTTGAACAGCTCGTAGGTGTCCATCACCAGCGGCATTTCGGCAAACGCCGGCACGGCGCAGAACAGGCACAGCAGCAGGGCTGTCAGCAGAGAAAACAGAGTTTTCTTCATAAGGCTGTTTCCCCCTTTCAAAGCAGGATGGCAAGCAGGATCATCAGCGGAACACTGATGCCTGCAAACCATGCGGCAAGCTTGCGCTTGTCAACGGGCAAATCGCCCACCAGCTTGCCGGTCTGCCCGTTCATGGCGAACAGATAATCCTTGCCCTGCCACTTGGTGTGCAGCATCCACACCGGTAGCAGCGCGTAGTGCTTGGCGGTGTAATCAATGCTGATATTCTCGCTCAGGGTGCTTACGCTGTTGTAGCCGGTAATGCTGGCCGAAAGCTCGCTGCTGACCGAATTCTGCATCCGGCTGTGGGCGCGGGCCTGGCAGGTGTCGGCGTCCTCGTCGTATTTGTCTGCCATATAGCCCGGCAGGTACGCGGTCGAGAAGGGCTGGAAGGCGCGGTAGTCATACGGCTCAATGGCATCCATATGTCCGTTGGGCATCTTGGTCGAGCCGTCCACCGGCACACCCATAAACTGCGTAGTACCCGCGCGGCGGACATCGTAGTGGCGGGTCGTGGTGATGACATAATCGCCGTTGCGGTGGCTGGAGCTGGTCGTGGCTTCATATTGGCCCGAACCGGAGGCGTTGGCATCGAACAGCCAGAACGGGACATACACGCCCTTGATCTCCTCGATATGATTCTGCGAAGAGAAGGCATTGGGTAGGAATCTCTTCCCGCGATAGTATTTTTTCAGTGCGGCCTTGGCGGCGTTCTTATCCAGCACAAACGGCAGGACAAGCTCAGGCCGCTGCATGCTGCTGAACTGCCCCGCGATGACCGTTGGATTGCCGCAGTACGGGCAGCTTGTCGCGGCGGTCGTCTCATCGCAGATCAGCTCTGCGCCGCAGGACGGGCAGGAATAGCTGCGCAGTCCGGCGGCCTCGTTTTCGCTCCAGACGGAGTCGGGCGGCGGTGCCTGTTTATTCTGTGCCGCGGTTTCAGCAGCGGCTTCTTTTTCAGCATAGAGTGCTTCGATCTCAGCAGTATCGTAGCTGCTGCCGCAGAAGTCACACACCAGCTTTCCGCTGGCACCGTCAAAGTGAAGCGGACCGGTACAGGCAGGGCATTGGTAGTTGGTAAGCTGCGTTGCCATTATGCGTCACCTCTCTTTCCTTCGGTTTGCAGCTGCCCTGCCAGATCCTCAAAAAAATCGCGCAGGGCGCTGCGCGTATTGCCATCGGCATCCAGATAGCGGTAGACGATCTCGTCATCCGGGGCCTTGTAAATCAGGCAAACGCTATTTAACGTTTCATCGGTGATAAATAAGCCGGGAGAATTTTTCTTTTCATCCGGCAGGCTTTCCAGCCCCAGCTTTTCTGCCAGAGCCAGGACTTCTTGCCAATGGGTATCCTCAACAGGGATGTTTTCCAGCTCCACCCATTCATCATCCTTGTAATTACAGCTGAAAAGGCAGCCGTCAGCCGGGTCGTTTCTTATGCTAAACCCATAGGTGTCATCATAGCACATGCCGGAATAACTGATGCCGATACCGGTCAGTGTGCCGGGCGGCGCTTTTTTACAGCCGGACATTGTCAGAAAAGCGGCTGCGGCGCAAAGCACCGCAGCAATTTTTTTGCGCATCACTGGCCAAACGGCTTACCGCACTCCGGGCAGAACTTGGGCGGATGGGCCGGATCATCCGGGGTCCAGCCGCACTGGCTGCACTTGGCTGGGGCCGGTGCGGGCTTGGGGCTGCCGCAGTTGCAGCAGAACTTACCGGTGTTGGAAGTGCCGCAGCTGCATACCCAGCTGGCGTCTGCGGGTGCCGGGGCAGGCTTTGGGCTGCCGCAGTTTGCGCAGAATTTGCCGGTGTTGCCGGTCTGGCCGCAGCTGCAGGTCCAGCCTACGGGGGCAGAGGCCGGGGCAGGGGCAGGCTGTGCGGCGGCCTGCTGCTGGGCACCCATCTGGTACAGGTTCTGGGCGTTCATACCGCCCGCCGCACCGGCCATATTCATGCCCATAAAGGCCATGGCAGGGCCTGCGCCCTGATTGCCGGCTGCAGTCTGCATAGCACTGGCCTGTGCGCCGACAAGATGCGCAGCGGCGCGGGTCGGATCCATAAAGGCTGCGTTGCGCTGCATTTCCTTGAGCATCTGCTCGTCTTCCTCGCTGGCCTTCACGCTGGAAACACCGAAGGATACGATCTCAATGCCGCGCAGCTTGCCCCACTTGGCGCTCAGTACATCGTTGAGGGCCTCGGCAAGCTCCATCGTATGGCCGGGCAGTGCGGAATAGCGGATGCCCATATCGCTGATCTTGGCAAAGGCGGGCTGCAGGGCGGTCATCAGCTCGGATTTCAGCTGCCCGTCGATTTCATCGCGGGTGTAGCCTTCCTCCACATTGCCGCAGACATTGGTGTAGAACAAAATGGGGTTGGTGATGCGATAGCTGTACTCACCGAAGCAGCGGATGGCAATGTCGATGTCAATGCCGGCGCGCTGATCCACCACACGGAAGGGCACCGGGCTGGGCGTGCCGTATTTGTTGCCCACCAACTCCTTGGTGTTGAAGTAATAGATACGCTGATCCATCGGGGCCTCGCCGCCGAAGGTAAAGCGCTTGCCGATGTTCTGGAACACTGCGCCGATCGAGTCAGACAGGTCGCCGCTGAACAGCGTCGGCGCGCTGCCGGTGTCGTAGGTGTACTCGCCGGGTTCGGCGCACATATCCACGACCTTGCCCTGCTCCACGATCATGGCGCACTGACCGTCCGCCACCGCTACGATGGAGCCGTTGGAGATAATGTTGTCATTGCCTTTGGTGTTGGCGCTGCGTCCGCTCTGGCGTTTCCAGCCGCGGGTAGCCAACAGGTCAGCTGGCATGGCTTCACAATAAAAGTATTCCCTCCACTGGTCGGCCATAACGCCGCCAGCAGCGCCCATTGCAGCTCTGATAAGTCCCATAATGATCCTCCTATATCGGGGGCGGGCAGGGCCCGCCCCGTTTTGTACAGATAAATCAGTTCGTTATTTGTTGGCCAAGGCGGCCTTGTACTCCTCATAGCGGGGCGGCAGCTCTTCGAGCTCCTCGTTCCACTCGGTGCCGTCCAGCCTCATGTAGAAGCTGACCGCACAGGCCGTGCCGTCGTCGCCCTCATAGTCATACATGAACAGCGAGATGCTGTCGTTATACGGGTACAGGTTGAACTTATACGCATCGCTCTCGGTTATGTTCTGGTCAAGCACCCAGTCGTAGCCGTCCAGGATCGGCTCAATATGGTCATCATAGACATTGACCCACATCGTGATGACCGGGTCATCGGGCATACCGTCACGGTAAACCTCAAAGTAGTGGCTGCCGTCATCGCTCTCACCGATGTAGCCCCAGCAATCGTAGGTGTCGGTGTCAAAGTAATCACGGTTCGGTACATTCTTGTAGTTTTCCATCCGGAACCAACCGTACCAGTTGGTGTTGCCCAAATCATCGTAGGTGTTGCCGTCATCGTAGGTGTAGGGCGGGTCCGGCTCATCCGTGCCGTCGATGTCATATTCGTCATCGCCGCCGTCCAGCAAAGCGGGGTCGATTTCAGGCTTGGTGTCGCTGCGCTTAAAGACCATGGTCATACCGTCATACTCAATGGTCAGCAGGTCACCCTCGCGGGTGTAGGTCATGGCCGGGGTATCGGGGTCGGTCAGCGCGTAGAAGTTGCCGTCCTTCCATTGGAAGGTGACAAAATCCTCCATGTAGGTTTCGCCGGTGCCGTCCGCACGCAGCTCAATGTAGAAGTCCTCCATATCGACGAGGGCAAGCTCCTCCTTGGAGAGGGTGTACTCGCTGTCGGAGGCGGATTCCAGCACATAGATGCCCACATCGGTATCGCTGCCTGCGGTGGTGCCCTGGGTCATGTTGTCACCGTCCAGAGGCTGCTGCATGGTGCTGCCAGACTTGACGAAGTAGAGCGTCACGCCCTGTCCCTGCACATCGTTCAGGGTCAGGATTTCGTCTTGCAGGGTGCCGGTGCAGCTCAGGCCGCCGCAATCCAGCTGGAAGACCCCGCCGTTCAGCGTCCACTTGCCGTAGGACTTGGTGCCGTCCACCGTTACAACGCACTTGCCCTTATCATTCAGGTCCATCAGGAACCCGCTGCCGAAGGCATCCTCGACCTGCGTCACGGAGCCGCCGACCTCGGCGTAGGCTGCTTCCCAGGTGCCCTGATTCGGGTCACTGGCGTTCGGCTTGCCGGTGCGGATGGATCCGCTGATCATTGTTACGATGATCATAAGCAGGAATATTACCGGGATGGCGATCAGGATCATCCGCTTGGGGGTCATTGGTGCGCGGGGGCGCTTGGGCTTGCCGCCGGGGGCTACATTGCCGTAAGGGTTGCCGCCCGTGCCGCCCGGTGGCGGCGTAACAGGCGGTGTGAACGCAGGTGGGGACGTTTTTCCGGCGTAAAGCGGTGCGCCTGCGCCGGTCTGCGGCGGTGTGCCGGGCGCATTGCCTGCGTAAGGATTCGCTGCGTTCGTCTGGGGCTGCGTGGGCGCAGGTGCAGCCTGATTCGGCTGAACCGGGGGCTGGGGCACAGCTGCGGGCTGTGCGGCGGGCTGCGGTACGGATACTTTTGCACCGCAATTTTCGCAGAATTTAGTACCGGGCTTTAACTCGGCACCACATTGCGTACATGTTGCCATAGTGTCTGCCTCCTTTTATAAAGTAATATTTTAGAACCTTGCTTATTCCTGTGTCATTTCAAACCATACAGCTTCCTGCTGCGGCAGGGTCAACAGGGATTTCCCGCCGATATGCATTACATTGACGCCGCTGTAATCATCGGGCATCATAGCCAGCGTTTCGCGCTGCGTGCACCCTGAATCCATACGGAACAGCGAAACGGAGCAGATCCAGCCGCGGTCATCCATACCAAGGTAGGAGATGCTGCTGTCCCATGTGGCCGGAACCATCTGGCCGTTGGTGTATTCACCGGTATAGAAGTTCGGCTGATCCTCGCAGATTTCAAACCAGGTGCCGGTATCCTCACTCACAAAGGAGCCGACCATGCTCGGAATGCTCAGCGGAGCGGTGTTCCAGACAGCCTCCATCAAGTTGAATTTTTCGTTATCGCGGGAAACGCCGTACACAGTCGTGTACTCGGCTCCGTACTCCGCATCGTAGGCCGTGCCGGTCTCAAACCGGACAATGCCGTTGATACCGAAGAGCGGACCGCCGTTGACCATCGTGCCGCACTGTGCGCCGCTGATGACATCAATGTATTCGACGTTGCCGTTCTCGGTCAGAAGGAAAACATAGGGGGCGTAGTCCTGCCCGATGCTGGTCATCAGCATCTTTATATAGTTGCCGTAGCAGCCGCTGACCGCGAACTCGGTCTTGTCGCCCAATTCGTACCATTCCTTCATGGTCTGATAGGTCATAGCGCCGTCAGGGGTAACATAGTCGGTCAGGGCGCGTACTGTAACCTCTCCTGCGGCAGTCACATCGCAGGTAAACCATTCATCCTGCCCGTGCAGGATCTGGCCGCTGGCCTGCCGCTTGTCGGGGTAAACATCTATGTCCGTCCACATCATGCCGGCCCCGGCAGGGGTGTACATCGGCACGGTGACGATAAGACCGCCTGTGTAGTAGGGGTAGACGGCAAAGTAGGTAAATACATCGCTCAGCCCGTTCAGGCTCTGTGCGCGCATCTTGCAACGCTCGGATGCGTAGGTGGGGTCGTTGCCGCCGTAGTAGGTATCGAAATGCTGGGCCACGGCGCGCTGCAGTGCTTTTAAGGTCAGGTCGTTGTCGGTGTAGCCAAGGTACTCGAGCATTTCGATGTTGGAAAGCTCCTTGCCGGTTTCAAAGTTGTAATGGTAGGCGCCCACATCGTGGTTGTACATTGTGTCAACGCTTGTGATCTGCAGGCTCAGTACCGGGCCGGTCCAGGTGCTTATCCAGATGATGTAGCTTGTGTCGATAAAATCATTGCGGGAGCGGGCGTCCTCGGCGCGCTCTACCAGATAGCCGAAGCGGTAGCCGATCATTTCGTTGATGTTCTTTGCGCCCTCGGTGTCATCATCGATCTGCGGGACTTGGTAGAAGTAGGTGTCCTTGTTTCCGTAGGGGTCTGTGTAGCTGAATTCCACATCATACAGAGTAGCGATGCGGGAATCATCAAACCTGCGGGATGGCTGCGGCTTTTGCGGGGTTTCCTCCGTAGCTTCAACATTTTCAGCGGAGGTCTCGCTCACAGCACTTGCGGCCGGTTCGGTCGGTCCGGGCCGCTTGCTGTCCTGTGCGCAGCCTGCCGCCGACAGCAGCATCGCCGCCGCCAATAGTACGGCGCAGCGTTTTTTCATGGTTGGTTCACCCGCCTTTCGATTGAGAGTGCAGCAAACTGCCTGTGCTTAGCCAAAGGTGATGCTGTTCAGCACGGTGTCGCCCTCGGTGCCGGGGTCAATGTCCACGCCGGAGATCCTGATGCTCAGCCAGCCGCCGGTGGGCATCTCACCGTAGTATTCGGTCCACCACATACCTACGTTTTTGTAGGTTCGGCACGCCAGCTCCACGCCGCCGATGGTGCGCGGGGCAAGCTCCTCCACGTTTTCAAATTTGTCGTAATAGTAGTTGATCCTGTCCAGATCTCTTTGCAGCTCAAATAATATGCGCGGGTCTCCGGAGAAGATATTGCTGGGGTCATCGGTCGGGAACAGCTTAAAATCCCCAAAGCTGTTCGTGGCAGGCTTGTACCAGCCCTGGTCGGGGCAGGTCACGTTGAGTGTCAGCGTATAGTCCGAACCGAATGCCTCCAGGGTCACGGTGTTCAGGCCGGCGGCCGATGGGTAATCGGGGTTTTCTGCGGGGGCGGAAGCAGGGGCCGGTTCGGCGGTGGCTTCCGGCTCCGGCTCTGCAGCAGGCTCCGATGCAGGCTCGGATGCCGCGTCGGTCTTGGGCTCTGCCGGGGTCTCCGTCTGGGGTTCAACAGCGGGTTCAGCGGCCTGCGCTTTCAGGTCGGATAAGCCGGAATTGACCTCTTTGGTTACATCCCCCTTGGAGCAACCGGCCAAAGCCACAAGCATCATGGCTGCCAATGCGGCAGCGAGCGTTCGTTGTACTTTTTTCATAGCTGTCCTCCTTTTGGTCATAAAGTGTCCATCATAGCGCTCAGATAGGCAGGCGAGACGGAAGCGTAGACGAAATCATCGACAATGTGATCCTTTTTTGCCAGGCACACGGCGGTGGCCAGTTCGGGATATTCGGCCTCATCCACAAGCAGTACCGTTTTGCAGTGCGGGCAGATATCCCGCAGGTCGTTTGCCAGCAGCAGTCTGTCCTGCAGGGTGCGCGGCGGATGCGGGCAGACCTCCAGCAGCAGGACATCCGCCCTGCAGGAACGGCATAGCTTTACAATATCCTTTGTCTTAGGGCCAGCGTTTTGCACCTGGAAGTCCGGCCTGCCCTGTTTCAGCGCCATTGTCAACGCGCTCGTCATCACAGAGTATTGCGCGTCCAAAACGATCCTCCGCACGGCGCAGCCCTCCTTCCCTGCAAAGAATACGATTTGTCAACTTCATCATATAGGAATCGGACGATTTCTGCCCCCACCATTTGGATAGTTTTTTGCGCTTTTTACTGCTTTTTTTCAGCACTATTGCAAAAAAGTGCAGATTGCGTCATAATAGGACTGGAAAGAAACTGACGGATGATCTCCCCTTTGGAAAGGACAAGCGCTATGACAAAGGTACGGCTTGGGAATCTGTGTTTAGCCGCTGCGGTTGCAGGGGTGATTCTCTGCGCTGTCCTGATGCGGGCATTTTATATGCCGTATTCCGGCTTTTGGCGCACGGTGCTGTATAATATTCTGATCTTTTCCTGGGCGGTATCGGTCTGGTGGCGTATCCTGCACGCACAGACCCGCCGCTGCCTGCTGGGCGCTGCCGCCCTGATGCTGTTCTGGCTGGATATCCGCCTGATCCGCTATGACTTTGCCCAGACACCGGAGATGCTACGGCGATTGTGGTATGCGTACTATATCCCGATGCTGCTGATCCCGACCCTTGCACTTTATACGCTTTTCTTTTTGGATTGGGGGCAGTCCGGTCCACTGTACAAGTACCGGTACATGATTTTTGTATTCCCTGTGGCGCTGTTCTGCCTCGTGCTGACAAACGACTGCCATCAGCTTGCGTTTGCGTTCCCACCCGGGCAGGAAGTACTGGGCAGTCCCGATTACACCTATCGGTTCGTATATTACCTCTGTCTGCTGTGGATATTTTCCTGTGCCGTGTTCACGGTGGTGTACCTTGTACGGCGCTGCCGTATTCCGCATACAAAGCGCATCCTCTGGCTGCCGCTTGTGCCGATTTTTTTGGCCACGCTCTATGCTTTACTGTACAAGCATATTTTAAATGTGCCGTGGATGCATGCGATTGCCGGTGATATGACCGTGGTGCAATGCCTGACCTTTACAGCGTCCTTTGAGGCGTGCATCCGGTGCGGGCTTATCCAATCCAATATGGGGTATGCCACGCTGTTTGAGGTATCTATGGCCAAGGGTCTGATCACGGACCGGGCGTTTGTGCCTGTGCAATGCTCCATGCAGGCAGCGCCGCTCCGTGAGGAACAGCTGCGTCAGGCGCTCACCGGCAGTGTTCAGCTGGACGCCACGACCCTGCTTCACGGTCACCCGATCCGGAAAGGGTATGTTTTCTGGCAGGAGGACATCACCGAACTGGTGGCTCTGCTTGAGGAGCTGCGTCTCACGCAGGAGGAATTGCATGACATCGGGGACATCATACAGGCGGAAACAGCCCAGAAGGCACAATGGCTGAAGCTGAGCGAGCAAAACCGGCTGTATGACAAGATCGAGACCGTCACAGCCCGCCAGCTGGCACGGATACAGGAATATCTGATTGCGCTCAAGGCCACGGACGATGTCGATACCGCCCGGCGGCTGCTGAAGCACATCGTCATTTTGGGAACCTATATCAAGCGGCGCAGCAACCTTGTTTTTGTCTGCGACAAGGCGGAGGAGATCGACACCACGGAGCTGCGGCTGAGCCTGTTTGAATCAGCCGAGAGCCTGCGCCTGAGTGATATACGCTGCGCCGTACAGATTGCCGACACAGCAAAAATTTCCCCTGCGTCCGCCGTGGCGATCTATGACGCCTTTGAAGCCATCATAGAAGCGACCCTGCCGGGATTGCAGGAGCTCCTTTTCTGCGCCGAGCATACGGCGCAGGGCTGGGGACTGCGCTGCAGCGTTCAATGCACCGATGCACCCGCTGCGCTGCCCGGCCTGCCGCAGATGCAGCTTGAACGGGATGAGGACGGACTTTTGTATTTCACGATGTTTCCGGCAGAAGGAGGCAGCCTATGATTTCTCGGATCTCCCGCAACGCCGTCAAGGAAGGCTTTGACACGCTGCCGGCGGCCATCTGCTACTTTGACCGCAACGGTCTGCTGCGTCTGATCAATCACAGGATGCAGGAACTCGCCGCAGTCCTCTGCGGCTGCGATCTGCAGACCCTTACGGATCTGGAGCAGGCGCTGCACAGTCCCGGCGGCGGTGTGCGGCTGCGAGATGAGGCGGCCCGCATCTACAAATTCCCGGACGGAACGGTGTATCATTTTACGGTGCGCCCTGTTCAGGACAAATACGGCATACCGTACACCGAGGTGATGGCCACCGATGTCAACCAGCTGGCTGCATTGCATGCTGCACTGCAGCAGGAAAACGAGCGCCTTGCCGATGCGAACCGCCGTGCAAAGCGCTTATATGACAATATGCCCGACATTGTGCGGGAGGAAGAAATTCTGAAAATGAAGATGCGGGTGCATGACGACATCGGCCATACCCTGCTTGCCGCACGGCGCGCACTGCGGCATGAGCATGACCTTGCCCGGATCAAGAGCGAGGCTGCGGAGTGGGAAAGTTCCATCTCCCTGCTGTGCCGCGCCCGGCAGGAGAATGGTGCCGAGGATCCGCTGAGCTATATGCAAAGGCGGGCGGCTGTGCTGGGCGCAACCGTACAGCTGCGCGGCGCGTACCCTGCGGCACGCGCCACCCGCGAGCTCTACGCACTGATCCTGCGGGAGTGTACCTCCAACGGTGTGCGGCATGCGGGCGCCACGGAATTGTACGCTGATTCCGAACATCGGTCACAGGCATGGCACCTTTGCATCACGAACAACGGCGCACCGCCAAAGGCGGAGATAAAGGAAGGCGGCGGGCTTTCCTCGCTCCGCCGCCGTATTGAAAAAGCAGGGGGTACGGTAACCGTACATTCCCTGCCTGTGTTTGTTCTGGAAGTCACCCTGCCCGATAAGGAGAGCACTTATGATACGCGTTATGATCGTTGAGGATCAAAAGCTGGTACGGAGCCTGCTTGAAAGCTATATTCAGAACGAGGACGGGTATCAGCTTGCCGTGTCTATCCCCGGCGCTGCAGAGGCTCCGATCCTGTGCGATACCGAGGACATAGACCTTGTGCTGATGGATGTGCAGACCGAACACCGCGAAAACGGTTTGGCCGCCGCCAAAAAGATACGAGAAGCGCACCCGGAAATCAAGATCGTGGTGGCGACCTCGCTTATCGATACGCAGGTTTTAGCCCGCGCCAAGGCCGTGGGCGCGGACAGCCTGTGGTATAAGGACGGCGATGAAGGGACCCTGATGCAGGTCGTGCGCCGCACGATGGCGGGGGAGCATATCTTCCCCGATACGCCGCCCAGCGTGGAGATCGGCACCGCCATGAGCGCAGAGTTCACCAAAGGCGAGATGAAGGTCCTGCGCTGTCTCGTGCGCGGGCTATCCTATAACGAGATTGCAAAAGAACTCGGCATCGAGCCGTCCACCGTGAAGTACCATGTCATCAATATGCTGCAAAAGACGAACTTAGAGAATAAACTCCAACTTGCCATCGCCGCCACCGAAGCCAAATTGGTGGTGGAGTTGGCAGAGGAGTAATTTGTAGTATATAAAAATAGTTGGCAGACCATGAACCGTTATTCCATAGCAAACGGTGCGTGAAAAATAAAGAACTCGCGGGCTAACCAACAGTCCACTGGACTGTTGGTTCCGGCACATCTCCGGCCTAAGAGCCGCCGCTACGCGGCGGTTGGCCTCCGAAACGCGCCTGCGGGCGCAGTGCGGTGCCGTTGCCCTGTTCGAGTCCTCTCATGGCCAGCATAAGCAAAAGGTCCCCAGCCGGGGCACGGCTGGGGACTTTTTGCTTATGGGCCATGAGGGACTTGAACCCCCGACCAAGCGGTTATGAGCCGCCAGCTCTAACCAACTGAGCTAATGGCCCGCACAGTTGTATTTTATATTATAGCAGAATTTTTTCTCCTTGCCAAGAGGTATGTCCCCTTTTCTTTGCATACAATGGCGGTGAAAGGGGGCGTTGATCCATGCGGCGCAGGGGATTCTTTTGGGCGGTTTTCCTGCTTATCATTTACTTTACAGCACCGTTCTGGGGGTGGCGGCATAGCGGTTTCGCCCCCATCACTGTCCCCGATACCACGCCTGCGCCCTCGACCACCGCAGAGCCTGCTGTCAGCCAGCCCTACCATGCCGTATGGGTCAGCTATCTGGAGTGGCAGCAGGTAGACTTTTCCTCCGCGCAGGCCTTTTCAGCAGATATTGCCGCCATGTTCGACAATATCGCTGATCTGGGGGCCACCGTGGTGCTGGCCCAGGTGCGCCCCTTTGGTGATGCCCTCTATCCCAGCGACTATTACCCTTTCAGCCATCTTTGCACCGGCATCCAGGGGCAAAGCCCCGGCTTTGACCCCCTGGCCCTGCTGGTGCAGGCGGCCCACGCCCGCGGCCTGCAGCTGGAAGCCTGGATCAACCCCTACCGGCTGCAAAGCGGCAGCATGCCTCTACTGTGTGCCCAAAGTCCCGCCCTGCTCCACCCGGAGTGGACCAAAACCACCTCCACCGGCTTATACCTAAACCCCGCCAGTGCCGAGGTCCGCGCTTTCATCTCCGATGCCGTCGCCGAGCTGTGCCATAACTATGACTTAGACGGCATCCACTTTGACGACTACTTTTACCCCACCACCGACCCTGCCTTTGACGCTGACGACTACGCTGCCGCAGGCACAGCTCTTTCGCTGGACGATTGGCGGCGGCAAAACGTCAACGCCCTGATGGCCCTGTGCTACCGAACAGCCCACCAGTACGGTGTACGGTTCGGCGCCGCACCCATTGGTGATCCGGACCGCAGCTACGCCGACCAATACAGTGATGCCGCCCTATGGCTGGCACAGGGCGGCTATGTGGACTATCTGATGCCCCAGCTGTATTGGGGGCAAAACTACACCAAAAACGGCAGCACAGCCCAAAGCCTGTGCCAGCTGGCCGCGCGGTGGGCAGCCCTGCCCCGGGCCGAGGACGTTACCCTGGCCGTCGGGCTGGGGGCCTACCGCATCGGCGATGGCGACGGCAGTGACACCCCCGGTGAGTGGTCGACCGGCCACAGCCTGGCCGACCAACTGGCCGCACTGAACACACTTGGCATCGATTACATTGGGCTGTACCGTTACGATTCTCTATTTAACAACACCGCTTATCCCACCCTAGCCGCGGCCGAGCAGGACAGCGTGGCGCAAATCTGGCGCGGCGACTAAACTCAGCAGCCCGGGTTGGTGTTCAGCCGGTAGCCAACCTTAAACACGGTCTGTATCTCCTTATCCAGGCCCAGCTTGGTGCGCAGACGGTTGATATGTACATCCACCGTGCGGCTGGCGCCCACATACTCGTAGCCCCAGGCCGTGGTCAGCAGTTCGCCGCGGGTCAGCGCCAGGTCGCGCTTGCGGATCAGCATCTCCAGCAGGGCATATTCCCGCGGGGTCAGCCGCACGGGCTTGCCGTTTTTCCACACGCGGCGGGCGGTCAAATCTACCCGCAGGTCATTGAGGGCAAACACCTCATTGCGCCGGGCCGCTGCCTCCTGAGCCGCTTTTACGATCATATCTTTCGTCATGGCTGTTTCCTTTCGTTGTTATTTACTATATATAATAACGACAGATGTTTCGGATTTGTTACAATTCCAGCCATTTTTTTATTTTCCCCAGCCATTTGTTGAATATTTGGGCCTTTTCCCCCGGGTTTCCTACACTTTTCAACATAGTTTTCCCCAGCCGTGTTGAAAACTTGTTTTTTACGTTATATCGTACAATAGCCAAAATTACACCTTTTTCCTGTAGAAATCACTACCAGTTTTTCCACAAAGGGGATGGACTTTTCCCCTGCTGATTCCGAGCGTTGCGGCGAGTTTTGCAAAGTTTTCCACGGAATAAAAGGTTCGTTGTACCAGCAGTTTTTTGTTGTTTTCACGGGATTCAACCGTGTTTTCAACATTTTCAACAGAGTTTTCCACATTTCCACGGTGTAAAAGAATGGATTCTTGTTGAAAACCCGGTCGAAACTGTTTAAAACTCATAGTTGTAAATGAATTGTAACAGATTTTCACCATCTGTCTAATGACTCATTTTTCCGCAAAACAAAGGGATTTTTGCACTTTTTGCTAATATTTCAAAGTCCATTCATACGCCGTTCAAAATTTTAGTCCATGCTATAGAATGTACAAGAAAAGGAGGAACCCCTATGAAAGAGACCACACCTCCAAAGGACCCTAAAAAGAAACTTTGGATTGGTTATGCCGCTATTATCGCGATTTTGTTTGCCTGCAACCTGTTCCTGTTCCCAGCCATGATGCAGGCCAAAGTCAAAAGCGTGAACTACAGCACCTTCCTGCAGATGCTGGAGAACAAGCAGCTTTCCACTGTCCAGATCGAAGATCAGCAGATCTACTTTGTGGATAACGAGAATAACTCCTACAAGACCAACGCCATCGCCCAGGATAATAACCTGGTCACCCGGCTGGAGGATGCAGGGGTCGAGTTTGGCACTGTCTACCAAAGTCCTACCATCTGGGACAGCCTGCTGAACCTGGCCATCTCGCTGCTTCCGATGATCCTGCTGTTCTGGTGGCTGAACCGCTACATCGGCAAAAAAATGCAGAGCATGGGCGGCGCTAACTCGATGCTGTTCGGCGGTGGCAAGTCCGGCGCCAAACAGTACGTGGTGGATGATAAGACCGGCATCAAGTTCAACGACGTGGCCGGTGAGGACGAAGCCAAGGAGAGCCTGCAGGAAATCGTCGACTTTTTAAACACCCCCCAAAAGTACGAGGACATCGGCGCCAAAATGCCCAAGGGCGTGCTGCTGGTAGGCCCTCCGGGTACCGGCAAAACGCTGCTGGCCCGCGCTGTGGCTGGCGAGGCCGGCGTGCCCTTCTTCTCCATCGCCGGCAGTGAGTTTGTGGAGATGTTCGTGGGCATGGGTGCCTCCAAGGTGCGTGACCTGTTCAAACAGGCGGGCGAAAAAGCGCCCTGCATCGTGTTTATCGATGAGATCGATACCATCGGCAAAAAGCGTGATGGTGCCAGCGGCCTGAGCGGCAACGACGAGCGCGAGCAGACCCTGAACCAGCTGCTGACCGAGATGGACGGCTTCGACGCCACCAAGGGCGTTGTGATTCTGGCCGCCACCAACCGGCCGGAATCTCTGGACCCGGCCCTGACCCGCCCCGGCCGTTTTGACCGCCGCGTACCCGTGGAGCTGCCTGACCTGAAAGGCCGCGAGAGCATCCTGCGCCTGCACGCCAAAAAGGTCAAGATTGGTCCCGACTGCGACTTTCCCGTTGTGGCCCGCATGACCCCCGGTGCTTCCGGCGCTGAGCTGGCCAACATCATCAACGAAGCCGCGCTGTGCGCCGTACGCCACCACCGCAAGGCCGTGACCCAGTACGACCTGCAGGAGGCCGTAGACACCATCCTGGCCGGTGCGCAGAAGAAGAACAAGATCCTGAACGACAAGGAAAAGTGCATCGTGGCGTACCACGAGGTCGGCCACGCGCTGGTGGCGGCGCTGCAATCCCACAGTGCGCCGGTACAGAAGATCACCATCGTGCCCCGCACGTCGGGTGCGCTGGGCTTCACCATGCAGGTGGAGGACGGCGACCACACCCTGATGACCAAGGAAGAGATATTGGATAAGATTGCCACCTTCACCGGCGGCCGCGCGGCCGAGGAGCTGATCTTCCACTCCATCACCACCGGTGCCTCCAACGATATTGAACAGGCCACCAAGATGGCCCGTGCCCTGATCACCCGCTACGGCATGACCGAGGACTTTGACATGGTGGCCCTGGAGACCGTGAACAACGCCTATCTGGGCGGCGACGCCAGCCTGGCCTGCAGCGAGCAGACCGCCAGCCGCGTGGACGCCAAGGTGGTGGAGATCGTGCAGGAGCAGCACAAGAAGGCCTACAAGCTGCTGGCCGACAACCGCCGCAAGCTGGACGAGATTGCCCAGTACCTGTACGAAAAAGAGACTATCTCCGGCGAGGAGTTTATGCGGATTTTGAACGCACAACCGCAATTGCCCGCCGTCACACCGGCAGATTCTACAAACAACAGCCTATAAATTTGGATGGTTTTTGTTCAATTTTTGCTTGACGAACGCCGTCCTGCCCTGTATCATTAAAGAAAACCTGCCAGTGAGAGGGGGCAATACAAGAGTGACTTTTGAAGACTTGCAGGAACTGCTGGCAGAGCAGTTCAGCTGCGACACATCCGAGCTGGAACGCGGTGTAACGCTGGCCGATCTGGGCGCCGACCATGAGGATATGGTCGAGTTGGCCTGGGGGCTGGGCGAAGCCGTGGGCACCGAAATCGATGAAAGTGATTTGAGCGTTGATTTCACGATCGGCGAGCTTTGGCGCTTTGTTCATGACGCAGAAGAAAATGCTGACCTTTGACCTTTACACTTCCCGCAGCAAATGATAAGAGCCTGTCCTTATTGAAAAGGACAGGCTCTTTTGTTCATGTTTTCGTAAGGGTTTAGCCGCGGGTGCCCACAACGCTGGAATCAGTGCTCCAGCCCTGCAGGTCGGTAGGGGTCAGGCTGGATTGCCAGCTTTCGTGCTGCTCCTCCCACTGGTCCCAGGCCGCCTGGCTGCGGATGGTGGTGCCTGTCTCAAAGGCATCATCCCAGGGGTTGGCCGGGTCAGGGTCGGTGGGGTCCCAGCCACGCTTCTCGGTATCGGCGGGGTCGGTGTAGATGGTGCCGGGCTTGCCCATGGGGCCGGGGTTCTCGGCGTCGGCGTAGATCAGCACCGGCGTGCCCAGTGGGCAATTATCGTAGATCCACTTGACATCCACCACTTCCAGCCGGATGCAGCCCAGGCTGGCCGAGGTACCCAGCAGGTTGTACTCATCGTACTCGATGTCGTCCTTGTGCTGGCTATAGTAGGGCACGCTGTGGAACAGATAGGAGTCAAAAATACGTGTAGCATACTGCCCGTAGCTGGGGCCCATCAGCAGCCGCCAATCGTAATCCACCGGCGTGGCATAGTAGCCCAGCGGGGTGTCTATGCCGCCGCTGCACACCATGGCCATAAAGGGCACCGTGTAGCGGCCGTCCTCGTCGGCGGTGTAGACCGTCACCACATTGGCATCGCGGTTCACGGCCAGGAAGTACGGCGTGCCCTCTTTTGCCTGCAGGGTCATGCCGTAGGGGGCATACTGCTTTTCCAGCGCCTCCATGATGGTTTTTCCGGCGTCGTTCCAGGTGGAAGGGTCGGTGACCTGCGGGGCATCCTTGGTGGCGTTGCTGGCCGTCGATGCCATGGTCTTGGCCTCCTCGGGCGTCTGGGTGGGTTCCGGCGTGGGTTCTACTTCCTCCAGCACGGTCTCCACTTCCTGCTTAACTTCCTGCTCGATTTCCGGGAGCACATCCTTAGTTTCTCCGCAGGCAGAAAGCAGCACAGCCGCCAGCAGTACCGGCAAAATACGGCGCACAATCGTCATAGTTTCTCCTTAATGCTGTTTTATTACACCGTACTCGGTGCTTACGAATTTTTCAAAGGCCACAAAGCTGCGGCGGACCTTTTCGGTCTCGATGCAGTAGGCCATGCGGAAGTAGCCCGGGCAGCCGAAGCTGTTGCCCGGTACCAGCGCCAGGTCATATTTCATGGCTTTCTGGCAGAAGACTTTGGCGTCCTTCTCCAGCGCTTTCGGGAAAATGTAAAAGGTGCCGTCCGGCTTGCAGACCGTAAAGTCCAGGGCTTTCAACTCATCGTAGATCAGCTCCATATTCGTCTCGTAGACAGACAGGTCGCTGGTCTCCTCCAGACATTCGGCCACGGCGCGCTGGAACAGGCCCGACGGGCAGTTATGACCGATGCCGCGGGAGATCTGGCCGCACATCGGCACGATGTAGGCGGCATCCTCGCAGCGGGGGTTGGCCGCCACATAGCCGATACGCTCGCCCGGCACACTCAGACTCTTGGAGAAGGAGTAACAGGTCAGCGTATCATCGTAGAATTTAGCGGGGTACGGGATGGTCTTGCCGCCAAAGGCGATTTCGCGGTAGGGCTCATCCGAGATCAGGAAGATATGGTGCCCATACTCGGCGCTCTTTTTCTTCAGGTAAGCGGCCAGCTTAGTCAGCGTCTCAGCGCTGTAGGCCGTGCCGCTTGGGTTATTGGGCGAGTTGATGAGTATGGCGGCGGTGTTCTCGTCCACCAGGCTGTCCAGCACGTCAAAGTTGACCTGGAAATCCTCGCAGCGGGGCGGGGCCACGCGCAGGGTCAGGCCTGCACCCTCCACATAGGGCTTATACTCCGGGAAGAACGGCGCAAAAGTGACGATGTTCTGCCCCGGCACAGCAATGCAGCGCACCGCATGGGCCAGCGCGCCGGCGGCGCCGGTGGTCATAAAGATATGGTCGCTGGTGTAGTCCATGCCAAAGCGGCGGTTCAGGCTTTCGGCCACCTTGGCGCGCACGTCGGGCAGGGTCAGCGTGGGCGTGTAGCCGTGCAGCGTGACCGGGTCCACATGCTCCAGCAGATCCAGGCAGACATCGGTAAATTTCTGCGGTGCGGGCACCGAGGGGTTGCCCAGCGAATAATCGAACACATTTTCGTATCCGATCTCGGCGCCACGGGCGGTGCTCCACTCCGAGATCTGGCGGATGACCGATTTTGCCCCCAGCATGTCTTTATAATGCTGTGCGATCATAATAACAACACTCCTTTGCGAAAATCCGTTCTTCCTGCGAATCCCGTTTTTTTGATTTTTACTGCAAAATCACCTTTTCCAAGTCTTGCATGGTCGCGGCCAGGTACTCGGCCCCGGCCTGCTGCAATTCCTCTTGAGTGCGGAAGCCCCATAGCACGCCGCAGCAGGGCAGCCCGGCGTTATGGGCCGTTGCCACATCCACATTGCTGTCGCCGACGTAGAGCACTTCCCCGCTCTCGGCCGTCACGCCCAGTTTTTTCATCAAGGCGCAGGTGCCCTGGGGTGCGGGTTTGGTGGGCACATCGGGCAGTGCGCCGCGCACGATCTCAAACAGGCTGCTGTCGAAGTACCGTGCCACCACGGCGCGGGCGAATTCATCGGCTTTATTTGAGAAAACTGCCATCTTTACGCCGTTTTTTTGCAATTTTGCCAACAATTCCGGCATACCGGGGTACGGGGCGGTTTTGTCGTGCATGTGGGCGCCATATACTGTATCAAATTCGGCCAGCGTTTTTTGCAGCGTTTCTGGGTCGCGCTGATCCTCGGGGCTGAACCGCTCCACCAGTTTGGGGATGCCGTTACCGACGAGGTATTTATATTGTGCGGTGTCATGTTCCGGCCAGCCGTGGGCTTTGCACACGCGGTTGGCGGAATCAGCCAGGTCGTCGATGGTATTCAGCAAGGTTCCGTCCAGGTCAAACAGTACGGTTTTAAACATTCCGTTCACCTCAAAATTCTCATGTTCTTTCTTATTATAGTTGTATTTGCCAAAAACAGCAAGGCGAATTTGTCCAATTTACCCTCAAACCCGGAAATTCCTTGTAAAATTCTCGAAAACCTGTGTCACTTTCGACATTTTATGGTATGATATACTTATTATAAAGGAGGCTTTACCCCAATGGAATTTTTCTTAAATCTTCTGCGCTCGGTGGCGTATGGCATCATTGAGGGCGTTACCGAATGGCTGCCGATTTCCAGTACCGGCCACATGATCCTGGCGGAGCAGGTTCTTAAATTCAGTTTCAGCGCCGAGTTTATGGAGATGTTCCGCGTGGTCATCCAGCTGGGCGCGATTCTAGCGGTCGTCGTTCTCTATTTCAAAAAGCTGTGGCCGTTCTGCGCCGACAATGGCCGGGATTCCGGTTTTTCCCGGCATTTCCGCTGGCCAGTGGTGCGTCTGTGGTGCAAGATCATTGTAGCCTGCGTCCCGGCTGCGGTTCTGGGCCTGCTGCTGGATGATTGGCTGGATGCTCATCTGTACAATAGCATTACCGTGGCCCTGATGCTCATCATCTACGGTATCGCGTTTATCCTCATCGAGCGCCGCCCCCGCGTGCCCACCACTACCAAGCTGAGCCGCATCACCTACAAGCAGGCCCTCATCGTGGGTGCCTGGCAGGTCCTGGCTCTGATTCCCGGCACTTCCCGCAGCGGTTCCACCATCATTGGCGGTCTGCTTTGCGGTATGAGCCGCCCGGCTGCTTCCCAGTTCACCTTCTTCCTGGCTATTCCCGTTATGGCAGGTGCTTCGGGCCTCAAGCTTGTCAAGTTCCTGGCCAAGGGCGGCGTGTTCACCCTGGCCGAGATTTCGGCCCTGCTGGTAGGCTGCATTGTGGCTTTCGTGGTCTCCATGCTGGCCATTCGCTTCCTGATGAACTACGTCAAGAAGCACACCTTCACCGCCTTCGGCTGGTACCGCATCGCCCTGGGCATCGTCATCCTGGGAATTTGGGCACTGCAGACTTTTGTGCTGGCGTAATGGGATGAGGTTCTCTGTCCTTTTCTTATAAGAAAAGGACCAAAAGAATTTTTAATTAAAAATGGGAGGCATGGCCTACGGCCATACCTCCCACTTTTGTTTATAATTTTTTTGTTCTTTCTTTGTAAAGAAAGAACGGGAAACTTCACCCCATCACAACAAAAAGTTCCCACCTGCTCAGCGCAGGTGGGAACTTTTTTATGCCGTTAAGCGGTGCCTATGCAAGATTACTTGTACAGTTCGACCAGCTTGGTCAGGTGGGTGTAACGAGCATCGGCAACTTCCTGGTTCTTCTCGAACAGCTCCTTAGCACGATCCGGGAAGGCGCGTGCCAGACGGCTGTAACGAGTCTCGTTAGCCAGGAACTCCTGATACTTGGACATATCGCCAGTCTTGGAGGTCAGGGTGAACGGGTTCTTGCCCTCTGCCTTAGCAGCGGGGTTGAAGGAGAACAGGTTCCAGTAACCAGCAGCAACTGCCTTCTTCATCTCGTTCTGGCAGTTGGTCATGCCGCCCTTAACACCGTGCAACTCACAGGGAGCGTAGCCGATGATCAGAGACGGGCCGGGATAAGCCTCGGCCTCAGCGATGACCTTGACAGCCTGAGCCATGTTGGCGCCCAGAGCGATCTGAGCAACATAGATGTAGCCGTAGGTCATGCAGATCTCAGCCAGAGACTTCTTGCTGATTTCCTTACCGGCAGCAGCGAACTGGCAGACCTCACCGATGTTGGAGGCCTTGGAAGCCTGTCCGCCGGTGTTGGAGTACATCTCGGTGTCGAAGACCATAACGTTGACATCGTGGCCGGAAGCCAGGACGTGATCCAGACCGCCGTAACCAATGTCGTATGCCCAGCCGTCGCCGCCGAAGATCCAGAAGCTCTTCTTAGCCAGGTACTGCTTATCCTTCAGGATCTCAGCAGCCTCGGCGCTGCCGTCAGCCTCGAGAGCTGCGACCAGAGCCTTTGCAGGAGCGTCGTTGGCCTTGGTGTTGTTCTTGGTGGCCAGGAAGTTGTCAATGGCAGCATCCAGGTCAGCATTCTTGCCCTTCAGGGCCTCAACCTTGGTGATCAGGTTGGCGCGGACGGTCTCATAACCGATCTGCATGCCCAGGCCGTGCTCAGCGTTGTCCTCGAACAGAGAGTTGATCCAGGCGGGGCCGTGGCCAGACTCTTTGTTGGTGGTGTACGGGCTGATAGAAGCGGTACCACCCCAGATAGAGGAGCAGCCGGTGGCGTTGGAGATGAACATCTTCTCGCCGAACAGCTGGGTGATCAGGCGGGCATAAGAGGTCTCGGCGCAGCCTGCGCAGGAGCCAGAGAACTCAAGCAGCGGCTGGTTGAACTGAGAACCCTTGACGGAAACCTCGGAAACAACACCGGGGACGTTGTCCTTCTTGCGGATGTTCTCGACGCAGTAGTCGAAAGCAGCCTGCTGAGCGGACTGGCTCTCCTGCGGCTTCATCTCGATGGCCTTGGTGGGGCAGACGGTGACGCACTCGCCGCAGCCCATGCAGTCCAGAGGAGAAACAGCCATGGTGAACTTGTACTCGCTTGCCTTGGGCTTGGTGTCGGCCAGCTTGGTGCTCTCGGGAGCGTTGGCGGCCTCATCAGCGGTCAGGCAGAACGGACGGATGGTAGCATGAGAGCAAACGAATGCACACTGGTTGCACTGGATGCACTTCTCAGCATCCCACTCGGGAACCATAACAGCGGTGCCGCGCTTCTCGTAAGCAGAAGCACCCTGCTCCCACTCGCCGTTGACGTTGCCCTCGAAGGCAGAAACAGGCAGGCTGTCGCCGTCCATACGGGCGATGGGCTCCATGACATCGCGGATCTGCTTGACCAGGGCGTCGGGTCCCTTCAGGGCCTTCGGAGCCGGATCAGCAGCGGGGTTGGACCAGGAGGCGGGGACCTCGACCTTATGGACAGCGTCCAGGCCGGCGTCGATAGCCTTCCAGTTCATCTGGATGACAGCGTCGCCCTTCTTGCCATAGCTCTTCTTAGCAGCGGCCTTCATGTACTCGACAGCATCGTCGATGGGCATGACGTCAGCCAGCTTGAAGAAGGCAGACTGCAGGATGGTATTGGTGCGCTTGCCCATACCGATCTCGATAGCCTTATCAATGGCGTTGATGGTGTACAGCTGAATGTTGTTGTCAGCAATGTACTTCTTATCAGCAGCGTTCAGATGCTCGTCCAGCTCCTCATCGGTCCACTGGCAGTTGATCATGAAGACGCCGCCCGGCTTGACATCCTGGACCATCTTCATGCCCATGTGGATGTAAGCGGGGTTGTGGCAGGCCACGAAGTCAGCCTGGTTGATGTAGTAGGGGCTGCGGATGGGCTTGTCGCCGAAACGCAGATGGCTGATGGTAACGCCACCGGTCTTCTTGGAGTCATACTGGAAGTAAGCCTGAATGTACTTGTCAGTATGGTCGCCGATGATCTTGGTGGAGTTCTTGTTAGCACCGACAGTACCGTCGCCGCCGAGACCCCAGAACTTGCACTCCTTGGTGCCGGGGGCGGAGGTGATGGGAGCGGGCTTGACCTCAGGCAGGCTGAGGTTGGTCACATCATCGGTAATACCGATGGTGAAGCGGGGCTTCGGAGCGTCCTTCTCCAGCTCGGTGTAGATAGCGAAGACAGAGGACGGCGGGGTATCCTTGGAGCCCAGGCCGTAACGGCCGCCGGTCAGAACGACATCGTTCATGCCAGCCTCACGCAGGGTGGTGGCAACATCCAGGTACAGGGGCTCGCCCAGGGAGCCGGGCTCCTTGGTGCGGTCCAGAACAGCAATCTTCTTGACCGTCTTGGGCAGGACCTTCAGCAGAGCGGAAGAAACCCAGGGACGATACAGGCGGACCAGAACCAGGCCGACCTTCTCGCCCTTAGCGGTCAGGTAGTCAACAACTTCCTCTGCAACGTCGCAGATGGAGCCCATGGCGATGATGACGCGGTCAGCGTCCTCGGCGCCGTAGTAGTTGAACAGGTCGTAGTTGGTACCCAGCTTCTCGTTGATCTTGGCCATGTACTTCTCAACAACAGCGGGCAGAGCCTCGTAAGCGGGGTTGCAAGCCTCACGATGCTGGAAGAAGACGTCGCCGTTCTCGTGAGAACCGCGCATCTTGGGGTGTTCGGGGTTCAGGGCCTTAGCACGGAACTCCTCGACAGCCTCCATGTTGCACATTTCCTTCAGATCGGCATAGTCCCACTTCTCGATCTTCTGGATCTCGTGAGAAGTACGGAAACCGTCGAAGAAGTTCACGAAGGGAACGTGACCCTCGATGGCAGACAGATGAGCCACGGGAGACAGGTCCATAACTTCCTGCGGGTTGCTCTCAGCCAGCATAGCGAAGCCGGTCTGACGAACAGCCATAACGTCGCTGTGGTCACCGAAGATGTTCAGGGACTGGGTAGCAACGGTACGGGCAGACACGTCGAAGACGCAGGGCAGCTGCTCGGCTGCGATCTTGTACATGTTGGGGATCATCAGCAGCAGGCCCTGAGAGGCGGTGAAGGTGGTGGTGATAGCACCAGTACCGAGAGAACCGTGCACGGCACCGGCAGCACCGGCCTCAGACTCCATTTCAACAACCTTGACCTGGTTGCCGAAGATGTTCTTCAGACCGGCAGCGCTCCACTGGTCAACCGTGTCGGCCATGGGGCTGGAGGGGGTGATGGGGTAGATGGCAGCCACATCGGTGAATGCATAAGCTACATGCGCCGCAGCGGTATTGCCGTCCATAGACTGTTTTGCTCTGGGCATTTTTCTTCCTCCGTTTTCATTAGAGTGTATTGCATTTCCGCGCGGGTGTCATGCCGCACGGGCCCACGTTTATCTGTCTGGCGACCTGTAGTTTGCTCCGGGCGCACTGATAGATAAACGCTTTTGCATAGCTTTATTGTACCAAAAAACGCCCCCATTCGTAAAGGGGTTTTATTTAGAATATTGCACAGATTTTTTTGTCCGATGTGTACATTTTGACCATTTTCACCAAATGGCAGTTTTTTTACCCTTTTTGCAGGGACATTTTCTGGACTGTTATATTTTTATCAATCGTAAGTATGCTTATTTTTGAATGTCAATGACAGTTAACATAGACTCACTGACCTGAAACTGCACCCGGTAACCGCCAAAATCCATGGCATATACACGGTCCGGGTCATGCTGGTAGGCCGGGCGTGGATCGTTTTTCAGCACACCTAACAAAGCGGCCCGCTTATTTTTCGGCAGTTTGTCCAAAAGTGGCTGCGGGCACTGTACTTCCAGCGCGTAAGCAGCCGTCTGCTCGGTAAAGCCGCCGCGGGCTTCGGGGTGGGCATCCACGTAAGGCAGGTAGGGCTTGATGTCAAAGATCGGCGTGCCGTCCAAAAGGTCGGCCCCTTTTACCAGAATGTCGCCGTTCTCGATGCCCGCCAGCTCCACGCAGGAAAGACCCAGCGCATTGGGCCGGTAAGGGCTGCGGGTGGCAAACACACCGCGCCGGGCGTTTCCACCCAGCCGGGGCGGGCGCACGGTGGGCCGCCAGCTTTTGCCCGCGGCATACTCGGCCGCCACCGTCGAGAACTGCCAGATCAGCCACAGATGGCTGTAGCCTTCCAACCCCACCAGCGCGTTGGGGTCGCGATATTCCGGTTCAAACACGATGCGGGCGGTCAGCTCCGGCACCAGGCCGCTTTGCCGCGGGATGCCAAATTTATCGGCAAAGTCACTTTTTATATGAGCAATAGGACGGATGATAGTCTCCACGGTAACACTCTCCCCTCTTTTTCCTATTATATATGAAACGGGTCCATATTTCAAATTTTTACATCTTGCTATCTTCCTATTTTTTACGTTTTATGGTAAAATAGACACATCTTACGAAAAGGGGGCGAATCTTTGGCACCCATCATACGAACCGAAAAACTGCGCAAAGTCTACGCTGTTGGAAAAGAGCGCGTTGTAGCGCTGAATGACGTAGACCTTGCGATCGAAAAAGGCGAATTTTGCTGCATTGTCGGCCAATCCGGCAGCGGTAAGTCTACCCTGCTGAACCAGCTGGCCGGGTTGGAAAAGCCCACCCGCGGCAAAGTTTTCATTGGCAAACACGAGATCAGCGCCATGAACGAAACCGAATTGGCGCAGTTCCGGCAGCAGCATCTGGGGTTCATCTTCCAGAGCTACAACCTGCTGCCCACGATGACCGCCGCAGAAAATGTCGCATTACCGTTAATGTTTAAGGGTATCGACAAAAAGACCCGCCTAAAGCTGGCCCGCAAGGAACTGAAAAGCATGGGCCTGCTTGGCCGCGCCAACCACCTGCCCACTGAGATGAGCGGCGGCCAGCAGCAGCGTGTGGGCATCGCCCGTGCCTTTGTCAGTAATCCCAAAGTCATTTTTGCTGATGAACCTACCGGCAACCTGGACTCCAAAACCAGTAAGCAGGTATTGTACCGCATGCTGGAGCTGACCAAGAACCAACAGGTCACTTTCGTCATGGTCACCCACGAGCCGGAACTGGCCGAATGTGCGGACCGGGTCGTGACCATTTTGGACGGTAAAGTCTGCTCCAACGTGGTGCAGGACGAGGCCACCAAAACCCGCAACCGTGAAGGACTGTTTGCCGACCTGCAGGGCGATATGTCCATCGGAGGCGACGCGGCAAAAGAAAAAAGTAACTGATATATGGAGGTTTTACCTTGAAACGCTTATTTTCTCTGTTGATGGTACTTACGCTGGCGGCAGCGCTCTGCCTGCCTGTCTGGGCGGACGACAGTAACCCTGATTCCGGCATCAACAACGGCGGCGATACTTCGACCGTGACCACAGACAACCAGGGCGTTTATGTCACCAGCTACACCGTGACCACCCCCGCAGGCGGCGAGATCACCACGCTAAACGTGGGCGATCAGGTCAACATCGTGCTGCAGGTGGTGGACCATTCCTCGGCCCGGTATGCCGTAAAGGCCGAAGACATTGTGGCCCGCATCAATTCTTCCATCTTTACTTACACCGGCACCGGCGAAATTGGTCAGCTGTTTGAAAGCAACGACGACCCTGACCAGACCCGCAAGGACCCCCAGTACAATTATTACAGTTATGTGCTGTTGTTCCGCGATGTCATCTACAATGGCGGCGGCAATACCCTGCCCATCAACCTCAGCTATCTGGATACCAGCAAGCCGCTGCAGCAGTTCAGCGTAACGCTGGGCCAGTGCGTGGACAAAGACCAGGCCACCACACCGAACCTCATCGTCCGCACCTCCAATTATGGTGACGCCGTAACGGCGGGCACCGCCTTTACCCTCTCGCTGGGCCTGTACGCCACCGACGGCAACGAGGCACTGAACGACGTCATCGTCTCGCTGACCCTGCCGGAGAATATCTCGCTGGGCGGCGGCAGCCTGTCCAACTATGTGGGCAGCATGGCGGCCAAGTCGATGCAGAATATCACCTTCTCGGTGCTGCCTGCCGCCGGTTTTACCGGCACAGTGGCCGACATTACCGTGAACATGACAGGCACCGGCGCTATCTCCGGCAAGGCAGTCAGTTCCACCACCGCTATCTCGGTGCCTATCAGCCAGCCCGACCGCTTTGAGGTAGGCCAGCTGCAGTTAAGCTCCGAATCCATCATGGTGGGCGAGACCGGCAGCGTGACCCTGAGCTACGTCAACAAAGGCAAAAACGCCATCGGCAACCTGGAAGCCCGCCTGACTGGCACCAACCTGGGCGGCGAAAACTACCAGTACCTGGGCAACCTGAATGCCGGCACCGAGGGCAGCGTCGACTTTGACATTACCCCCGACGCCGCCGGCAACATCTCCGGCGTTATTACCCTGAACTACGAGGATGCCAGCGGCAACCCGCGCACCATCAGCAAAGATTTTACCGCTACAGCGGAAGAAATGAACTACGATGATTACATGCCGGATCCCGATTCCAATATGGACGAACCCCAGCAGACCGGCATGCCGGTTTGGGGCTGGGTGCTGATCGTAGTCTGCGTGGGTGTTGTGGTGGCTGTTATCGTGGTCGTGGTGCTGCGCAAACGCAAGAAGGCCAAGGCCCTGGCTGCTTTGGATGAGGACAGCGATGAAGATATCTGATGAGATCAGTCTTTCGGCGCGAAATCTTTTACGCCGCAAAGGCCGTACCGCGCTGACGCTGGTGGGTGTCGTGATTGGCACCTGCATGGTTGTGCTGATGATTTCCCTGGGAATTGCCCAGAACCAGGCTAACGACGAGATGATCCAGAGCTGGGGCGACCTGACCCAGATTGAAATTTACGGTGGCGGCATTTCTGTCGGCAGTGACGGCAAGGCAATCAAGCTGGACGATGCCGCGCTGACGCAGATCCGTGAGCTGAACAACGTGCTGGCGGCCACCCCGTTTACCAACCCTTACAATTTGCAGGGCACGGTCTCAGCCGGGCGCAATGGCCGGTATGTATCGGACATTGGCAACATTACGGCGCTGGACCCTGTGGCTCTGGAGCCGATGGGCTTTGCACTGGAATCCGGCCGGTGGCTGGACACGACCGTCATCAATGCGCAATCCAAAAAAATCCCGGTCCTGGTCTGTGAGTACACCGGCTACAATTTTTACGACAGCCGCCGCAGCAATAACAGCCCCAAGCGTTACCGCTGGCAGGGCCAGACCGATGCCAACGGCAACGAGTTGCCGCCATTTGTGGACGTCGACAAGGACAAAATGACCTTGACCATCACCAACGGCGACGACATCAACCCCAAGACCCAGACCTGGGAATTGGAAGTGGTGGGCAAGCTGCAGCAGGATGCCTCCAAGGGTTGGTGGACACAAAGCGGCATTATCATGAGCATGCAGAACCTGAAAGTGATCGAGGATGCCTACAACAAGATGGCCAAGATCAAGGACACCAATTCTTCCTACGATCAGGTTTACGTCAAGGTCGACGACCTGAAAAATGTGGGCGACGTGGAAGAAGCCATCCATGACCTAGGCTTTCAGAACACCTGGTCCTCGAACCAGCAGCGGGAGGACATGCAGAAGCAAGTCTTCCGCAGCCAGATGATTTTTGGCGGTGTAGCGGCTGTTTCCCTGCTGGTGGCGGCCATCAACATCATCAATACCATGACGATGGCGATTTACGAGCGCACCCGGGAAATTGGCGTTATGAAGGTCCTTGGCTGTGAGATCAATAACATCCGCACAATGTTCCTGATGGAAAGTTCCTGCATTGGGTTTATTGGCGGCGTGCTGGGCGTGCTTATTAGCCTGCTGGTCAGCTTCATTTTGAACAACCTGACCACGATCATGGCGTCCTTTGGCCAGTACGTAGACCTGTCCGGCATCATGGGCGGATATGGGGCATCCAGTTCGACCATCTCCATCATCCCACCCTGGCTGATGCTGGGTGCCCTGGTGTTTGCGACTTTGATTGGCCTTGTCTCCGGCATCCTGCCTGCCAACAAAGCCGTGAAAATCAGTGCCCTGGAGGCCATCCGCCACGACTAACCTACTTTCTTTGGAAAAGAAAGTAGGCAAAGAAACTTTAATCATATATCACGTGAACAGGTTGCAAACTTTTACAGAAATATAAAAAGGACGATGCAGATTTCACCTCTGCATCGTCCTTTTTTTAATTCTATTGAAAGTTTCTTTGGTTACTTTCTTTTCAAAGAAAGTAACATAACCCTCGTTTATTCCTCGTCGCTCGGTGCGCTCTCCTCGGCGGCTTCCTGGGCGAGTTCTTCGGCTTCGATGGCGGCCAGTTCCTCGGGGGTCGGGTCGGTTTCGCCCTCGTTGTCGATCTGGGCGGTCTCGGCCTCGTTGTCGCGGTCCACGCGGGCCACAACAGCTACCTTGTCGCCCTCAGCCAGGCGCATGACACGCACACCGCTGCCGTAGCGGCTCTGAGTGTTGATGTCAGCTGCATGGATGCGGATGAGGATTCCGTTCTGGCTGATCAAAATCAGGTCGTCTGTATCGTCCACGATCTTGATGCCGGCCACGCCGCCGTTGTTGTAGTTGCGGATACCCAAACCACCGCGGTTGGTGATGCGGTAATCATCAATGCGGCTGCGGCGTCCCTTGCCTTCCTCGGTAATGGTCAGCACGCTGGCACCTGGGCGGCATACACCGGCTCCAATGACATAGTCTCCCTCGCGCAGCTTGATGACGCGCACACCGTGGCCGGTACGGCCCATAGCGCGGGCGCCGCTCTCGGTAAAGTGGATGGCGGCACCATCGTGGGTGGCAACGATGATCTCATCGTTGCCCTTGGTCAAGTGGCTCCAGACCAGGCTGTCGCCCTCGTTCAGGGCAATGGCGATCAGACCCGCTTTGCGAATGTTACGGAATTGGGACAGCGGCGTACGCTTAATGAGGCCCATCTTAGTGACCATCGTGGCGTAGGTGTTGTCCTCGTCCACATCGGCGGCCTGCTGCAGCATCAGGGTGACTTTTTCGCCCTCCTGCAATTGCAGCAGGTTGACGATGTGGGTGCCCTTGGCAGTGCGGCTGCCCTCTGGTACCTGGTAACCCTTCAGGCGGTACACGCGGCCCTGGTCGGTCATGAACAGCATATAATCATGCGTAGAACCGACAAAAAGTTCCTCAGTAAAGTCGTCGTCCTTTTGGGTCATGCCCTGTACGCCGCGGCCGCCGCGGTTCTGTGCCTGGTAGGTGTCCAGCGTGGTGCGCTTGATATAACCCTCGTGGGTCAGCGTGAAGACGCAGGTCTCCTCGGGAATCAGGTCCTCGATGTCGACCTCACCGGAAACAGCCTCGATGGAGGTGCGGCGCTCGTCACCGTACTTGTCGGCCAGGGTGGTCAGGTCGGTTTTGACGATGTTCTTCACGTGCTCGTCGTTGGCAAGGATGTCCTCATAATCGGCGATGGCAGCGCGCAGTTCACCCAATTCCTGCTCGATCTTGAGGATCTCCAGACCAGCCAGACGGCCCAACTGCAGCTTGACGATGGCATCCGCCTGCAGTTCGTCAAAGCCGAAGTTATCCATCACAGCCTGACGGGCCTCGGCAAAGCCGCCCTTGCAGGCGCGGATGGTAGCGATGATCTCATCGACGATGTCGACGGCCTTATGCAGACCTTCCAGGATATGCTCGCGCTCCTTGGCCTTCTTCAAATCAAAGGCGGTGCGGCGGCGGATGACCTGCATTTGGAACTCAATATAGCGCTCCATCATGGTTTTCAGGCTCATAATCTTGGGCACGCCGTCATCCAACGCCAGCATAATGACACCTACGGTGTCCTGCAGCTGGGTGTAACGGTACAGTTGGTTCAGCACGACCTGGGGGTTGGCATCCTTCTTGATTTCGATGACGATCTTCATGCCGGTACGGCTGGAAGATTCATCGTTCAGGTCGCTGATGCCCTCGATGCGCTTATCCTTCACGAGGTCCGCGATGGATTCAATCAGGCGGGTCTTGTTGACCATGTACGGGATCTCGTTGATGAGGATCTCGTAGCGGCCGTTTTTCTTTTCGATGATTTCGGCACGGCCGCGCAGCGTGATTTTTCCGCGGCCGGTGGCGTAAGCGGCACGGATGCCAGAGCGGCCCATGATGATGCCGCCGGTGGGGAAATCGGGCCCTTTGACGTACTCCATCAGGCCCGCCAGGTCGATCTCCGGGTCATCGATGAGGGCGACCATACCGTTGACGATCTCGCGCAGGTTATGGGGCGGAATATTGGTAGCCATGCCGACCGCGATGCCCTGACTGCCGTTGACCAACAGGTTCGGAAAGCGGCTGGGCAGGACGTGGGGTTCCTTTTTGGTCTCATCAAAGTTGGGGTCCCAATCGATGGTATCCTTGTCAATATCCGTCAGCATCTCGCAGGCCATTTTGGACATGCGGGCCTCAGTATAACGGTAAGCAGCCGGGGGGTCACCGTCCACGGAACCGAAGTTACCCTGGCCATCAACCAGCGGGTAACGCAGGCTGAAATCCTGGGCCAGACGGACCATAGCGTCGTAGACGGAGGCGTCGCCGTGGGGATGGTAGGAACCCAGCACAGCACCAACGGTATCGGCGGATTTGCGGTAGGGATGCTGCGGGTCATTGCCGCGCTCGTGCATCGTGTACAGGATACGGCGATGCACGGGTTTCAGGCCATCGCGCACATCAGGCAATGCGCGCGCAACGATAACAGACATCGAGTAGTCCAAAAAGGCCGTCTCGATCTCCTGTTTTACATCGCGCACAATGACCTTGGTGCCGGACCCCGGCACCATGATGATATTTTCTTCCATTCTATCACCTTAAATATCTAATCTATCTCTCTAGAACCACTTTACGGCGGGAAAATTAAAATTTTCTTGCCTACTTTCTTTTCAAAGAAAGTAGGTTACACATCAAGATTCGCGTACTTGGCGTTTTTCTCGATGAACTGGCGGCGGGGTTCGACCTGCTCACCCATCAGGATGCTGAAAGCTTCGTCGGCACGCTCGGCATCCTCGATCTTGATCTGCACGATGACGCGGTTATCCGGGTTCATGGTGGTCTCCCACAGCTGGTCGGGGTTCATCTCGCCCAAGCCTTTGTAGCGGTTGACCTTGGCGCCGGGCATTTCGGCGCTCAAAATCTTCATTTCATCGTCATTATAGGCATACTTGACGGTCTGGCCTTTCTGCAGCTTGAACAGCGGCGGCTGGGCCACGTAGACGTAACCGTTGTCGATCAGCGGCCGCATATAACGGAAGAAGAAGGTCAGCATCAGGGTGCAGATATGGGAGCCGTCAACATCGGCATCGGCCATAATAAAGATTTTATGGTAGCGCACCTTGGAAATATCAAATTCATCGCCGATACCGGTGCCCAGAGCCGTGACCACGGGCATCAGCTTATCGTTGCCGTAAATACGGTCGGCGCGGGCTTTTTCGACGTTCAGCATCTTGCCCCAAAGCGGCAGGATGGCCTGAATGTTGGAGTCTCGGCCCATCTTGGCCGAGCCGCCTGCAGAATCGCCCTCCACAATGAAGAGTTCGGTCTTGCTGGGATCTTTTTCATGGCAGTCGGCCAACTTGCCGGGCATGCGGTTGGATTCCAGCGCGCTCTTGCGGCGGACCAGTTCACGGGCCTTTTTGGCGGCGGCACGGGCACGGGCTGCCTGGGTGGCCTTTTCCAGAATTGCCTTGGCAACGGCGGGGTTTTCCTCAAAGTACTCGGTCAGGGCCTTGTAGACCACATTGCTGACCAGGCCCTTGATAAAGGTATTGCCCAGCTTGGCCTTGGTCTGGCCCTCGAACTGAGCCTCCTGCAGCTTGACACTGATGATGGCAATGATACCCTCGCGGGCATCGGGGCCTGAAAGATTCTCGTCCTTATCTTTCAGGATGCCTTTAGCGCGGCCGTACTCGTTCAGCACACGGGTCAGGGCCAGCTTAAAGCCTTCCTCGTGGGTGCCGCCCTCAGGCGTATGCACGTTATTGGCAAAACTGAGCAGCAGTTCATTATAGCTGTTATCGTAATACTGCAAAGCCACCTCGGCCACGGCGCCCTGGCCCTCGCCCTTCATATACATGACCTGCGGGGTCAGCGGGGTGAGGTCGCGGCGCTCGCACAGGTAGCTGACGAAGGAACGGATGCCGCCCTCGTAGCACATGGTCTCGGTGCGGAGCTCGTTTTCTTCGCTCTTTTCTTCCTGTGGGCGGTCACTCTCGGGACGCTCATCTGTCAGGGTGATGCGGACACCGGCGTTCAGGAAGGCTTCTTCCCGCAGGCGCTTGAGCAGCGTTTCGTAACGATACAGCGTTGTTTCCTGGAACATTTCCGGGTCCGGCTTGAAGGTTACTGTAGTACCGGTGGAGGCTGCCGCGCCGATCTTTTTCAGATCACCATCGGGTTTGCCGCGCTTGAAGCTCTGCTCATACTCGGCACCATCGCGGCGGACGCGGACGGTCAGCCACTCAGACAGTGCATTAACGACCGACGCACCGACGCCGTGCAGACCGCCAGCCACCTTGTAGCCGGAATCCTCGCCGCCGAACTTACCGCCGGCGTGCAGCACGGTATATACGACTGTGACGGCCGGGATGCCCAGCTTGGGCTGGATGTCCACGGGGATGCCGCGGCCGTTATCGGAAACTTCGATGATATTACCGGGTTTGATCGTTACTTCGATATGGGTGCAGTACCCAGCCAGGGCTTCGTCGATGGCGTTATCGACGATCTCGTAGACCAGGTGATGCAGGCCGGAAGGGCCGGTAGAACCGATATACATGCCGGGGCGCTTGCGCACAGCCTCCAGGCCCTCCAGGACCTGGATCTGCGCACCGCCGTAGGCATGGTCTGTGGCCGTTTCGCGGTTGGTTTCGGTGATGATTTCTTCTGCCATGAAATGATAGCCTCCTGTTGTGGTGGGTATCTGCTGTTGCTTCCCTCTATGGAAGCAGTTCTATTTTAATTCGGCCTTTTCTGCCCGCTTTTTTAAGGCTACGGGCGAAAGCTGGCTGATGTAGATGGTCTCATCGGGAAAATCGGTGACGAGGAAGCTTTTTGGCAGGCTACCGGGGGCACACAGGTCCACCACGGCACCGTTATCCTCGGCACTTCTGAAATATTCTTCTGTCCGGCGGGAGGCCCCGGCTGTGTCCAGATCAAACACACCGATGACATCCCGGGTATTCAAAACAAAGTCCTGCCCTGCATGGAAATACATGCCCTGCTCCCCTTTTATTCGGTCACGGTGCCTGCTTTCACCATCACGATTTTACCATTGGTACGTGCAAATGCGGCAGTATCGCAGGTGGTCACGATGGTTTGGTGCTCACCCATACGGGTCAGCAGGTAGGTCTGGCGTTCATCGTCCAGCTCGCTGAGCACATCGTCCAGCAGCAGCACCGGGTGTTCGCCAAAAAGGCTGCCGACCACGCTGGCCTCGGCCAGTTTCATGGCCAATACGCAGCTGCGCTGCTGGCCCTGGCTGCCAAACACGCGTGCAGGCTGGTCATCCAGTTTAATTTCCAAATCTTCGCGGTGCGGCCCGGCCAAACAGAACCCGGCGCGCAGCTCTGCATTTTTGACCGATTCCAATTTTTCCGCCAGCGCGTCTGCGGTGGTGTTATTGGCACACAACTGGTAATTCAGCTGCAGCACTTCGGCATCGTGGGAGATCTCGCTGTAATTCTTGGCAGCAATGGGGGCCAGCTCCGCAATAAATTTGCGGCGGTGCTCCATGATCTGCCCACCGTACTGGGCAAGCTGCTCATTATAAGCATCCAGCAACAGCGAGGCATTGGGCGTTATTTCGTAGCTTTTCAGCAGCGCATTTTTCTGCGCCACAAGCCTTGTGTAGCGCCGCAGCGCCACCAGATAGGACCGGTACACCTGGCACAGCGCCGAATCCAGGAACCGCCGCCGGCCTTCCGGTCCGCCTTTGACCAAACTGAGCAGGTCCGGCTCAAACACAACGGCCTGGAAGTTCCCGGCCAAGGCAGCCGCGCGGCCCTGATCCACACCGTTCAGTTTCGCGGTGCGGCCCGGCCGTTGGCTGCCTTTACTGCCCACCGTTAAACGGATAGTTTTGGCGCAATCCTCGGTCTCAAACGCACCCTCGATCACCGAAAAGTCGCATCCGCGGCGGATGAGCTCGACATCTTTGGACCCGCGGAAGCTTTTGCCTCCGGTCAGCAGCCAGACGGCCTCCAGCAAGTTGGTCTTGCCCTGGCCGTTGGGGCCGCACAAAACCGTAAGGTGAGGGTCGGGTGTCAGCTCGGCGTATTTGATATTGCGGTGGTCGGTCATGGTCAGGTGGTTTAGGCGCATTACGCGCCCTCCGCGATCTGCACGGTCTGGCCTTCCAGCTCCACCGTGTCACCGGCGCGACACTTTTTGCCGCGCATCGTGCAGACCTCGCCATTGACCTTGACCGCGCCGCCCTGGATCAGCTCCTTGGCTTCGCCGCCGGTCTCGCACAGGCCTGCAAATTTCAGCAGGGCATCCAGCTTGATAAACTCCGTGTTGATACGAATTTTTTCCATACGTTAGCCTTCATTCTTAAAGCGGACCGGCAGGACCAGGTAGATGAAGTCCTTGCCGTTTTCCGGCAAAATCTTGACGGGACTCAAGGGTCCGTTGATTTCCAGTACCATCTTCTCGCACTTGGAGTAGCGCAGGGCGTCCAGCAGGTAGCGGTTATTGAAACCGATTTCCACTGGGTCGCCGGTCATCCCCACGGGGGCAAACTCGTCCACGACCTTGCCCAGCGGTGTCTGGCAGCGCACGGTGATCTTATTCTCGGTAAAGCTGATGCGCAGCGGGTTCTTCAGCCGCTCGGTGATGATCAGCGAAGCGCGCTCAATCGTATCGATGAAGGTCTTGCAATCGACGGTGATACGTGTTTTCTTATCCTTCGGGATAACACTCTCGTAGTTCAGAAAGTCGCCCTCGATCAGGCGGCTCATGATGGTGTAGCCGTTGGTGGTGAACACGACATAACGGCGGTTGGCGTCGATCTTCACGTCCTCGTCGGCGCTGCCCATGATCTTGAGCAGTTCCTGCAGCGTTTTGCTGGGGATGATGATGCGGATGTCGCGGGTGCACTCGACGTCGCGCTGGATAATGGCAAGGCGGTAGCCGTCCAGAGCCACGACCGTCAGGCTGCCCGGTTCAATGACGAACAGTTCGCCGGTGTGGGCTGGCTTTTTGTCGTCCTGGCTAACGGCATAAATGGTCTTTTCGATCATCTCGCGGATGACGCCGCATTTCATTGTCATGGTATTATCGGCGCCGGTCACGGGCAGGCTGGGGTAGTCGCTGGCGTTCAAGGCAGGAATTTCAAATTCTGCCACACCACCGCTGATTTTTGCCTGACCTTCGTCGTTCAGCTCAATGCGGACATTGCCGGCAGGCATGCGGCTGACCATTGAGCCCAGCAGTTTGGCATCCAGCACGGTCTCGCCGGGAACCAGCACGTTGCACTCAATGGTAGTGGTGATGCCCATCTCCATATCGTAACCAGTCAAAGTTAAATTAAATCCTTCGGCTTTCATATAGATGCCTTCCAGCACGGGGATGGCGGCGCGGTTGGTGATAGCGCGGCTGACACCCTCAATGGCGGAGGCGAGCATGGATTTTTCGCATTCAAATTTCATAATTGATTCCTTTCTCCTTACTTTCTTTGAAAAGAAAGTAAGCAAAGAAACTTTAAATGAGTCCTCTTGAGAGGGAAATTTTTGATTTAGTTACATTTTTCCACAAAAGGGTCGGTAGTTTGTTTGCAATTTTGCCGTTCAGTTTGCAAAAGTAGAGGATAAACTAGAATCTTTTATCGTAGTAGTAGTAGGGGGTGTGAAAACTGTGGAAAATTGGCGCGTTTATTATCACTGCGCGGAAAATAAGCGTTGGATTTTCCAGATTTCGCCGTGAAATCTTTTGTGGAAAACTGGGAAAACTCAACTTTTCCACACGACTCTTGGAAAACCCGTTGTTAATAACTAAAAACTTTGTGGAAAGATTTGTCGTTCTTTCTTTGTAAAGAAAGAACCAAAGAAACTCTCTAATATAGATCTGAAATTAAGAGGATGTAGAGTATAACTTGCAGCCCACGAGAACTGGGGATAATGTGAGGAACATAAAAACTATATCCACTTAACGGTGGTAATATATTAAAAGTTCTTTGGTTACTTTCTTTCAAGAAAGTAACGGAAACTCCCATAAAATCAGGTACGCACGTTTTTCATGATGTCGCTGCACATTTCTTTCAGGTGCTGGTCGCGGGAGATATTTTCCTCCATCGTTTTAATAGAATACACAACGGTGGAATGATCGCGCTGGAATTCCTGGCCGATAGCTTCCATGCTCATGCCAGTAACTTCGCGGATGATATACATGGTCATCTGCCGTGCGGCGCTCACATTTGCGTTGCGCTTTTTCCCGCGGATATCCGCAGGCAGTACATTGTAAGTGCGGGCGACCTCATTCAGGATCTTTTCGATCGTGACCGGGATCGGCTGGCTGTCGTTCAGGGTATCCTTGATGGCTGTGGTCGTCACACCGATACAGGGAGCAATGCCTTCCAGCATGTAATAGGCATTCAGTTTTTTCACGGCACCTTCCAGTTGGCGGATGTTCTGCTTCAAATGGTTGGCGATGTACTCCGCAACATCGTTGGGCAGATCCAGGTTGAGAAGTTCCGCCTTGCGCTTGACGATGGCAACGCGGGTCTCAAAATCCGGCGGCTGGATATCGGCTGTCAAGCCCCACTCGAACCGGGTGCGCAGACGCTCCTCCAGGCTCTTGATCTCCTTTGCCGGGCGATCGGACGCGATAACGATCTGACGACCGTCGTTGTGCAGGGTGTTGAAAGTGTGGAAAAACTCTTCCTGCGTACTTTCCTTGCCGGCCAGGAACTGGATGTCGTCGATCAGCAGTACGTCTGCCTTGCGGTACTTGTCCCGGAACTGCTCCGTGGTGGCCGTCTTGACGGCGGTGATGATCTCATTGGTGAACATTTCACAGTCCACATACACAATGTTGAAATCCGGGTGATTCTTTTTGATCTCCACCTGGATCGCGTTCAGCAAGTGGGTCTTGCCCAGGCCGGATGGCCCGTAGATGAACAGCGGGTTGTACGCGCCGGACGGGTTGGCCGCAACCGCCTGCGCCGCCGCATAGGCAAACTGGTTCGATGGACCCTTGATGAAGTTTTCAAATGTGAAATCATACCGGCCGCTGGGCAGGGATTTTTCGTCCAGCTTGGGTTTCTTCTCTTTTCCTTCCTCGTCGCCGCCCTCTTTCGGGGTGACGAATTTCAGGTCAACATCAAAGCCAAGTACCGATTTGAAGGCATCCTTCAACGTAGTTGCATAGCGGTCCGACACAATGCTTAAAATAAACGCATTGCGGATCTCCAGCGTGATAGTGTTGGAATTTTCAAAGCTGACCGCCTTGATGTCGCTGATATAATATTGATAGGTCGCCTCGGAAGTATGTTCACGGCAATACTGCTTGGCCGCGTTCAATACGTCGTTGATGGAATCCATGGATCTCGATACTCCCCACTTCCTGTTAAAAATCGCGCCCTTTCAACAGGGCGCAAAAATACCACATACAGTATACCACAAAACAGCACCCAAAACAACAGTCCCTTTATATAAAGGTAGAAATTTTTTAAAAAGTCCAAGTTCTGAACCGAGTTTTCAACAGATTGTGGAAAAACCATGGTGGAAAACTGCACGGCCGTCCTTAAAATAAAAATCACGCGCAGACGAGAGAGGCAGGATCGGCGTGTGACTATGTGGGCAAAAACCGGCTGTACACTACATCTTGTAGACCAACAAAAAATCCGCAATAACTTAGCGTTTCTGCGAAAAAATATCCCGAAAAGTATTGACAAAACCTATATACATCGCGTATAATCTAAGTCTGCAAGGCTGCCCCAGTGTAGGGCAATAGCCTGGACTAGCCCCATACTGGGAATTTCAACAGGAGGAATGAAAAATGAAGCGTACTTTCCAGCCCAAGAAGCGTCAGCGCAGCCGCGTCCACGGTTTCCTGAACCGCATGGCTACCAAGAACGGCCGCAAGGTCATTGCTCGCCGCCGTGCTAAGGGTCGCAAGAGCCTGACTGTCTGATCTTTGGTATAACAATGAAGTAAAGGGTTGCTGATGGAATATCAGCAGCCCTTTTTTCAAAAAAGGATTTTTACCATGCGTTATCGCACTTTAAATAAAAACTGGCATTTCAATCGGGTATACAGCCGCGGCAAAAGCTACGTGCACCCCCATGTGGTGCTGTACGTAGCAAAAAACCGACTGGGCTATACCCGCATCGGCCTGACGGCTACCAAGAAAGTAGGCCACGCTGTACAGCGCAACCGTGCCCGCCGCGTAATGCGGGCAGCACTTTGCGAACACCTCTCGCAAAATATCGGCGGATATGATATAATACTGGTAGCGCGCGGCCAGACGCCGAAGCTCAAGAGTACCCAGCTGAGCAGAACACTGGGTAAACTCTTTGCAAAAGCCGGTCTGCCAGACCTGGCTGCTCCCCAGACGCCCCCACAATGACCCGGCTGCTGATCGCCCTGCTGAAGGGGTACAAAAAGTACATTAGCCCGCATCTGGGGCATCATTGCCGCTTTGTGCCCACCTGCAGCGAGTATGCCATGCAGGCGTTGGCCGTGCATGGCTTTTTTAAGGGGACACTTTTAACGGTCTGGCGGTTATTGAGGTGCCAGCCGTTGGCAAAATTCGGGTACGACCCGGTGCCGGAAAAAGGAAAATGGGTGAACCCCAACCGGAACCTGACCCGCTCCAAATAGCCTCTCATGTCTTTGCTCTGCGTGGCAGAGACCTACATAAAAAATAAAAAGGTCCCGGGCGCAGACGGGGCAGAATGGATAGAGTATGAACTTTATGTACTTCCTGGCCATCCTGATTGGCCCGCTGATGAAGGTGCTGTACAGCTTCATCGGCAACTACGCAGTGACGATCATCGTCGCCACCATCATCATGAAGCTGCTGCTTTTCCCGCTGGCGATCCACCAGCAGAAATCCACAGCTAAGATGTCGGTGTTCCAGCCCCTGATCACTGAGATCCAGCAAAAATACAAAAACGACCCCCAGAAACAGCAGGAGGAGCTGATGAAGCTCCAGCAGGAGCATGGCTATAACCCCATGGGCGGCTGCCTGCCCATGCTGCTGACTTTCCTGGTTCTGTTCGGCTTCCTGGGCGTTGTGTATTACCCTGTCCATTACATCTTCGGCGTGGATAATGCTTCTATCAAGGCTGCCTGCGAGGCAATTGGCCTTGTAACCACTAACACCTCCACCATGCAGACGGCCCTGATCCAGGCCATCCACAACGGTGCTTCCATTGATGCGTCCATCATTCCGGCTGCCACGGTTGCCGAGATTGCCAACTTCAACACCACCTTCTTCGGCCTGGACATCTGCGACATCGCCGGCTTTGCCCTGACCCCGCTGGCCATCTTCCCGGCCATCGCTACCGTCACCATGTTCCTGAGCTACTTCATCACCCAGAAGCTCTCCGGCATGGACGCCCAGATGCAGGGCAGCATGAAAATCATGATGCTGGTCTGCAACCTGATGTTCGTTACCTTCTGCTTTAACGCCCCCATCGGCTTCTCCTTCTACTACAGTGTTTCCAACATCTGGCAGATCGGCCAGAGCTTTGTGACCTATAAGATCTACAGCCCCGAAAAGTTCAAGAAGCAGTATGAGGAAGAACTGGCCGCCAAGCGTGCCGAGAAAAAGAAGAAGCGCAGCGTGACCGTGGAAGAAAACGGCCAGACCGTTACCAAAGAAGTCAGCCTGGCAGACGCCAACAAGTTGCGCCTGGAGCTGGCACGCAAGCGCGAAGCTGAACTGCACAAGGATGAACGGACCACCCCGTTGAATAAAGAACAATAATAAGAGGAGGCAACAAAGATGCGCAGCATTGAAATGAGCGCCAAGACCGTAGAAGCCGCGGTACAGGCTGCCTGCGAGGCCCTGGGCGTAGACCGCGATGACATCAACGTAAGCTACGAAGTGCTGGAATTCCCTGCCCGTAAACTGTTCAAGACCATCCCCGCAAAAGTTCTGGTAAAGGTCGAGGAGCCGGAAGTAGAGGAAGTGAAGCCTGTGGAGGCTGCCCCCGCTCCCGTCGAAGCTCCCGCCGTCCCCGCAGAGGAAACTGTCCCGGCTGCTGAGCCTGCCGCTGAAGAGCCTGCCGAGGCCTCGGTTGAGGAAGACGCTTCTGCCGATGAGGAAGTTCCCCTGGATATTGCTGCTGACCCGCGCCTGCAGGCCGCTGTTGATTACCTGACCCCCATTTTTAAGCTGATGGGCGTGGAGGAATTCAGCTTTACCGCCGTCAAGAAGGGCGAAGCCACGATCCTGCGCGTGACCGGCGAGCACATGGGTGCCTTGATCGGCCGCCGCGGCGAGACGATGGAAAGCCTGTCCTACCTGGCCAGCCTGGTCATCAACCGCATGGAAGGTCCCTACGTAAAGCTGGGCCTGGATGTGGGCGGTTACCGCAACAAGCGCGAGGATGATCTCTCCGCCCTGGCAAAGCGCATTGCCGACCGCGTGATCCGCACCGGCTGCTACTACGAGATGGAGCCGATGAACCCCTACGAGCGCCACATCATCCACACCGCTATCGCAGACATTGAGGGTGTGCGCAGCGAGAGCAAGGGAGAAGGACCTACCCGTCACATCGTGATCTACTCCACCGATCCCAACGCATCCAACCTGCCGGATCGTGACAACGCCCGCAACACCCGTGGTCCCCGCCGCGATGGCGGCCGTGGCCCGCGTCGTGATAGTCGTGGTCCCCGCCGTGATGGCGGCCGCGGTCC
>ERZ780203.393-NODE-393-length-50703-cov-4.876955_pt1 | contig 50703 bp, 50 predicted proteins | sample MGYA00511168_ERZ780203 | MGnify/ENA primary metagenome ERZ780203 (study PRJEB29588, sample SAMEA2156577) | human gut metagenome | biome: human gut; feature: human-associated habitat; material: faeces | place: Denmark | collected 2008/2010 ...
AGAACGCCCATGCCGCCGATCCAGTGGGTGAAGCTGCGCCAGAACAGTGCGCAGTGGGACAACGCCTCCACGTCGCTTAGGATGCTGGAGCCGGTGGTGGTGAATCCGGAGATGGTCTCGAACAGCGCGTCGGTAAAGGAGGGAATTTCACCGCTGATCCAGAAGGGCAGGCAGCCGTACAAGCTCATCACAATCCAGCTTAAAGCGGTGGCAATGCAGCCCTCCTTGAGGTGAAAGACAGTGTCCTCGGGCTTTTTTCGGATCATCAGATATCCCAACAGGGCGCCGAAGGCGGCCACCGCCAGGTAGTGAAAGCCCTCCATTTCCTGATAGATCAGCGCGACCAGACAGGGCAGCAGCAACAGCAGCGCCAGTATGGAGAGGACATAGCCCAGGATGTATCGGATCATTGCTTTGTTCATCGCATTTTACCTCGAAGTTTCCAAAATGTCCAAAATATCGTTGAATCCGGTGTGGGTGGTGACGATCATGACCGTGTCGCCCACGCGGATGCAGTCCTGACCGCTGGGGATGATGATCTTGCCATTTCGGTTGATGCAGGAAAGCAGCAGATTTTTCTTGAGCGGCAGCTCCGCCAGCGAGATGTTGGTGACGGCGGATTTTTCCCGCACGCGGAATTCAATCGCTTCGGCGCGGTGGTCGAACATGTGGTACAGCGTTTCGATGTCGCTGCCCATCGAGTTCTTTTTGGCGCGGACATAGGCGATGATGGTTTCGGAGGTGATGTAGCGGGGATAGATGACGCTGCCCAGATCCAGGTTGCTGATGACGTCCTTGAAGGTGATGCGGTTGATCTTGGTGATGACCTTTGCATCAGAGACCTGCCGCGCGTACAGGGTGAGCAGGATGTTCTCCTCGTCGATACCGGTCAGCGCGACAAAGGATTCGGTATACTCGATGCCTTCCTCCTTGAGCAGATCCTCGTTGGTGCCGTCGCCGTTGATGATGACCGCCTTGGGCAACAGGATGCTCAGCTCCTCGCAGCGGGCCTTGTCAATTTCGATGATCTTGACCGAGATGCCCATGTGCAGCAATTGCTTGGCCAGGTAGTAGGCGGCTTTGCCGCCGCCGATAATCATGGTGCTCTTGACCCGGTTGGTCTTAAAGCCAATGGTTTCCAGAAAATCCTTGGCTGACCGTCGGGAAGAAACGAAGGAGATGATGTCTCCCTTCTTCATCTGAAAGTCACCGGAAGGAATGAAAATTTCCTTGCCGCGCTCCACCGCGCAGATCAGGATGTTGTGTGCGATGGTCTTGCCCAAAAAGGCGATGGTCATGCCGTCCAGCATGTTGCCCTCCGGGACCTTGAACTTAATCAGTTCGGCTTGTCCGTGCGCAAAGGAGTTTACTTCCAGTGCGGTGGGGAGGTAGAGGATGCGCGCCGCCTCCTTGGCGGCCTCCAGCTCCGGGTTGATAATCATGGCCAGTCCCAGCTTTTCCCGCAGGTAGCCGACCTCGGTGCTGTAGTCCGGTGTGCGCACCCTGGCAATGGCGGCGCAGCCGCCCACCCTTTTTGCAACTGTGCAGCACAGCAGATTGAGCTCGTCGGAGTTGGTGACGGCGATGATGAGGTCGGCGTCCTCGATGCCGGCCTCCATCTGAACGCTGTAGCTGGCGCCGTTGCCCACAATGCCCATGACGTCAAACAGCCCGGTGATGCTCTGGATGCGCTGGGGGGACTTGTCGATGATGGTGAGGTCGTGGCCCTCCCGGCTGAGCTGTTCGACCAGGGTGGCGCCCACTTTGCCGCAGCCCACGATGATGATGCGCAGTCCCTTCGGCTGTCCCTTTTTGGGGACAGGAGGGCGTTTGAAAAATTTATTGCTTTTCCCGTTATACACAAACATATTTTTGATACCTCTTTGGAATCAGAATGAAGTGGTACCTCTACTATAACACCTTTCTACAAAAAAATCATCCTCTTTTTCAAGCGAGAGCCAAAAATCTTTTGGAAAACAAACAAGATGAACAAAAAGAGGGCTGCTTTTATAACAGTAAAAACCGGCAGGCCACCGTTGACCTGCCGGTAAAGTTCACCATCAATCGTTCACAGAGCGCCTGCCGCGGTGCTGATGGCCGTGTTCCTCCTGGTGGTGGGAGCCGGTTCCCTCTGTCTGAGTGGGAGAGTCGTCCTGCCCGGCATCAGAAGGGGCGTTCTGCTCGGTATAAGAATCGATGAGCTGACGGATCTGACGCATCGAGAGTCCCTGCACCTGTTCCTCGGTGACGGAAGGGTCATACTGCTGCAGGATCAGGAAAGCCTGATACTTCCCCAAAGACATACCGGCAGCGTGCGCCTGGCTGACCAGCTCGATGTCCCCGGCATGGCAGTGGATGTTCTGATGGGTGGCGGCGCATCCCTCCACCTCCCGCAGGATGCTGCCGCACTGTTTGCTGTCCTGCCCGGAGACGGTCATCGACAAAACGGCGTCCTGCTCAAGGTAGGAGCCGATCTCCTGCGAGTCCAGCAGCTCCTGCAGCGCCTGGCGGTAGTCCAGATACTGCAGCTGGAGCGAATCGGCGATGGCCTGCCCCTCATCGTTATATCCCTGCACCGCGATGACCCGATCGAAGCGGTTGATGCTCAGCTCCAGCGACGGATTGAGGTCGATGCTGATGAAGGCGGTCGGAACCAGGAACAGCCAGTAGCTGCCCAGCGCCAGCATTAACAACAGGCACAGCGACGCCAATGCCGGACGCCAGTGGGTGCGGCGGCGCGTCTGCTGCTGGACAAGCTGCTGCGCCAGATAGGTTCGGGTGCGCTCCTTAAGCTGCTCCTCGGCGTGAATGCGGTCGAGGGCGGTTTTCCATACGCTATTCAACTTCCATCACCCCCTCCAGATCCTTCCGCAGCCGCTCCCTCGCCCTTCGCAGAAGGGTGTAAACGGTGTTCACGTTTTTGTGAAGAATCTGTGCAATCTCAAGCGCCGTATATTGTTCGTAGTAGTACAGGTATACCACGTCCTTGTACTGGGCAGGCAGCGCCAAAACCGCCTCCAGCAGATCACGCTCGTCCGGCTCAAAGGGCTGCGGTACCTCAACCAGCTGTTCCAGAGGAACGGTGCGGGAACGAAAGAAGCTCCTGAGCAGGTCCTTGCAGGCATTGATGGTGACACGAATCATCCAGGCTTTTTCATGCTGCTCGTTCTCAAAGGGCTGGTCGCGCAGCAGATATTTCAGAAAGACTGTCTGAAAGATGTCCTCGCTGTCGGCCTGATTTTTCAGATGCACCATGCAGATGCGCCGTACCGTGTCCGCATAAAGCTCGATGGCTCTGTTGGCTTGTTGCTCACTGAGCATATCTCCCCATCCTCTGTTTGTTGTAGATTATCCCCTGCAGCGCCCCGCGCCATGCCCGCGGCCGTGATGGCCCGTATGATGGGAAGCCGCTGCACCAAGGTAATCGCAGACGCCGTCGCCGTCCGTGTCGGTAAATTGTCCGGCATAGTGGTCGCAGATGCCGTCGCCGTTTGCATCGCAGAAGGCGTTCCGGTTGGCCTCATGGTAATCGCAGATACCATCGCCGTCCTGGTCGGTGAAGCACTCGGCATAGTGGTCGCAGATGCCGTCACTGTCCGTATCGACGCAGCTGTGGGAGACACCCAGATGGCAGCTTGGCAGATTCATGTGGCCATGGTGATGGCCGGCGAAGGCGGTGGTGCCGCCGAAAGCCACGAGCAACAGAGCTGCCGCGATCGCAGTGATTGTTTTTTTCATAAAAGATTCCTCCCGCTTTTTAGTTGTCCCGCAAGGGGCTTTCACCTAAAATACGATTGACAAGGACAAATCCGTTCAGGCGGAGGAAATTTTTTCTTTCTTTTAGCATATCACCTTTTGCCCGTCATTTCCATCCCCCACCTATCAAAGAGAAGGGAAAGTCGACGATAAGAGAGCGGCGGATGGATTGAAAGGATAGATTAGACATTTGCGCAAAGGTGGTTTATAATAGAGGGGAAGGATTCAGCAGCGCGCCCGAAAAAGGGGCGGGCTCCAAAGGAGGTTTTCAGAATGAGTAAAACATTGGTTGCATTCTTTTCGGCCAGCGGCGTGACCCGGCAGGTCGCTCAAAAACTGGCGGCGGCAGCGCAGGCGGACCTGTATGAGATTAAGCCCGCTGTCCCATACACACAGGCTGACCTGAACTGGAGGGACAAGAGTTCCCGCAGTTCGGTGGAGATGCAGAATCTTGCCATCCGTCCGCAGCTGGCGGACACCGATGCGAAGATCGAGCAGTATGACCGAATTTTGCTGGGCTATCCGATCTGGTGGTACATGGCGCCGACCATCATCAATACTTTTTTGGAAAGCTATGATTTTTCCGGCAAGAGCATCATCCTCTTCGCGACCTCCGGCGGCAGCGGCTTCGGCAAGTCGATCGAGGAGCTCTCTCCTAGCTGCCCGAACGCGGTGATCCGGGAAGGCAGGATGCTCAACGGCAACCCCTCCGAACAGGAGCTGCGGCAGTGGGTGGAAAGCCTGTAAAAGAAAGAAAAGCGGCTGGCAGCCAGGTTTCTGCCAGCCGCTTTTTTCTGGGAGTCATGGGGAGTTTTTCAAAGGAACAGAGAACCGGACAAACAAAATTGTGCTGGGAAAAGCATATCCTGAACAGAAGCGCTGTTGCGCAAAAAGATTCAGGAGGGATGCAGATGTATACAACGATGGTTCTGGCGGCGCTGTGCAGGATGATTTATCTGGCGCTGCATGTGACGGGGAGCAGCTCCTTTCCAAAGCCCCTGAGCCGGGAAGAGGAGGAGGAGTGCCTTGCCAGGATCGAGCAGGGCGATGTGGAGGCAAAGAACAAATTGATTGAACACAACCTGCGCCTGGTGGCCCACATCATCAAAAAATATTATGCCAGCTACCGCGACCAGGAGGATTTGATTTCGATCGGCACTATCGGCTTGATCAAGGCGGCCTCCAGCTTTAACAGCGGCAAGGGGACCAAGTTTGCCACCTACGCCAGCCGGTGCATTGAGAATGCAATACTATCGCAACGGAACAAATTAAATTTGGAGGCGAAAACTTCGCATCATGTTGCGAAAAATGGAACGTGTTCTGTCACCTATGCGGACACAGATATGTCATGATACGCAACATATCATACAAAATAGAAGTATCCCCGCTGATCATTCTGCATTTCCCGCTGCTTGCTCCGAGAAAATTTCTGGATGCCCAGATATTCAATCTTCGTTTTTCAGACCCTTCGGAAATGACGCAGATTGCGGACAAGCTCCGGTGGTACCGGTACAGGCACGCCCTGCTTCAGAGCGAAGTCGCGGACCGGATCGGGGTCGATCAGAAAACCTACATGCGTTATGAAGAATATGGCCGGGACTACTATCCGATCGAGCATATGCAAAAGCTTGCCGGGATGTACGATGTCCCTGTTGAAAGCTTGCTGGATGATTATGGCCTGTTTCTCTATAAGGGCCAAGGAAAGCAAATTCTTGAAGCCCGTAAGAAACTGAAAATGACGCAGAAGGAATTTGCAGACAGGCTAGGCGTCCAGCTCAGTGCCCTGAAAAAATGGGAACAGGATCGGGTCAAGATGCAGAAAGCGACGTGGGAAAAGTATTTCAGATAGAACTCGAATAAGACACGACAGCAGTGGCGATCGGTTCACCACTGCTGTCGTTCTAATATTATCTTTACTTCTTCTCTGTTTCTTCCTTTGGTGAAGGAAGGCCAATCTCCAGATTGGTATGAGTTTCGATTCGTTGCCCCAAGTTCTATTGATAAGCTCGCTATAATCAAAATGACGTATCTCGTCAGCTTTAGGATTATTCTCGTCAATTACCGCATAAATGACGAGAAAAGCAGATTATGAGACAGCTATGAGTATAGTCACGCCAAACCTGTGAATGAAATATTTCTTAATTGAATTTCTATAATAATAGAAATATTTCTATTGACAAGTCATTTGAAAGACGTTAAAATCTAATCAAGAAAGACGCAAAGAATTTTTTGCGAACGGAGGACTTGCTATATGCAATATGAGACTATCATTTTGGAACTTATGGCCCGGATTAAAAAGTTAGAAGAAGAAGTTGCTATGCTGAAAGAAGCTGTTGGGAGCTTCGATAACCAGGACGAACGAGAAGCGGTTTCTGATGAGACTGGTGAAACATCAGAAGGTCGCAGAGGTCAAGGCTCTTATAAAAAAATGACCGATGAGATGATGATGATCTGCTATAAATGCGGCAAACAGCTCAACGATGGAGCGAATTCTTCCGAGTTGGCCGACATGATTGTTGAGGAAACGGGTATGAACCGAAACTCAGCAATTATGTACATTTATGCTGTAAGTAGTTTATTATCCGGAACCGTATTCAAGAGAGCGATCAGCGGCAAAGCACTTAGGAAATATTATGATCTAATCCTTAACGAGTACGGAAGCGCTGGTCTTGAAAATGCGATTAAAGCTACTCGCCTGCACATCGAATACAGAAAAGACTGCGGTCTCACTGCAGATGCCATCGAAGATCTTTGCAACGAGTATCAAAGTAGGCTGTAATACAACATAGACAAGAAAAAGATTGGGGGGATTAAAATGACAATAGACGAGCGAAAGGATAAACTTAAAACGCTTCCTTGGCAAGCACTGTATGATCTTGCCGTTAAAAAGGAGGTTGATGAGACGGAGATCAATGGTAAAGATAAAGAAACTATCATCAATCGTCTGTTGTCTACAGATTTAGTCAGCGATGGAGAGATCGAGACGCTTGTCAATGACTATATCTATGGGAACCGTGTAACATTTACCCTTTGGAGCTTTCGAAACCCGTTGACCGAAACCGATTATGCAGCGCTGGCAGATTTTTCGGGATATCAGGAGCCAGTTCTGAGCAATGCAAGTTTCCGAAATCTCCAAGTGATTTCTGTTGTGTCGAAAAACGACCGTGTTGAAATCCTTTATGTTTATAGCAAAGAATACATATATACAGACGAGGACGGACACAGTGCAGCAGTTTGGGAGCAACACAGGGGCTGCTTGTGGATAGGAAAGAATATGCCATATCTTGCCGTCATCAGTAAACATGACAGAATGACCGGCTGCATCATTCATGTAATTTCTGAGTATCTGAAAAATAGTCTGACTCAAATGAATCCTCCAAAATCTGCAATTGAACGTTGCATCAATTACACGGCCCGCAGTCGAATAGTACTGCAAGGTGCAGACGGCGAAAAAACCATTATCTCCAGATCTGGAGGCCTTACAGAGGATCAAGAGACAGAAATTTCAAGAATAAGGGAACAGCGTATTGATACATCAGGAAGTTACATTGCCGATATCACAGAAGGGACATCCGCGTCAGTTAAGTACAACATAAAAAAAGGCAGCATCGGCATACTGAAATGTCTTCCGGCCCCGGTTTTGTTTGACTGGTCTCAGAATGCAATCAATGTAATTTTTGAAGAAGTCGAAAAAATGAAAGGCCGTCCAGCAGAAGAAATTTTCAAAGAACTTGGTTTGGAACCCAAGTGGCCGGGATTGACAAATGACGAGAAGAAGGGAATGAACGACTTCCTGACGTGTACGATTGCTGCGCTTGACCAAAACGAAGATGAATACTCCCTGCAGTTGGGTGATACAATGGTGCCATTACTTGCAAATCACTCTTTGTTTCTTCGAATCCCGCGGACATATTGCAATATCTGCGAGTCATACGAAGTTCCAATTTGTGGTACGTGTAAAAAGGAGCTGAAACACGATAAGTATGGGTGGTTGTCCTGCGACTGTGGAGCTCCATTTAGCGTTGTGTGCCCGGAAGATCATCCCTGCAGTATTGTGTATTGGTATGTTCCTACGAAAAAATTCCGAAGTATGATAGATCAGAATATCCACTCCATATATAAAAGTATGGATACGGAATATTTCATGTGTATCACGGAACAGCAGCTTCACATTGTGAAAGCGGATAATAACAGCGATGGAACGGAGATTCTCTTTGATAATATTTCTTGTTTCAACACTTGCCCGAGCTCTATAAAAGAAGTTACGAAAGGGTTTGCAGTTCATCTGAACGAAAAATGTGACGGAACTTGCAGCAAAGCCAAGGTGTCACAATGCCTTTCAAATCCTACAATGCTGTGTCTACCCAAAATTTTTTATCCAATTCTACCGGGATTTCAACCGCAGCCGCATAAAGGATCTGAGTATGGCGATGTTTCCGGAGAGGTTTTGGTCGGGAGTACTCGCTATGAAATGAAAGGTATTCTAAAGAAAAACACCAAGAACACTCGCACTGAACGCAGCGACGATGAACTCGTAAATGAGTATCTGCTATCGACCTCCAAAGAGGGCGGAGAAATTATCAGACAGTTTGTTGAACAAGGGCTTGCTGATAACAGATGCCAGCTAATCGCTGTTGCTGCACCCCAGTATTTTGATTCCGGACTTAAAGGCACCTTGAGGTACCTTGCGCGGATTGGCGGAAAGCATATAGTGTTTATAGGTCTTGATGAGATTTGCAGAATTATTGAGGCAAATGACAGCATCATAGTACCTAACTAAAGTTGCCCCCGGAGAGTGCCATACTCTCCGGGGCTGATCTATGTATCCTTCTTTCTCAAATTCCTCACCACTGCATCCACCAATTCCAGCTTCTGTTCGGTGGGACAGGGCATTTTTTCGATCATCTTCTGGGCGTGTTCTGCGTGGAAGCGGGCCAGCGTTTTCTGCAGTTCTTCTTTGCCCTTCTGTGTCCTGGGCAGGATCAGGAATACTTCTATGTCTGTCCCTCCTTTCTGCGGTCTGGTTCAATCTATGTGGCGGGGCCTGTACATTATCCCGCCCCGGCTTATGGCTGCCCCTCTTTCACAATGAGTTTTGCGTCGGCAGGGTAATTGAGCGTGATCAACGCCGGTCTGCCAAGACCCTGCTTCTTCCGGATAATGAGGCCGCTGTATTCCAGCTCCCGGAAGATCCTTGTGACGCATTGCCTGCTGCGATGCAGCCGTTCCTGTGCCTGCTCCACCGTGAAATACAGGCGGATGGTTCCGTCTGGTTCGACGTAACCGTTCTGCTTGGAAATACTCGCCCGGTCCAGCAGCATGGCATACAGCACTTTGGCATCATTGGTGATGTCCCGCAGCATCTCATCCTGAAAAAGAAATCTGGGAAGAGGCATATAGGAAGCTGCTGGACTTTCCATGGTAAACTTGCAAAAATCTTTCACAGTGCCTCCATCCCATCCATCCTATCCGGACTGCTGTTGATTGGATTGATGGATGACTATCTTGAGAGTTGATTCTTTCTTATTGGTTAGGGAGTGAATTTCATCTGCCGGGAGCGTTCAGAAAGCCGCTGTCCAGAAATCCAATAACGGATCCTCTGGAGCGTCAGAATTTCTGCAATCTGAAAACCCGATGACGGAGGGCCCTACAGCAGTCAGAGTTCCTCCTTCTGGTACTGCTTCAGAAGCTCCCAGACCTCGCCGACCCTTTCTTTCAGCTCAGCCGTATCATCTTCATAAAAATGCCCGGTCTGGTTGATGCGGCGGCAGATGTGGTTGATGTTCGTAGCGATCCTGTTGACAGCTGCAGCCAGCTTTTTCTGCTCGGTGTAGTCCACCTGAATGATATAGCCGTCGATCAGCATCTTCCGCGCGTATGCCCCGAAGTTCCGGGTTCTGAGCTGCTGCATCTTCTGCAGAATGATGTTCCATTCCGTCTCATTCAGACAGATTTCCTTGCGGATGGGGCGAGTGCGTTCCGGCATAGCAGCCTCCTTACAGCAGCGTCAAGACAGACACGCCGTCCTCAAAGTGAATGTCGAGATATCCCCACTCATTCAGAACCGAGAAAATCTCGGAGAGCTTTTCTTCTGTTGTGTGCAGCCCCACGGCCATCTCGGCAAGGTTCCAGCGGCTGTCATCGCAGGTGTACAGGATAGCGGCAGCGGCTTTGGCATCGTTGGAGAGGTGCGGATTCAGCAGCAGACCCGTCGGGACGGGTGTTCTGCGGATGCGGGTGTTGTTTCGATTCAGGTTCATCATGGTTTGCGCTCCTTTCAGATTTTGAAATACGATTTGGCGTGTTTGAACGCTATACTGGGAGACAGCGACTCTCGCTATCCCACGGACGGAATAATGCTTTCTGTCACACCCAGCAATTCTTGTAAGAAGGCCGTTTTGCCCCTCTTCACTTTTCAACGGACATTATATTGCGGACTGTCTCGGTTCTGTCGCGATACTGGCAAAAAAGAAGCACCTGCCGGTTCCGGCAAGTGCTTCAGAAACAGCGTATTCTGTTATTCATCCTCATCCCGAATGGAAATGGCAGGGACGTTGGGAGTAATTCGCAGAATGCCATCCGTCTCATCCCGTTGGCGAAGGAGAAGAGAAAATGCCTCATAAAAAGCTGCCTGTCTGCGTTCCACTGCACCGCGATTCAGATGCATGGCCTCAGCCGTTTTGCGGACAGAGAGCCCTTCGGAAAACCGCTTCTGAAACAGCTCAGTATAGTCCTTCAGGATTGTTTTCATGGACTGCTGCAGAAAGGACACATCTTCACACATGGCGTGGAATTCCGCTTTACCATCAATGCCGATATACTGCTTCCGCTCCCGAATCAGCTTGTACCGCCGCAGGTCCATCCGGTAATTGGTACAGATATCCTTTGCGTACTCGTAATAGCTGCAGCTGCGCCGGACGCAGCGAGGCTGATATTCGTCATCGATGTAAGTGGGAGGCTTCCGCTTTGGCTCCGGAAAGCCGTCCTCTGCTACTTCACCGATCATTTCCGGTTCGACCTCACGCCGGGTCTGACGGATGTATTTATCCTTAAGGACACCATCTACATTCACTTGCTCACAGAAGGACTCCAGGTGAATGGTGTAGTATTCCTCATTGCCTTCCCGGACGAAGCTGGCATCCTTGCATATCACAACAGCCTCGCCGGTATCGATATCTTTTACCACGCGGACAACGTAGATCCGCTTGCCGTCGTATCGTTTATAGTAACCGGCAAAAACACGTTTGACTGCCATACATGGGCCCCTCCTTCCGGGTAAATTATTATCAGTATAACATAAAATGCATCCGATAAACAGGACAAATTAAAAAACGGAGATCAGGGAGCGTTGAAGAATAGCAAGCAAATCCGGTGTCCGTACACACCGGAAAAATACACGCGCTGCCCCCTCCGTCCCAGCGTGCTTTATATCATTTGGGATACTCCCAAGCCCTATTTTTTTGATAAACCTCAGTTATAATCAGAGAAATGAGATGATAACAAGAGCAGCACAGACAACTGGGCTGCAGACTACATAACGTCCAAGAACTACGGCAAGAGACTTTCGCAATGCGATGCGAAAGTCTCTTGCTTTATGACCTCAAATGGCGTATAATTATGTCAACATTTGTAGTTAGAGGTCGGAAAATGGCTATCTCATATAACAAGCTTTGGAAACTACTCGTTGATAGAAAAATGAGTAAGGCGGATTTGCGAAAAGCTGCTGAGATTGCGCCAAATACCATGACCCGCTTGAGGCGCGATGAGGAAGTCACACTCACGGTGCTCAATAAGATCTGCGCCGCGTTGGGTGCAGATATCGGTGATATTATGGAGTTTTTACCGGAAGAGAAAGCGGAGAAATGAGTCCGGTTTTGGGGACAGTGATTTTACGATAATGTACATATGCGGGAGTCCTCGTAATCGAGATAAAGCAATAGACAGATTGAGGAAGGATGGCAGATATGCAAGTTAGGGAAACGCCTCCATTTGCACCTGTGCTTATGGAATCCACTAGGGCAATTGGTTACAGCTTGGAAGCTGCCATTGCCGATATTATCGACAACAGCATTGCGGCAAAAGCGGGCAAAGTCCAGCTGTTCTTTTTTCCAGTCGATGATGCCTATGTCTGTATCTTAGACAATGGCTCTGGCATGGACAATGCGCAAATTGATGTTGCCATGCAGTATGGCAGCAAAAGCCCAACTGACATGCGTGACGCCTCTGATCTGGGACGTTATGGCCTTGGCTTAAAAACCGCTTCGCTGTCACAGTGCCGTGTGCTCACGGTGGTCAGCAAACAGGGCAATACAGTAATCGGCAGACGATGGGATTTAGATTATGTCATTAAAACAGGGACGTGGTCACTCCTCGTTCTTGATGAAGATGACCTTGAACAGGTCCCGCATATCACTGATTTGAAAGAGCAGGAAAAAGGCACGCTGGTCGTATGGCAGAATCTTGACCGTCTGCTTATGGGCGAAGTCGATTATGAAAAATCACTTGGCCGGAAAATGGATGATGTTAGACAGCACTTGGGGCTTGTTTTTCACAGATATCTGTCCGGCGAAGCAGGCATCAAACGGCTGGAGATTTTTTTCAACGGTGTAAAAATAAAAGCGGCAGATCCCTTTTTACTGAAGAAAAGCACGCAGGCAATGGACACTGAAACACTGATTATCCGAGGCAAAAAGATTCTGGTTAAGCCCTATATTCTGCCTCACATTTCTAAGATGACCGAAGAGGAAAAAAATCAGCTTGGCGGAAAAGAAGGTATTCGGAAACAGCAGGGCTTTTATGTATACCGAAACAAGCGCCTTTTGATTTGGGGAACGTGGTTCCGAATGATGAGACAGGGTGACCTCTCTAAACTGGCTCGTGTAATGGTTGATATTCCAAATGATTTGGATGATCTTTGGACGCTTGATATCAAGAAGTCACATGCTATTCCTCCTGCTGAAGTGAGAAACAACCTCCAAATTGTGATTGATCATATTGCAGATAAGAGCAAACGGACTTGGACATTCAGAGGAAAAAAGGAGACTTCTGATACAGTAGAGCATGTATGGACGAGGCTGAAAACTCCGGGCAGCGGTGTTGCCTATGAGATCAATCGTGACCACCCGCTGGTGGATCAGATTATTGCAGATGCTCCAGAAGTTCGTACGAAACTTGAGAGCCTGCTTCGGTACATTGAACGCAGCATCCCTCTGAATCAGCTGTATGTTGATTTGAACAATGATGAAAAGATCGAAAACGATACCGAAATAGAAGAAGCAGAAATGCGGAAGACGCTGGAGCAGATGCTGTCTGCTATGCCGAGCAGCATCCTCAGACTGGAGATGCTGGAAAAACTTGAGCACACCGAGCCGTTCTGCATGTATCCCGATGTGCTTCATGATTTAAAGGCAAAGGAGGAGAACTAATGTCTAATCCGAATATTGCGATGTTGGAGAATGTGATTTCTGCAGCAGTCAGTACACAGTATAAAGAAGTTCCCCCCACCGAGGAGGAGTTTATTAATCTGGCGCAGACTATCCGCGCGAATATGAGCGCATTTGCGGTGACGGATGATGAATTTGCTGACATTCTGGTTCGGCTTCGTGCTTCGATTGTTATTCAGATGGATGTGGGCGTGTTTATCAACGACAGAAATACTCCGCATAAATCTTGGCTCCCGGCGAGAAGAGCGGATTTAGATTTCTTCTTCTGGAATCGCTATAAAAAGTATCTCGAAGAAATCAAGCATTGGAACCCGCGTGTAACTGCTACTCTGGACAAAGTTTCCGACGAAATCGTCGATCTGCTTGGCGATCCGGAAAGCAGCGAGCCCTTCCAGCGCCGCGGACTTGTATTGGGGGATGTTCAGTCTGGCAAAACAGCTAACTATACAGCCATCAGCAATAAAGCTGCTGATACAGGATATAGGATCATTATTGTTCTGGCAGGTATGATGGAAAACCTGCGCCAGCAGACACAGTCTCGCTTGGATGCCGAGTTCTCCGGACGCAAAAGTGAATACTATCTGGATCCGAAGGCTGAACAGGAAATTAAAAATCTTCCTGTAGGCGTTGGACGCTATGGCGTGCAGAAGCGCATCGCTGCGTTCACATCTGTCTCTAAGGATTTCGATATAAACGTTCTGAAAAGCAACGACCTGAATCTCCAGAGTGTTTCTGATCCGGTCGTTTTGGTTGTAAAAAAGAATAAGCGAATTCTGAACAATTTAATCAAATGGCTGTCTAAAAGCAGAGATGACACCACCGGCAAGATTATGCTTCCTATGCTGCTGATTGACGATGAGGCTGATAATGCGTCGGTAAACACCCGCAGCGAGGACGACAGCCCTGCTGCTATCAATGCCTGTATCAGAAAGCTGCTTCATGAGTTCTATCAGGCGTCTTACCTTGGCATTACTGCAACCCCCTTCGCTAATATTTTCATTAATCCGGAAACGGAAGATGAGATGATAGGCGATGATTTGTTCCCGAGAGATTTCATCTATTCGCTGGCTCCTCCTACCAACTACATTGGTGCAGACAAGATTTTTGGTGATGAGCCCAGCTTTTCGGATGCACTTATCCCGTTGCGGCGTGATGAGATGGATTTGTTCTTCCCGTTTACCCACAAAAAGGATCTCGAAGTTGATACACTTCCGCCCAGTCTGTATGAAGCTATGGCGTATTTTCTGCTGTTCAATGCGATTCGCGATTTGCGAGGAGACTACACAGAACATCGATCGATGATGATCCATGTCAGCAGATTCACTGACGTTCAGAACCGCATCGCCGAGGTGGTGAATGAATGGCTCGTTCAGATGAAATCCGATGTGCAGAATTATGCTGCACTCCCTTCTGCCCAACGTGAGAAAATCAGCAATCTTCGTTACCTCCACAAAGTTTGGGACAAGCATAAATTGGAAGCGATCAGCGGCGTGAGTTGGGATGAAATATGTACGAAATACCTCAATCGAGCCGTTGCGCCTATTGCAGTACGAGCTGTAAACCAGAAGACCGGTGCAACCAGTTTGGACTATTTCAATCATAAAGATGATGGCCTTAGAGTAATTGCAATTGGCGGAAACAGCCTGTCCAGAGGATTGACCTTGGAAGGTTTAGGTGTCAGCTATTTCTATCGCAGATCGCAGATGTATGATACCCTTCTGCAGATGGGACGGTGGTTCGGCTATCGTCCAAACTACGACGACCTTTTCCGCATTTGGATGTCCGAAGAGGCTATTGACTGGTATGGTTATATCACGAGAGCGGCCAATGAACTTAAGGAGGAAATTGCAAAAATGAAACTGGCGAACCAGACACCGATGGAATTCGGTTTAAAGGTTCGTCAGGATCCGAATTCGCTGATTGCGACAGCGCGCAACAAGATGCGTTCTGCCACACAGGTAAGCCGTCCCGTCACTGTCTCCGGTAAGCTTCTTGAAACACCTAGGCTGAAGGCTAATTTGGATATTCTCAAATCCAACGAAACTGCATTCAAGGAGTTTGTTGATCATCTTGCAGAAGCAGGCACGCGTGATGTGAAGGAAAAGCCTTATTACTGGCGCAGAGTACCCAAGGAAATGATTGTACAGCTGCTGTTGGCTTTTGAAACCCATCCGTGGCACTTGGCATTCCAGGGAAGAGCGCTGGCGGAATATATCGATGAGAAAATGGGTAATGAGACATGGGATGTTGCGCTTGTTACCGATGGTGAAGGCTCTGCGTATGATGCTGGATTGAAATGCGGAGGCGAGGTTTTGCCGATTAAAGCCACCGAGCGCCGTACTGTTATCGCTGACGATAAGATGATTCGAATCAGCGGAACCAAGGTTAAAGTCGGTTCAGGCGGATGCACAAGGGTTGGACTTTCTGAGGAAGAAATCGAAGAAGCCAAGCGCCGATTCAGAGAGCAAAATGGCAATAAGCATATGTCGGACAGTGCCTATCTGATCAAAGAACGCAGTCCGCTGCTTATGCTACATATTATTGAGACTCGCTTGGATGAAAAGGAGTCTACAAACAAAAATGTTCCTCCGTATTTGTTCGCTCTTGGTGTTGGCTTTCCAGATACAGGCACAGGAGTTCGTACTGCGAACTATATGGTCAATATGGTAGAGCTTAGAAACTGGATGGATCCGGATGAGGAAGAAGACGAATGAAGATTACAGCTGAATATCTCCATAGGAAATGGAAATCCATCAGCTATTATGATGGCGGATACATACAGGTAGAAGTGAAGCACCCTTTGGAGTGGCATGTCGGCTACAAAGAGATCGATCAGAAAACTTTAGTGATTGTATCTGAGAAAGAGCCGGAACTGCTTCAAACTTCAAAATCCATTGCGGTGTCAAAAGGCCGTCGCATGGACGGGAGGTGGGCACTTTCATTTGCGCTTATGCGAATAGAGCATGACAGTGTCTTTGAGCTGCTATGTGCAGATTTGATCGCCTACTCTCAATCTGCAGAGAACGAAACTGCGGCACTTGCACTGACTGCAAAGCGCTACAAGCAATGGAATAAGCTTTTGGAGCATCAGCGTAAAAGCTTGATGAACGAAAGCAATCGTAAGGGGCTGCTGGGAGAGTTAACCTATCTTTGCAGTGTAATTGACAGCGGATATCCGATATTCGCTGCAGTGCAGGGATGGGTAGGCCCGGACGGTGCAGACCAAGATTTCGTATATGCTGATGGCTGGCACGAAGTAAAGTCTGTCGGCGTTGCTGCTTCTTCTGTAACAATTTCTTCTTTGGAGCAGCTGGACAATAGTGACCCCGGCGAGTTGGTCGTCATGTTTATCGACAAGTGCGCTCCGGAACGAGGAGGCGCAGTGTCTCTTGGTGAGCAGGTCGATCTTACACTGGCCCGGGTGCATGAAGACGGAGATGCTTTATCGCTGTTGGAGAGCAAACTGATGCGGTATGGCTATATCGATCTGCCTGAATACAGAGAACAGAAGTATGTGTGCTCTGGAAGAGCTCGTTTCCTTGTAGATGCAGACTTTCCAAGGCTTACTGCTGATACTGTAATGCCGCAGATTATTGCCGCACAGTACTCTATTAGTTTAGCCGGTATTGAAGGCTGGAGAGTTGAGGATTAGACATGGATGCGCAGGAATTTAGAAAAGACTTTCTTGAAAATGTGAAAGCTGAGGCGGCCGCTACCGGAGAGGGTTCCTGCGCTGCTTTTGTGGGAGCCATGGCTCAGTATCTGATTGAAGCTGAGGTGCTTCCGGATTTCACACCCTCTTTCTATACAAGCACGACGTCTACTCGAAAGAGATATCGAGTGGATGGGTATGTTTTGGATGAATTTGACTATACAATGAACCTGATCATCGCCGACTACGATGGCGCAGAGGAACGAACAATGGGCAAGGCTGCCTCTTCAACAAATTTTCAGCGTTTATGTGTCTTTGTAGATCAAGCGTTAAACACCAGGCTCTATAAGGAAATCGAGATGAGTACGCCTTGTGCGGACTTGATTGATTTACTCAGACTTGAAAAAGAACGCATCCGCAAATATCGTCTGCTTATCTTCACGGATGCAGATGTCAGTGATACACTTAAAAATTTGGATAACCTTGATATCGGCGGAATCCCTGCTGAATGTCAGATTTGGGATATCGAGCGTCTGTTTAGAGTATGCTGCTCTGATTTGGGACGTCAGAATATTGAGATCGATTTCCGTGAGTATATCCCCGAAGGTATTCCTTGTTTGGAAGCAAGCAGCGCGTCAACTGCAGAGTATAACAGTTACCTCTGCATCATTCCGGGCAAGGTTCTCGCAGATATTTATGATAAATATGGAAGCCAGTTGCTGGAGGGTAATGTTCGGTCGTTCTTGTCTACCAAAGTTGCCGTTAATAAGAAGATCAGAGAAACTATTTTGAAATGCCCGTCTATGTTTTTTGCATACAACAACGGTGTTTCTGCTACAGCGATGGATGTTGAGATTGAGCGTTCCGCCAACGGAACCCATATCGTGAGTGCGCGAGATTTTCAGATCATCAATGGAGGTCAAACAACGGCATCGCTTTCAAACACTCGCCATAAAGACAAGGCTGATCTGAAGGGTATCTATGTACAGATGAAGCTTACTGAGATCGACGAGAGCGACATGGATCGTTCTACCGAACTTGTGCGGAATATTTCTCGGTCGTCCAACAGCCAGAACAAGGTCACGGATGCAGACTTCTTCTCGACACATCCCTTCCATGTCAGAATGGAACAGCATTCCCGCAGAATTTTTGCTCCTGCAGAGGCTGGTGCACAGTACGAAACAAAGTGGTTCTATGAACGAGCCAAGGGCCAGTTCCTGCAGGCGCAGATGCGGCTTACTCCGGCAAAAAAACGCCAGTTCCTGCTGCAGAATCCAAAAAGCAAGGTTATTACAAAAACAGACTTGGCCAAGGTTCGCAATACATGGAACGAAATGCCTCATATAGTCAGCAAGGGTGCCCAGACTAACTTCATGAAATTTGCTGAGCTGATCGATGAAGCATGGACGGCCAATGATGCGCAGTTCAATGAGCGCTATTTTACTGAAACAGTGGCATTGGTTATATTGTTTAAGCATTTGGAGGCATTAATTCCGAAGCTGCCTTGGTATGAGCAGGGCTATCGTGCGAACATTGTCACCTATTCTTTGGCACTGCTCCATATGTTAATCAGGAAACAGTTCAAGGATATGGAGTTGGATTTGCAAAGCATTTGGCTGCGCCAAAGTGTTCCCGAAATCCTTACAAGTGTTTTGGAACGAATCTCCGAACAAGTCTTTTATAAGATTACTGATCCTAATCGCCCTACCATCAACGTTACACAATGGTGTAAGCGAGACGGCTGCTGGAAGAGCGTTCAGGAGATTAATCTGACATTGCCTGCGGAATTCACCAATGTATTGATTGGAAAAGCCGAAGTGAAAGCGGCAGAAAAAGAGGCAAAGAAAGATCAGAAAATGCTTTCCGAAACGGAAGCCCAGGTTAAGGTACTTGAGTATTCTGCGGATCAGTGGAAAAAGCTGTCTGCGTTTGCAATGCAGAAACGCATGGTATCACCTGATGAAAATATGGCGCTGAAATATGCATGCCAAATCCCTAATAAAATGCCGAGCGGCTACCAGAGTCAACGACTTCTTGCTCTCCTCGAGCGAGCATTGTCAGAGGGCTTTAAGCTTTAACGAGAGAAAGAGGAATGTGCCGTGTACAAAGTTGTAGACTTGTTTGCAGGAGCAGGGGGCCTGAGCCTCGGCTTCATGCAGACTCAGAAATATGATATAAAAGTAGCCTTTGAGAACAGTCCTTATATGCAGGATACATATCGCCTTAATCATCCTGGTGTTGAAGTGCAGGGAGATGTCTGTACTGCGGACTATGATGCGATTAAGAAAAAGTACGGAGAAATAGATGTAGTCATTGGCGGGCCTCCTTGCCAGGGATTTTCTAATGCGAACCGTCAAAAGAACCATGCTATCAGTCAGAATAATATGCTGGTAAAGCAGTATATCCGAGCTATTCTCGAACTTAAGCCGAAGGCTTTTGTTATGGAGAATGTCAGCATGCTGAAGTCTGACGTCCATCGATTCTATATGGAAGAGAGCGATATTGAAACTGTTAAAAGGTGCGGTATTCCTGTTAAGTCAACGCCTCTTCACTTGCTGGATGCGGAGTATGTGTTTGATGGAGCGCTGGAGATCGTCAAGGATCAGCAGAAGATTCAGCAGTATCTATGGCCGGAACAGCATTATTTTGAACTGAACGTTATTTACAAAGCCGCAAAAAATCTTGATAAAATGAAATCTGCGCTTGAGAAACACAAAAAGAAACTTTGTGCTGCAGCTGCTGACTATGCGAAATCATCTGATAATAACCACATCTCCCGCGTCTCTGCAGACGCGTTTCAAGCTGTCTTAAATTACTATTCTGGAGTGCTGGATGCATCTGCACTCAAGAGTAAGATTGAACCAGCGATTATGATTCAGCGCATGCTCAGCAAGGCACAAGAAATATACGAAAACCACATAGTTGTGGATGCCTATACTGTTGAAGATGGAATTGCGGCGGTGATTCGCTCCTTTGCTGTTTATGACTATCTTGAGAAAGTACTGCAAGCGCCTGAGAATGATTATGTTTTGGACAAGGGTGTTCTTTGTGCGGCAGATTATGGTGCACCTCAGAAACGGATGCGCTTTGTTGTAATTGGCATTAAACGCAGTATCTCCTCCAAAGTAGCTCTGCCTAAAGGCCGTTTCGATGCAGATGAATATCGAACAGTACGGGACGCTATCAGTGATCTGGAAGAAGTTACGCCAGTATTTGACCTCGAAGATGATAAGGACGGTATCCGCATTGAGCGTAAGGAAAACCTGAACGAATTAGCCTCTGCTCTGCGTAATGCTGAAGTTCTTCGAAATCATATTGTCACGAAAACGACAGATATCGCCATGGAAAGATTTCGCGCGCTGAAGCAAGGGCAAAACTTCCATGCGCTGGATGAATCACTTAAAATGAACACCTATACGGATGCGGCACGTACACAGAATACAATCTATCTGAGATTGAACTATGACGAACCAAGCGGTACGGTTGTTAATGTGAGAAAATCCATGTGGATTCACCCAACTCTGGACCGTGCGATCAGCGTTCGAGAAGCTGCCAGACTTCAGACTTTCCCTGATAGTTTTGTGTTCTGCGGTTCAAAGGATAAACAGTACCAGCAAGTAGGCAATGCTGTACCACCGATTATGGCTAAGTCTATTGCAAAAAAGCTGGCTAAAATTTTGAAAGACAATTTGCCGGAAGGTGAACAGCGTGGCGGATAACCATAGCAAAGAAGTCCGAAGTATGAATATGTCCCGCATTCGCAGCACAAATTCGAAGCCCGAAGAAATTGTGCGAAAATATCTTTTCTCAAAAGGGTTTCGATATCGTAAGAATGTGAAGAAACTGCCGGGTTGTCCGGATATAGTTCTTCCTAAATATAAAACGGTCATTTTTGTGAATGGATGCTTCTGGCATAAGCATGACTGTCCAAGATTTGTTTGGCCTTCATCAAATCAGGATTATTGGATCCCTAAGATCCAGCGAAATATCGAGAGGGACAGGCTCAACGCTGCTGAATTGCAGAAAAAGGGCTGGCATATCATCACTGTCTGGGAATGCGAGCTGAAGAAAAAGAACAGAGAGCTTCGATTGGAGCGCTTATTATCGGAGATTACACGGGAGGATTTTGACAATGGCACAAATCAGCCTTGATAGCATCAAGAAAATTGAAAAATATCGCAACACCATTCATGATAAAGTTCACACTACTTATACGGTATTTGAAATGGATGGTAAAAAATATGTTCAGCTTGATACATATGGCCGCATCGAGCGTGAAAACCCCGAGAAGATAAGCCAGAGCATTCAGCTGGATAAAGAAACAGCTCAGTTTTTGGTCAATATTCTTTGCAAGGAATTTGATATTCACTAAAAAATGGCCTCAGTATGCATAGCAATTTTGGGGCATGCTGGGGTGGTCTCCTCTTTTGGAGGTGGAAGCTTTATGAGAAAAGATGCGCCAGCACTAAAAGTATTCCAAAGGATAAAAAAACAGGCGAAAACGAACTTAAATGAGCTATGTGATTTTTGGAATATTTACGAAAAACAACTGTTTTTCGTGAGTGCAATTGCAATTTATGATCGATACTTTATTGAGCAATTATCGCAAAATAGCAAGAAGAGTTTTTATGATAGGATTGTTGAGTACAGCTATCCTGTATTCATCAGACAGTTCTATGATACAGACTTTTGCAAATTACCTGGAATAGTACATAAGCCGTTGAAGCGCGAGCAAATAGAACGCTACGCAAAAATAATATATTCATGCGGAATAATTGGATGGATGCAGAGCTTGATTGATAATTCGGCTGCTGGATTTTACTCGTGCAGAGTCTTTTTGAATTACATCAGTGTTAGTTTTACGGAGAGATTTCACTGGAATGAACTGATTGAAGACGAATACTGCGATTGGTATGCGTCAATGGTTGCGCAATTTCAAGCAGATGAATATCAAAAATTAGACGAACTGTTGCCGGGAATACTGGAAAAGCTCAAGACTGGTATCTTTGTTTGGAATGAACACTTTTTGGGATACTCAAATGATCTGGAAACGGAGATGTTTTTCAATAAGCACGCTTTGTTAGATGCGCAGCAATCTGTAGCATGGGATATGTTTCCTCCTGACTGTAAGTTTGGTTTGAATCATTATGGCGATATTGTACAATCTGTTGTAGACTTCGCTGGGTACGCAATTAAGCATGTCTATTGTGCGCATCTACTTATGCAAGAGAACGCAGGATTGGTGATCGAAGATTTGCTAAACGTGTTTTTCCTCAAGCAAGATCTGACTCGACTAATTGGTAAAAACTGCAATATTTCAGATGAGGCTGCATTGAGCATTCTTCAGATGGCTTCTCTGCGCCCTGACACCATAGAGTACTATGCCAATGGAAATGCTCGAAGTGCCCCATTCGTCCAGATATCAGAGCATCAGTACCTCAGAACTATTAAAGGATTGCTGGATGAACCGTTTGACTTTGTCCTGTACAATTTGAGAAAATCTTTTCCGGAAGCATGGGACAAAAATGCAAATCAGCGCGAGGCTACTTTCAGAGTTCAACTGTACGCATTATTCGATGATCCAAGGTTTGATTCTGTACAACATCCTGTTATTATAAAAGAAAAAAACAAAACGTTAACAGATATCGATGCGGTTGTGATTGACAAGGCAACAGGGGAAATTGCGCTCTTTCAACTTAAATGGCAAGATCCAGCTGGCTACTCGCCATTTGCACTAAAGAGCAAGCGAAGTAATTACTATTTGGCCGCCGAAAAATGGCTGCAAACAATCGAGAAATGGTTGAGAGATAGCACAAACGAAGAAATTGCAAGTAGACTTGGCATTAAAGCAAAATACTTCAACAAGGAAAAAGTCAGTATATTTGTGCTTGGACGCCGAAGGGGAAATTATTCTGGGAATAAGCCTTATCCATATGGGTGCGCGTGGAGTCAATGGTATCAAATTATTCATGCGGCAAGTTATTTGAGTCAAAAGGACATGTTAACAATTTCTAATCTTTACGAATTAATAGTAAAGACGAATCCATTCAATGTGAAGGTAGTTGAAACGCCAGTTACATTTTGCTATGGGAAATATAGAATTAAATTTGGAGGAAGAACATTTTATAGGTGAGATAGTCATTCGAATGGTAACCTCGGTGCGGGTTCTATTATGATTTTGTCTGCGACATATAGTGATTGAATTATACCCTACTATACCCTTGATTTCGAGGGTATAATAGGGTATAATTTATGTGGAATAGTATCTCACAGGAGGTGCGCTATGGAATTATCCGAAATCCAAGCCCATGTAGCAGAGCTGGAGCAGCAAATTTCAAATCTGCCAGCGGGTTCCATCACAAAGAAAAACGTTAACGGCAAAGACTATTTCTACCACCGCTGGACAGAGAACAAGAAGCGACGGGAGAAGTATATTCCTGCAGAAGAGGTGGATTCTTTCCGGAAGCAGATTGAGCGACGAAAAGCACTGGAAAAAGAATTGAAGGTGCTGCAGAAGCAGCTGCCCAAGAAATCCGTATCGGCTGCCTCTAAACATACCTTTGCAACGAATATCCGCACTGGCAAGGCGCTGCGTACCTTTTCTGCCTCTGTCCGCCGATATCGAAAGCGTGAGTGCTTCCAGCAGCTGCATGACTATATTTACAGCGAGCCGCAGGATAAAGTGTTTATTCTCTATGGTTTGCGCCGGACGGGAAAAACAACCATGATCCGTCAGATCTTCGTAGAGATGAGCGACGCAGAGCTTTCGAAAGCAGCTTTCATTCAAATCACAGCAAGAGACACACTGGCTGATGTGAACGGCGATCTCAAGGCGTTGGAGGAACAGGGCTTCCGCTATGTGTTTCTCGACGAAGTAACACTGATGGAGGACTTTATTGAGGGCGCGGCGCTGTTCTCTGATGTGTTCGCCGCCTGCGGAATGAAAATTGTGCTGTCCGGCACAGATTCGCTGGGTTTTCTGTTTACGGAGGATGAGCAGCTCTACGACCGCTGTATTCTGCTGCACACGACCTTCATCCCTTACCGCGAGTTTGAGTCTGTTCTTGGTATCCACGGCATTGATGAATACGTCTGCTTCGGCGGCACCATGAGCCTCGGCGGCGTTCACTATAACGAAACCTCCACATTTGCCAGTAAGAAAAGCGCCGATGAGTATGTGGACACAGCCATTGCCCGCAACATCCAGCATTCACTGCGCTGCTACCAGTACGAGGGGCATTTCCGGCACCTGCGTGATCTCTACGACAGGAACGAGCTGACCAGCGCCATCAACCGGGTGGTGGAGGACATCAACCACCGTTTTACGCTGGAGGTGCTGACACAGGACTTCAAGTCCCATGACCTTGGCATTTCTGCCAGCAACCTGCGGCGGGACCGTGAAAACCCGACGGATATTCTGGACCACATCGACCTTGCCGCTGTGACGGAAAGCCTGCGGCAGCTGCAGGATATCCGCAATCGGGCAGAGCAGACCGTTGCGCTGAATGATGTCCATGCGGCGGAGATCAAAGAATATCTGGACCTGCTGGATTTAACGCAGGACATTGATGTGCGATATCTGCCGGATGTCAGCCGGAAATCCAGCCGGACAGTGATCGCCCAACCCGGCCTGCGCTATGCACAGGCCGATGCGCTGATCCGCAGCCTGCTGCTGGATGAGACATTCAGCGCTCTGTCTCTGCCGGAGCGTACCGCTGTTCAGGAACGCATTCTGTCCGAGATCAGAGGCCGGATGCTGGAAGACATTGTCCTGCTGGAAACCAAGCTGGCGAACCCCAAAAAGCAGGTATTTGTCCTGCAATTTCCCGTGGGTGAGTTCGACATGGTGGTATTTGACCCTGTCGCCGGTTCCTGTCAGATCTTTGAGATCAAGTACAGCGCAGAAATTGTGCCTCAGCAGTATCGGCATCTGATCGACGAAGAAAAGTGCGCTCAGGCTGAGCACCGTTACGGTCCCATCACCGGGAAAACGGTTCTCTATCGCGGCAAAAACAGAGTAATTGAGGGCATCCAATATCAGAATGTGGAAGAATACCTGCGGAACATCGTAAGAACGTAGTGCAACCGCCGCCCGGGCTGAGAAGCTTGGGCGGCGGCATTCGTTCAGCAATGAAAAAGGTTCAAAACAGCCACTTTTCTTTCCTGTATCGCCTTGCATGCGTCGGATGTAAAATCATACGCCGATCCATTTTATTGCCGTTCCTGCGGGACAAAACACGCGGAAATCGCCACAAAATCTGACGGAAAGTGACACGGCCTGCTTTTGAAGAAAAAATCTGTGATTCTACTCCTGGCTCCTTTTCAAACGGATTCCTTTATGATATAATATATCTATCAACATATCATATACGCGTGAGGTGCGCTTATGAAAAAGGAAACGAAACAATTTGTCATCTACTCCCGCAAGTCCAAGTTTACCGGCAAGGGCGAGAGCATCGAAAACCAGATCGAGCTGTGCCGCCAGTACATTGCTGTCCATTTTAGTCAGGAGGAAGCAGACGCGGCGCTGGTCTATGAAGACGAGGGCTTTTCCGGCGGCAATCTGGAGCGGCCTCAGTTCAAGAAAATGATGAAGGATTCCCAGAAAACGAAGTTTGCCGCCATTGTGGTGTACCGGCTGGACCGCATCAGCCGAAACATCGGCGACTTTGCCAAGCTCATCGAAGACCTGGGCAACCGGCACATCGACTTCATCTCTATCCGGGAGCAGTTCGACACCTCCTCCCCCATGGGACGGGCCATGATGTATATTGCCTCCGTGTTCTCCCAGCTTGAAAGAGAAACGATTGCCGAGCGCATCCGGGACAATATGCACGAGCTGTCCAAAACCGGGCGCTGGCTGGGCGGCACCACGCCTACCGGCTATGAATCCGAAAGCATATCCAATGTGACCGTGGACGGTAAGGTGAGAAAAGCCTGCAAGCTGAAGATCGTCCCGGAGGAGATCAGCCTTGTCCAGCTGATTTTTGAAAAGTTTCTGGAAACCGGCTCCCTCACCAAAGTGGATGCCTTTCTTCTGGAGAAACGGTATACCACCAAGCGGGGTAAGAACTTCACCCGCTTTGCCATCAAGGGCATTCTGACCAACCCGGTCTATATGATCGCCGATGAGGCGGCCTACGGATATCTGACGGAAAACCACGTTGACCTGTTCGCGGAAAAATCCGATTTTGACAGCAAGCACGGCATCATGGCTTACAACCGCACTCTGCAGCGCCCCGGCAAGGCACACCAGATCCGCCCCATGGAGGAATGGATCGTGTCTGTGGGCAAGCACCCCGGCGTGATTCCCGGCCAGCAATGGATCCAGGTGCAGTCCATGCTGGAGGTCAACAAGTCCAAGAGCTACCGCAGGCCCCGCAGCAATGTGGCGCTTCTGTCCGGGCTTCTGGTCTGTGGTGACTGCGGCGACTATATGCGCCCCAAGCTGACCAACCGCCATGCGGCGAACGGCGAGCTGATCTATACCTATATGTGCTCTACCAAGGAGCGGAGCCAGAGCTCCCGCTGCCAGATGAAAAATGCCAACGGCAACACACTGGACGCAAAGGTGATCTCCGAAATCAAAAAGCTGTCCGAAGACCGGAGCTTCTTTGCCGAGTTCCTGGCCCAGACGAAGAAGGCCATCAGCGGCAATCGGGAGGGATACGACGCAGAGCTGCTGACCCTGAAAGAAAAGCTGGTCGAGAACGAGAGCAGCATCAAGGCGCTGGTCAGCTCCCTGACCAAGAGCGCCGGAACCTCTGCCGAGCCGTATATCATGGAGCAGATTCAGGAGCTGCACCAGACCGGCGAGGACATGAAAAAACGCCTTGCCGAATTGGAAACCCTGACGGAACACCAGCGGTTTGTGGATCAGGAGTTTGCGTTCAGCCGCCAGATGATCGAATCCTTTGCCGCAAACGTGGATGACTGCACCGTAGAGGAAAAACGGCGGTTGCTGCGGGCAATTGTGAAAAAAGTGGTCTGGGACGGCGAAAATGCCTGGGTTTACCTCTTTGCAGGCGACGGAGAGGCCGATTTACCTCCGTTTGACGCACCAGAAGTTCCGTTGAGTGAGGATAGCGAATGAGATCCTCATGTATTTCCGTCAAAAGAAAAAGTCGATGCAGGACGTCTCGATCAGCGACCCGATCGACGTGGACAAGGACGGCAACTCGATCACCCTGATGGATATTGTGCAGGGGGATGAGAACATTCTGGACAGCATCGACCTGAGCATTCAGTCGCAGAAACTCTACCACTTCATCGAGCACAATCTGGAGCCCCGCGAGCAGAAAATCTTGGCCTACCGCTACGGCCTTTACAATCTGCGCCCTATGCCGCAGCGGGAGGTGGCCAAAAAGTTGAACATTTCCAGATCCTACGTTTCCCGCATTGAAAAGAAGGCGCTGGAAAAATTAAAGGGATATTTTGAGGAGCCGGGTGGTGAAAACCGGTATTAAAAGGAACAAGAGGGCTTGCGCAGATAGCAGGATTTTGTTATCATAAGAAAAATGCGTTTGTCGAAAAAGGAAAGATGAAGAAGGAGGATAGAGGATGAAGATTGGGTCGATTGTCTGGGGTGTTAAGGATATTGACAGGGCGGTGCGCTTTTGGAGCGAAGCCCTGCACTATCGCCTGCGGGAACCGGCGTCGGAGGACTGGGCTGTGCTGGTCCCGATAGAGGGCGACGGCATCCAGCTTTCTTTAAGCAAGGTGACCTCCGACAAGGCAAAGCGCCACCACATGGACCTTTTTACAGACAGCCAGCAGCAGGAGGTGCAGCGGCTTTTGGCGTTGGGGGCGACTCGGGCAGAGTGGTTTTACCCCGCCGACGCAGATTATGTGGTGCTGAACGACCCGGATGGCAATCCATTTTGTGTTGTACAAAAATAGGAAGAGTGAAAAAGTGGGAAGAGAAAGGGGAGGAATTTGGATTGATTACCAAAGAATCGTGGTTGAAATCCATCATGGCAGGCATCTGCATCGGGGTTGGGGGAATTGTTTACCTCAGTTTAGACAACAAGATGGTGGGTGCGGCGCTGTTTGCCAGCGGACTGTTTACCATCTGCACCTTGGGGTATAACCTCTTTACCGGAAAGGTTTGCTATCTGCCAGGCAGCGAACAGAAGGGAAAATACCTGCTGTGGCTGCTGCAGATATGGGTGGGCAATCTAGTTGGAGCGGCGGCGACCGGCTACCTGATTCGCCTGACCCGCGCAGGGAGTGCCCTGGCGGAAAAGGCGCAGGGATTGTGTGAGACAAAACTGTCCGATTCACTGCTGAGCATCTTCATTCTGGCGGTGTTCTGCAACCTGATGATCTACATTGCGGTAGAAAATTTTAAGAGCAACCCGCATACCCTGGGCAAATACCTTGCCATTTTCCTGGGCGTCATGGTCTTTATCCTTGCAGGTTTTGAACACTGTGTGGCCAATATGTTTTACTTCTCGGTGGCCAATCTGTGGAGCCTGCGTACGGTGCTCTACCTGCTGGTGATGACGGCAGGCAATGCGGTGGGAGGACTGATCCCGGAGATGGTGAGGAGAGTTTCTGCGCCGCAAAAATAAAGAGAACAACTATAAAAAGGTCCCGCGATGATTCGCGGGACCTTTTTGTGTTTAATCGCAGACAAGAAAACCGGCGTTTTGTTGTTTTAAAAGATATGATTATATAAAAAATAGCTAAAAAAAATTCTGAATAAAGAAAATTTAAAGAAATGATTGACAAAAAACCGCGAGGGTGATATGATACGAGTAAAGGATATAATATTATATAAGGTTATATTAGCTTGCATTATCATATGAGATGGGAAGGAAGGGTAAAATCATGAATATTCTCGAGCAGCTGCAGCAGAACCGCTGGATGATCTGGGCCAAAGAGGAAGAGCCGCTGGAGGAATACCCGCAGGTGCAGCTCATCAGCATCTGCTACCGGTCGGACGACTGCGAGGTGCGCGGATATGCCGCGGCGCCAAAGGAAGCGCAGGGTCCCCTGCCGGCTGTGATCTTCAACCGCGGCGGCAACCGGGAATTTTCCCTGCTGCGCCCGCAGGTTGTCTGCAAATATGCGAATCAGGGATTTGTTGTTTTGGGCAGCCAGTACCGCGGAAATGGCGGCGGCACCGGGCAGGAGGAATTTGGCGGCGCGGATGTCAACGATGTGATCCGCCTGATCGACATTGCCCTGGAGCTGCCGGAAACGCTCAAGGGCGGCGTCTATATGGCGGGGCATTCCCGCGGCGGCATGATGACCTATCGCTGCTGTGCGCTGGATGACCGCATCGTAGCGGCCTCGATTGGCGCCGGCGTTGCGGACTGCGTCGATATGTACAACCGGCGGGAGGACAGCATGAAGCAGGTGTTTCTGGAGCTAGTAGGCGGCACGCCGGAGCAGCTCCCGGAGGAGTACCGCAACGCTCGGCAGTCTGCTGGGCGGACAAGATCAAGCCGCCGATCCTCATCTGTCAGGGCGACGATGACTGGCGCGTCGATATTTCTCAGGCGCGCAGGATGGGCGAGCAGCTGCAAAAGTACGGCAAGGAGTACAAGCTGGAATTTTTTGGAAGGGCGGACCACTCGCTCAAAGGGACCAGCTATTTTTCAGACGTTATCGCGTGGTTTCGGGCTCACCCGATTCCGGCGGTGTAATTAAAATAAGTTTAAGGAGGACTCAAGATGAAAAAGAAGATTGCAGCGTTGCTGCTGGCGCTTGCCTTGGCGGTGACAGCGACAGGATGCCAGGGCGCACCGGTACCAGAAAGCAGCACCCCCAGCACAAGCGCGACCGACCAGACAGATACGACCGAACAGGCAAGTGCTGCCAGCACGGTGGAGCGGACCTCAGAGGATGGGGAACTGGATGAGAATCAATATCTGAATGTATTGCTTGCCGATGAGCCGACCGTTCTTGATGTGGCAAGATTTAGTATGATTCAGGACAGAAATGTATTCTATAACGTTCTGGAACCGCTAACGCGCATTGAGGATGGCATCGTTACCCCGGCTGGTGCGGAGAGTTGGGACGTCTCAGATGACGGGCTGGTTTACACCTTCCATCTGCGGGAGAACTACTGGAGTGATGGTCAGCAGGTCACCGCCCAAGATTACGCCGGCGCTCTGATCCGTCAGGCAACTCCGGCCAATACATTTGCTTTTTCCAGCGACTATTCTGCAATTGTCAATTTCTCGCAGGCGGTTACAGGAGAAGTGGATCCATCCGAAATCGGCGTGAAAGTCATCGATGACAGCACGCTGGAAATTACCCTCTCTCAGCCGTCTCCATCGCTGCTTTCCACCGTCGATTTCTTCCCGCAGAGACAGGATTACGTCGACGAGTATGGCGACACATTGGGCGCAAATGCGGAAAGCGTCATCAGCTGCGGCCCATTTGTCCTGACGGATTGGGTGCACAACAGCCAGCTTACCTTTGAAAAAAATGATCAGTATTGGGACGCAGAAAATGTGAAACTGCAAAGCTTCCATTATTTGATTATGAATGACACGACCGCCCAGCTTTCTTCTCTGGAAAACGGCTCGCTGGATTACCTGAATGTCTCGGACGCCGACTACATCGACAAATTCCGCGAGGGAGGAAAACTGGTGGAGGAGCCTTACTCCGCAGCCCGTACCGTCATGCTTGTGTTTAACTGTCAGGACGAAATTTTCCAGAACCAGAAGATCCGTCAGGCTTTTTCTTTGTCGATTGACAGGGAATCCTATTCGGAAATTCTCCAGAACGGACTGACTACTCCGGCTTACGGCCTCATTCCGGAGGAGAGTTCGGTAGGACAGCTTCACTACCGTGACTATGCTCCCGAACCGCTGCTTGCCCTGCAGGAAGCCAACCCCGATCCAAAGGCGCTGTTGATTGAAGGCATGCAGGAGCTGGGACTCGGCGATGATCCGTCTGCGCTGACCGTCACGCTGAGCATGGGCGGCACCAACGCAAAGACAAAGTCGATCGGTGAATTTTATCAGCAGATGTGGCAGAGCGCCTTAGGCGTTGTCATTGAGCTGGAATTCAATGATTCCGCGACCCATATGTCAAATATGAACTCCGGCAATTTCCAGATGGGTTTGACCAGCTGGGGTGCCAACGTAGAGCCGCTCTTCCAGCTTTCCAGATGGTCGTCTGAAAGCGGCGGCCAGTCCAAGTGGGTCAACGAGGAGTATCAGCAGCTGGTCAATGAAGCCTCCTCCACAGTCGATGACCAGGCAAGGCTGGAGCTTTACGCGCAGGCGGAGGAGATGCTCATCACCGAAGCGGCCATCGCGCCAATTTGCTATAACGGCTCGCTGCTCTTCTCTTACCCCTATGTTCACGGCTTGGACAATAACCCATTTGATACTGTAGGTATGCAGAAGCTGTACACAATCGGAAGAAATTAGTAGGAGAAAAGGGCCTGCGGAATCTTTTCCGCGGGCCTTCCTTTTCAGAGAATAGGTATTATAGAAGAACAGTGAGGTGGAAAAATGGCTCGATATATCTTAAAGCGCGTCCTGTACATGGTGCTGGTCATGCTGATTGTCACAACGCTCACCTTCTTCCTGGTGCACAGCATTCCGGGCGACCCGTTCAGTGCCATGATTCAGGATCTGCCGGAGGAGACAAGGGTGCTGTACATGGAAAAGTACGGCTTTGACCAGCCGCTGATTGTGCAGTATGTCCGCTTTATGAAGCAGCTTTTCTCGGGGGATTCGGGTTCCTCTCTGCGTTACCCGGGCAGAACGGTTGCGGAAATTGCGGCCTCCTTTGCGCCGGTTTCCGCGCAGGTGGGCGGCATCGCGCTGGCAATCGGATTTGTGGTGGGAACTATTCTGGGCATCATCGCGGCGCTCAACCGCAACCGCTTTTCGGACAGGGTGATCATGGTTCTGGCGCTGTTGGGCACCACGATCCCGACCTTTGTCACCGCGTCCTTTTTGCAGTATGTGTTCAGCGTTGTCTGGCCGATCTTCCCAACCACCGGCTGGGGCACGGCCAAGCACATGGTGCTGCCGGTCATCTGCCTGTGCGTCGGTCCCATCGCGACCTATGCGCGCTACATGCGTTCCAGCGTGCTGGACACCACCAGCCAGGACTACATCCTGACCGCGGAGGCAAAGGGTGCAAAGACGCCGCGCATCGTGCTGCTGCATATCTTCCGCAACTCGTTTTTGCCCTGCCTGACCGTGCTGTGCACCAGCGTGGCCTCGATCTTCTCCGGCTCGTTCATCGTGGAGAGCATCTTCGCCCTGCCGGGCCTGGGCACCTACTTCATCAGCGCGATCAACGACCGCGACTATTCGATGATTTTGGGACTCAACATCATCTTCACCGGAATTTATATCCTGTCGGTGCTGGTGACCGACATCCTGCTGGGCATCTTGGACCCGAGAATTCGCCTGGCAGAGAAAAAGTAAGGAGGGAGCCAGATGGAAAAAGAATTGACCTACACCCCAAAACCGGAAGATTTTGTGATTGAAGGCTGCGACGACGCTGCTGCAGAGCAGATGCCGGCGGTTTCTCTAACCTATTGGCAACTTTCCTTTAAGCGTTTTATGGAGAATAAGGTGGCTCTGGCAGCGACGGTAGTTTTGCTGCTTATCGTTATCATGACAATTATTGGTCCGCACCTGGTACCATATGATATGGAAGCGGTCAATCTGGAGCACCGCAACATTCGTCCATGTTTGGCGTATTGGTTTGGTACCGACCAGCTGGGCCGCGATCTGTTTTCCCGCGTCTGGGAGGGCGGACGGGTTTCGATCATCATCGGCCTTTTTGGCTCGCTGATCGTTTCGGTCATCGGCTGCATCTACGGCGGCATTGCGGCCTACTTTGGCGGCTGGGTGGACAATATCCTGATGCGCATTGTGGAAATCTTGAGCAGTGTGCCAAACATGCTGGTCATCATTCTGCTGTCGGTCATCCTGGACAGCAGCAGCGTGCCGACCCTGCTGTTTGCTATGTGCGTGACCGGCTGGTGCCCCATTGCCCGCCTGGTGCGCTCCCAGATGCTGCAGATCAGCAGCTCGGAGTATGTCATGGCGGCAAAGGTGATGGGCGTCAAACCCTTGACCAGCGTTGTCACTCACTTCATTCCGAACACTTTAAGCGTCATCATCGTCAACATCACCTTCCGCATCCCGGGATTTATCTTCAGCGAAGCCTTTTTGAGCTATGTCGGCCTGGGCGTACAGCCACCGGCTACCAGCTGGGGCGCGCTGTGCTCGGCGGCATCGCTCAACTTCCTGTTCTACCCGTACCAGCTGGTGGCGCCGGCAGGTCTGATCGCGTTGACCATGCTGTGCTTTACGCTGATTGGAGACGGACTCAGGGACGCGCTTGACCCCAAACTTCGGAGGTAAAAAAGATGGAGCATATTTTGGAAGTCAAAAATCTAAACGTTTCCTTCAAAAGTTATCTGGGAACGGTCAGGGCGGTGCAGGGCGTCGATTTTGTGCTGGACCAACGGGAGACGCTGGCGATGGTCGGCGAATCCGGCTGCGGAAAGACGGTGACGGCCAAGTCGATTCTGCGCCTGTTTGGCCGCACCACCGGCACCATCGCGGACGGGTCGCAGATTCTGTTTGAGGGCAAGGATATTTTAAAGATGGATAAAAATGAGCTCAGCGATCTGCGAGGGGCTGGGATCAGCATGATCTTTCAGGACTCGATGACCTCGCTCAATCCGACCATGCGGGTCGGCAAACAGATTGCCGAGTGCATCCGTCTGCACAATCGAGTCTCCCGCCAGGAGGCCATGCAGCGCGCCTGTGAGCTGCTGCGGCTGGTGGAGATCCCCAACCCCGAGGAAAGATTAAAAAATTATCCGCACCAGATGTCCGGCGGCATGCGGCAGAGGGTGATGATCGCCATGGCGCTTTCCTGCAACCCCAAGATTCTGATTGCCGACGAGCCGACCACCGCGCTGGACGTCACCATCCAGGCGCAGCTGCTGGACCTGCTCAAAGGTTTGCGGGAAAAGTTCGGCATGTCGATCATCCTGGTCACCCACGATCTGGGTGTCGTGGCGGACTTTGCCGACCGCATCCAGGTCATGTATGCCGGCCGGGTGGTGGAGCGGGGCACCAAGGAGGAGATCTTCCGCAACCCCAAGCATCCCTACACCTGGGCGCTGCTCGACTCGATCCCCAGCCGCAGCCTGCCCAGAAAGAGCCGGCTGTACTCGCTCAAGGGCACGCCGCCAAACCTCAGCCTGCCGATAGAGGGCTGCCCGTTTGCGGCCAGATGCCGTTACTGCATGCCGGTCTGCAGAAAGTGCGCGCCACAGCCAACCGATTTTTCACCAACGCACCAGGCGTCCTGCTGGCTCAACCATCCCATGGCGCCGCAGCATGTTCGTGAAGGAGGGAGCAGATAGTGGAAAAGCAAGTACTGTTTGAGGTAAAGGATCTGTGCAAATATTTCCCCGCTTCCCACAAACGTTCGGTGAAGGCGGTGGACCGGGTTACGCTGAACATCTATAAAGGTGAAACCCTGAGCCTGGTCGGAGAGTCCGGCTGCGGCAAGACCACGCTGGGCCGCACCATCCTCGGCGTTTACCCCAAAACCTCCGGAGAGATTTTGTATCAGGGACAGGACCGCGAAAAGGCGAGCGCCCAGCAAAAGAAGCAGTTTCAGAAGGACAACCAGATGATTTTCCAGGACCCCTACTCCTGCCTGGACCCCAGAATGTCGATCGGCAGCATCATTGAGGAGGGGATGAAGGTTCACTTTTCGATGAGCTCCTCCCAGAGGCAGAAGCGATGCCAGGAGCTGCTGGAGCGGGTTGGTCTCCCGAGGGAGATGGTTTCCCGCTTTCCGCACGAGCTGTCCGGCGGGCAGCGGCAGAGAATCGGCATCGCGCGGGCGCTTGCCACCGAGCCGGAATTCATCGTCTGCGACGAGCCGATCGCGGCGCTGGACAGCTCGATTCAGGCGCAGGTCATCAATCTGCTGATGGACCTGCAGAAGGAGCTGGGATTGACCTACCTGTTCATTTCCCACGACCTGTCAATGGTGCGACACATCTCCGACCGCATCTGCATCATGTATCTGGGCTCGGTGGTGGAACTGGCCGATGCGCAGCAGATCGATGAAAATCCGGTTCACCCCTACACCAGGGCGCTCTTTTCCGCGGTGCCGCAGATCGACAACGCCGACTGGTCATCCAAGAGAATCAAGCTGGAGGGAGAAATCCCCAATCCGATCAACGCCCCCAAGGGCTGCAAGTTCTGCACCCGCTGTATGTGGGCAAAACCGGTCTGCCAGGAGCAGGCCCCGGAATTGGAAGAGATAGAGCCGGGCCATTTTGTGGCCTGCCACTTTTGCAAAGAGATGTTGTTAAGAAAGGAATGACGGAAGAATGAAGGGAACCTTTATTAAAGAAATTACCTACCCGGAGTGCTGCGAGAAAATCAACGAAAAAACGGTGATTCTCCTGCCGATCGGCGGCGGCAGCAAGGAGCACGGCAGCCACCTGCCGATGGGCACCGACTACTACGTCACCGACTACCTTGCCACCGAGCTGACCCGCCGCTGCGAGGTTGTCACCCTGCCCACATTGCCCTTTGCTTACTTCCCGGCTTTTGTTGGCTGGAAGGGTTCGGTGCACATCGAGGCGGAAAACTTTATGCACTATGTGGAGGATATCCTGCACAGCTTTGTGCGGTTTGGCGTCAAAAAGTTTATCATTCTCGACGGCGGCATCTCCACCCATATTCCGCTGCAGATTTTGTCCAGCACGATGCGCAACAAGTATGGCGCAACGCTGGCGGTTACAAATTTCCATGGAGTGAGCGGCCCTGCCGCCCAGAAGGTCTGCCAGCAGAAATCGGGCGGGCACGGCGACGAGGAAGAAACCTCCACCATGCTGGCAATCCGTCCGGACCTTGTAAAAATGGAGCTGGCAGCGGAGGAATATAACGCCCCGAAGGTTGAAAATCAGATCCAGGATGGGCTGGCGGTTGCGCATATCGCCACGGCGATGGATACCCCGCACGGCGTCAACGGAAACAGCAAGCTGGCCACCCGCGAAAAAGGAGAATATATCTTGGAGAACATGGTGGAGCGGCTGGTTCTGTTCACCGAAGGCTTTATCCGGTGGGACCCGGAAGCGTAAAGAAGGGGGAAGAAGGAATGGAAAAGAAGGATTTGCTGGAATCAGTCTTTCATCTCAAACAGTACGATTTTGTTAGAGGCGAGGGTACCTGGCTGTTTGACCGGGAGGGCAACCGATACTTGGACCTCAATGAGATGTGCGTCTTTCTGGGACAGGGCAACCAGCACTTCATCGACAGAGTGACGCAGGCGCTCAACGGCGTTACCAACGGCAGGTCGAATCTGGTTCGCTACAAGGAGCAGCTGACCGATTACCTGATGGAAAGCACCGGCCATATCTTCAAGGCGGTGCACTATACTGCCTCTGGTTCGGAGACGACCGAATGGGCGGTCCGCTTGGCGAAGAAAATCACCGGCAGGACCGAAGTCGTCTCTTTCTGGAACAGCATCCACGGCCGCACCTTTTTGAGCGCTTCGATGTCCGGCTTGCCCAAACGCAAGGAGCACTACGGACCGATTGCCCCCGGCATTGTGTTTAACCCCTATCCGCACTGCCAGCACTGTCCGTTTGAAAAGAAGCAGGAAAGCTGCGGCTATTTCTGCCTGGATTTTTTGCAGCAGAAAATTCGCTATGAATCGGCGCAGGACATCGCGGCGGTGATTATCGAGCCGTATCAGGGGGCGGACATCGCCTATCCGCCGCAGGGGTATCTCAAATGCCTGCGCCAGTGGACGCAGGAAAACGGCATCCTGCTGATCTTCGACGAGATTCAGGCCGGCCTTGGCAGGAGCGGCAGTCTCTACTGCTACCAAAAGGAAGGGGTGGAGCCGGATATGCTTCTGCTGGGAAAAGGACTCGGCAACGGCCTGCACATCAGCGCGCTGCTCACCAAACAGATTCCTCAGGAAGAGTATCTGCACGCGGTCACCGGCGGTGCGGGGGACGACTGCATCGCCTGCGCGGCGGCCTGTGCGGTGATGGAGGAGGTCACCCAGCCGCAGACGCTGCAGCGGGTGCGCGACTGTTCGCAGCTTTTGCAGCAGGAATTGGAGGAGCTGCAGCGGCAGGGAAAGGTAAGTTATGTTCGGGTTTACGGAAGCTCGGTGGCGATTGAGTTTGCCTCCCCTCAGGTTGGCCGGCAGGTTCGCCAGAAGATGCAGGAAAAGCGCTTTTTGTTTGGCGGCAGCGACAGCAGCATTGTCCTCAAACCGCCGCTGTGCCTGACTGTGGAACAGGCAAAATTGTTTACCGACGCGCTGAAGGAGAGTCTCTGATCCTATTTTTTAGGCAAGATAGACATTTTATGGTTGTATTATTGACTTTTGTATGAATCTTGTCTTATAATCATTTTATACATTATTTTCCAGCAGAGGAAAAGCCGCCCGGAAGGGAAGCAGCGCCGGCCGGAAATCGGACGCCAGGTAAAGGTTGTGAACAGCAAGATGATCGATAAAAATTCCAGCATACCGATGTATCAGCAGATTGTGGATACATTGCGCTCTGAAATATTGCGCGGGAAATATCACGCCAGCGGCAATTTGGGAACCCATAAGGAGTTGGTAGAGCGGTTTGGCGTCAGCATGATCACCATCCGCAAAGCGATGCAGCTGCTCGCGGAGGAAGGACTTGTGGACATCAAACAGGGCAAAGGAACCTTTGTGCGGGACAGCGTTCCGCAGGATTCTCTGCGCAGCCTGACCGGCATCCAGAATGTCCTGAGTTCACAGAACATCCCGGCCCGGCAGCAGGTCAAGACCTTCGAGGTGATTCCTGTGCCAAAACGTTTTGATGAAAGCATTCGAGAAGCGATGGGGGACCGCTGCCTGCATATCGAAAGGGTCCATACGGTGGAGGAAAAGCCGGTCGCCTACGCGGACATCTATCTGCCGATTGCTTTTGGCGAGCAGATTACCCGCTCGGACGTGGAGAACGCCAACATCTACCAGATTTATAAAAATAAATTGAAGGTGGAGTTGGGCAAGGGCCGCCAGAAGATTCTGGCGGCTGCGGCGGGCAAGCGCAGTGCCGAAAAGCTGCAGGTTTCTCCCAAGAGCCCAGTGCTGGAGGTGCAGCGCTGCGCCTATTCCAAGGACGGCAGATTGATCGAGTACATGGAAATGTTCTATGAGCCGCACCACTATACCTTTGAGGTCGAGCTGTATTTGAGCGCAGAATAAAACAAAAAGAAAAACTTCTGTCCATGCAGGACAGAAGTTTTTTTTCTCTTAATCAAGAAGGCTGGTGAAGCCCACCGCTTTTCCAAGGATGCGCACCTGGGAAAGCTCCTCGCCGGTGTAGACAAACGGCTCGTACTGCGGGTTGTCCGGGGAGAGGACCAGCTTGTCCGGATACTTGTACACCCGCTTGAGGGTTGCCGAATTTTCGATGCAGACCGCGGCGATAGAGCCGTTGTCCACGTCCGGCTGCTGACGGATATAGACGATGTCGCCGTCGTGGATGTGTGCGCCGGTCATGCTGTCGCCGTGGCAGCGCAGGGCAAAATCCGCCTTGATGTGGACCGGCACCTCCAGGATGGCTTCCACATTCTCTTCCGCCAGAATAGGGCTGCCGCAGGCGATGTCGCCCAGCAGGGGAATCTGATAGGTCTTGGGGAGCGGAATGAGGTTGTCGATTGTAGCGGGATCGGGGAGCTGCATCTGGTCGGTTTCTCCCAGCAGCCAGGCGGGATTGACCCGCAGCGCCTTGGCGATGGCTTCGATAACGGGCAGCTTAATCTTTTCGATTTTTCCCTTTTCGTAGCGCTGGATGGTTGAGACGGCAACGCCGACCTCCTTGGCAACGTCGCCCAGATTCATCCGCAGTTCCTCTCGTCTGATCTGGATGCGCTTGCCGGTCTGAATGTTTTTTTCCACGGCTTCCCCTCCTTTTCTTTTATTATAGCACTTTCTTTTGCGGGACGCAACCACTTTTCAAAAAAATTGCGCAGTGCTATTGACTTGCGGTTTGCATAGTGCTAAAATAGAAACGGAAAGGAAAAAAGAAAGGGCGTCCGCAGTGGATATGCGGGGAGAAAGGCATGTTTTACCCGATAAAACTGCCAAAATCGACAGCAGATGCGGCGCTTTTTTCAGGGAAAATGTTTGCACAGTGCAATTTTAAAAGGGGAGGAACAGGTATGGCGGCAGTTTTATCGTTAGCTTTTGTGTTGTTTGGCGGTATGATCTTTTTTGCGGTCTGCGGAATGCTGATCGAGCGTTGGTGTGAGGAGGAGCATACCGATTCCCGCCCCGACGCCAGCCACCATCAGAGTCTGAAGCGGGGAGCGAAGAAAAAAGCCTGCTGATGGGGCTTGCCCGAAGCAAAGAGAATGTGTTATGATGAAAAGGTCATAGAGGGGGGAGGACAATGGAGGAGCTGCAAGGAATTCTGGAACGCTTTGCCGGCTCTGGCTGGGAATTGATCGCACTGCCGTCCCGCCGCTGGCTGGATGGGCAGGAGAATCGTGAAGAGCTTGTGCGGGCACTGCAGCGGGCACAGCAGATTTGCGGAACCTGCGGGTGCGATTTGGATTCGCTATATCCGAAAGCGCTGCGTTTGCTGGAAATCGTTTGACATTTTTGTGATAGCTGGCTATAATAGAAAAGGGTAGGGGAAAGGGCTGAGATCATGCTGCTTTCCCCTGCTTTTTTTGTTTTAGAAAGGAGAGGTCTGTTGTGAGAATCTTTAAGACCAAAGAGTACCGCATCGCTTCGGTTTCCGGCAAGCTGCTGACCGCTGCCGAGGACGGCACAGTCACGGTGGAGGAACAGGACAGCCAGAAGGCACAGCGGTGGAAATTTATTCCCACCGACGGCGCTTACCGCATCTGCAACCTGCAGCACCAGAAGATGCTGGACATCATCGCAGGCGGCACCGTCAACGGCGCTTGGGTTCATCTGTGGGATGAGGTAGAGGCGGCAAGCCAGCTGTGGACCGCGGAAATCGAAGGGGATCGGATGCGGCTGCGCTCGGTTTCCAGCGACAAATATCTGGACGTCGCCCTGCAGGACAACGTCATGTGCAGATCTGGGAAAAGGCGGGTGAGAACCAGCTTTGGACTTTGGAGGTAGTGGAAAAGGAAAAGTCCAAAGGGTCCACCGCGCTCAAAAAGAAGGAGCCGTCGGCTATCAAGCACAAGGAACCTTCCGCCATCAAAAAGCCGGATCCGACCGCCATCAAGCATAAGGAACCGTCGGCTATAAAGCACAGGGAGCCCTCGTCGATCAAGCAGAGAGAATCTGCACCGATTGCCAAAAAACCAGCTTCCCCAAAAAGAAAAAAGAAAACAGACGAACAATAACAAAACAGCTCCGTCCGGCATCACAGGATACCAAAGACGGAGCTGTTTTCTGCTTATTTGCTGATGGGTTCAAAGAGCGGGCAGGAAGGCTGATCCGGGGCGATGCGTGTGCCTTCCCCAACCCGATAGTTGCGGCTGAAAAAGGAGCCTTTCCGACGGCAAAAGTAAAGCGGAGGCCGGCGGTAGACACTCTGCCGGTCGTCCTTCCAACAGTGGCGGCAGTCGATGCAGCGCGCTTTCATTGCTATACCTGGAAGAAGGCGCGCAGGTTTTCCAGCACAGCGGGCAGGTCATGCTCGGCAATCAGGATGGAGATGTCCACCTCGGAGGTAGTGATCAGCCGGATGTCGCCGGTCTGCTCACTGACCAGGCGGAAAGCCTGGGCGGCCACACCGGGGCGGGTGCGCATCTCCTCGCCGTAGAGCTGAATCTTGCAGCAGCCGCTGGAGACGCTGGGACGCACGTTTGGATACTGCACGCGGAAACGCTGCACAATCGACAGAGTGCGAACCAGGTCCTTGGAATCGATAGTGAAGGAGACATCGGTGGTTTCGCCGGTGGGTGCGGATTGGGAGATCATGTCGATGTTGATGCCCTGCTCGGAAAATTCGGTCATGATGCGGGAGGCAACCGACAGATCGCGGGAAATATTTTTAAAGTTGACCAGAGAAATGTCCTCGGTCACAGTGATTTTGCTGACGCCGTTCATACAATTTTTCCCCCTGCAGGCGATGATTTCGGAAAAGCTCCGATGAAACTATCTTAAACCAAATCGCCCATATTGTAAAGACCCGGCTGCTGTTTTGCCAGAAAAATGGCGGCATTGATGGCGCCGGTGGCGAAGATTTCCTTGCTCATGGCGGTGTGGGTCAGCGAAAGGGTCTCGTCATGTCCGGCAAACAGGATTTCGTGCTCGCCGACGATGGTTCCGCCGCGCACCGAATGGATGCCGATCTCCTCTTTGGAGCGGGCTGCACGGCGGCTGTGGCGGTCATAGACGTACTGCGGCGGCTGAGCCAGTTCCTCCGAGATGGCGTCGGCCAGCATCAGAGCGGTGCCGCTGGGGGCGTCCAGCTTGCGGTTGTGGTGCTTTTCGATGATCTCGATGTCAAAGTCGCTGCCCAGCACCTTTGCTGCTTTTTTTGCCAGCTCGCAGAGCAGCGAAACGCCCAGCGACATATTGGCCGAGAAAAAGACGGGGATTTTGTCAGCGGCTTCCTTGAGTTTGTCCACCTGCTCCGGCGAGAGGCCGGTGGTGCAGACGACGGCTGGGATTTTGTGGGAGACAGCGTAGTCCAGCAGCGGCTCCAGCAGGGAGGGGTGGGAAAAGTCGATGATGACGTCGCAGCAAACGTCGCAGTCACTGGGTTTTTCGAAGATAGGGTAATCGACGGCGGCGGACTGCCGGTCGATGCCGGCGGCGATGCGGCAGTCAACGCGCTCGCTGACCGAGCGGGAGATGACCTGTCCCATCTTTCCGCCAGCGCCGGAAAGAAGAATCTGAATCATAAAGTTTCAACATCCTTTTTGATAAAATTGTCCGGTGGGAGTTTTGGCCCCACGTCAAAAGATAATTTCTGTTTTAGAAGAGAAGGCGCTCCGCCCTGCACACTAAAATGAGAGGCGGAGCGCCTGTATTTGAAAGGTATGGGGTGAGCCGCTCCACAAAAGGAGAGCTGCTTTGTCGCGGGAAAAGAAGATTTAAGCGATCAGCCCCGCCTGCCGCAGGCACTGTGCCAGCTGCTCCCTGGCCTGTGGCTGCATGGTGGTGAGCGGCAGACGGCATTCGCCGCAGTGCCAGCCCAGCAGGTTCATCGCTTCCTTGACCGGGATGGGGTTGACGTCCGAGAACAGGGCGTTGATCAGAGGCAGCAGCTGCAGCTGGAGCTGGCGGCTCTCAGAGACCTTGCCGTCAAAGAAAAGCTGGCAGATTTCGTGGGTCTGACGCGGCGCCACGTTGGAGAGAACCGAGATGACGCCCTTGCCGCCCAGTGAGAGCAGCGGGACAATCTGGTCATCGTTGCCGGAATAGAGGTCAAGCTCGTCGCCGCACAGCTGCATGGTCTGCGCGATCTGTGAGATGTTGCCGCAGGCCTCTTTGATTGCCACGATGTTCGGGTGTTTGGCAAGCTCCCGGTAGGTGGCGGGGGCGATGTTGACGCCGGTGCGGGAGGGAACATTGTACAGGATGACTGGCAGGTCGGTGGCGTCCGCGATGGTGTTGAAGTGGCGGATCAGGCCGGCCTGAGAGGTTTTGTTGTAGTAGGGGGTGACGTGCAGCAGCGCGTCGGCGCCCGCCTTTTTGGCCTCCTGGGACATCCAGACGGCATAGGAGGTGTGGTTGCTGCCCGCGCCCGCGATGACCGGTACCCGGCCGGCGGTGCGCTCCACGGCGTAGGCGATGCAGTCCACATGTTCCTGGTCGGTCATGGTGGAGCTTTCACCGGTGGTGCCGCAGATGACGATAGCGTCGGTACCGTTTTCGATCTGGTGGTCGATCAGGCGGCCCAGCTCCTCAAAGTTGATCGATTCGTCCGGATTCATCGGGGTTACAATCGCCACACCGGCTCCGGTAAAGATAGTTTTTTTCATAGGCAAAAATCCCTTCGTTAATCAAGATACCCTTTGCTGGCCAGCGTCTCCGCCATCAGCACGGCGCCGCCTGCAGCGCCGCGAACGGTGTTGTGCGACAGGCAGACAAATTTGTAGTCGTACTGGCTGTCCTCGCGCAGACGGCCGATCGAAACGCCCATTCCTTTTTCCAGGTCGCGGTCGAGTTTGGTCTGCGGGCGGTTTTCCTCCTCAAAATAGGTCAAAAACTGTGCGGGGGCGGAGGGCAGCTGGTGCTGCTGCGGGTAGCCGGCATAGGACTGCCAGGCATTCTTGATTTCCTCAATGGTCGGTTTTTTCTCAAAGGATACAAAAACAGCGGCAAGATGGCCGTCGGTCACCGGCACGCGGATGCACTGGGTGGTGATGGAGGGCGCAGTGGCCGGCACAATCTCGGTGTCGGTCAGTGTGCCCCAGATTTTCAGCGGCTCGCGCTCGCTCTTTTCCTCCTCGCCGCCGATGAACGGGATGACGTTGTCCACCATCTCCGGCCAGGTCTCAAAGTTTTTGCCCGCGCCGGAAATGGCCTGATAGGTGCAGGCAAGCACCTTGGTGATGCCGAAGGAGCGCAGCGGATGCAGCGCAGGAACATAGCTCTGCAGCGAGCAGTTGGATTTGACGGCAATGAAGCCGCGTTTGGTACCCAGGCGCTTTCTCTGCGCGGCGATGATTTCGGCGTGGTCGTCGTTGATTTCCGGAATCATCATCGGCACGTCGGGGGTGAAGCGGTGCGCGGAGTTGTTGGACATGATCGGGCACTCCAGCTTGGCGTACCGCTCCTCCAGTGCGCGGATTTCCTCCTTTTTCATGTCCACTGCGCAGAAAGCAAAGTCCACACTGCGGGCAATCTCCTCAGCGTCCGCCACAGCGTCCTTGACAACGATGGAGCGCACCTGCTCCGGGATGGGGGTGCTCATCATCCAGCGGCTGCCCACCGCCTGCTCGTAGGTCTTGCCCGCAGAGTGGGAAGAGGCGGCAAGGGTGGTCACCTGAAACCATGGATGGTTTTGCAGCAGGGAGACAAATCGCTGGCCGACCATGCCGGTCGCGCCGATGACGGCTACATGATACTGTTTCATTTGCGATACATCCTTTCAGAATTTGAGGATAAAACACTGTATGCTTCGGAACGGGAAAAGATGCTTTTCCCAAAAAGGAAACCCAGCGCCTGGGGATAAAAAAAGCCGGTTTTGAAAAAACCGGCGAATTTGTTGATAGGGGCATTTTCCCTTTGTCCTACGGAAACCAAGGGTGAAAGGAAAAATCTGATAGCGCTTCATCGCCGCAAAAGCGATGACAGTTGTGCCCTTGTTCAGGACACACCCAGGGCGGCACATGCCGGCTGTACCCCCTTCGGCACCGTTCCCTTTGGCACAGGAATCAAGCGGCTCTGGCAGCCTATCCTGCGCTACTGATGAAAGGTGCGCCTCTATCGTGAAAATGTATGAAGTTGTAAGTGTTTGGATATATCTTAGCATCGAGCGGGGCTGCTGTCAAGGCGCTTTTGTACTTTTTGGGCTTAAAATCGTGAAAAAAGGAGAATTTCTAACCAAAGCGGGTGGGAAAAGGCAAATAACGGTTGACACCACCGGCGCAAAACCGTACAATAAATGCTGACACAAAAGATAAGGGGAATGAGAACCTGCTCATCTCTCCGGCGTTTTTGCAGGAAAAAACGCATCAATTCTACACCTGTTCTGTGGAGGAATGAACGTGAAAAAATCAGAATTTTGGTTTGATCTGCCCCAGGAGCAGATCGCACAGACGCCGATGGAGCCGCGGGACCACTCGCGTCTGCTGGTAATGGACCGCCAGAGCGGCGCGTGCAGCCACCATCACTTTTATGACATCATCGACTATCTGAATCCAGGCGACCTGCTGGTGGTCAACGACTCCCGCGTTATCCCGGCGCGCCTGTACGGCATCAAGCCCGACACCGGCGGGCACATCGAGGTGTTGCTGCTGGAACAGAAGGAGAAGGACGTCTGGGAAGCGCTGGTCAAACCCGGTAAAAAGGCAAAGCCGGGGGTCAAGCTCACCTTTGGCGACGGGCTGATGACCGGCGAGGTGCTGGAGACGGTGGAGGGCGGCAACCGCCTGATCCGCTTTTCCTACGAGGGGGAAAGCATCTACCCGGTGCTCGAGCAGATCGGCAACATGCCGCTGCCGCCCTACATCACCGCGAAGCTTGAGGACAACGAGCGCTACCAGACCGTCTATTCCCACGAGCTGGGCTCGGCGGCGGCACCGACCGCGGGACTGCACTTCACCAACGAACTGCTGGACAAGATCCGCGCAAAGGGGGTCAACATCGCGACGGTAACGCTGCACGTTGGCCTTGGCACCTTCCGACCGGTCAAGGAGGACGAGATCACCGAGCACAAGATGCACTCCGAACACTACTATCTGCCGCAGGAAACAGCGGACCTGATCAACCAGACCAAGGCAAACGGCAAGCGGGTCATCGCGGTGGGCACCACCAGCTGCCGCACCCTCGAGACGCTGGGCACCAAACAGGGCCTGCCGCTGCACGAGGAGGAGGGCTACACCGACATCTTTATCTATCCGGGCTACCAGTTTAAGGTACTGGACGGACTGATCACCAACTTCCATCTGCCGGAGAGCACCCTGATTATGCTGGTCAGCGCCTTCGCCGGCTACGAGCACACCATGGCCGCCTACGACCTGGCGGTCAGGGAGAAATATCGGTTCTTCTCGTTTGGCGACGCGATGCTGATTGTCAACGATGCAGACAAGCAATAGAGAAACGGCTGCGGAGCGGCAGCAATCGGGAGGTACGGTCGATTGTGCGGCGCTGTGAAAAGATGAAGGGCAAATTTCCGCAGGGCTCCTCTCAGGACAGCCTGCTCAAAAACAGGCTTCACGCTATGGGGGTGGCGCAGTTGCTGTTGGAGGCAAACTTAAGCGGGGAGACAGCTCCCTCTTTCACAAGGGAAGAGCTGGAGCGTTCTGTTGCCCCGCTTGATTCCATCATCCATAAGTGCGCAACCGCGCAGAGAAAATGGGAGCCGGGCACGCGGTATTACCGGCAGCTGCAGCGCATGATCGATGCCATGCAGACGGCAAAGGAGCTGGTTTGCACAGCTTTACACGCACTGGAAAAGTGATTATGATTCGGAGGATTTTATGTATACATTGCTAAAACAGGAGGGCCGCGCCCGACGCGGTCAGTTTCAGACGGTGCACGGCACGGTGCAGACGCCGGCCTTTATGAATGTCGGCACCTCGGCGGCCATCAAGGGCGGCATTTCGTCCTATGACCTGAAGGATTTAAAGTGCCAGGTCGAGCTGTGCAACACCTACCACCTGCACCTGCGCCCGGGCGACGAGAAGATCAAGGCGCTGGGCGGCCTGCACAAATTCATGGGCTGGGACGGTCCGATTCTCACCGACTCGGGCGGCTTCCAGGTCTTTTCGCTGGCGCAGCTGCGCACCATCAGCGAGCTGGGCGTGCGCTTCCAGTCGCACATTGATGGCAGAAGAATCTTCATGGGCCCGGAGGAGAGCATGCGCATCCAGTCCAACCTCGGTTCGACCATCGCGATGGCCTTTGACGAGTGCATCGCCAACCCTTCCACCCGGGAATATACCCGCAAGTCGATTGACCGCACCGTGCGCTGGCTCAGGCGCTGCCGGGCGGAGATGACCCGGCTGAATTCGCTGCCGGACACCGTCAACCCGCACCAGATGCTGTTCGGCATCAACCAGGGCTCCACCTTCGACGATCTGCGCATCGAGCACATGAAGCAGATTGCAGAGGTCGACTGCGACGGCTACGCCATCGGCGGCCTGGCGGTGGGTGAGCCGGCGCCGGTGATGTACCACATCATCGAGCAGGTTGAACCCTATATGCCCAAGGACAAGCCGCGCTACCTGATGGGGGTTGGCACACCGGTCAACATCATCGAGGCGGTCTACCGCGGCGTCGACCTGTTCGACTGCGTCATGCCCAGCCGCAATGCCCGCCACGGCCACCTGTTCACCTGGCAGGGCATCATCAACATCAACAACGCAAAATATGAGCTGGACAATTCCCCAATCGACGCGGAATGCGACTGCCCGGTCTGCCAGCGCCACAGCCGCGCCTATATCCGCCACCTGCTCAAGGCGGGCGAGATGCTTGGAATGCGTTTGGCGGTCATGCACAACCTCTACTTTTACAATACCCTCATGGAGAAGATTCGTGCGGCGCTGGACGAGGGCCGCTATGAGCAGTTCCGGGCGCAGATGATCCCGCTGCTGGGCAGAAGAATTTAGCAAAGAGGCCTTTTCTGCCCATGCTTTTTCCCCTTTAAACGCAAATTGCCAAAAAATACTTGCAAAAGCAGGGTCCAAAAGGTATAATATTGCTTGTATACAAAATTGCAGGAAGAAAAAGGGACAGCAATTTTGGTCAAATTTACGGAGGTGCTAAAACCCATGACAAACCTTTACCTGACAGCAACGACAACCGATTCTGTGTCGATGCTCGCCACCTTTATCCCGCTGATTCTGATGATCGTCATCTTCTATTTCCTGCTGATTCGTCCGCAGAAGAAGAGAGACAAAGAAGTTCAGAAGATGCGCGAGAACATTGAGATCGCAGACGAGATCGTCACCATCGGCGGCATCATCGGCAGAGTCGTCAGCATTAAAGACGACACCGTTGTTATCGAGACAGCGAGCGACCACAGCAAGATCCGCATGGCGCGCTGGTCCATCCAGCAGAACATCACCGCCACCGAGAGAGCTGCCCAGGAGCAGCAGGCGAAGAAGGAAGAGAAATAAAGTTTTCTCAGCAGCTGGGAAAATTTGCCTTCCAGAATGAATAAGAAAAGCTCACCCCGAATATCCTGTTCCATAGAAAACATCGTTGGACAGCAGGACACGGGGTGATTTTTTTATGCATCAAAACAAGAAGAAAGCTTCTCCGCCAAAGAACTGGCGAGGGAAAGGGAATGTCCGGGAGGCAGATAAGGCGCGACCGGTTTTTAACGCGAGGATGAAAGCGGTGGGATGGGGGTGCCTGATCGCGGTGGCGGTGGGCGGAATTTTACTTTGCCTGCTTTCCATTCTGATGGCGGGCGGCAAGGTTCCGATCTGGGCAATCAAGGGGATTGGCCTGGTGGTGGGCTGCGTGATGGCGGCGGTTGCTGCCTTTTGCTGCGCCCGCTTTTCCCGCCAGGACGGATTCTTCCTGGGGCTATTGTGTGCGTCGATTTTGTACGCGGTATGTCTGTTATGTGCACTGTCTGTTGGGGAAAGGCCGGATCTGTGGGGGCTGATTAAGCTGCTTTCAATGCTGCTGTGCGGCTGCATTTTTGGGAGCGTGGGGGTCAATGTGCGCAGAACAAGATAGAAAAAAGGCCGAACCCACAAGATTTGGGTTCGGCCTTTTTTGAAAAGCAGCATTATCACTCTGCGCTTTGCTGCGAAGCCTCGTCGGTGGTGCTTTCTTCAGTTGCCGTTTCCTCGGTGGTTGGTTCCTCAGAGGAGGTGTCTGCCTGCTCATCGGCAGTCTCCTCGGTGGTACCGGCAGTATCGGTTGTGGTTTCGGTCGAGGAAGCGGTGTCGTCTGGCTGGGTGGCTTGCTCGGTGCCGGTCGAGGTGGTGGCTCCGGTGGCGTTGAGAACCTCCAGCGCCTTTTTCAGCTGTGGATCGGTGGTCTCGTCGAGGGTATCGAAGGCCTGCTGCTGTTCCTCGGTAAGAGTGACCTCATAGTCGGGGGTGAGGCCCACGCCGTCATAGTTGCCGCTTGTCGGTGGATTGTACTGCGCGACGGTGATGCGGATGGCGGAGCCGTCCTTGAGTGAGTGGGTGACCTGCATGACGCCTTTGCCGTAGGTGGTGGTGCCGACCGACTGGGCGACGCCGTAGTCGCGCAGGGCCTGGGTGAAGAGTTCAGCCGCGCTGGCGGTGTTCTCGTTGGTCAAAACGACCATCGGCAGTTCCACACAGCTGGCATCGGAGGTGCCAAGCACCTCGGTGGAGCCGTCGCGGTAGGTGGCGGTGGCGATGGTGCCCTCTGGCAGCAGCATATCCAGCATCTTGATGGCCGGGTCGACCAGGCCGCCAGTGTTGTTGCGCACGTCAAAGATGAGCGACTGGGCGTTCTGGTTGCCGACCAGATCCTCGACCGCTTCTTTAAACTGGTCGTAGGTGTTTTCGTTGAAGTCGGTGATCCTGATGTAACCGGCGTTGTTGATCATGCGGGAATAGACGGTCGGGGTGACGACGACACGGCGGGTAATTTCGGCAATCTCCTGGTCGGTGTTGTCGCGGCGCACGGTGAGGCTGAGCTTGGTGCCGGCCTGACCGCCGATCTCAGCGATGGCGCTGTCGTAAGTATCGTTGGTGACGTCGATATCGTTGACCTTGACGATCAGGTCCCCGGCCTGGATGCCCGCTTCCCGCGCAGGGGAGTCGGGGTAAACCTCGGTGACCTCAATAAAGCCGCTCTCGTTTTTGGTGGCGCGGATACCGATGCCGACCAGCTGACCCGCGTTTTCCTGCTGCAGGGTGGCGTAGTCGGAAGCGGAATAGTAGGCGGCGTAGCGGTCGGACAGGCCGGCGATATAGCCCGTCGAGATGTAGTCGTTGAGGTTGGTTTCATCGATGGTGCCGTAGAAATTTTGGCGGACGTAGCTGTCGATTTCCGAGAGCTTGTCGTACATCGCCTGCTTTTCCGAGATGTTGGTGATGGTGGTGGAAAACATCTGCCGCGAGAAGATCATGGTGACCGAGAAGGTCACTGCGGTGATGATGAGCATGAGGGCAAGCGCCGCTCCAAGAGAAATTTTCTTATTCATAGAAAGACTCCTACTCCTGAAAAATAAATGTGGTCATAAACAGTTACATGATAACCCATTTATTTTACCACAGAATTTATGAATTTGAAACACTTTATGAAAGATTTTCTGCGTGGGAGGGCTTTGTGAACAGGGTCGTTAACAAAAAAGCCAAAAAGGAAGGGCGGTTCGGGCTTGATTGAGGGCAGCAAAGGGGATATAATAAGGGCAGAGCTTATTTTTTAAAATCAAAAGGAGGATGGAGATGAAACGGTTTCAGGATTGGAAATTTTTGGCAGCGATGGTAATGACGGCAAGCGTTGTGGCAATGACAGCAGTGGTCTGTGCAAAGTCGGTCTCGGTTTTGTTTAAGCTGGACAAAGCGCTGACCCTCTACCTGCGCGAAAATAAAACCGCAAAAAGACCGGCTGCGGTAAAACCGGTGGAGGAAGATGAGGATCTGTTTGGCATTTAAGCTGGTTTGGGCTGGAATATTTGGCGGGCGAAAAGCCTGGTTTAAGCAGAATAGATAAAAAAAAGAAAATATTTCAGCGAGGTTTGACGGATCAGCACTAGACATTTTGCGGGGAATTGGGTATACTTATTTTTAAAGAAAACATCCACAGATATTGAATCCTGAAAGCAATCCTTTAAGACGGTCCTGTGAGGCTGGCAAGGTGGTTTGATGGGGTACCATATTCCAAGGCGTTTTCTGCTTTGGGGTGCCGGAAAAGTTTTCCGGGAAATTCTGGTGACGATCAGCTGTCTGCAGCCAAAAGGGTGCAGGCAGCTTTTTTTGTATGTCCTTTGTAAAAAAGGACAGCGGGAGAATTGAGCGGACAGAGAACCTGACTTTGGACAGGAGGAAAGAAGATGCTGGTCGAGAAAACCCAGATTATGGATCAAAAGGCCATGTCCAGGGCGATCACGAGAATTTCGTTTGAGATCATCGAGCGCAACAAGGGCGCGGGCAACCTCTATATCATCGGCATCATGACCCGTGGGGCGGAGCTTGCCCAGCGGGTCGCCAAAAAGATTTCGGAGCTGGAAAAAAGCTCGGTGCAGGTGGGCTATCTGGATGTGACCGCCTACCGGGACGACAA
>ERZ780203.400-NODE-400-length-50167-cov-14.773128_pt1 | contig 50167 bp, 48 predicted proteins | sample MGYA00511168_ERZ780203 | MGnify/ENA primary metagenome ERZ780203 (study PRJEB29588, sample SAMEA2156577) | human gut metagenome | biome: human gut; feature: human-associated habitat; material: faeces | place: Denmark | collected 2008/2010 ...
CCGCACCCATCAGCATGGGCCGGGGTGAAATTCCCGTGGAGCTGTGCCAGCAGCCATCCGTTTTCTGCCTCTTATTTTATGCAACACCGTCCTCTGAAAGGGGACGCGCAAATTTACAGGAGGTGTTGTATTTGAACACGAACGATATTCCTATTTGGCAAAAATACACGCTCTCCATTGAGGAGGCGTCCAGATATTTCCGCATTGGGGAAAAGAAGCTCCGCAGGTTAGCCGAGGAAAACCCTGACGCCAACTGGCTCATCATGAACGGCAACCGCCTCCAGATCAAGCGCAAGCAGTTTGAGAAAGTCATCGACGAGCTGGAGGTTATTTGACGAAGCCGGCTGACAATGAGCCCAGGGCGCGGTATAATAATGATAGCGTATCGAGGCTCAGTCCAGCGATGGAAGGGAGCTTTACATCATGTCAGAGAAAAGACGCGATAGCAAAGGTCGAATTTTAAGAACTGGAGAGAGCCAGAGAAAAGACGGAAGATACGCTTACAAGTACACGGACGCCTGCGGTAAAACTCAATTCGTGTATGCCTGGAAACTGGTGCCCACCGACAAGACTCCCACGGGCAAGCGGGACGATGTTTCGCTCCGTGAGAAGGTGAAGGAGATCCTGCGTGACATTAACGATGGAATCGACACCATCGGCAAGAAGATGACGGTCTGCCAGCTTTACGCCCGGCAGAACAGCCATAGGAAAAATGTCAAGCGGAGCACCGAGAAGGGCCGGGAATACCTGATGTCCGTTCTGAAAGAGGACCCCCTGGGTTCCCGGAGCATTGACAGCGTGAAGCTGTCGGACGCCAAGGAATGGGCCATCAGGATGAGCGAGAAGGGCTATGCCTACAAGACCATAAGCAACTGGAAACGGTCTTTGAAGGCGGCCTTCTACACGGCGATTGAGGATGACTGCATCCGCAAAAACCCGTTCAACTTCGCCATAGCCGATGTCCTGGAGGATGACACGGAGGAAAAAGCCGCGCTGACCCAGGAGCAGGAGGACCGCCTCCTGGCCTTCGCCGGCAGCGACCCGGTCTACCGGAAGTATTGTGATGAGATCATCATTCTGCTGGGGACCGGCCTCCGCGTTTCCGAGTTGTGCGGATTGACAACGAACCTGGATTTTGAAAACCGCTGCATCCATGTGGACCACCAGCTCCTGCGGGACAGCGAGCTCGGCTACTATGTGGACGAGCCCAAGACCAAAAAGGGTGCGCGGCAGATCCCCATGAGCGAGAAGGTCTACCAGGCGTTGAAGCGGGCTGTGAAGAACAGAGGCAAGGCCGCCCCGGTCAATATCGGGGGCTACACCAACTTCCTGTTCCTCAACCAGAGCGGCCTTCCCAAAACGGCGTCCTGTTACGAGAGCATGTTCCAGGGGCTTGTCAGGAAGTACAACAAGCACCACAAACCAGAAGAAGCCCTGCCGAACATCACGCCCCATACCATGCGCCATACATTCTGTACCCGCCTCGCCCACGCTGGGATGAACCCCAAAGACCTGCAGTACATCATGGGACATTCCAATATCACCATGACGCTGAACTATTACGCTCATGCGGATTACACCTCCGCAAAGGCGGCGATGGACAGGCTGGCGGCGTAGTAGTAAACCGCCGTTTCTACTACGGTTTTACTACTTTTCAACGCCAAATGAGGCTCCGAAATGCCATGATATGCGGGGTATCTTCCGAAACGCAAAATGCCGGAAATGCTTGATATAACAAGCCTTTCCAGCATTTGCGGAGATTTGCAAAGATAATCAGAAAATCGGTAGAACTTTTATGTCAAGGAGCCAATAAAATGTATTTTTTACCAGATAAATCAAGCATCAGCAAAAATTATACTGGTGGAAAAGTTAAGTTATTTATATAATAATCTTCATCTTTTAATTCATCATTCTTTAAATCATCGCATATGTTTTGTAGTATAGCTTTGCATTGAATAATAAAATTATTAAGTTGATAAATTCCTGCTTTTGTGATTTTAGTCTTATCAAATTCTACAGGATTCAAATCAGCAGACTGGTCATAAAGATCCTTAAGTTTATCCATAAATGAATCTGATGCTTTAGGTATTAAAATATTATCCCAATATCCAACAGCAAAACTTCCTCCATTTGCCCCGACAGAAAGTTTATTTAACACTCCATTAGTGCGCAAATAATTTAAATACAATCCCAAATAAATGCTTTTTTTAATATCTGTCGTCATGTCTATTGGATAAATCATAGTTCCATGAATATTGGTTGTAAAATGCATCTTATCATCACAAATAATGAAAGTTTTTCCTATAGTCCCTTCAGATGAGAAAAGAATATATTTTTCATCTAAAAACCACACTCTATTTCTTGCACCAAGATAAGTTACTTTCTCTACATATCCAGAATCTGAAATATCACTAGGATAGATTAAGATATTATAGCCTTTACGGTAATGGTCTGTTTGAATGGAACGTCCCAAATCTCGTTTCTGTAGACTAGGACCTCTTTTTGTTTTAAACCCAAATCCATTTAAGTTTGTATATCCATTTTTGTAATTCTTAACATTCTGTTTCCATTGAAAAACCGTATCTGAATATATACTTGAGTCTAATCTCTCTTGAGCAGAAATAATTGCAATAGTTGGATTCTCATAATCATAATGCTTGACAATAATTTCTTCATCAAAGAGTTCTGCACTTCGAATTAGTTTTTTTCTACACTCGTTCTCCGCATAGGCAATATTTTTAACTATAGATTCAAAACAAGAATAAACCCATATTTCATCACATGATGGAATCTCGCATGACAAAAAGTTATCTCCTGAGTGACGGATTGTCGCTCCTTTTGGAGTCTTTGCATTAAGTTGTTCTCTAAAATAATCATCTCGCATAAACGCAAAAACATACCACTTATATTTTTCATCTTCAAAGCTATAAATGAGCAAATCCAAAATATTGCACAAAATAAGGACACCCTCTGATGAATAATGTATAATTGAAGTATCAACAAACAACATACTCACTCAAACAAGGGGGTGTCCATTGCAAACAGTATACATCATTCCAACCATATTTACAATTACTTTAAGACATTAAATCTCGGATTATTTTTATCTGATGTGTATCTGAACCATTTGATGGCCATTATCCTTTCCGTTTTTCTCCGGGGATACCGCGGGAAAACTGTGGATTTCCAAGAAGTAAGCCATTGTCACAGGACTACCACGGCTTATTTTCTGAATCATGGCAAATGGGATGACATTGCTTTACAGGATACCCTCAAAAGGAGCATCCTCCATATTATTTACAGGGAAGCTCAGCGTTCCGGACAGCCTGTTTACTGTATTGTGGATGATACCATTGCTTCACATACCCGGCCTTCGTCACAGGCTCTACATCCAATCGAAGCAGCGTATTTTCACCAATCACATTTAAAAGGCCGTCAGGATTACGGGCATCAGGTTGTTTCTGTCATGCTTTCCTGCAATGGGATTACCCTGAATTATGCAGTCATACTGTACGATAAATCAAAATCCAAGATTCAGATCGTAAAAGAGATTGCAGAAGAGCTTCCCATTGCACCGGTAGTTTCCTATTTTCTTTGTGACAGCTGGTATACTTCTTCAAAGGTAATGGACAGCTTTATACGGAAAGGTTTTTATACGATAGGTGCGTTAAAGACCAACCGTATTCTCTATCCATGGGGAATCCGTCAGAAAGCCAGTTTGTTTGCCCTTCATTTGCGGAAAACAGATCCGGGAGTCAGCCTCGTGACCGTTGGCGGCCGTCAATTCTATGTGTACCGCTATGAAGGGGAGCTAAATGGCATTCCCAATGCAGCTGTTATCATCAGCTATCCGAAGGATGCGTTTGGGAATCCCAAAGCACTGCGGTTGTTTCTCTCTACGGATGTCAGTCTGTCAACTCTGGAGATACTGGAGACTTATATCAAACGGTGGCCGATCGAATTATTTTTCCGTCAAAGCAAAAGTAAACTGGCACTGGATAAATATCAGCTCCGCTCCCGTCAGGGAATCCAAAGATATTGGTTGATTATGTCGCTGGTTCATTTTTTGTGTTGCATGCATTCTGGAAGCTATTGTGCTTTTGAAGAAGGTTATGCTTTTTTACAGAAACAGCTAAAGCAGGAACAGCTCACAAATCTGTACCGGTTTATCAAAAGTGGTGCTTCAATTGAAGCTGTTATGGAGTTAGCAGGATAACTTTGTGCAAAATTTGATATTTGCTCATTTATAGTTCAAAGAATAACTTTACCATTCCAGACGAATATGCGATATTGCTACCATCAGCTAAATACACGCAACAATCACCGATATTTGCATCCGTACACATTAAAATATCTTCGTTTTTCAAAGTACATCCATAAAAATAATTTGGATTAAGGTAAATATACTTCGCTTCATCCTCTGAAAACTTGATATTATTAATGCAACTATTACGCAAAAACCTTTGACTTGACTTTTCTACATATGCTCCGCTTCCAGGTTCTATTCCTTTTTCGAAAGGAACATCTTTTTTAAGGTAGAATACTATCTTGTTTCTATTTTGGTTTTTAATGGACAGTTTTTTGTAATTATTCGTTGAAAGAGAAAGATTGTCTTTTATTTCAGATATTTTAACCTCTTTCGGTACAATAAGCTCATGCATATTATCACTCCAAAAATAGTTTTTTAAGCTCTAGTTCTTGGTTTACACACCATTCCTTAAACTCTTTTATAATTCCAGAAAAATCTTCATTAAGAACAGATTCTCCATTATCATTTGTGATGGTTTCGAAAGTATCAGGATCTAGTGCATAATCATTATCAAACTTAACCGTTCGCTGTGAAGTTTTTTTCTTGTATCCAACATTATTTATATCTCTTGTAAATACAGAATAATCATCATTAATCAACTTTTGAAGATTATCCTTAGTAGGCTTATATCCGACCAAAATTGTCGTATTAACTCCTGTCTCTGCAAATACATTCTCTGGCAAATCAAATAGGGCAACAATACGAATATTATCAATCAGCCACTTTCTCACGAACGGCCATGTATTATTAGACATAATTGCATTGCTTACAACAATTGCAAAACGACCTCCGACCTTTATTTGTCGCACAGCATTTTCAATAAATACAACCCCTTTATCCAACCCCGCTTTAGGATTTGTTTTTGTGTACTTATCGAACATTTCATATAGCTTTGCCACCTCTAAATCGTGTGGATTAGATAAATCCAAACTGCGGTTCTGTCCAAATGGAGGATTCGTTAGTATAACATCATATTTCATAAGTTCTGTTTCATCATACCAATCATCCCATTTACCACCAGCATGGAGCTTACTATCCAACGTTACAATTCTTTTATCAACAGTATATTTCTGATTAATTGTGCCATACTCTGGAACATATTTTATTACCGCATTACCATCACCATTCAATAGCATATTCAACTGCGCTAATACAGTCATATTATAATCATTGTCAAATCCATACAGCTGACAATCATCTAATTTCATATCTGCATTCACATAGCTCTTGGATAGAAAATCTGCGATTCCACAGCAGGGGTCACATATTGTTTCACCAACTTTAGGATTCACTATCTTAACGATGAAATCAATAATCGGCAATGGTGTCAAAAACTGAGCTTTTTCATCCTTTTGGAACTTTGTAGCAAAATTGTAAAAGATAAGTTGATACAAATCATTATTACTTGACCTAACAAATGAATAATCTTGAAACTGCTTAACTATCTCGTTTACAACTTTTACATGCTTTTCTTGTTTCCAATTAATCTTGTTCTCGCCCAATACGTTGTTGTAGTAAGTTTTTGCTTCTGTGTATAATTTTTTCATTCTCGTAATAAAATTTTGCAGATTTGCATCATTCAACTTTCCTACGTATTGTTCTTCGTCCGAGCAATAAAAATGGATATATCCACCATGATCTTGCCTTTGTTTTTCATCATAAATCTTCATAGCTATTAGTTGGATAAGAATCATATAGCCTTCTTCATTTGACAAACTTACCGAATCTAATACACGCATTATTGAATTCAATGCGTTTTTCATATTATCGTCTTGGATAGTATACACAATATCCAAATCTTCAATATGGAGTTTGCTACGATCAACCTTAGCCCCTTTGTTAATTATTTTGCTAATATTATCCAATGATGGAATGGCATAATAAGGGTCTGTTATTTCAAGTTGATACTGTTCAAGGACCCTCTGGCTAGTTGGAAAACTTAATGCATTATCAAATCTTGTAATCTCATCATTTACTTTTTTAAATAAAAACAATCTTCCAGCATCATAATAAATTCCTAATACGAAGGGACTATCTGGTTCCTTAATGGCAGCCTTTACTTGGGAACTGAATACTTGTTCAATCGTTTTATCATTACGCTTATATTCAATTACTCCTACAGCTAATTCACGTACTTTTTGTAATGAATTGACATCCTGTGGATTCTCTCTGTATTTTCTGTAATAATCTATCCATGAAATATCCGAAAAAATCACAGAGTCTATCTTTAATGGTGCAGAATGAATATTGCCCTTAGGAAAATAGACCTCAGCGCCAATATAGTCTCGACTTGGAATTTTTCCAGATTGAATAAGGCTATAAATAAACTCCCACTTATAGAACTCCTCGTTAGGCTGTCCTTTTACATCTTTCAATTTGATATTGTCAATAAACTTTCCATCAACGGTACAAAGAGATTTCTTTAAACAATCTTTAGTCAAGTATTCCTTATCAAACTTAATCTTCGCTTGTGAAAAATCCATTTCATCCTCCTTAAATATCCGCACCATTCTCTTTAAGACGGCAATATCTGTCGTAAGAGATAATGATATTCTGCGGTTTGCTGTTCTTATTCACCAACACAACCTTGTCGTTTTGTGCCACATCATCAAATATCTTTGATGCCTGACCTCTTAGAAACTCTGTCATTTGATGATGGTTAGGTATGATTTCTCGCTTTTTCATAGATTTTACCTACCTTTCCGAATATCATTATCTCATAAAGTAATTACTTTTATCAATATTTTTCATTGAATAATAGTAATTATTTATCTATATTTGTTGAGATCTTTCATCATCTCCCTTCTACGTTCTTTCAGCTCCTTTGATATCCTTCTAGTCTACCGCATCAGATTCTGCAACATTGAAATTGATAATGTTTTCTTGTTCATACTTGGTTAATACTCCCATAACTCTCACCTTTCGATTCTGCTTTTCGAAATTCAATGGTTCTGATTTGTGAAACACTATCTATCCATCAATCACCATTCCACTGCTCTGTGTTTCTGTAGGTTCTCTTTGTCTACCCTCTTGATCTAGTAAGAGTTCTCTGGTACGAACAGACCAGAAAAGAAGGAAAGGAATAAGATGGGATAAGATAGATTTGGTGATATGTCAAGAGATGATAAAAAAGATTTCAATGAAAACAGCTAAAAAAGGTACAACAAATAGACCCGCAGAAAAACCGTAAAAAAAAAAAAGTCAATCACCTTACAATTTATAAGTTCAAAAAGTGCTATCGCGATGAGATTTTTTCATCACTAAACACATTTGAGCCATACTCCGTCAGGCTTTCTCCCTTACCATCTGTTGCTCCAGATACTTAGGGAGAGGCTTTCCAGATCGTTTTGCAATAGCAATTTGTTTCTCCCGGAGTCTTTTTATAACAGACAGGCGTTTTTTAGGTTTCTTTTCCGGATCCGGGAGTGCCTTCCCAGGATGATCTTTCTGATGATTCACACACCCATCTATAGCATCATAATTAACTTCCATCCCGGATTCCCAGCTTCTCTCATAGTGACCATTCTCATATGCTTTCTGCCATAGCTCCAGTCTTTTCAACCAATCAGGTTTATTCTGTTTTTCAATAGCATCTGCTTCTTTTATCTGATTATTTCGCACATACCCATGAAGGATTTCCTTTGTCTGCTGATCAAATCCATTTCCGCACTCTTCCATGATCTTCTTCCCATAACAATCAAGAATCACTCTTGTGGTTTGACGGTGATAGTCCTGATGTTCCATAAGAAAGAATTGTCGCCCATCTATGATGATCTCATCCGCAGCCATCCAGTTTCCTTCCATGCCGTCAATTCTGTAATCTTTCGTATCCAGTGTCACAAGCGCCCCTGATGAGTTGATCCGTATAAAACCAGAAATCCTTCTGGGCGTATTCTCATCCACATAAAAGCAGGATACTTCTCCATCCCGATTCACAACAATGACATCACTGACGTCTCTTATATCGGCAGTTCTTTCCCATATATCCATTATCGCTTCTCCTGCGGAAAGACTTGAAATATGGATCTGACGGTAGAAGTCAATCCGTATCTGTCGGTTTTCACTCTTTAACTGATCATACGGTTTTTTCCACAGATCTTTCCCGGCAGTATTGAAATCTACACGATACAGTGCATACTGATCAGTTCTCATCATCGTCCTCCTTTATATTATTCAGATACTCCCTCAGATCCAGGGAATAGAAATAATCATCTTCCACCTGCTGCAGTTTCTCTATTGTGGATGACAATAAGAGGATCATCTCTTCATCAGAGACATCTTCCTTCGTATCTTCTAAGACATCCAGCGTACCCTTTAGGATATCTATGGTTTCCTCCCTGGTTCTGGCAGCAAAAGCAGCCACCAGCGTTAATTCATCTTCATCAAATCGAGTCTGGCTCATAAACATTCCTCCCTTCTCTTGAGCGTAATTTTTACTTCTTTATTTTCATTCTTTGGAACAGTTCTTGCCGATTCACGGACTTTCAGTTCCTTTTCAGCCTCCGCTATCGCTTTCTGCACATGAACATTTTCCCGGAAATAAGGAATTGAATTAATCGTTTCTTTCTGGACACGGTTTCCACTGACCAGTTCAAATTCACCTTCATAATCGCTTCCATCCTTCAGATCGAATCCAATACACTTTATTCCATGCATCCGCTCCGGTGGAATGCTGTCATAGATCCGAAAAGCTTCCTGCAGTGACAGATCCTGATGGTACTCTCCCAGAACGGGAAATTCTGAACACTCAGCCACATAAAACCGGATATTGGGGTCTTCATCCAAGTGACTGACCCGCTCTGTCAGCTGACCTATTCCCAGCTCTGCCTTCCTTTCCAGTGCAAAAGCCGGAAGTTCTGTAAATCCAAATTGATCCACATAATAAGCCCGCAGTTCATGATTCCGGTTCATGACCACCACATCACTGACCGACATAGAATGGGCTTTGAAATCAGCGGGCGGCAGATCATTGAACATGCTGTAAAGTGTTTCCAGATCATCCGATTTCAATAGAATTCCGGAATAAACACATTCATAATCCGCAGCGGCCACTTCCAGTCCTTCTTTATTGATATAATCCATGCCAAGGAATCTATACTGCTCTGCTTTTGATCCTTCTTTGATCTGATAGATAGAAAATCGCTCCCCGTTGTCTTCATACATCATCTCTTCTGAACTTTTTTCAAACCGTTCCGGATAAAGAACTCTCTGAATCCGTTCTGCCGTAAACTGATCATCGATACCGCCCTGTCCAAACCAGGTCTCTACATCATCCCAGGAATCTGCATACAGAACCCCTGATAATTGATGTACGCCGTCAGGCACAAACCGAAGTTGGTCGTCGATACTGCGCTTCTCATCAAGGTAATATCCTGCCGCTTCCATAGCGGGAAGGAATTTCTCTTTCTTTTCCTCCTGTCTCTGCACATTTCTCTCTGCCAACAGTTCCCTCATCTTTATGCTCAGCTCATCAATCATTTTCCCGGTCGTGTGCCGGATCGTATCCATTGATGTTTTCAGTTCTTTCATATCCCTTCCGGAACTCCAGTTTGCAATGTACGGAAAACTATACTCCGAGGTATCTATTCCGAATGCACTGCAGACGCAGTAGGCAACAGACTCTGCCTCTACTTCTGCTGTCAGCCGGTCTTTCTTTTCTCCTTTTGCCTTCATTTCATCACGGTCATGGAGTCTGGCGTGCCCGGACTCATGGATTGCAGTCTTGATTGTCTGGCTTTCGCTCATTCCCTTCCGGATCACGATTTCTTTATCCTCATTGTGATAGTACCCTTTCGCATTTCCTGAAATCTCATCAAATCGGATCGGTACTGGAGATACTGCGGTAATTGCTTCCATGAACAGATCGTAATCATTAACTGCCTCTTTCAGTTCTTCCGGCACCATCAGGTCGATGGGATCTCCAACTGTCTGAGCAATATCAAAGACGGTAATCGCCTTAAACCGGGGGATCTTCACTTCCACCTCTTTCATGATCGAGTCTCCATTTTCATTCAGAACCGGACGCCCTTCCTTGTCCAAGACTTCCTGCATCTGCTTTTTCTTGATCGGCGTCGGGGCAATAATCGTAATCCCTTTCTCTCCCTTCATGACCTGACGTCCCATAGACTGCCAGTTCCGGTATCCTGTCACAAGCGTTGCATCCGGCCGCTGAAGTGCGATCAACATCGTGTTATTGAAAGAATAATTATGGAACTTCGCCATTGTCTGCAGGTATTCCGTGTATCTTTCACTGGTAAATATTTCAGAAACGCCTTCTTCCAGAGACTGCAGAATACTGTCCATATCTCTTCCTTTCAGCTGAAAAGATGTATTTCTATTTTCTTCCATCTCATGTCCTCCTTATAAAAAGTCCCCGCCGCTGTCTTAGGACAGCAGGCAAGGGAAATCTAAAATCGTTCCTACAGTTCCATATCCGTAGATTTATGTTTGATCCGCTCCGGATGGACAGCTTTTTCTGCCGCTGTCTCCTTAACAGGTTCCTGTTTTCCAATATCCTGTTCCTTCGCCCTTTTTCTCTCTGTAAAAGCCTCAGCTTTTTCAAATACACGGTCTCTGGTATCGTAATGATACACTTCATCTGTCAGGCGGTCTTCCGGGGCAACCTGCGTTTCATTAATTTCTGTCACCATCTCTTTTAATTCCGAGTAGGAAAGTCTTCCATCATCAGGAGCAACAATAATTTCATGCACAGATGAAGGGAGAATAAAGAAATCTCCTTTTATTTCTTCACCAAGCTGATCCATAACGCCCGGATAGAACACAGCAGCCGCCCCGTCTATACCAGTTTCATTTGTTACTACAATCAAAGGATTATCCTGATTTGCTTCGTCGATCCTTTCTTTTGCATCCCGGATTTCTTCTTCGGATGCTCCCATCTCCTTCATCCCATCCAAAGTCATTCTGCCAAGCAACTCTCCCAGATTATTAATTTTTACTGGCGCAATAACCGGACTGTTTGCCAGAGCATCCTTATAAAGCTGATTTCTGGTCACTCCATAGGTCTCCATCATCCGGTTGGTTACAATAGCAGAAGCTCTTCCCGCTTCCGTTTCCTCAACAGCAATGTGAAACGTAATGGCCAGATCTTCCCGCTCAACAAAGGGTACGCCTCCCAGCACCTGTGCATTTTTATCCGCATTAGATACTCTCATGAAAAGGTGTTTTTTCGCTTCTTCATACTGAGTAAGGCGGCTCACATCAAAGCGCTCCGGTTCTCTCTGGATGATCTGCGATATCTGCTCAAGTACATCCGTGATACGGAACCGTGGATTTTCATAGGACTGCCTGTACAAGTCAGTCAGATTAATCGTTGGGATCCGATCGTCTCCCGGTCTGATCACGGTAAGCCCCATATACCGGTTATTCAGTTTCTGCTGTTCCCGGATTGTGACCTGGGCATCCTGATATGACTCAGGAAGATATTCTTTGATATGTTTCTTTATCGATTCCATAAATGTTTCAAAATTCATATGCACTTCCTCCTATGCTCTTTTTTTAGTTTTTCTGTTGTAATTCTTCTTTGGAAAGGACAGGGAAAACTCTACCTTCCCATCATCCTGCGCTTTCATCAGAAGATCCGCCTCAAAATAGCGATCCTTCTTTGCGGAATACAAATCTTTCACATGAGTACTGCCGTTCTTCAAAAGTTCTGCCGCCATCCGCTTATCAATGGTTTTTCTCATACTCTGCAGATATCTGGTTTCTTTCCAGAGTGCAAAATTACACTCTCTGCTGCTGCAGTAAAAATTCTTCTTCCCTTCATAAACCAGGCTTCCACACACAGGGCAGGTTCCGATGCTTTCCCGACTCTGAAATCTGCCGGACTCGTCTTCACTGATCTGGTCGCATCCGTTCAGCATCATCGTGATCAGATTCCGGATCCCGGTCAGGAACTGTTCCGGCTGGATCTTTCCGTGTTCCATTTCCAGCAGCTGGTTCTCCCATTCGGCCGTCATAGATGCCGATTTCAGATAATCCGGAAGGACTTCGATCAGGGACTGCCCGTCATCTGTAGCCACGATCTGTTTTCCTTTCCTGCAGGCATACTGAGAATGAACCAGTTTTTCAATGATCGATGCCCTGGTAGCCGGAGTCCCAAGGCCTTTCTTCTCTGTCCCTGCATCAAATTCCTTATTTCCTGCCGTCTCCATTGCTGCAAGCAGCGTATCCTCCGTATAAAGTTTCGGCGGAGAAGTGAAATGTTCCGTCACCTTCGCTTCCGCATGATAGAAGGTCTTCCCTTTTTTCACCTTTGGAATCGTCCCCTTTGCAGCCTCTTTCGGATCCTCTATAGCAAATTCCGTCAGGATTTCGGAAACAAACTTCGTAAATCTTCCAGCCCTGTTCCATAATCTCTTTCCCTTTCGCATGGAAATGCTCACCCTCGCATTCAACTTCCACAGAAATCTCACGGAAAACGTGCTCCCTGCTGACAGCTTCCACCGTGTGTACGGCAATCAGAAACAAAATCTTCTGCTCCGTTTCCTTCAGGTCATTCAGATCAGCATCCGCAATCTCTATAGTGGGGATGATTGCATGGTGATCGGACACTTTTTTATTGTTCACGACCCGGCCAAGATCCGGTTTTTCCGGTTTATCAAAAGGCCCCATCAGCTGATATTTCTCATGGATCACACGGATCACCTGTCTGGCAGTTGTCTCCATATCTTCAGTCAGGAAATTACTGTCTGTCCTTGGATAGGTGATCAGTTTTTCTTCATAAAGGCTCTGGGCAGCCGAAAGAGTCTGCTGCGCCGTAAAACCATAAATGCGGTTTGCCTCTCTTTGCAGGGTAGTTAAGTCGTAGAGTCTGGGCGGTTTCACCTTCTTCTCTACACTCTCACAGGACATCACATGAGCTTCTTTCCCGTCGCACAGGTTCCGGAGTTTTTCAGCTTCCTCAGGGTCAAAGATCTTCTGCCGTTCCGCTTTCATGCCGTCACAATCCAATTCCACGTTGAAATACTTCTCCTTCCGGAACTTTTTGATCTGTTCCATCCGATCTACCAGCATGGCAAGCGTCGGGGTCTGAACCCTTCCTACTGTAAGTTTTTTATAATACTTGGTTGTAAAAGCCCTGGTCGCGTTCATTCCTACCAGCCAGTCCGCTTTTGCACGGCAGACAGCCGCCTCAGCCAGATTCCGGTATTCTTCTGCATCTTTCAGCTGTTCCATGCCCGCCCGGATTGCACTGTCTTCCATAGAGCTGATCCAGAGACGCTTCACCGGCTTTCTGCTTCCGGAAAGCTGGTACACCCGCCGGAAGATCAGTTCCCCTTCTCTTCCCGCATCACAGGCATTTACTACGTACTCCACATCCGGACTGTTCAACAGCCGTTTCAGTGTGTAAAACTGTTCTTTTTTCTCCTGGGATACTGCCAGTTTCCACTCATCCGGGATGATAGGAAGATCTTCATACTTCCAGCTTTCATATTTTTTATCATAACCATCCGGCGGCAGATATTCCGCCAGATGCCCCAGGCACCAGCTTACGATACAGTCCTTTCCAGAAAGAAATCCTTCCTCCCTGTTCTCTGCCCCGATCACACGGGCGATCGCTCTTGATACGCTTGGTTTTTCTGCAATCACAAGATACATACGTCTATTCCTCCTTCAATGAAAAAAGAGAGAGATCTTTGTGCAATCCCTCTCCATAAAATCTTTTATCTGGTTTCTTCCCGTTCATCCACTGTTTCCAGGCCATCGTCCAGCTCAAGCCCTTCCTCATCCTCTTCTTCCTCTATCGCTTTCTTTTTCCGGATCTTAAGGAAGTAATAAGCTGCGATACCGGCTCCCGCCGCAAGGAAAATCACGATCAGCCCTGCAGTATTGCCGGAGACTTCCTCTTCTGGCTCCTCCTCAACGGCCGGCTCTTTTTCCTGACCGGTTTCCGCAGACACTCCTGTCTGGGATTCTTCTTCCAGCACAACAGCCGGTTCCTGTTTTTCTGATACAGATACAGCACCGTCTTTCAGAAATTCCTGCAGATCGTTTTCATCGATCTGAGAAAGCAGATAGACATTTTCAGTCGATGCGCTCCTGTCGATCACAAGATAAAATGTATTATTATTTTTGGTCGTGATTGTCAGGAACTCCTTACTTCCATCTTCTGTAATATCATCCTGCACCTGTGCGTTCCCGGGAGTGGTAAATGCCGTACCTCCGTTCCCGTCTTCCTCCAGCACCGGTTCTGTCTGAGGTGTCTCAGTTGCTGCATCTGCCGGGACATTTTCCGTCTGACCGTTTTCTCCGGCCGAAGCAGACTGTTCCTGTGCTGCCTCCTGCCCTTCCGGAGGAGAAGCATTGGCAAATGCTGTTGTTGACGTTCCCAGGATCATGGCCGCAGCCATGACTGCAGCCAGTACCCGCTTATTCCATTTCTTTCTCATCATTCTCATCCTCTCTTTCTGTATTTGAATCCTGCCGGACGAAAGAGCCTTTTCCGCTCCCATCCGTCTTCTTTCCGACTTCAAACCGAACATTTCCGTCTTTCAGCCCGTCCAGGAACTGGAAGAGTTCTTCCCCCTCCAGCTTCATGCCCCGGATCGCCCGGATCATTTCATTATTTTCTTCCTCTTTCAAGGCGCTTTTGATCCCTTTCAGATACTGTTGGAGATCTGCGATCTTTTTCTCCGTCTTCTCAATCTCTTCCAGATACCGTCTAATCTTTTTATTCAAATCCTCACCTCCATCCTATGGCAGCCTGCCGTAACACATAAAATGCTGCTGCCAGTAACTGCTGTTGATATTTGCATACTGGACCGGATCCCCGCAGTGGATCATCATTCCATTACCTACATAGATACCGATGTGAGATGCTCCGGACGTATTGTACGTTCCCTGGAAGAAAATCAGATCTCCAGGTTTTGCTTCTCCCGGTGCCACGTAAGTACATTGTCCCCGCAGCCCTTCTGCTGTCAGTCGTCCGTAATTCCAGCCGTTTCCGCAGTTGTTTACTACATAGGAAACAAATCCGGAACAGTCAAATCCTGACGGGGAATATCCGCCCCATACATAAGGAACGCCCAGATATTTTTCCGCTTCGTGGATCATCCGAGCGAACTCTTCATCTTCCAGTGCTTCCGGCGGGATATCGTAGTCCATGCCCCCGGACCCTCCGGAAATTGCTCCGCTGTCCCAAAGATAATCCCGGTTTCCAAGCGTTGTATTCAGCGCATTGTAAAGAATCAGCTGTTCCTCATCCAGGTTTTCCCGCGCTATAGCGTCAAGCCCCTGGTTTGTGAGCGTCACATACAGGATTTTAACTGTCCTGGTATCGGTTACAGTTACCTCATTAGTCCCGTTATCATCGGCCAGATAACATTCCCAGGTCTTGTGTCCATGAGCGGAAGCGGATGCATGATTGTCATAATAAACATCAAAATCTACACCATACCGGTCAAAAGCCCCTGTGTCTTCTACGGTGTATTCCACACCATTCATTACAACTTTTGTTCCCATCGGGACGATTGGGTTAGAGGCATCCACCGCCAGGGTATGATTGGCTGTAGGATAAACTCCGCTGGCGGTCGGTCCGCCGGACCATTGACCGCAGCAGATGGAACAGCTGCAGTAGCCGCTCGTGACTACCTGTCCTAATGACTCTCCTACACGCACCGTCCGGGTCTCCGTCACGGTCTCTGTCCGTCCTTCTGCATGGAGCGAATACTGCTCCGAAAACAAAGATTCAATCTCCGCCTCTACATCGGCATAGGTCCAGTCTCCGTATTTCGCAGTCAGGTATGAGATCAGATGATAAGGATTATGAGAAATCTCACTCACGTTATAGTTGTATTCGTCATAATCGGGATGCGTAGACTCCATCTGATTAATCTGTTCATTCAGTGCCGCTTCCAACGCAGCATAAGCGTTCTCTGCCGCATAAATATCTTCGTCTGAGCTTGGATATGTAGTAATCCCGATAACAGATCCACTGCCCTGTACGGAAGCGCTGCAGCTGGAAAAGGCCACGGCGATCAAAAGGAAGAGAAGTCCAAAAATTCCCAGGACGGCAAATACTGCATGGTTCCTTCTTGCCACTTCTTTTAAGGCGTTCTTTGCCTTAGTGGTCATAGTCTCGGCTGTAGCAGCCGCTTTTGAGGCTCCTTCTTTCCCTGAGGACGCCCCGCTTCTCGCAGACTGATAAGCCTCTTTATAGCGTTTCCGCTGAAAAAAACGGTTCATAACCGTCTGGCGGTCTTCCTGCTTCTTCTTATTAGAAGAGGTACTTCCAGTCCCTTCCTGCCCTGCCTGCGTAAATTTCAATCTGCTTTCCGAAGCGCTCTCCACATGAAGCCCCTGACGGCCGGATCGGACGTCCGCTCTTTTACTTCGGTCCTGAGTACGTTTCAAGCTCACCGCAGCGCGTTCTGTCATCAGCTCCCCAGCCGAAGCAGCATTTACAGCAGCGTTATCATCCGCTTCCTCTGATGCTTTCACATGAACATATACCGAAGCGGCAGATGCCGCTGCTCCTGCGGCCTTGCGTCCTACTCCCATTCCGGCCCCCCGGACCATCTGGCTTCCTTCATCATCAAAAGCCAGATGTCCGGATTTTGCCTGTTCTTCTTTCAGACGGGCCTTTTTCTGTCTGGTTTTAATCTGAGATTTCTGACCATCCAGTCCGTCTGTGTCAGGAACCGTCTCATGATCCCGGATTTTTTCTGACCGGTTCCTTACCTTTTCACTGTCTGCAGTTATCCGCTGTCTGCTTTGTGGATCTCCATCCACTGATATGCGCCGCTCCAATTTGGAGCCATCAACGCTTTCTTCTGCAGACACCTCCTGTCGAAGAGACGCCTCCCGGACCCGTTTTCCAAATCTGGCGGACGGACGCCCCCTGCTTTTATCCGGCACATCTTTTTTCTGACCATCTCCGATATGTTCTTCCGTCAGACCATCCCTGGTCATCTTCTGTACCGTTTTTTCTTTGGCGGTATATTTCACTCCTGCCAGACTTCCCACCTCCTTTGCAAAAAGAAAGACCATTTACTGAAACGGTAAATGGTCGGTTAATCTTTCACTTCTTCTGGTTTTGTCGTCATCAGGGAATACAGTTTCAGGCTCTTATCAAACTTATCCTTAAACGGAATGATCGTACTGCCATAAAACAAAAGCCCTTCGCCTTCTCCTGAATTAGTCACATAGGACAGCTGATACGGCGAAATATTCAGCTGTTTCGCCAGGATCTGGCGGTCGCCGGCGGCCTGGTTGAGCATCAGAATGAAATCACTGTTCTCAAAGATATTCTCAATCTCGCGGCTTGCCAGCAGGTCTTTGATATTCTGGGTGATCCCGGTCGGGATGCCTCCCCATTTTCTGAACCTTTTCCAGATTTCTATACTGTAGGCCGCTGTCTGTTCTTCCTTCAAAAGAAGATGGAATTCATCAATATAATATCGCGTTGCCTTATGGCTGCTGCGGTTGATCGTCACCCGGTTCCAGACCTGGTCCTGGACGATCAGCATCCCCAGCTTCTTCAGCTGTTTTCCCAGATCTTTCACGTCATAGCAGACGATCCGGTTGTTAAGTTCCACATTGGTCCTGTGATTAAAGACATTCAATGATCCATTCACATAGATCTCAAGCGCCGTGGCGATTCTCTGCGCCTGGGGTTCTTTCTGTTTCCGGAGACAATCGTAAAGATCTCCCAGCACAGGCATATTCTCCGGCCTTGGATCAGAAAAGTACTTCTGATATACAAGCGGGAGACAGCGGTCGATTACCGATTTTTCCTCCGCCTCGATGCCATTTCTGCTTCCCATGATCAGTTCACACAGCGACAGGACAAAATCTGATTTTACACCCAGCGGGTTATCATCATCAGAATAATCCATGTTGATATCCATGGGATTAATGTAGTCTTTACTGGTAGGTGAAATATGAATTACCTGCCCTCCTAAAGCGTGCACAAGAGGATAATATTCCCCCTCCGGATCTCCGATTATGATATCGTCCTGGGTAATGCAGAATGCATTGGTGATCTCACGCTTCGCAGCAAATGATTTTCCGGATCCAGGCGTACCAAGGATCAGTCCGTTAGGATTCTTCAGTTTTTTCCTGTCCACCATGATCATGTTATTGGACAAGGCATTTAACCCGTAGTATAACGACTCTCCTTCCATAAAAAGCTCCTGACTTGTAAAAGGAACGAAAATTGCTGTACTCGTAGTTGTCAGCGCGCGCTTGATCGGCACATGCCCTACTCCCAGAGGAAGACTGCTCATCAGCCCCTCTTCCTGCTGATAATCCAGCCGTCTTAAAATACAGTTATATTTTTGTGCGATCCCTGCCGTCTGCAGGATGGCATTATCCAGCGCCTGCTTTGTCTTTGCAGTATTCAGGAACAGAACCGTTACAAGAAACATCCTTTCGTTTCTGCTCTGCAGATCTTCCAACAGTCGTTTTGCTTCTCCGCCGTAAGTATTCAGATCAGACGGGATGATATCCATATCGTAGCCGGAGCGGACCGCCTTTTTCTGCTCTTCGATCTTCATCCGGTTGATATCCGTCATTTTTCCTTTCACCAGCTTAATTGCCTTTACCTGATCCACAGACTGCACATGCAGATTGACGATCAGATTTTTATCCATATCCAGAAACTCCGCCAACATCTTATCCGTCAGTTCCGGCGCCAGGATCTGCAGGTACGAAACTGCACCGATGGTATTTCCCATCTGGAACGTCTTTCCGTCCTTGAACACAAAACTGGTAGGAGCCACATAATCTTTTGTAGAGAGCCCGTTATGGACCATGGACCCATAATCAAAAGGGATATCCCCCAGCTCGTCCGGATTCAGTATCTGGCGCAGGATTTTCAATCGCTCCGCTCCATTTAACGGCTCTGCGGGAACGCCCAGGATTTTAAAATTATTCAGGATATCCGTCTCAATACGCTCCAGCTTTGGCTTTGCCTCCCGGATATTATCCGCCTCTATGGAAAAAGTGATATACTTGGATTTCACCAGACCGTTATTCCCTTTTGCAAGCTGCCGATGCAGCATCCGGGCGTACTCTCTCCGGATCTCATCAAATTCATCATGCCTCCGGCGGATCCGGATCACCTTTTCAAATTCTTTCATGCTGCTCTTCTGATTGATAAAGCTAAGCTGAAAATGGATACTGCTGTCAAAATAGTTCAGAAAATCGCACCAGTTCTCAAAAATCGCATTTTTGTCATCGTTCTGGGCCAGCTGATAATTGATATCTGAAAACCGGATCGTCTTGGAATAACATTTATCATGCACCCTGCAAATCCCGTCCTTTGCCATTTCCTTATAGGCAATCGTCCTCTGTGCAGATATCCTTTTCTCTTCTTTCTCCTTCTCCTTCTGATCTGCCTTGCCGCATGGAGCTTTACGGCTGCCTTTTTTCGCGGCTTTCAAAGCCGCCTGCTGTTTCGCAGCTTTCTTCTCTTCTTTAGCCCGGCGCTTTTCCAGACGCCGTTTCTTACCGCTTCTTTCTGCCAAGGTTCTTTCCTCCCTTCTCCGACTTTTTTACTGTCACAGACACGGACTTTTCCGGATCTGTCTCAAAATAATTTTCCGTTTCATATTTCCTGACTGCCGGACGTAGCCATTTGACACGGATCATATGGATCAGCACCTCTTCCAGATGCATGCCGTCCTTTTCATACATAGCGAAAAGAAAGGCCGGCAGCATCAGCAGGACCATAATTATGGCAGCATTACTGTTTCCCAGAACCCCTCTTGTAAGGAAATAAAAGGGAATTCCCGCCGCCGCTCCCGCCGCGATACAGATCAGCTGCCGCTTAGTCAGGTTAAACGCCACCTTATTCTTTACTTTTGTTAAATCTTTTGGAACACTGACATAAGCCATCGTCCAAATCCTCCTTCCTGAAATTTAATGGGCATTAAAGATCGATTTGCTGAGTACCCCTGTCTTGAACAGGCTGAAACACAGCACAACCGTGTAAGCCATCACTCCGAAAAGAGAGGAACTTAAGTTATCCGAATACTGGATGCCCGCCACCAGTATGGAATAGATCGCCACGCATACCATCATCAGGAATGCCTGGAACGCCAGGGCAAAAAGCCCCCGGAAATAATTGGTCCCGATCTGTCCCCATTCGCGGTTGGTCATAGTAGCAAATGGAATCGGGGCGATTGAAGTATACAGATAAATCTCGATCATTCGACCATACAGGATCACCGTGATCAGAACACTCATGATCTTCATGCCAAAGCTGACGATCAGCGTTTCCAGCACCAGAACGACCAGTTCCCCGATCTCCATAGCTTCCAGTGCTGTGTCCAGGTCTGTCAGCACAGAACTGATATCAATCTCTGTACTTCCGGTAATCACACCTGCCGCAGAATTGACCACACTTTGCCCTACATCAAATACGGCCATCGTAATGGTAAATGTATTGCTGACCAGATAGACCGCGATCCACATCTTTACAAAGTACTTGAAGAACATCCATGTATCGACGTCATGCATGTTGTTTTTCTCTGTGATCATACTGATCAGCTCATAGCAGAGCACAAATGTGATGATGATCCCTGCAATCGGCAGGATCACTGTTTCCGATAAGTTTTCGATCATGCTGAATATGCTGCTGTTCCAGCCCTGCGGGGTCTGTCCAACCTGAACGGCGATCTCACTGGTCTTTTCATTGACATCGGTAAACATCCTGTCCAGGTTGGAATGAATGATCCCTGTGAGGAGTCCCCTCATCCACTCTTCAATCGCATCAAAGATCTGATCGAACATGGATAATTACTCCTTCCTCTAAAATAAGCTGCTGAGAAGCGGGATCAGCTGGGTTCCGATCAGGATTACCCCGCCGCCGCTCATCAGCTGTTTAATTCCCTGGCTCTTAGCGCCCGGGTTATCATTTCCATATCCTTCCATCAAATTTATCACGCCCCATACGCCAAGACCGGCGCCGATCGCGACCACTAATGTCTGAAGGATATTAACAGCGCTTGTAAAAAAACCCATATACACACAACTGACAAAAGCGCCTTTTTTTCAGCCTGTCGGCGCTTTTTTCTCTCCTTTCCCTCTTATTCAGGCCATAAATCCGTATCCCCTGGTCGGGGACCTGATATGAATTTCCATGGTTTTCCTCCATAAAAAAATCCGTCCATACGGACGGTCCCAAACCTAAAAATCGATATCTGATTTATTCTTCCGGCCTGAATTTCAGGGGCAGAATACTACGCATCCAGACGAAAGTTTATTCTTTCGTCAGCTATACGCACATCATCCTACATCTTCCATCACCTCCTTCTCTGCCGCCTCAATCTCTTCCGGCGACAGTTCATACTCATAAAGTTCAAATGCTTCCTCCTGCGGAAGCACAAGCCTGTGTTCCAGATACTCTTCGATATGGAACTCGTTGTTTTTATCAAAATCCAACAGCTCCCGGTAACGCCTGTGTTTCGTGATATCAAACTTATCACTGTAAAACGGGCGCACCCCACGCAGCTGCAGGATGCACTTATCTCCCGGCATTACTGCCAGTTCGTCCCGGCTCATCAGTTCATGACCAGTCTTCTGGTAATTCATCCCGTAAGACGGATTCTGTCCTCTCGTATCAGAGGTATTATAAAGATCAATCGTCTCTTTCCCCAGTGTCTCTGAGATTTCTTTCAATGTACTGCTCTCTTTCCCGCCAAGGAACAAGACAGTATCGCAGTTGCCAAGTATTGTTTCTGCCGCATCCCGGTAGATTGTCTTCAGCTGACTCTGGGACTGCAGGATGATCGAAGCAGAGATTTCTCTGCTTCGGATCGTGGCGATCAGCTTGTCAAATTTCGGAATCTGCCCGATATTACTGAACTCGTCCAGCAAAAGCCGCACATGATACGGAAGTCTCCCGCCGTATAAGTCATCCGCCCTGTCACATAACAGGTTGAACAACTGTGAATACATGATCGCGACAAGAAAATTAAACGTGTCGTCGGTATCAGAAATGATTACGAACATTGCCGTCTTCCTGTCTCCAAGAAGATCCAGTTCCATCTCATCGTAACTGGTCAGTTCCCTGATTTCAGCAATATCAAAAGGTGCCAGCCTCGCTCCGCAGCTGATCAGAATACTCTTAGCTGTCTTGCCGGCCGCCAGCTTATATTTGCGATACTGCCGGACAGCAAAATGTTCCGGGTTTTCTGCTTCCAATTCCTCAAACAGTTCGTCCACCGCATTCTTAAACTCCTCGTCATCCTCTCTGGTCTCACTGGCATTAATGAATTCCAGCAATGTAGAAAAATTTTGTTCTTCCTCCGGGGCTTCATACCAGATATATCCGATCAGTGCTGTATAAAGCAGACGCTCTGCTTTCACCCAGAAATCTTCGGTTGACTTTTCGCCTTCGCCTTTTGTATTGGCGATAATGGTATTGACCAACTTCAGGATATCTTTTTCTGAGCGGATATATCGGAACGGGTTATAATGCATGGACTTATTAAAATTGATCGTATTGAACACCTTGATCCGATACCCATGCCGGACCAGCATCCGTCCGCATTCCACAATGATGGTTCCCTTCGGATCTGTCACTACATAGGAAACTTTACGGGTCATCTGCATCAGGTTCGGTTTTACGTAGAATCTGGTCTTTCCGGATCCGGATCCACCGATCACGATCACATTTTTATTCCTGGCGTACTTTGGAAGCTTCGGCCGGCTGTTCATCGTCAGCCGTTCCGTCTGCGTCAGGAGGATGTTATTCTCAAAAACCGGATCCATAAACGGCTTGATATCTTCCGCAGTCCCCCAGCGGGCGGAGCCATATTCTTCTCCGTGCCGGAACTTTTTTGCATTTTTTCCCCGGTACACAACTGCAAGTTTCAAAAACACTGCAGCTGCAGTTCCCGCAAGAAGATCTGTAAAATAAATGCTCGGCAGAAAATGCGTGAACGCCAGCGAAAAATTTTTCAGCATAACGCCAAGTCTTTCTATCTGACTGTCCCCGATACAATGCCGGAACAGCCAGGCACCCCGGTTGACCAGGTAAAACATGATGAAATAAGGAAGATTGAGTACCAGAATCCTGGTCCACTTTTCCTTCATCGTTCCTGCCCCCGGTCCTTCTGCCGGGTTTTTACACGCTCACGGTGCTTTGCCAGCCTCTGCATGGCTTTCTGCAGCTTCTTCCGGACAGACGGCTTTCTTGATTTTTTCAGCGTAATCCCTGTATATTCTTTAAAAGCTGCCGTCATCACATCCACATCTTTTGCCTTAAAGAACACCATATACTTTGGGGGACTGACGCTGTTGTCACGTTTCAGACTGTAATCAATCCCGTATTTTCTGGCAACCCGGTCAAAAGATTTTATATTATCATCCGTGATCAGGATATTCGTAAGCTGGGCGCCTTTCGCCATCAGCTGCTTCATCGTCTGTTTCCCGTGAGGCTGCTTTTTTTCCAGCTTTCGGCGTTCTTTTGCCCTGCTCCGCTCCTGAGCACGGCCATTCTTCACCGCCTGGCGTCTCTGGACCTTTTTTTGCTTATGTTGTTCTTTCTCATTCAGATATTTCCGCATAGCAGCTTTCAGAACACCCGCCGTCATACGGCAGCACTGTACACACAGCGCAATTGTTTTCTCATTTACTTCTTCCTGCAATCAACAACCTTCCTTCCTGTAGATTTCAATTCCCGATAGATTTCTGCGATACAATATCCGATACACGGCAGATGCTTCCCGTAAGGACAATCCTTACAGTTTTTCGATACATCAGACTTCGGCTTCTCTGGTTTCACCGGCTCCAGGTACCAGCACTCGCTCTTTGTGCATCCGGCTTTTCCCCACCAGTAACAATATGCACAGGACCATGGTCTGTCCTTCTGGTAGATGCGTCCTGGAAGTGCCGCCTTCGGATCGATCACATACTTTGCTTTTTCCATAATCCCTGCATCCTTTCCAAAAACAGCCGCAGGCGCCTACCGATACGGTAAACGCCTGCTCTCTTCCCTTTATCTTCTTTTTCTTCTCATCACAAATGCCGCGCCGGTTCCGCAAAGTCCAATGCCAAGCAGTGCCGTCCAGAATAAAAGATTCGTATCATCTCCTGTCTTCGGAGCATCTGTCCCAACCGGATTTTGCGGTTCTTCCGGTGTTTCCTCTGGAGCCGCCTCATCTTTCATCACGACTTTCTGGATTTCACCAGTATCTTTCACCTCAAACTCTATATCCTCAGCCACCAGATATCCCTCTGGCGCAGACTCCTCATGGAGAATGTAACGGCCAATCGGAAGCATTTCGATATAATGCGGCTCTTCTGAGGAGGTCCAGCTTTCCATCACCTCGCCATTCTCATCGAGGATTGTCAGCTTCGCCCCCGGCAGTTCCTCTCCGGCAATATCCGTCTTAGAGATCTCCACCTTCGTCACATCGTCTTTCATTTCGACCTTCTGGACTTCGGCAGTGTCCTCCACGGTAAACTGGATGCTCTCCGCCGTCACATACCCCGGAGCCGGAAGCACTTCCGTCATCGTGTAAGTCTGTCCGACAACCAGCTCCTTGATGATATGCGGCTCTTTGCCGGATACCCATTCCTCTACAACTTCGCCGTTTTCATCCGTTACCGTCAACTTCGCCCCCTCCACTTCTTTTCCATCTGTCAGGGAGGTTTTAGTAAATTCAAAGACGGTCGGTTCGTCCTCAAAGATAAATTCATAGGAAACTGTGGCTTTGTCAGAAGATTCCGCCGTAAAAGTAAACTCCTGCACCTCATCTGTGGTAGCAAATCCCAGAGCCGGGGAAGTTTCTTTCACTGTATAGGAAAAACCAATAGGTAGGTCAGCTTCAAAGAGGAGTGTCCCGTCCTCCCCGGTTGCCTTTTCCTCGATCACGGTTCCCGCTTCCAGAACCACATCCCCGTCTCTATTTGTAATGTCGTCTTTTGCAGAAAGGGCAAATACAGCGCCCTCCAGCACCCGGTCAGTATCCTTTTCTTTTTTTAGGACAGAGACTTCCACCTTCTGGCGGTTATTCTGCCAGTCTCCATTCCAGGTGACTTCCGCCGTATCCTGATCCACATAGGTCAGGTCAATCTCCCGGATCTCCCCGTCCAGCACATAACCTTCCGCTGTCTCTTTTTCTTTCACATAGTATCTTCCAAGAGGAAGATCAGAGAGCTTTGCAATTCCTGTCTCATCTGTGGTAATCGTGGCGATCAGTTCGTCCTTTTTGTAATAATCCTCACTCTCGCCGTCCGCCGCCTGGATGTCCTCCAGGGCGTATACCTCAAAGGTTACGTCTTTTAATGCGCCGGTGATATATTCAAAAAGGTGGCTGATCCAGCCGCCAATGGTATCGGCAAGTGTCACATCCTCCAGAAACTCGCCTTTCTTATTGATGATCAGCGTTCCCGTCGGCACGTCGTCTTTCATTTCCACGTTCTGGATTTCCGCTGTATCCTCCACAGTAAAAGTGATTTCTTCCGCTTTCAGATACCCATACGGGGCCAGCTCCTCCCGGAGCGTGTAAGTCTCACCCACCGTCAGCCGCTCAATCAGGTGTTCCTCCCCTTTCACGGAAGTCCAACTGTCTACGATATTCCCGTCTTGATCCAGGACGGTCAACTTTGCACCCTCCAGCTCCACGCCGGTGGTCAGGTCTGTCTTAGTCACAGTAATCTTTGTCGGCTCATTTTCATATTCAGAGGACAGTTCCACCACCGGGATCTCCTGCCCCTGGTACTCTGCCGTAACTTCTACCACTTGATCGGAAGAAACATATCCGTCCGGTGCGGCTTCTTCTTTGATATAGTATCGTCCAAACGGCAGATCATTCATAAAGACAGCTTTCCCGTTTTCATCAGACAGTGCCTTGCCGATCAGCGTGTCCGCTTTCACAATCACTTCGCCATGTGCCAGAATATCCTCTTTGGCATACAGCCCAAAGGCTGCGCCTTCCACAGTCGCCTGCGTTTCCGCATCCCTTTTCACCACGGATACTTCCACCTTCTGGCGTTCATTCTGGAAAACAGCTTCCTGTTCAATCACAGGCGTCTCCTGATCCTTGTAAGTAAAAGTCACTGTCTGCGCTTCCCCGTTCAGCACAAAGCCTTCGGGAGCGGTAACTTCCACAACCTTGTAACTGCCAAGAGGAAGATCAGAAAGATATGCCTCCCCGTTTTCATCCGTAGTCACCGTTCCAACCAGCTCGCCGGTAGCGTACTCTAAAATACGATTTCCTTCTGCGTCTTTCTGGAAGTCAGCGGTATAAATATCCTCCCCAGCGTACACCTCAAAGACTGCGCCCGCCAGGTTCTCCACTTCGTAGACAAAATCCTTGCTGAAACTGTCCAGCACTTCTCCCTGTTTTACGATTTTCAGCTTTCCTTTCACCGGATGGTTCTCATAGACCGCTTCGATCACCACATCCTCTGACACCGGGTCGATCTGGTAAGCAGTATCGGAATCCACTGCAATCTCAAAATAATTCTCATTCAGCGTATAGCCGTAAGGCGCTGTCACTTCCTCGATCCGGTAATGCCCGATCTTCAGGTTCTGCGGCAGGATAAGGTAGCCGTCCTCGTCGGTAAAAAATGTCTTGTGAACTGTCGTCGTAGGATACGTTGTTACCTGCTCAACGTATTCTTTATTGTCCAGATCATAGATCCTGAACTCTGTACCTTTGTGAAGCACCGGTTTTTTCGTCTCGTCATCCTGCTTGATGATTTTCAGCTTTGCCTCAAATTCCTTATCCAAAAGCACTCTCCACACCTGTGGTGTGTTAGGATGATGCTCGGTGATCCGGACGATAAAATCATCCACCGGTTTGTAATTGTGGGGCGTGGTAGTCTCACGGACAAGGTATGTACCATAAGGAAGGGCAATACTGCAGGCATGACCTTTCTCGTCGGTAAACATCTCTGTGGCTCCATTTTCCCCGATCACCACTGGTTCTGCGGAATCAAAATCATAGCTGCCATCTTCTTTTACTGTAAGATCAGAAAGCAGATATGCGGTGAACCCTGCACCAGAAAGCAGATCGGCGTCCGTCTCCCCGTTGTTGGCTGCCTTGATGATCTCAAAGGGCTGCTTCTTTACCTGTTCCAGTGAAACGCACTCCCGCTCCACTGTTGCGGTCAGATCACCTTCATAATCACACACAAGATCATATTCACTCTCATCTGCCAGATACCCCACCGGAGGCGTGATCTCTTTGATAAAATACTCCCCAAGATACAGATTTTCTATGGAGGCTTTCCCGTTTTCATCGGTGGTCAGCGTAGCCACCCTGTCACCGGCTTTGTAGATTACCCCGGTTGCCCCGTCCGGATGGACAATATCTTTCCGGGCATACAGACCATAGACTGCATTTTCCAGTGAAGCGTCTCCCTGGGGGATTGCCTGGCTCGTCTCTGTGTCTTTTTTCTGCAGGCGGATCGTGGCATTTACCCTTTCATTGGTAAAGGTATGGGTAAATGTTACTTTCGCTTCGCTGTCATTGGTATAAGAGAAAGTAAAGGAATATACATCCTCCTGATTCCTCACATACCCATCCGGAGCCTGGATTTCTTTCACATCATAAGAAAATCCTATCGGAAGATCTGCTGTAAAGACCGCTTTCCCATCTTCTCCAGTCACCGCTTTTTCAATCAGCGTTCCCTTCGATACCACAACGTTTCCATCCGCATTTGTAATGTCGCTTCCCGCATACAGCCCAAACACGCCGCCATCCAGGGGATTTAAGGTATCCTTATCCTTTTTCAAAACAGAGACTTCCGCTTTCTGCCTGTCATTATGGAAGGTACTCTCGCTGAATACAGTCTCCACATTCTGTCCGGCATAGGAAAGTGTCACGGTTTTTTCTTCACCGGCATTGTAAAAGTTCTCCGGGGCCTGCACTTCACGGATCACATAAGTCCCCAGGTGCAGATTTTTAAGAACTGCCGAACCATTATCGTCCGTCGTCAGGTTTCCTTTCACAAGATCGCCTTTACTGTAGATCTTTGCACCATAGGCTGTTACAATATCTTCTCCGGCGTAGACGTTATAAACAGCGCCCTCCTGCCGGCGGTCTTCATAACGGAACGTCACTCCTTCTTCTGTCATATCTGCACCGGTCAGAACCTGGCCTTCTTTATAAATAGTCAGTTCTCCCATCTGCTCCTGATCCGGTACTGTAACAGATGCCGTATCATTTGCAATCAGTTTTACATTATAACCTGCCGTATTCAGCCGGTATCCTTCCGGAGCCTGAATTTCTTTCAGATATACCGTATCCTGAGTCTTTACGATCTCCGCAACGGAAGATCCATTTTCATCTGTTGCCGGCATCTCTGTGATCAGCTTCGTACAGTCAGGATCACTGTAAATACCAAATATCGCTCCTGACAGCTTTGCATTCTCATGCCTGGAATCCACCTTGATGATCTCTACCTTGGCCAGCTCCAGCCATTTCACAGAAAAGCTCACATACTTTTCGTCTTCTACGCCTTCTCCGAATACCAGGGCAATATCCTGATAGGAGCTTCCGGTCGTGATCTTATAAGCGGAGTAATCCTTGGTAATGCTTCCCTGCATTTTTGCGGACCACGATCCTGCCACGTCTCTCGTCTGTGTCAGCGGTGCTGACAGATAAAATTTTGTACCGCCGGAAATCGTTACCTTTGCCCCGGCAACACTGGTCTTTCCTGTGCTGATATTATGAAGCTTCACGCCGTCCGGCAGATCCATTGTGATCGTCTGCTGACTTGACGCCTTAAACGTAATATCTTCTGTCCGCTGCTGGCTGCCGTCCACATAGGCCGTCACGTTAGAATTAGAAAATGACATTTCCACATCGGGAATTTCCGGCTGGCTTACCGCGTAATGATAAAGCTCCATCGCCAGCGCTTCTCCTGTACTGTTGGTTCCGTAAAATGCATCGCTGCTGCCATTCGCATAGGAAGCTGCCAGATGTGTTACGATAAACCGCTTTCCTGCGGAAAAGTCCTTATGGTGGCTGTTAAAGAAATACGCCGCCCCCGAAGCTTCTGTTCCATAATAAATCGTCTTGGCCAGTTCCTGCTTGCCTTCCAGTTTTGTGATCTGGTATGTTCCGCTTCCCGGGCCGGGCTTTGACGGCTGAATGCAGTATGCCGTTGCAGACACGTTCCCAAATTTCACCGTAAATGGAGCAGTCACATAGGATCCAAGCCCGTAATCTGCATAGTAATAATAGCTTCCCTGGGTAATGGTCACAGACTGCGTTGCTCTGGCTGCCCGTGCCCGAGGAGCCTGTGCTGTAAAAGTCACGCTTTCTCCGACTTCCAGACTCTGGATATCCACTCCCTGGTCCGCCGCCTGCAAAAGAACTTCGCCCAGTGTCAGTCCACTGTCTTCATCCACTGTCTTCTGATCTTCTGACCTCTCCAGTGCTTTGTCAAATTCCTCTTCCGAATGCATCTCAGCCGGTGTTTCCGACTCTCCTTCCTCATCAGGGCTTTCCGGTTCCGACTCTTTCTTATCCTGATCCGGTGAAGCCTCTGTTCCGGAACCCTTCACTTCTTCAGAAGCTGCTGCTTCCTTCACCGTAATGTTCCTGCTGATCTGATACATCGGATGACTGGTCGTCTGCGGTTCCACATAATAGACCGCCTGATAGGTATCTTCATGATCTGTCGCAAAAGGATCCCCGTCCTCATTCAGCGCCTCCTGGAAAGTGACCTTTACTTTCTTGTTGTCCGGGATCTCAATTCCGGAAAAGTCACAATTGATATCAAACGAGGCCCCTACTGTAACTTCATAATCATGAGCAGTCACGACTTCATCCATATCCAATTGATCCTTTACTTCCTCATAATAGGGGACCCTCTCAGTCGGAGATTCTGCCGCAGAAACCATCATCGGAGATACAACCGCTGATAAAAGTGACACCAGCGCCATGCAGCCAGAGATCAGCCTTGCTGCTTTTCTTTTCTTTCTCATCTTTTTCGTCCTTTCTGAAATCTGGTTTATGAGTAAAGCATTTCATTTCCTCTGTCAATTTTTATGTTTTCTTCATCCGCATCCTCCTTTCCTTGATTATTTGTACTGTCTGGGACAGTCGGCCGTTTCTTCCCGGCCGGGATAACAGCACAAAAATATGGCGGTATTCATTTCAATCAGAAATCCATACCGCCACACTGTTTCTGCTGTCATCAATATGATGAAATCAGACAATGATTTTTATTTAAGGTTTTCCTGTTCTCTTCCCAGATCCGTTCCTGTACCGGCTTCCGTATGACCGGGACGTTTCCTCTGGCAGGACGCGCAGGATGCACATTCAAGCCAGGTATCACTCTGGGCAGGCTGTTCACTTTTCAAGGTGCCTGGAAGTTTTTAACCCCCTCACCTTTCATAAGTGACCTGCCCTTTTACACAAGACGTAATTAAAAATTTTTATTTTTATTCCTGCACATATTCAGCCAAAATCTTAAGCACTCTCCTGATCATATCTGAGACGCTTTGCTGGGATATATTAAAATGCTCTGCAATATCCTTCTGTTTCCACTGTTCAAAATAGAAGAGATGAATCATTTCTTTCTGCCGTTCATTAAGCGTTTCCATCATTTGCTTAACAAAATCATTTCTGGCTAAGCTTTCCGAGATATCTTCTTCGTCAGACTCTATCTCTATACCTTTCTCAACCATTCGATCATAAGAATATACTTTATGATTTGATTTGATTCTTTCCTGATTTACTACTAACCGATCTTCTGCTTCCATAATTAGCCGAACATACCAGTTCTCATTATCGAAGAATGAAGACCCGTATTTTTTAGAAGCCCCCTTTACTGATTCATACTCATAATTTCCACAATCGCTGATTGAGAAAACTGTATAATGTTTTCCTGCCCGGTAAAGTACAAAACCGTTTGCATACACACTGATAGTCGATTCTTTGGCAAGAACTTCTTTTACGATTATTTGTTCACCGCTTTCAATCAGCTGTTTTGCAGTTGGAACTCTTCCGTTATTCTCCGTCAGATTTACCATTTCCTTTAATTCTTTTAATGTCAGCATATGGACCGCCTTTCTGCCTTCCGGCTGCGAGTGGTCCCGGAAATTTTGCTATTTCTTCATTTCCTAAAATGCAGACACTACAATAAGCCCTGGACTCACCCGTTTTTTTGAACGGGAGCCCAAGGCTCCAAATACTTTTTCCCCTCTACTACTCAAAATAAAAGGAATAATCTTTACAAGATAAAATCAAAATGTTTATTTCACATAAAAAACACCTTCTTTTCGTAACCTGATGATTATCGTATCAAATTCCTTTTTCGCTCAGATTTTCTCGCACGAAAAAACCGGCAAAACAAATATGATTGATTTTCAAACACAGAGTAATTTCTTTTCCTGTGTCGCAACCATAAATGTTTTGCCGGGCTCTTAGTGATTCTGGTCAGGTTCAGCTCCTTGACAAACTCTTGATATCCGCCGCCGTCCTGATGGTTCCAGCCAAATTCACCGCTCTAACGGATATCTCATTCTATTCTGTTTCTTTTTTCTTTCCAGATCCGGATCTGAGCCTCTGTGCATAGACCCGCATCCTTGCTTTGAGCTGCTCATCCCTGATGATCATGGGACGGACAGAAACAATATCTTCCTTTACCAGTACTTCCAGTGTGCTTTTACATTTTTTACAATCCACCTCCGAATCGCACTGGGAACTTTTCTCCAGAAAAGCTCCGCATACAGGGCAGTGAATATGCCATTTATAATTATCTGATCCCATAAGTTCCTCCTTCAAGCAATAAGAATTTCATTTATTACTCAACGGATCAAGGGAAATCAAATCCGCTTCATGAGCTCTCATGCTGCCCATTCCGAATAGCGCCAAAGCTGCGCGGACACACATGATATTCATTTCAGACCTGCTTTGTCGGTCTGCCGCTTCCACCGCAGCCTTCATCCGGCTCCCACGCGCCGGACAGTACCATAGATTTCTGCGGATATCCCTCTAACAGGGCATTTCCAATACTTCAAAAACATCCCCGGACATCTCACAGATATCCCGGATCTCTATCTCTGTATCTCCGATCCGCAAACCAACTGACGGATCAAAAAAAGCAACATCCCCTTTCACTGTATGATATCTTCCAAATCCCGGAAGCAACGGATTCCCGGTAAAATACTCCACCTGGATCTCCATGCCCGGTTTCAGCATCCTTAATTTCATGTCCAGTTCATTTTTCCTCTCCTCCGATAAAATTCTTCTTGGTTCATAGATAATCTCCTTTTCCCTGACCGCATCCTCAAATCCTTTTAATGCGGCAAATGGAGCAAACTGTTTTGCCCTCCGCTCTACCGCCATCGGAGTTCTCCCGGATGTCGGACGCGGCAAATGTATGATTTTACGGTATGCTGCCGTCATCACAGCCATCACCTCCTTATGCCCGGTGGCCGCCAATCTGATTATTTCTTTCCCTGTAAGTAGAACAGGCCAGAAGATTGGAGCCACGCATGACTGCATTCCTGCCATATCTTCTCTTAATCTCCAGTATAGCCAGCTGCAGGTTTCTTTCTTTTTCCTGCTGTTCCGGATCGGAGAACAGATCGTACTGAACAAAGCTCTCCGGAACTACTCTGTTGGCACAGATTTCCACTCTCCGGATCCCAGTATGGCGATCCGCGATCCTCTGATACAACTTCTCCACTGCATGAATGATCCGCTCAGAACTATTAGTCGCTTCTGCGAATCTGACAGTTCCCTTTGATGGATCATGTTCAAGCCGATGGTCGTATGCGATCCAGAGAGTGACAGAATTTGTCACAAGTCCTTTATCTACCAGATCCAGCACCAGCACATCCGTCATTTCCCTGGCGATCACAGCCCCCTCTTCAAATTCATAATTTCTCATAAGAACCTGTCCGTTGGACAGACTGTGCTCTTCTGTCCGGTAGTTCTTGATATCCTTCATCCTGCAGGTCTCTCTCCCCCAGGCGTGGTCGATCATCAACTCAGCATCAATGCCAAAGATCTTATAGAGTAGATCCTCAGAAGTAATGGATGCCAACGCAAGATCTCCCATCGTATGAATTCCATAGCCTGCCAGTTTCCTTTCTGTACGGGAACCGATCATCCAGAAATCACGAAGTGGCTGATGGTCCCACAACTTTTCGCGGAAAGACAACTCATCCAATACCCCGATATGATCTTCCGCATGCTTCGCCAGGATATCCATTGCAATTTTCGCCAGGTAAAGGTTTGTTCCCACCCCGGCAGTCGCTGTGATCCCTGTCTCCTGCATAACCGCGCGCATCAGTTCCACAGCCATTTCCTTTGGATCCATCTGGTACAGACGAAGATACTCTGTTACATCCAGAAAGCATTCATCCACACTGTACACATGGATATCTTCCTTTGAAACATAGCGAAGATAAATGCTGTAGATCCTGGCAGAATAATCCAGATACAGCTGCATCCTCGGCATTGCCGTAATATATTGGATGTTGTAGGGGATTTCATGAATCCTGCATCTGTTTTTCACCCCCAGTTTTTTCATTGCCGGGGTGATCGCCAGACATATAGTCGATTTTGATCTTGTCGGATCTGCCACTACAAGGTTCGTCTTAAATGGATCCAGCTTCCGTTCTACACATTCTACTGATGCGTAGAAGGACTTCAGGTCAATGCATATAAAGTAATTCTGCCGTTCCATAAGCGCCTTCCTTTCCGGTTCCACTTGCCTGTGTTCTTTCTCATATGATATTTCCGTCTTTCCTCTTCCAGAAATTGTCTTAAAACCGGCAATTTCCCATAATTAGAATTGACAAAACAGGAAATTTCGATTATATTATGGGCAAGTACTTGCCGTTTCCTTGTGATTCACATTATAGGCAACCACTATCCGGTTGTCAAGAGGCAAGATGATTTTTTAGGAAAGTGATTTCCTCTTTTGTCAGGAAATCAAAGTGCAATACATGAAGATTGCTTAGAAAAGAGGTATTGTTATGGCGTTCGGTGAAAAAATCAAATCTCTGAGAAAATCAAAAGGCATGAACCAAACCCAACTGGCAAATGCCCTTGGCGTTTCTCCACGGACTATCCGCGGCTGGGAAGCAGAAGGACGGTATCCCAAACAGCACGAACTGTATCAGAAACTGGCAGATACACTGGAATGTGATATTTCCTACCTGATGACGGAAGGAGAAGCATTCATTACAGAAGCCGCAGAACAGTATGGATCCAGAGGAGCAAAACAGGCACAGCAGATCCTGGAACAGGCTGCCGCTATGTTTGCCGGCGGGGAGCTGACTGATGACGATAAAACGGCTTTCATGGATGAGATCCAGATGCTCTATCTGGATTCAAAGAAACGTGCAAAGAAATTCACGCCCAAGAAATATCTCCGCCAGGATGATGCATCCGGCGCGGAAGACTGAGTCCATTTTATAACACACCATTTATGGTATTGTTATATCCGCAGTAATATCCATACGCATTCACGGGATAACAGATCGGGGTGATTGATTTGACAAGCGATTATATTAATAAAAAAGTGAATGACCTGATCCGGAAATATAAGACGAGGGATCCTATTGAACTTCTGGAAGCGCTGGGGGCAGTTGTAGGGGAAACATCGGCATATGCCAGATTAAAAGGATACTGCTTTATGAGCTGTCAGACTATCTACGCCATGTTCAGCAGTTTCCTTTCAGAAGAAGAAAAACGGATTGTTGCGGCTCATGAGCTGGGACACATCGTCCTGCACCGGAAGCAGCTTAAAATGGCCCCCATGTCAGACAACCGTCTTTATAATATGACAGACGAGACAGAATATCAGGCCAATCTATTCGCAGCCGACCTTCTGATCAGCGATAAAGACGTGGCTGATCTATCAAAAAATGAGGAACTGGACTATTTCAGCTTCTGCAGTTCACTATATGCCACTCCTGAACTGATGAGCTTTAAACTATACAGTCTCATGAAACGGGGGTAGCACTATAATATGCCGGTAGGTCTTAACAGCAGATTTCTGGCAAAATAACGGGAGCGTATCAATTTGATATGCTCCCTGATTTTTGGATCAGTCTGACAACTTAGGCTTTGTCTATTTCTTCAAATTTTCTATAAACCCGGAGACAGCGGATATAAGCCAACCCAAGCCAATAATAATTAACGAAATTTTCCACCCGATACCATTATCAAAAACAAAGACAAATGTATATAGAGCAAATAAACTAACAGGAATGGCAATTCCATATAACATCAAATGAAACTTCCTCTTTTTTTCTTTATCCATTTATTCTCACCTCATTGACTTCTAATTCGACAACTTAGGATTTATTTGTTTAACTAACTGGAACTTATTCCTCTTTAGAGTCGTCGATTACTTTTCCAATTCGGTCACCAATCATAAAACCTAAAAATCCTATAATTGAACACCAAACGCTTCCAGTAAAGTAAATAGCTACTCCGGTTCCTATTGCACCTACAAGGCTCCCTATCACAGAACAGATTCCTTCTGCTTTTTTCATATACAATCTCCTCTACAAATTCCAATTTGCTATTATCTTATATATCTTTTATTTATATTTAAAATTAGTATTGATACTATTATTGTTACAATTAAAGTTATACAACAACTTAACAAACTATAATTAAATACAAATATTGCAGATAACCCATTTATTAAACAATGAGTTAATATACAAGGAAATACACCTTTCGATACCTTTCTTATTGTTGCCAAAGCATAGCATAAGGTTAAACACATTATTCCAAAAAGAAAATAGTTCATATTTGCATTTGCTGTTCCTATTATAAAAAATATTGGTAAATGCCATAACCACCAAATAATAGAAGTAAAGATTGTTGCTATATGAAATCCAAATTTCTTTTCCAATTCAGGTTGTAAAATCATTCTCCATCCAACTTCTTCATTTCCACCACCAAATAACATCATTGGTAAAATTACTATAAGCATAAATATAGGAGCACCAAATTTAAATCCATTTATTGCACACCCCAAAACATAATAAATCAATACAAATAAAATTACTAAAATATAAGTCCAAATATTATGTTTTATATCAAATATCTTTTTTAACCATTCTTTTAAATTCTTAACTTTGTTATTTCTCTTTAGTGATATATAAGAGGCAATAGTTGGAGAGAATCCCCCGATAATGTGCATAATCCTTAAAAATATATTATTTATTGTCAAGTTAAATATTTGACTAATTAAAGCACAACCACCCCAAAATATTAGCATTATAACAAATGTTATTATTAAAAATTCTTTCACTAACTTTTTATTCATAAATACTCCTATCATCTCTACAAATTAGGATTTGTCTACTTAACAAACTGGAATTGCAGTACTAGATAATATATTTATCCAGTCGTGCAATCCACTCATTTGAGTGCAGTAATGCGTCCTCACAATGTCCTTTTCCTTTTGAACAAATAGTTATGGAATTTTTATAATTTTTCTTGATATATTTTGCTACGTTTCTAAAAACAAATTCATTTATCTTTCCACCATAAAAATAAATAACCTGTGTATTGGGTGTATCAACATCTGAGGGAAGTTTGAATTGTCCAACTGCATATAAATAATTTTTTATGGTTTCATCTGATATATTATCCAACAGTTCTAAAAACACATCCAGCATATCTTCTGTTACCATTAAATTTATTGCGTTTCGTACCACTTTTTGATTTCGTTCTCTTGCTTTTTTTGTTATAGACAAGTACTGCTTTATAAGCATTTGAGTCATATATTTTCCAAATGGTAAAAGTGGTGAACTTTCTAAAATAACCTTTTCAAAGGTAAGCCTTTTGTTTTTCCATAAATACGATGCTAAAACTCCACCCATGCTCATTCCATAAATTGCGTATATATGGTTAATAGATTTTGATATACAATAATTTTCTATCTCTTTTGCAGTATCATCAAAGGAATTGAACTCGGACTTTTCCTGCACGTCATGTCCCGGCAAAATTGGCACAAGAATATGATAGTTCTCTTTATAATGCTCTATATAATCAATCCATATTTGATATGGACTTTCAAAACCATGAACAAGCATTATTGTTGGATTATTTGTATTGCCATATTCCAAAATACGCATTTTAAGCCCCCGCTTTGCTTACACAAATTCCAATTTGTTAGTTTGATTATATCTATTTTCTAAAAATCAATCAATGTATATCTTCAATCCACCAACAATTCTCATAGCCGCATTTCTCCATTTTCATATTCAATATTCCAACTTCCTCTGCATAATTTCATGCAGATCCTATTAGGATAGACCTTAATCTTTATCCGGTCCGGATATCCTAATACATCATAAGAAAAAAGAACTTCTTTGAAATCATTTCGCCTAGTCCGATCCAGAAGATTTTCTGCAAAAGCAACTTTATCAGGAATGATAAGCTTATTGGCAACTACTGTCATTCCCTGTTCATAAAACTGATCGCTGGTTGTACTCGTTGTGGATATTACTTCTACATCCCGGCCAAACTGCAGATATAAAAGAATGCCGGCAAAGAGAATCAGAATCGGCAGGATTATCTTTACTTTTCTCATATACGCACTCTCCTGTAGTGTCCGTATACGAACACTATTGTTTCCCTTATTTTACGCTAATAATATCTGTATAGCAATATGAATCTATAGAAAGCAGTTTACTGAAATGATTAAATATGACAAGTTATGGGAAACTATGAAAGCCCGGAACATTACACAATATGATCTGTATACCCGGTATCATATGAACCGCTCTCAGCTAAACCGATTACGGCATAATCAGAATGTAGAAGTCAATACGATTGATAAACTCTGTAATATTTTGAATTGCAATGTTGAAGATATTATGACTCATTATCCTGATGACAATGTATTCTGAACACATCATCTGATGAACAGACTCCCCATTCACAATGAATGTGGAGCCTGTTTATTTTTACAGATTAAATAACCGGTTTGCATCATGAAATCCCTGACAATATGCCGTCTTCCCGCATATCCGGATCATGCACTCCAATTTATCATACATTTTCTGTATGACGTCCATGCTGCAACAATCCGATAAGTTCTCCTGTATCTTTTCGATTACTATTTTTAACTCTTTATCTGCTTGTTGGAATTCTTTATCATCATACAAAGCTTCCTGAAATAAAGATCCTTCCTGTATCTGATAAAGCTTATTTATAAGTTCATCTGCCTCATGATCAATTTCCATATTATGCCTGTACTGACCTTTTTCACGCCTGAGGTTAGCTGCCATATCGACAACAAGAAGAATTCCCATCTGAAGTCCTATTTCTGTATATACGCTGGCCGTCTCACTGCTGATCTCATTGGAAAGATCCAGAAGTTCTGACGTGGGATTTGGATCATACTTTTTTACTGCATCTTCAAACTTGTCGTACAGTTCGTCTATTCTCTCCTCATAATTCCTTGTATCTTCATCCGGCCCCAGACCAAACAGCAGAAAATCCGCAACACTCCGTATATTTGCTTTTCCTAAAATTTCATGTATGTACGCCATATTCATCCTTCTTTCTAAGACAAAAGCCTGTCGCTCACATATCCTCTCAGCATATCTACCGTTACTTCGATAAAGCATCCACAGAATAAAATCAAGAATGCTGCCGCTTCAATACACAAGAGTACCGCCACCTGAACCCAGTCCTGATAACAGACAATCGTTCCGATCATCAAAAGAATAAGCAGGAAAGTAAAAACCCCTTTTATAAAGCCATATAAATTGACTGTCAGCTTAATGCAAAGGCTGATCAGAGCCAAGATGATCCATATCGGAAGCAATATCAGTTTTTCAATTAATTTTAAAATTATCATGATTTCTCCTTTCCTCCATCAGGCAAACTGGGGCATATCGTGATTTACCTCAGCCTGATAATAACCATCAATCGTAGTAGGCGCATTAAATAATGCAGCCAGCATATACTTCTTGATATTCTTGACTTTTGAAGTATTCTTTTTCAGACATTCGATCACATACTCGATGTGTGAATATCTGAGTTTCAGAAATTTGCTTTTCACAAGCTGAACCGGATACCAGTTACTGGCAATCAGTATTTCTTCATTCTGACACAATACTGTCTCCAGTATCAGCTCATAGATTCCCTTAATCAGCTCCTGCTCAAAAGGATGAGTGATCAGAAGATTATCATAGTCAATATTCTCCTTAATCAGACTGCCATACGCCTGTATAGTTGCCATCCCATCTATGAATCGTATCTGTGATGATCCGATTTGATCTGATTCAGTATCATTCTCTTTATTATAACTTAAATTATTATAATTAGTGTTTGATTTGCAAACTTCTGGAAGTTTATTTTCGGGACTTCTGGAAGTTTGTTTTTGGGACTTCTTGAAGTTTATTTTGCAAACTTCTGTATCATCCTCTTTTTCGTCAGCAGTTTGTATTTCAAACTTCTGTGAAGTTCCCGGCAAATCCTCCTGAACCGCGATTTTCTTATCCGGTATCACGAATGATTTAACATAGATAATATTTGTTTTTCCAAATCCCTGTCTTTTCTTTTCAATCAGTCCGATCCCATTTTCCTGATCCAACTCTTGCAGAGACTTAATTGCTTTATTCTTTCCACAGTTCAGTAAGTCCATAATATCTTCAATAGAAAAATAGATATAAGCCCTGTTCTGCTCGTCAAACCATTGATTCTTAATAGATAAGGACATTCTGTCCAGCATCAGACCATAAAGTATCTTGGCGTCACTGGAAAGATTCTTAAAATAATCGTTCTGAAACAAAGCCTTTGGTATTCTGTAAAAACTATACTGATCGGCCTGCGTGCCGTAAAAATAATCAAATGATACTTTTTGTTCCATACACATCCTCCTCTCATCTGTATTTTGTGAAGTTTGATTTTGGCACTTCTGGCCTTTATCATCACAATTTCTTTCATCAGTATTCTTACTCTGTCTGCAATTCTTTCTTCCATTCTTCCAACAGAGAAACAATTATCTCTTCCATCTGCTCCTGGGTATAATCCGGAGGAAAATAATTTTTCAGTTTTTTCTCCGGTAGTGTGACCTTACGCATCTTTCTTTTTGGAGCAATGCAATTATTAAATATGGAGATCATATAATTGTGACCTACATTTTCATCTTCCAGCCGCTTCCTTAAGACAGCAATCTGATTTGGTTTTATAAACCCATTGTCTTTGATATATTCATAAATCCATTTCTGCATTTCCTTATCGATATAAGAAATATCTACAGCCACCGTAAACTGCAGTTTCTTATTATCGACCATATCAAGCAATTCAGGGATAAGTTCGGTAAGACGAATGTAACGCTGTATCTGTTTTGAACTTTCACCCACCTGTTCGGCTAAAATATCTCTTGAGACTGCTCCGGATAAATTCTGGTCATTTTGACCAGAATTATTTTTAGAGGGTCTGCCGGCCTGCCTTTTCATAGCATTTAATTTCATCTTATAAGCAAAGGCTTTTTCGCTCGGCAGAAGCTCTTCTCTTTGAATGTTGGCATCAACCATAGCGATTACCGCTTCATCATCTGTCATATCCCTTACAATCGCCGGAACTGTAGAAAGTCCTGCTTTACGTGCCGCATACATTCTCCGATGACCGGATATCATTTCATAGTGATTTTCTCCCGCCGGACGGAGCAATACAGGTGTAATAACTCCGCTCTCCTTTACACTATTGATCAACTCTTCCATCTTGTCATCAGCTATTACCTTAAAGGGATGGCCTTTAAATGGACTAATTGCTTTTATCTCAATTTCCATTGCAGACTCTTCATTTACAACCCCCAGCAATTCATCAATGCTTGTCAGCTTTATCTTTTCTCCGCTCCTGCTATTTTTCATATTCCAGCACCTCCTGTGTCAGATTTCGGTAAGCTTCGGCAACCTTGCTTTTCGGGCAATGGGAATAGATACTGACTCCCTCCGCACTTGTCTCTGCCGCTTTCACCGACATGGGGATTGCAGTTTCAAATATTGCAATCCGTGATCCATAGGTTTCACGCAGCTTCGCCGTGATATCTTTTGCATAATTGGTCCGGTAATCCACCATAGTAAGAAGGATCCCCTGAATCTCAAGTCCCCGATTCAATCTCTTTTTGACCATCAGTATTGTCTTAATCAGCTGCTGAAGTCCTTTTACCGGCAGATATGCTGCCTGAACAGGGATAAGAACAGAATCTGCAGCAACTAAAGCATTGATTGTCATCATTCCAAGACTCGGCATACAATCAATTAAAATGTAGTCGTATCTTTCTCTCATCATATCGATATAATCCTTTAGGATCAGCTCCCTGCTCATCACATTTCCCATAACAACTTCTAATGCTGAAAGTTCAATATTTCCAGGCATAATATCGATATCTTCCTCATGATGAAGAATGCCTCCAGAGGGGGTGACTTCTTCCTCGTTGATCACTGCTGTTAATATATTTGCCAGCGTGATCGGAATCCCATCGGGTTCCACATATCCGAGACTGGCTGTGAGACTTCCCTGAGGATCTGTATCAACAAGCAGGACCTTTTTCCCTTTTCTTGCAAGTCCAATTCCTAAATTTACCGCTGTTGTTGTTTTGGCGACTCCGCCCTTTTGATTTGCTACCGCAATAACTCTTCCCATTCTTCAGTTCCCCTTTTCACATGGTTTCTCAAATATTCTTCAAAAATGCTCCGCCGTATCAATACCTTTTTCCCAATCTTATAAACAGATCCCGATATATGAGACAGCCTGACAATTGGTTTATAGCCCAATCCGTAATAGTCCATTGCTTGCTGATAACTGACAAATTCCCTCTGCAGGAACGCCAGGTCCTCATCATCGATCAAATTGGAAAACATCCATACTTTTCCATGCATGTTAGTCCTCCTTCTTTGGAGCAGAATTTTCTTCTGTCTCATGAAACCTTTCAAGATATTCATCAAAAATTTCACGGTTAATTAATACAATTCCATCCATTCTGTAAATTGCTCCTGCAGCATTGGCTAATTCCATTAATTTCTTATGAGACAGACTGTATACAATCTCTGCCTGTTGATACCGGAGAAATTTTCTTCTAAGCCTCCGGGCCGCCTCCATAACTTCACTGCGTTTCTGCTCATTATAGTACATATCTTCTGTTCTCATGAAACAGTCTCCCTTCTTAAATGCGGCCACTACTGCTGTTTATACGTGAGGAATAAAAAAAGAGCACTCTTTGAAATTTTTTCTTTCAAAAAGTGCTCAAATCATCGGTTTCCCGATATGATTCGCAGATAACAACTCTTCACCACGCTTCGTGATACTTCGTGGTTATTTCGAAAATTGTTGTCAAATTGTTGTCAAAATGAATTTTTGCTGTCAAACCTGAAGGTCATTTCTTATCCTTAGTACAGCTTCGCACCCGCCGGGATACTGTCATCCAGCATCAGCAGATTCAGTCCTTCGTGTCCGTCGTACTCATACACCGCACTGATCAGCATACCCTCAGAGTCGATGCCCATCATCTTCCTCGGCGGCAGATTTACAATGGCTACACAGGTCTTTCCGACCAGCTCTTCCGGCTCGTAATACTCGTGTATACCGCTTAAAATCGTGCGTTTCCGGTCTGTTCCGTCGTTCAGTGTGAACTTCAGGAGCTTCTTGGATTTCGGAACTGCCTCGCATGCCTCCACCTTTACAACCCGGAAATCGGATTTGCTGAATGTGTCAAAATCAACGGTATCCTCGAACAGCGGCTCAACTTTCACCTTGGAAAGATCGATCTTCACAGCCGGTTCGGACTCCTCTTTCTTGTCCGTTTTCTTGCCCTCGGCTCCGCCGATGCTCTTCATTGTCGGGAACAGTAATACGTCTCTGATTGCAGGGGAATTGGTCAGCAGCATTACCATTCTGTCGATACCAAAACCGATACCGCCCGTAGGAGGCATACCGATCTCCAGTGCGTTCATAAAGTCTTCGTCCGTTGTATTTGCTTCTTCATCGCCCTGGGAAAGCAGTTCTTCCTGTGCCTTGAAACGTGCTCTCTGGTCGATAGGGTCGTTTAATTCGGAATAAGCGTTTGCCATTTCCCAGCCGTTCATAAACAGCTCGAAACGCTCTACATAATCCGGATTCTCCGGCTTTCTCTTGGTCAGAGGAGAAATTTCTACCGGATGATCCATAACGAAAGTAGGCTGAATCAGATGAGCTTCTGCATATTCTTCGAAGAACAGGCTCAGGATATCGCCCTTCTTATGACGCTCTTCGAATTCAATGTGATGTTCTCTTGCAACCGCTTTTGCCTCTTCATCGGAATGGATTTCGTTGAAGTCCACACCTGCATATTTTTTAACAGCATCCAGCATGGTGATGCGTTCAAAGGGCTTGCCCAGATCCAGAACATACTCGCCGTAAGGAATCTGTGTTGTGCCCAGAACCTCCTGCGCAACGAAACGATACAGGTTCTCTGCCAGATCCATCATGCCGTGATAATCGGTAAATGCCTGATACAGCTCCATCAGAGTAAATTCCGGATTATGTCTGGTGTCAACACCTTCGTTACGGAATACACGGCCGATTTCGTAAACGCGCTCCAGACCGCCTACGATCAGTCTCTTTAAATACAGCTCCAGGGAAATACGCAGCTTAACATCCTCATCCAGCGCATTGTAATGCGTCTCGAAGGGTCTTGCAGCAGCGCCGCCGGCATTTGCAACCAGCATGGGAGTTTCCACTTCCATAAAGCCCTGTCCATCCAGATAACGACGGATAGCGCTGATGATTCTGGAACGTTTTACAAAAGTATCCTTAACGTCCTGATTCATGATCAGGTCGACATAACGCTGACGATAACGCTGGTCGGTATTGGTCAGACCATGGAACTTCTCAGGAAGTACCTGCAGGCTCTTGGTCAGCAGCTCTACCTCGGAAGCATGTACAGAAATTTCACCGGTTTTGGTTTTGAATACTTCACCCTTTACACCGATGATATCGCCTACGTCATATTTTTTAAAATCTGCATAGGGCTCTTCCCCGATGTTGTCGCGGGCTACATATACCTGAATGCTTCCCTTTAAATCCTGAACATTGCAGAAAGATGCCTTGCCCATCACACGCTTGAACATGATTCTGCCTGCGATGCTGACGGTCTTGCCTTCCAGCTCTTCAAAGCCTTCCACAATGTCCCTGCTGTGTGCAGTCACGTCATATTTTACATGACGGAACGGATCCTTTCCGGCTTCCTGCAGTGCAGCAAGCTTTTCTCTTCTTACCTTCAGGATCTGGTTCAGATCCTGCTGCTGATTTTTCTGATTATTCTGTGCGTCTGCCACCTTACTTACTCCTTTTCCAGCTGGTCAGATCGGACCTGTCCTTAGTTGGAACGTTCAATCTCCAGCACTTTGTACTTAATCACACCTGCCTGGGTTTCTACCTCTACAACATCTCCGATCTTTGCACCAATCAGCGCTTTGCCAACCGGAGATTCGTTGGAAATTTTACCCTTTAAGCTGTTTGCTTCTGTAGAGCCGACGATTTTGTAATCCAGCTCTTCATCGTATTCCAGATCCAGGATCTTAACCTGACAGCCGATGTTGATGCGGTCTAAGTCAACCTCATCTTCTACAACGACCTCTGCATTCTTCAGGATCTTTTCCAGCTCTTCGATTCTCGCCTCGATATCACGCTGTTCGTCCTTTGCTGCATCATATTCCGCGTTCTCGGAAAGGTCGCCCTGCTCTCTTGCTTCTTTAATCTTCTGTGCTACTTCCTGACGTTTGACAACCTTCAGGTCATGCAGCTCATCTTCATATTTACGAAGTCCCTGATAGGTAAGGATATTCTTTTTTTCTTCCATTTTGCTTTTCCTTTTACCTCATGAAAAATCTCGGGCGCAGGGATATTTTCCCGCGCCCTTTCGTTTCTTTTAATCAAATCGCATTATACCGTGCTTTCAGGGCAGTGTCAAGGTAATTTCGGGCGGAGATATAGGAGATATCGGCTCTTTTTTCCCTGATTTGCCGCCTTTTTTCGACATCAGACGTCAAATCCACATACAGGCTTCCAAATTCCGGATGTTCCTTCAAAATCCGGGCATTTGCCCGAAGCTCCACAAGAACGGTTTTCCGTCCATCTATTTCTGGTATTCTATTTACAAAACAGACTGGCAGACCGCTTTCCTCATACAGCCAGTCTGAAAAATGCTCCCACGCTGCTTCCTTTTGCCCCACCAGATACAAGCCGTTTAAATCTACGGACACCAGACGCAAAAAGTCCTCCTGCCAGAGACGAGACACGGGACGGATACCGTTTTCGCGTCCACGGCTCCATTGTCCCGTTGTTTCCTCTGTATCCGCAAGCAGCACCAAATTTTCCCGAAACGGCTGACCGCGCAGAATTTCTGCCGCCAGCGCGGCATCCGGCAATGGCGGCTGCCAATCCTCCCAGGCGGCTTCCAGCTCCGGCGCAAGCCAAAGCACAGTCCCCTGTTCTTCCAACGCGCTTCCAATCCGCTCCATCCACCAGTGCAGTCGCTTCGTGCCCTCGAGGCGGCAGGGAAACAGATACAGGCTGACCCGATAGCCGCGCCACAAAAAACGTTCCAGTCGAGGCGTTTCCCAGCGAAGTGCGCGGCTGCCCAAACGGGAGGACAGCGCTTCCCCGGCACGCGGCTCCAGCATAAAATAAGCGATTTCTCTCATACGCCAATTTATGCTTCCAGCAGCAGTTTCATTCCCTCCATCAGCTCTTCCATCGTTTCCATGCTATTGATCTGCCTGCGCAGCCCGGCCGCGTGGGGAAGGCCGGTCGTGTACCACGCCAGATGCTTGCGCATTTCGCGCACAGTGATATATTCGCCTTTGTAGGTGCAGGACAGCTGCGCATGCCGAACAATCATCTCGTACAGCTCCCGGCGGTTCGGGCGTGCCGGAATTTCGCGGTCTTCCAGCGCTGCCAGAATTTCCCGGAAAATCCACGGGTTGCCCTGTGCGCCGCGTCCGACCATAATGCCGTCGCAGCCGGTCTGCTCAAACAGCCGCAGCGCACTTGCCGCGTCCACGACATCCCCGTTGCCGATAACAGGAATTTTTACCGCCTGCTTTACCTGCGCAATGATGTCCCAATCCGCCGTTCCGGAATAATACTGCTCCCGCGTCCTGCCGTGCACCGCAACAGCCGCAGCGCCGGATTCCTGCGCGATCTTTGCCATTTCAACCGCATTGACATGCGCATCATCGAAGCCCTTGCGAATTTTTACCGTCAGGGGCTTTTGAATCGCTTTTGCCGTTTTTTCGATAATTTTCCCCGCTAACAGGGGATTTTTCATCAGGGCGCTGCCCTCGCCGTTGTTGACCACCTTTGGTACCGGACAGCCCATATTCAGGTCCAAAACAGAAAATGGACGCTCCTCGATCTTTTTGGCCATCTCACTGACGATATCCGGATCGGAGCCGAACAGCTGCAGGGAAACCGGTCCCTCGTCCGGATGAATCTGCATCAGTTCTTCGGTATTTTTGTTATGATAAAGAATCGCCTTTGCGCTGATCATTTCCGAACAGACCATTCCTGCTCCCTGCTCATGGCAGAGCAAACGAAATGGCAGGTCGCTGACACCTGCCATTGGCGCTAAAATCACAGGATTTGCAAGGCTCACGTTTCCGATCGTAAGCTGTTTCATACTCCTCCTTTTTCGGAAGCATTTTTACTTCCTGCATTTTCCGACAGCAGAACACACCCTTCTGCTGTCCGGGACTTATTTTCCGCTGCAGTTTTTCTCGTACAGAATCCGCAGTCCATCCAGCGTCAGGGCGCTGTCGTAAATGTCGATGGTATCTGTTTCATCGGCAATAATCCGTCCCAGTCCGCCGGTCGCAACGACCTTCAGGTCTGTGATACCGGTTTCTTTTTTGACCTGATTGATGATATATTCGGTCTGACCGATCTGTCCGTAAACCAGACCTGCCTGCATACTGGAAATCGTTTCCCGCGCCAGAATGGAATCGGGCTTCTTGATTTCAACCTCCGGCAGGCGTGCCGTATCCTCCCACAGCGCCTTTGCAGAAATTCGAATGCCGGGTGCGGTGATGCCGACACCGAATCTTCCGTCCTCTGTAACGAGATCGTAGGTCGTCGCTGTTCCGAAATCCAGAACCAGCACAGGACCGCCGTACTTTTCATAAGCGGCGACTACGTCCACAATTCTGTCCGGTCCGATTTCCTTTGGGTTCTCGGAAGTGATCTTGATGCCGGTTTTGATTCCACTGCCAACGATCAACGGCTCGGTATGCAGATAGCGCACAACCGCGCCGATCAGCGCATGCATGACCTTCGGCACAACGCTCGCAATGATTGCGCCTCCGACCTTCCGACGGTCGATCTGATTGTTCTGCAGCATCGCCAGAATCTCCGTGCCGTATTCATCCGAAGTACGCATCGTCCGGGATGTCATCCGAAACGTCGTAACCAGTTTTTTGGACTCATATACACCGAATGTAATATTTGTATTTCCTACATCAATTACTAAAATCATTCTTTCCTCTCATTTCTGCGCACGCTATTTGCCAATGCCGCGGGTGAACAGTAACTTATTTTTTAATCTTCTTCCTCCAGAAGCGCGGACACATCCTCACCGAGAATAAAAACCCGATAATACAAAGTCAGAGATTCCAAAAGCTCCTGACGGTTTCTTTTGATTTCCGCAATCAGAAGTCCGCTCGAAATTTCATCATATAATAAATCATCGTCCGCCGCATTGGTTTCAAACGCCAGCGTTCCGTCCTCTTCAAATACGATCGTAAAAATTCCTCCCACTTCCCGGGTAAACAGCACGCAGATAATGTGCAGTTCATCCTGGACGGACTGGGGGATTTTGCTGAATCTGGGATTAAAATAATATTTCTGCTCGTAGGCGTTCGCCCCGCAGAGCACGATTTTTTCTCCCAATTTTCCTGTTTCAGACATATCCATATATTCCTCTCACTGATACTTCTCCGGCATAGACCGCTTCCACGGAACTGTCCTTTCTCTGAACCAGCAGCTCGCCGGTCTTCTCAATGCCGATTGCCGTTCCCTGCCATTTCCCTTTGGGGTCCAGTACCTCCACAACGCGTCCTTTATTGACAAGAAAGCTCTCGTAAAGCTCTTTTTGCCCGCTCAAATCCATTGTTTCCAGAAAGCTGTCGTAGCAATCTAAAAAATGTCTCAGCACGGACGCAAGAAGTACTTCCCGGTCCACATCGGTTCCCAACTCCAGCGCCAGAGAATCCGCTGTCTTTTTTACCTCTTCCGGAAATTCCTTCTGATTGACGTTGATTCCCGTCCCGATCACAAGGAAAAAGCTGCCGTCTGCAGACGGATACATTTCCGTCAAAATTCCGCAGATTTTCTTTCCGTTTACCACCACGTCGTTCGGCCATTTGATCTTCGCATCCAGATGAAGCTCCCGTACGCTCTGCGTTACGGCAATCGCCATCAGCAGCGTAATCATCGCCATACGAGACGCTTCCGCCTGTGGGCGCAGTAAAATGCTGAAATACAGATTTTCTCCGGGCGGGGAAATCCAGCTTCTTCCCCTTCTGCCGCGTCCTGCCGTCTGTTCCTCCGCAACTGCGCTCCTTCCTTCTTCTGCGCCCTGCTGTGCCCAGTCTTTGACAATCAGATTCGTCGAATCCACCGTTTCAAAGCACTGAACCTTTTCCCAAAACCTACAGCCTGCAAGGAGGCTGTCCAGCTTCTTTTGATCCAACATGAACTCTTCTCCTTTTCAGCAACAAAACACTTTGCGTCTGTGCTATTGCCATACACCGAAGCAAATGCTGCTGTCCTTCCGTTACGCCTCTGACGGATTTTTCCAGCCCAGCGTCGCTGCCATCACTGCCTTAATGGTGTGCATGCGGTTTTCTGCCTCGTCGAATACAACCGATGCGTCGGATTCAAAGACTTCATCCGTCACTTCCATCTCATAGATACCGAAGCGCTCGCCGATTTCTCTGCCGATCTGGGTGTTGCGGTCATGGTATGCAGGCAGGCAGTGCATGAAAATCGCATTCCCGGCATTCTGCATCACTTTGCGGTTTACCTGATAAGGCATCAGGTCTTCGATACGCTCCATCCATACCGCATCCGGCTCGCCCATCGAAACCCATACGTCGGTGCAGATGACGTCCGCATTCTTTGTTCCATTCTCTACGTCCTCGGTCAGCGTAATACTGCCGCCGGTCTGCTTTGCAATTTCCTGACACTGCTCAACCAGTGCCTTATCCGGGAAATAACGGGACGGAGCGCAGGCGGTAAAGTGCATGCCCATCTTCGCGCATACGACCATGTAGGAATTGCCCATGTTGTAGCGGGCGTCTCCCATATAAACCAGCTTCACACCTTTCAGCTTTCCAAGATGCTCGCGAATCGTCAGAAGGTCAGCCAGCATCTGGGTCGGATGGAACTCATTAGTCAGACCGTTCCATACCGGAACGCCTGCATATTTTGCAAGCTCTTCTACGATTTCCTGTCCGTAACCGCGGTATTCGATTCCTTCAAACATCCGTCCCAGAACGCGTGCGGTGTCGCGGATGCTCTCTTTTTTGCCGATCTGGGAGCTGGACGGATCGAGGTAGGTACATCCCATGCCAAGATCGTGTGCAGCAACCTCAAAGGAGCTGCGGGTTCTCGTGCTGGTCTTTTCAAAAATCAGTGCAACATTTTTGCCCCGTAAGGTATCGACCGGAATGCCTGCTTTTTTGAGGCGTTTCAGCTCCGCTGCAAGGTCGATTAAATAATTGATTTCCTCCGGCGTATAATCCAGTAATTTCAAAAAATGACGTCCTGTCAGGTCCATGATGTATCCTCCTCTTCATAAAATCCTGCGCTGCAGAATTTGTTTCCTGATGAAACAGAATCCTGCGAAGCAGGATTCTCCGCCTGCAGCGGGTCGCGCAAGCGACATTCT